>JGI24137J36423_1000228_pt1 | contig 14271 bp, 9 predicted proteins | sample BarGraNGADG00311_FD_36423 | JGI IMG/M metagenome (IMG submission 36423) | reverse complement strand
ATGAAAGCCAACAGAATTAAACAGTATATCATTCAGAACTATGTATTCAATCTTGATCTTTCTACATGGGGTCTTACTACCAAAACTGCTGAAATTGCCAGATTTAGCGATTTTTTCAATATGGATATGCTAAAACAGTCTAACGCCCTGTTTGGTTATGAAGGGGACAAATATTATTTCGATATTGANATAAGAAAGCACTTTGGTCTCGATAAATATGATTCTGATATAATCCCGTACTGGAAGACGGAGACAATAGAAGCAATGGGGGCTTTCAGGTATAAAGATAATTTCAAATCAGGAGCTGGTGAATGTGTCTCGCTATCAGCTCTTTACGCTGCTGCTATGTTCGTGGTTGGAAGAATACCACTTGAGAAGATTTTTCTAATAGCCACTCCGCTTCACTCACAGGATTTTATTATTGAAAAAGATGGATTGATAACCAATAACCGCCGGATTGTAACGAAGAATATGTGGTATAATGGGACCTCTCTTTCTGAAAAAGCAAGAAGGGCTATGGAGAATGAAAAGGTTACCATTGTTTCCCATATTACAGGTTTTACTCATACCTTATACACTGATGCTACAATAGACAAGGATGCTTATGCTCATTTTTCACTGAAGCTCAGGGAATTTCTGTTTACTGAATTAACCAGTCTTATTTTCACTAATTTTCTTCGTTTTAAATCAAAATTCAAAACTCTTTTTCAATACCGGTGCGAGTGTTCAGGTACAATAAGATATATATCGCTTGAAAAGATGTTTGAATATGAACATTCAAGCAAATTCAATGTTTCGCCTGAAACGCGCGGTGCCCTTGTAAAAGAAATTGAAGGAGACGACTTTCATCTTAGTCCTCTGCAAGGAAAGATAATGTTGAATTCTATTGAGGAGTTTCTGGATAAACGCAAGGAAAGGAGCCTGAATGACATTGAAAATGAATTAATTAGAATAGCAGGTCAAGGGTATGAAAAGATAATTCAGGATATGTTTAAGGAATTGGCTGACTTCGTTTTCATCGATCCAAAAATCCCTGATACTAAAAAGAACTATATAGTTGGTAACAGGCTTAATATTACAATTAAAGACAGCCGTGAAGAGATTATGAATCTGATAGCCAAAAATCAGAAAAAGTCAGAAGCAGCAATTCTTGCGCTATATGTATACAGGCAGATGGATGAAATAGACTGGCGTCCTTTTATTAAAGCTGCTATTGAAAGAAATCCGGTCTCCCTNACTGTCCTGGACGGAAAGAATAGTTCTGAAGTTTATTCTATCCTTAATGAGTTGCCTGATGAATCAATCTATGATGGTAAAAGACTGGCATTGCCTGATGAAGTATGGAACTTCAGGCGTGGTGACGGAATAGAAAAAGCTTTTTTACTCGCTGACTTTATTCTGCATGATGACAAATCTTCAACTGTTTCGATAAACATTGAAAACAAAAAAGTTCTTTTATCTGCNGTGGGAAATGAATTTCATTTCACTTCACATAAAAACATGACGAAATCTATCACGATAAAAGGAAAAGATTATAAAATTATCTGATTGTCAGTGTGTCTGGTTGGCTGGAAGAAATTTAGGTCAGCCTTAACGCAAAACAATATCCTTGATAACTTCGCTTCCAGCTTTTTCATTTAGCTTCTCTCTAAGAGCTTCTCTGAGCATCAGTAATTCATTTCTTACAACCGATGAATTCAGGTGGACATACAAGGTGTGGTCCTTTATAAAGATTTTTTTGGTCCTGGAGCTAATTGCTTTCCCAACAATTTCTTCCCACGAGTTGATGATAGTAATCTCGGTTAGTTTTGGACCGAGGTTCATCTCCTTAATGTAATCATTCACTGCTTCAGCAAGTGAAATTGTTTTACTTCGTCTCATTGATTTATTGTTGCATTCTGTGCTACTTCCTCGATCCCATTTCCCGCAATTTTGAAAAGTTTATAGTCAGTCTTATGGGAAGATAAAATATCCTGCAGACGGTTTTGGTGAGTATCAGTAATAAAGATCTGTCCAAACCGATGATTACCTACAAGTCTTATAATTTGTTCAACACGTTCGGCATCAAATTTGTCGAATATGTCATCAAGCAGTAATATCGGCGAAAAGCCTGCCTTTCTTTTAATATAATCGAATTTAGCAAGTTTAAGAGCTACCAGATAAGATTTCTGTTGTCCCTGTGAACAGGGATTTAACTGAAAAATCATTCATCTCCAGAAGCAAGTCATCTTTATGAATTCCGACTGTTGTATACTCTAAAAACCTGTCCTTGTTTATGGAGTTCAGAAGGGCATCAGTAAAACTGCCTTCGGAAAGATGTGATCTGTATTTGAGTTTAACTGATTCCTTTTCCGGAGGATATCAGTGAATAATATTCCTGAAAAACTGGGATAAGTTCATTAACCAGGGCCTTTCTTTCTCCGTGAACATAAGTTCCGTACTTCACCAGCTGGGCATCCCAAATTGAGAGGACATCTTCGTCAAATTTACCGGATGACTTAAAATCTTTAAGCAACTTGTTTCTTTGCTGAAGTGCCTTACTATAACTGAGTGCAGAATCCAGATATTCAGCATTATACTGGCTTACTATTTTATTCATAAACCTTCTGCGGTCTTCGCTACCCTCGGTGATTAAGGCGNTATCTGCCGGAGAAATCATAACAACCGGGTACCTGCCGACATGGTCAGAAAGTTTCTGATACTCTTTCCCATTCCTTTTTAATAGTTTTTGTTTTTGCTTCTGAAAGGNGCAATAAATCTGATCTTCTTCCCCATCTCTTACAAATATTCCCTGTATGATAAAGTAGTCTTCTCCATGTCTGATGCTGATGCTATCAATATTATTAAAAAAACTTTTGGTAAGTGACAGGTAATGAATAGCATCCAGAATATTAGTCTTACCAACTCCATTATTGCCTACAAAACAGTTTATCTTTGGAGAAAACTCAAGCTCATTAAGCTCATAATTTTTAAAATTGGTCAGGGCAAGTTTTTTCAGATACATATGGCAAGAAAAACAAAAGTTAAAAGTAAAAAGACAAAAGTAACAAGAATATTAAGAACTGTCACAGAGATACACAGAGAAGCACAGAGTTTCACGGAGAAAAACACAAAGAAATGTTAAGCTTAAATTGTAAAATGCAAAAATTAAACAAAAATGTCCATCTCTGTGTAACTCTATGAAACCTCCGGGAAACTCTGTATAAGTTCTTACATACTGATAATCAAACTGATAATAAATATTTTATCTCCATTAGTATATTCATTAAATTAAATGTTTTATAATTTGCTGAAAAAAATTACTTTTGCGGTTGTAAAATTCTGAAGTTTAATATTAAATACCAGTATGGCTAAAAACAAAAAGGATGAAAATCCTACGACCATCTCAAGCGTTGAGGAGACATTAACCAGAACAGAGCATTATCTTGAAGAGAATTATAAACCTTTATTGATCGGATTAGGTGTNATAGTTNTATTGGTGGGAATGGTNTGGCTTGGCAAACTCTATCTTAATAAAAGAAACACTGAAGCGCAGTCGCAGATGTACCAGGCAGAAAAGTATCTGGAAATTGATTCTTTAAAACTTGCCTTGAACGGGGATGGGAACTATCTTGGATTTCTTGATATTGCTAAAGATTATAAATTTACCAATTCNGGCAATCTTGCAAGGTATGGAGCCGGTATATGCTATCTTCANCTGGGTAANTATCAGGAAGCAATCGATTTTCTCAATAANTATTCAAAGAAAGATAAAGTTATCGGATCATTGGCGATCGGTGCAACCGGTGACGCATATGTAGAGNTGGGTAATCTTGAGAAGGGTGTTTCAAAGTATATTGAAGCGGCAGATTTTGCCAATAATTCCTTTAATACACCATTATTTCTTATGAAAGCCGGTGAGATATATGAGTTATCGGGAAAATATACCGAAGCTTTAAAACTATACGAAAGAATTGAGAATCAGTATCCGGAAAGCACTGAAGGTACAACAATCGAAAAATATATTGCAAGAGTAAAAATTCTTATCAAGTAGTATTTATAGAACCGCATTGCAGTGCTAAGATTAAGCATCCGGCTCATTTCTTTCTGAGACAGATGCGTTTTTAATTATACAAAACATACTAATGGGTACTTCAAATTTATCAAACTATGATCCTGAGAGTGTTCCGAACGCCAGTGATTTTCGATTTGGTATTGTAGTTTCGGATTGGAACAGGGAGGTAACATGGGCATTGCTGGACGGGGCTATTAAAACCCTTAATAAACACGGGGCAACTGATAAAAATATTATAGTAAAGCATGTTCCCGGAAGTTTTGAGCTCACGCTAGGAGCTCAGTTCCTTGCGGAGTATGATGATCTTGATGCTGTTATCTGCCTTGGATGTGTTATTCAGGGTGAAACTCCTCATTTCACATATATCTGTCAGGGAGTTACGCAAGGAATAACCCAGCTTAATCTCGAATATAATATACCTTTTATTTTTGGTGTACTGACGACAAATACACAGCAACAGGCAATTGACAGAGCCGGAGGAAAGCTTGGAAATAAAGGAGATGAAGCGGCTGTTACAGCTATAAAAATGGCTTCACTGCAGCGCGAAACTGAGAAATAATTTTATCTGAGCACTTTACGGACAAAGGCAACTGTAAAGTAAGACATCATAAATACCCCCATAAATCCCTCTAATCCCGAGATTACTCTGCTCAAACCAATCGGATATACATCACCATAGCCTATAGTGAAGAAGGTAATAGCACTATGATAAAACGACTGGAGAAAAATTGATAACTGGTCAGGGTTACCGACTGCAGATACCGTTTTACCCCAACCGGCGATCTGAATAAAAAAATAGAGAGAGCCAAAGCAAAACCAGAATATAACGACACTTAAAAGGACCCGCCCCGGAGAAGTCGCATAGAGTCCGATCTTGTCAAAAACCAGCCATTGAAAACCGTTAGGAATATGACTCAGTATTTTTGCTATCCCCCCTTTTTCCTGCTGCTCATTAAGCCATGACTTTGCTTCAAACCGTTTGAACATAATATAAGCTTCATCTTCATCCTCGTATTTCCCGGTTCCACTGAAATTTTCTTTCAGAATTCTAAATTGTTCAGCTTTTTGTCTTAAAGTAGTTCCTTCCTGATTTAATATCGAATCTTTGCATTTGTTATGTCTCCAATCTATATACAACTTTCCAACCAGTCTCATACCTGACATATCCAGGGTATTAATTTCAACGGGAAAATCATAAGGTTGCAGGTCTATGATATCACGGACAATAGTATCCGAGATATCAAGCAGTCCGGTCTTCGCCAGACGAAGATCAACATAATGATCGAGATGACACGATTTGAGAGAAATAGAATGAAACTTTGATCCATAAAAGCTTACATCACCATCACCAAATTCTGTCTTCTCAAAACTGACATCTGTATCACCCATCTCCATCAGGCTGAAATTTTTAGTACCGAATCCCATCTCAGATTTTTTGAACTGAATCTTTCCTGCTTTACAGGAAGCACCCTCAAAATTGACCTCTCCGTTCCCAAAGAGTGAGCGGTTAAAATTAATTCTGCCAGACCCAAAGTCAACTGTCCTGAAGTCAACTCTGCTATTGCCGAATTCAGTTCTTTCGAACATTATTTCACAATCTCCAAATACTGAATAGTGAAAATCTACTTTCCCGCCTGTTATCCTTGCAACTTTAAAATTAAAGCGGCCACTGTTAAAACGTGTATTTATAAAAAGCAATTCACCACTGTTAAACTCGGTATTTGCAAAACTTACCTCTCCGTTTCCGAACTGGATATCCTGAAAATCTTTAATTCCGTCTTTGATAATGGCATTCTTGAACATGAAATCACCATCGCCAAAGACACACCCTGTGAACTCAACATTACCTTCCCTGAATAAAGTGTTTGACAGGATAACATTTCCATTGTTAAAGACTGAACCGTTAAAAAGAACCTTCCCCTTTGCAAAATGACTCCCNTCGAAACTGACATCTCCGGCCGAAAATGATGAATAAGTGAAATCTGTGCATCCCCTGGCTTCAAAAAAAGCATTCCTGGCAGAAAAACCTTTTATCTGAACCAGGTCTTTCTTTTCAATCCCATTGATTCGCCTGTAGGTAGAGAGGGAGAATTCCTGGATGTAATAATCATCAAGAATAACATCCTTCCCTTCTTTGATCATAGTGTAAACCGTATTAATGTCAACTACTCCAAATAATTCTGAGTTAACCTCTTCACCTTCTTCATTATGAAATGTAACCATCGCAGTTCTCGGACAGTTCCTGCCATCATCAGCAATGAATTTCACATTTCTGATTTCAATATGGTAATTTGAATAACTCGTAATCATTTGTGCTTTATTTGAAAAGTTAAGCCAAATTATGAAAAAAAAGATAATTTAAATATTTTTTGATCAAGCTTATCGCATACATAAGGTCTTGTAAGGACAGTAGGAGCATTTTCCCCTGGCGTCAGTGGTCTTTACAAACGGCTCATTTTCATTGAAAATNATACCTGTCAGTACTTTTAGTCCGGTGAGGAATTCTTCTCTGATTACCTCGTAATTATCTATTGCGTATTCGGTACTGCCAGCTTTTTTCAATTTAAGTTTATCATTAGATAANGCTCCGCTCAATTTCTTAATTTTATATACTGATGGCCTCACAAAACTGCCAGGATTTGTCGTACAGTATGCTTCACAATAAAGCAAGGTCTGAAGCCATCCGTCAGCATCTTTCTTTCTGTCGTCGAGAAACAAATCATCTATTGATTTAACGGATTCAGAAACGGAACCNGTTTTGTAGTCGACAATCCTTATACTTCCATTAACAGAATCAATACGGTCAATCTTACCTCCGTTAAGAATTTCGATCAGAGATCCATTCGATAAAAAGGATAAAACAAAGCTGAATGAATCCTCAAGATTGAGAATGGTGAGAGGTGCAAGTGCTTTATCAGCATTGAGAATCCTGATCAGATAATTCATTAATACTTCTCTGACTATCAGTTCGTTTCCACTTACTAAATCATCCCTTCCGGCCTTATACTTTTCATTGACTGCCTCATTTATGATCTTTGTCAGGAACTGCTTGTTCCGGATAATTGAAGAGAGCATATCTTCTGTCAGAATCCTTTCTATGTAATCGTGGTAAAGATTCTTCATTATTTCGTGCAAAATATTACCTAGCATAGCCGGGTNAATTTCAGTGGAGATATTTTCCGGTTCTTTCAGATGGTTAATATATCGATAAAAGAACTTCATCCTGCAATTAAGCCATGTATTTATTGCTGATGGAGAAAGTGTCCTGACATTATTCCTGTCCAGAAATAGTGATGCCAGTTGTTTCGAATGCTCTTCTCTCCTTTCAATTTTTTCCCCTGCTGAACTATGTGTTTTTATCTCAAAATTCAGATNCAGGAATTCGGGTTTCAATNCCTCATGGTACTTCATCTGAATAAGAAACCTGCTCATCTCGCCGCTTCTTAATCCTTCAGAGTTTGAGTTATATNTAAAAGTAACATTTTCAGCTCTTTGAAGAAGACGATAGAAATGGTACGCATAAATAGACTCCTGATGATTGACAGATGGCAGACCAAATGCCTCACGCAGGCTGAAAGGGATAAAAGATGAACCTGAAGAAACGGCAGGTAAAATACCTTCATTAACAGATAATATGATCAGATTTTTAAAATCCAGGGCCCGGGTTTCAAGTATTCCCATGATCTGAATACCAGATAATGGTTCTCCTGAAAAGGGAACAGATTGAATCCTTAACATTCTGTCAAGTATTCTTATATAGGTATCAGTTGTAAAACTTACTTCACGACTATTAACAATGATTTCAAGTCTGTTTATTGATAATATCACCCTGTATATGAACTCATTCCTTATATTTTCCTGAACAGAGTTATCTGAGGAACCATCCGGATTTTTTAAATCATTTAAAGCAATAATTGAAAGAATATCTTTCAGATAATCGGAAAGTTTAGCAGGTGTTAATGGCTTACTAAATACCCTTTTAAGATGTTCTGATTGTGAAAAATAATCAGATGGGACCCAAATAAGATTAGCTTTTATTATTTTTCTAACTAATTCATTATCTGATTCATTCAATAATCCTGAAAGNAGGGTATGCTTAAGGATGCTTATTACACTCTTATATCCGAAGCGAACTGCTCCATCAGTTGTTATGGAAGTTCTCTGAAGATCCATAAGATTCTTTAGCAGTGTATAAACAAGTGTCTGCTTNAGCGGATGCCCCATGGTAATGTTGATATCACCCATATTTTCAGGGAGGCTTGTCAAAACTGGCATTAACAAGTTTTCATCAGCCAGTACAACAGCGGTGTGATGGGCGTTCGCATCAGTGATATCAGTCAATTCTCCTAATAATTGCGAAATAAGTTTCACCTGGGCTACATCGGATGAGGTCTCAATGACGCGCCGGTGAACTTCTGGTGCACTTTTTGAGAGCATGGTATCAAAGCTCCAGCCGGAGGGCATATCATTGCCAAATATTTTAAGGTTTTCCTGTAAAAAAAAGCCTGCAGAGTTTAACTGNCCTTCGTTGATATAAAAATTATCGTAGTCCCAGTAAAACCGNCCTTTACCTGCTTTTTTAAACCGTGTCATCAGGACTTTTTCGCATTGATTCAAGGCATTGAATCCTATAAAATGAACAAGGTCCCAACGCTCTTCAGAAGCGGGATAATTTTCAGAGCTTTCGGCATACTCCCTGAATATCATACCCTCATATGCCAGATTTTGTATCCTCAGCGAGTTCCTAAAACCAGAATACAGTTCAGAAAGGATAGACCAGATATTGATGAAACCTGATTTTTCGCTCGTTGGTTTATCCTGATTAAAATTAATCCAGAATCTTTTAATTATTTTAACCTGCTCCTCTGTAAGACTTCCAAATTGCTGATCGATGTTTTTAATATCCAAAACATTACGGAATAACAACGATGCATCAACAAGATATTTGTCAACATCATCAAAATCGTTCAAAAGCATATCGCCCCAATAATAAAATTCATCAAAACTTTCAGGCGACTTTTTTAGCTTACTGTATACTTTATAGAGTTCAAATAGAAGTATTTCATTCCCTGCCGCCTGCAGGGAGGAATATGATCTGAGCAACTCATTAATAGTCAAAATAGAGGGTGTCCATATCGGTTTCTCTATCCTGGCAGCCAGATATTTCAAAAAATATAATCCGGCCCTCCTGTTTGGAAAAACCAGACAATGACGGTTAAGTGTGTTTCCGAATTCATTATGCAGTGACTGAGCAATGTTTTCTAGAAAGTAGGTCATTTGTTACTTGTTGTATTTCTTTCTAATTTTTACTTTTTACTTTTGTCTTTTATCTTCATACAGTCGTCCCTGCCAGGTATTAAGTTCTTCCAGTCGTTTTTCGATAAGGTTCACTATCTGGTCTGTTCTCTTTTTACCCCAGCCTTCACCTGTTAAAAACCGTGGGGGAGCTTCACCGGTAAATCGTTCTACTACAATGGCCGGATTAAGCCTTTCAAGAAAAGAAATGAAGAAGTCAAGATATTCCTCCCATGTAAATAGTTTAAAATCACCAGGATTATTCTTAAACTCTATTTCCATGCCTGTACCTTTTATTATTTGCAGCTGGTGAAATTTTACAGTCTTTATTGGCAGACCTGAGATAATGTCAACTTCTTTCAGCATCTCTTCGCGTGTTTCTCCCGGTAATCCGAATATAAAATGTGCTCCGGTATTGATGCCAAGGGAAGCAGTCCTTCCGACTGCCCAATCTGCATCTTCAAAGGTATGTCCACGGTTGATCCGTTTGAGAGTTTTGTTATAACATGATTCGATGCCATACTCAACTGCCAGATAACATCTTTCAGAAAGCTCCTTCAGATATTCCAGCTTTTCCTCATCGATACAATCTGGTCTGGTGCCAATTATCAGGCCAACAATACCAGGATAACTTAAAGCTTCCTCATAAAGTCTATTTAATGTCCTTAAAGGTGCATAGGTATTGGAATACGCCTGAAAATAAGCGAGATATGATACTGCTTCATTATATCGCCATTTGTGAAATTTTATTCCCTCCCTAATCTGCCCGGAGACCGACTTTGCAGGCTGACAATAGGAAGGGTTAAAAGCATCATTATTGCAATAGGTACAACCTCCGAAACCTTTTGATCCATCGCGGTTTGGACAGGTAAAACCGGCATCAATAGAAACTTTCTGTACTCTTGCTCCATACAAACTTCTGAAATAATTAGAATAGGCATTGAATCTTCGTTCATGCCCCCAGGGGTAGGTTTTGGTTTCTATTCTATTTGGCAACATTCAGGCAGATACAATTTTATTCTTATCAACATACCAGATAAAAGCATCAATATTTTTATACCCCATATCAATAAGGAGATTTCGATACTGGTCAACTTGTTCAGCATAATGAGAATTCTCTTCACCGAACTTGAAATCGATTATTGTTGTTTTTCCGTCCTTAAAAATTACTCTGTCAGGTCTGCGTGTAATGCCTGATGGAAGCAGTATTCCGGCTTCTGTTAATACTTTGTTATCAGACACAAACCAATCAGCAACCTGAGGTACATTGATCAGGACGTTAACTCTTTTTTCAATTTCAGCTGATTCTTCATAAGCCAGTTTGCCTTCCAAAACCAGTTTTCTGACAGCACCGGAGATGTCTGCCCGGGTATTTATTCCTTCAAAAACCTCATGCATGAGTTTCCCATAATTAATCCTTTTCCTTAAAGAGATGTTTTCAGAGGAAAAATAATTCTCACCATGAAGCTTCAGCTTAAGCGATTCCATTGCCTTACTTACATAATACTGCGAAGCGCTGATATTTAATTTGTCAGCACTTATAATATTGTTTTCCGGGATCTTACCTAATTCAAACACCTTATTCCCGCTATTATAATAACTATTCAGGTTAAACTCAGGTCCTCCCTGGATTACAGGTGCCAAAGTAATGGCGTACTTCAGCACGCTGGCAATTGTATTATCTGATTTGGGATTATCTACTGAAAAACCATATAACACCTCTTTAGCCCTGGTTAAAGCAACATAGAGTAAATTTATATTGTCAAGATAAACCGAGTATTTCTCTTCTTTGTAATACTCAGCAAAAATTGTATTGATCAATTCTTTACTGTACTTTACCGGAACAATTCCCAGATCATTGAACGGAGAAATATCAGGCTTTACCCATAAGACCGGCTGTTTAGATGGCAAATGGTCAAGATTCCAGGAGAGAAAAGGTAAAATAACAATTTTGAATTCGAGACCTTTTGATTTATGTATAGTGAGAATTCTCATTGCATCCTGATTCCCCGGCAAAACCACCGATTTCTTTTTCCCGGTCTCTTCCCACCACTCGAGAAATGATTGAATATCAGAGTTTTTATTACCAATAAAGCTTATTATATAATCCTGGAAAGTATTTAAAAAAGCCACATTCCACGAATAATCCCCGAGTCGGAAAAAACTTATAATACTTTCAGTTGCTTCAAACAATGGCATTTGCCTGATCCTGTCCAGAAAATCTTCATACTCATCTGGAAAAAATTCCCGTGATCTTTGTATTAACTCAGCACTCAGAAGAGATATCTTCTCAGCGTCTTCATTTCCAATTGCCATCAGATAGAAGCGTAACATAATTGCCCTTCCAATATAATCCTCAGGATCATTAACAACAGTGATCACACTGATTATAAAAATTATAACAGGTGAATTTGAGAGAAGCAATGAATCGTTTGATACCGCATTGAAATTATACCTGCTCCTTTTTTCAGGTGAACATTTATTGCTATAGTCGATCAGGGTCTTGAGTATCAGAGCACCCTCCTTCCCGTCCCTCACAATGATGCCAATATCTGAAGCATTAAAACCATTATCCTGAAAAGNTTCAATGATATCCGGAAGACGTTCAAGTACTATTTCCTGCCAATTCCGTTCATTCTCATTTAGTATGAACTCAAGTCTCACACATCCGCCTTCTTTATTACCGGGATCTACCTGAATAGCTTCAGAGTATAGTTTCTTAAAACTTACGGGGAGTAATTCTCCTGCAAGTGTTTCATCAATCTGAGCCGGAATTATGGAAAATAAGGAGTTATTAAACCTGATAATGTTAGATCTGCTTCTCCAGTTTGTTGTTAATGGTTCACTCAGTATTCTATTATTATCAACCATGCTATTTAGTACCGATCCCAAAATCTGCCAGTCGCTGTTCCTCCAACGGTAAATTGATTGTTTAACATCACCCACAACAAGATTATCATACCCTTCGGCCATACTGTTATCAATCAATGGCTTGAAATTATTCCATTGTATAATTGATGTATCCTGAAATTCATCTATCATGAAATTTTCGAACCTGTTGCCAATTTTTTCATATATAAAAGGAGACTGATCTTCCCCGGTAATAAGGTTTAGAAGTTCTCCGGCATCCGAAAGAAGAAAACTGTTTTCGTTTGTGGTAATCTGATGAACATTATACAGTACATCCGATAAAATTCCCAGTGCATAAATGTTTGAAAGAACAGCATCTGCACTCCTGTAAACAACAATATTTTCGTCATAATAATGAATTGTCTCCCGGAGTGTTTTATCCAGACCACTATCAATTGCCTCCTGTAACTGAGGTGTGGTACNACCCGTTGACCAGCGTGGAGGCTCATTACAAATTTCACGTACATAACTGTTGGGCTCTCTGACATTTCCAGAAACCAGTGATCTGATGANCCCGGGTATGCCCTGCCCTTTCCGATAAAACATCTCATCGGATAAATCAAATTTTAAAAAAATCTGATCAGCTCTTTTTCCAAAGTCTGTTAACTGCTTCTCAAAAGCAAGAGATTTTGATTTGATCTTTTCAATATACCCAAGAAGAAATTTTTTGTCTTCCAGTTTTGTTAGTTCATCAACAGACAGTAACTTGAATTTTTCTTTAAACAACTCTTCGGACAGTTTAATGATACCGTCTTTGAGATTCCAGCTCTTTTCATCATCAATATTCGACATTGCATAAGTAATCAGCCAGTTTTTAAGCTGATTGTTNGCTGCAGCAGATGCAATCATTTCATCAACAGCAGAGGAGAGTATAGAACTATGATCCAGTTCAATATTGAAACCTGCATGAAGTCCGACCTCCCTTGCAAATGCCCTCAGTACTTTCTGGAAGAAACTATCTATTGTGGAAACAGAGAACCTGGAATAGTCGTGCAGAATTGAATTTAATATATCTTTAGCTTCCTTCCTGATCCATTCTTCTGTTTTATTTGTGGCTTTAACCAATCCTGACAAATAATCTGAGTTTTCTCCAACAGCAATTTTATACAAATTATCAAGGATCCTGGATTTCATTTCCGCAGTGGCTTTATTAGTAAAAGTGACTGCAAGAATCTTCCTGTAATTATATCTCGATCTGAACAGGTTTGTTAGATAAATAGCTGTCAGCTTATAGGTTTTGCCCGATCCTGCTGAAGCACTGTATATGGTCAGAGTGCCTTGTCCCATTGTGGCTTAAAGTTACCGCTTTTTATATAACTTTGCACCGTGAATAAAAAAGTAGTTATAGGATTATCAGGAGGTGTGGACTCAAGCGTTGCAGCATGGGTACTTAAGGAACAGGGTTATGATGTTATCGGTCTGTTTATGAAGAACTGGCACGACACTACGGGCCTGCTCCAAAGCGACTGTCATTGGGAAGATGATCTGATGTTTGCTGAAATGGTCGCGAAAAAACTACACATTCCATTTTATCAGGTTGACCTGAGCATTCCTTATCGCCAGAGGGTTGTTGATTACATGTTTTCTGAATATGAAAAAGGCCGCACTCCAAATCCGGATGTTCTCTGCAACAGGGAAATAAAATTTGATTCGTTTGCTGAAGAGGCCCGAAAGCTACAGGGAGATTTTATGGCCACAGGGCACTATTGCAGAAAAGAAGAAATTCTATCAGGTGACAAAACTATGTTCAGGCTTCTGTCAGGCAAGGATAATAATAAGGACCAAAGCTATTTTCTTTGCCAGGTCAGTCAGGAACAACTTGCAACAGCACTTTTCCCGATTGGAGGTCTTACAAAACCTGAGGTCCGTAAGATTGCGGAGAAACTTGGACTTGCTACCGCACAACGAAAAGATTCTCAGGGAATCTGCTTTGTCGGGAAGGTTCATTTACCAACATTTCTTCAACAGAAACTTAAGGCAAAAAAAGGAAATATAGTGGAAATAGTTGAAAG
>JGI24137J36423_1000225_pt1 | contig 14307 bp, 11 predicted proteins | sample BarGraNGADG00311_FD_36423 | JGI IMG/M metagenome (IMG submission 36423) | reverse complement strand
TCGGCAGCCAATTCTCTTGTGGGCGCCGGCATCGAAGATCTGGTCGCGATCGCGATCGCGACCCTGCGCCGGGCGGCTGCGGCTTCCGGGCTCTCCGGCGATGACATCGAACGTCAGGTCGCCGCAACGTTGGCGTTCGTCCGTCGACGGCTCAGCGGGGACTATACGGTTGACGACTTCGGCTTCGACGAAGACTTCACCGAGAACGCCTTTCTCCCCTTGTTGCGACCGCTGTACAAGTCGTGGTTCCGCGTCGAGGTTCGCGGCATCGAGAACATCCCCAGCTCCGGTGGCGCGCTCATCGTGGCCAACCATTCGGGGACGGTGGCGTTCGACTCGGTGATGACCCAGGTCGCGGTTCACGATGAGCACCCGGCCCATCGTCATCTGCGCATGCTCGGAGCCGATCTGGTCTTCAAGACGCCGATTGTCGGCGCGGTCGCGCGCAAGAGCGGCTGCGCTCTGGCCGCCAACCCCGATGCCGAACGTCTGCTGGGCTCCGGCGAGCTCGCCGGTGTTTGGCCCGAGGGCTTCAAGGGCGTCGGCAAGCCCTTCAGCGAGCGATACAAGCTGCAACGGTTCGGCCGGGGCGGGTTCGTCGCGGCGGCACTGCGCACCAGTGTGCCGATCGTGCCGTGCTCCGTCGTCGGGGCTGAGGAGATCTACCCGATCCTCGGAAACCTCAAGACTGTAGCCCGTCTGATCGGAGCCCCTTACATCCCGGTGACGCCGACCTTTCCCCTTCTGGGTCCGCTGGGCCTGATTCCGTTGCCGAGCAAGTGGATCATCGAGTTTGGCGCGCCGGTGGAGACCGCCGTACTGGGACCCCAGGCGGCCGACGACCCCATGGTGGTGTTCGACCTCACCGACCGGGTCCGCGAGACGATCCAGCAGTCGCTCTACTCGCTCCTGTTGCAGCGCAGGTCGGTCTTCTTCTGAGCCCTCGGCGCCCCTTGTGAGCCCCACTGCCGGCATACGGTGCGGTCATCCAGCGCGGGCCGTGACTGACTCATACAGTGGGGTCGTGACTGACTGCGCCCCTGCGAGGATCACTCTCATCTCCAAACCCGGCTGCCATCTGTGCGGTCCGGTGCGAGAGGTGATCGAACGGGTGGCGCGAGATCTGGACGTCCCATGGGTGGAGCTCTCTATCCTTGATGACCCCGCGCTGAGCGCTGCCTATCGGGAGCAGATCCCGGTGACGCTGGTGGACGGTGTCCAACATGACTACTGGCGGGTGGACGAGTCCCGCCTTCGTCGGGCGCTCGGCAGCACTGCGGCGATGGACGTTCCGGACGGGTGATCCCCAGGCTGACCGGCAGGCCGGGACGTCCTTCCCGTATCAGGGTGCGGCTGTGCTACGCGACTTTGTGTACGCGTTCACAACGACCTATTGTGGGGGTGTCCACGCGCTGCGAGTGCCTCCGTGCTATGTAGGGCTCAACCCTGAGAGGAGTCGGTGATTTTGTGATCGCCGACCCCGCTGCGCGCCAAGACATACCCGATGCCACCGTTGCTCGACTGCCCCAGTACCTGCGTGCCCTGAGCGACCTCGCCGAGCGCGGTGTCGCCTCCGTCTCATCCGAAGAGCTGGCAGCCGAGGCCGGGGTCCGCTCGGCCAACTTGCGCAGGGATCTCAGCCATCTGGGTTCCTACGGCGTTCGGGGGGTCGGATATGAGGTCGAGATGCTCGCCCATGAGATCACCCGTGAGCTCGGGCTCGCCCAGGACTGGCCTGTGGCGATCGTTGGGCTGGGCAATCTGGGTCATGCGCTCGCTGCCTACCTGGGTCTTGCCACCAGAGGGTTTCAGGTTGTCGCCCTGCTGGATCGCGACCCTGACGTCGTCGGCCAGGAGATCGCCGGGATGATCGTCGGTTCGGTCGATGACCTCGAGCGGATTGTCACCGAGCGCAGAGTCGCCATCGGCGTCATCGCGACGCCTGCTGTGTGCGCGCAGGAGGTGTGTGACCGCTTCGTCGCCGTTGGCGTGAGATCAGTCCTGAACTTTGCTGCGTGTGTTCTCTTGGTGCCTGAAGGTGTCGACGTGCGCAAGGTTGACCTGTCCACAGAGCTGCAGATCCTGGCCTTCCATGAACAGCGCAAGACCCCTGCGGCTCAGGAGAGAATGCCCTTGCTGGGGGTTGCTCCGTGAGTGTTGTCGTACTCGGTCTTTCGCACCGGTCGGCGCCGATCGCACTGCTTGAAGCCGTCGCCTTGGACCCGGCTCGAGCCGCGGCTCTGGCCATCGCCGTGAAGTGCGGTGAGAACGTCAACGAGACCCTGGTTCTCGCGACGTGCAACCGGGTCGAGGTCTATGCCGATGTCGTGACCTTTCACGGCGCGGTGGCCGAGATCGGTGACGCGCTCGCGGCTGCCTCAGGCGTTCCCCTGACCGAGCTGCGTGAGCATCTGTATGTCCACTACGAGGACCGCGCGGTCGCCCATGCGTTCTCGGTCGCCTCCGGGCTGGAGTCCATGGCAGTCGGCGAAGGCCAGATCCTGGGGCAGCTGCGGATGGCGCTTCGTTCTGCCCAGAAACGGGGGCAGGCCGGCGGCGTCCTCAGTGAGCTGTTTCAGCAAGCTCTGCGGGTGGGGAAACGTGCACACTCCGAGACGGACATCGACCGGGTCAGCGTGTCCTTGGTCGAGGCTGGTCTGCGGCGTGCTGCCGATCTGTTGGGACCCCTTGCCGATACCCGCGTGCTGGTCGTTGGTGCCGGGTCGATGAGCAGTCTCGCAGCCACGACGATCTCGAGGCTGGGCTCCGCCGAGCTGGTCATCATCAACCGGACGTTGGCCAAGGCNGAGCATCTGGCAGCTGCAACAGGCGGTCGTGCNCTCCCTCTGGTCGATCTCAAGGTTGCCCTGTCCCAGGCCGATCTGGTCATCTCGTGCACCGGTGGACTGGGNCACGTCATCACGGCCGAAACCCTTGTGGCTGTTGCTGACTCGCGAACGAGCGGGCCTCGGATGTTCATGGATCTCGGGCTGCCTCGCAATGTTGCACCGGATGTCGCCGACCTTCCTGGCGAATACGTCGTAGGNCTCANGGAGCTTGACCAGATTCTGGCCGCCGACAGCAAGTACACGCCGGACGTCAAGGCGGTTGGCGATCTCGTGGTCGCCGAGGTTGCCGAGTACCTCATCAGTCGTCGAGCCCAAGAGGTCGCCCCGACGGTTGCCTTGTTGCGGTCCCGGGCAGCGGAAGTGGTGACCGTAGAGCTGAGCCGCCTGCACCAGCGCCTACCCGATGACCTGTCTGAGAATGCCCGCGGCGAGATTCGCCTCACAGTGCATCGGGTCGTCGAGAAGCTTCTGCACAATCCAACCGTCCGCGCCAAGGCGCTTGTGGCGGGCGGTGAGGGCGGTGACTACGCCCGCGCTCTGCGTGAGCTCTTCGACCTCAACCCGCATGAGGTCGCCGCCGTCTCGGTCCCGCCTGAGACTGGAGACCCGGCGTGAACGCCATGACCATCCGGCTGGGCACTCGACGTAGCGCGCTGGCCACGGCTCAGGCGGGGATGATGGCCGACCAGCTGCGGGGGCTGGGACACACCGTGGAGATGGTCGAGATCACCACTGTTGGTGACACCTCGACGGCTTCGCTGTCCAGCATCGGCGGCACCGGCGTCTTTGCCGCAGCTATCCGTCAGGCCCTGCTCGCCGGCGAGATCGACATTGCCGTCCACTCCCTCAAGGATCTTCCGGTGGCACCTGAGCCGGGTCTGCTCATCGCCGCGATTCCCATTCGCGAGGATGCCCGGGATGCCCTGGTGGCGCGCGACGGCCTGACCTTGGGTGAGCTTCCTTTCGGATCGCTGGTCGGCACGGGCTCCCCACGACGGACGGCGCAGCTGGCAGCCCTCGGGCTCGGACTGCGCGTGACCGACATCCGTGGCAACGTTGACACCCGGATCTCGTTGGTGCACAACGGTTCCTGTGATGCCGTTCTGCTGGCCCGCGCCGGTCTCTCTCGCCTCGGTCGACTGTATGAGGTCAGCGAGTCCCTTGATCCGCTACAGATGCTTCCCGCTCCGGGTCAGGGAGCGCTCGCCATCGAGTGCCGCGACGATCGCCCCGACCTGATTGAGGCTCTGACGCCGCTGGATGACCCGGACACCCGCGCCTGCGTGAGCGCAGAGCGCGCTCTGCTCGCCGCTCTCGAGGCCGGCTGTACCGCGCCCGTTGGCGCTCTGGCCGAGGTCGTCGAGGGCGAACACGGCACTGAGCTCTCCCTGCGTGCTTTTGCAGGTACCCCGGACGCCAGCGTCGAGCTGCGCCGCTCCATCGTGGGACCGCTCAAGGAGCCCGAACGCCTTGGCCGTGAGCTGGCGGCCGTCCTCCTGCAGGAGGGTGCCGCTGACATCATCGCCTTCGAAACCGTCCAGCCAGATGCCTCCCGTCCAGATCGATCCCCTACGGAGCGTGCCTTGTGAGTCCTAAGCACTCGACCGTCATAGAACAGCCCACATCGGCCAGGTCAGCCGGCCATCCTGGCCGCGTCGCCTTCGTTGGCGCCGGTCCTGGTGACCCCGGTCTGATGACCGTTCGCGCCGTGGAGTATCTCGCCGAAGCCGACGTGGTCGTCATCGACCAGGTCAGCCGCGAGGAGTTCGTGGCCCGACACGGCCGTCCCGACGTCGTGGTCGTCGATGCCGGACACGGTGAGCACGGCCAGCCGCTGACCCACGCGTTACGCGCGAAGCTGTTGGTCAAGGCTGCCAAGTCGGCCGGTGCCCTTGACGGCAAGGGACTGGTTGTCAGGCTCATGGACGGCGACCCGGCTATGTTCAACGGCCTGGCCGAAGAGGCACTTGCCTGCTACAAGGCCGGGATCAGGTTCGAGATAGTTCCCGGCGTCAGCGCCGTGAGCGCCGTCCCGACGTATGCCGGTGTGCCGCTGACGTCCGCGGCCTCACCCTCACTGCATGTCGTCAGTGGTGGCACCAAGGTTGACTGGACCCGCTCGACGGCTGACAACNTCACCGTGGTCGTGCTCGGCACGCCCGAGACGCTCAGCAAAGCGCTCGGAGACCTGCTTGCGGCCGGCCGTGACGAAGGCACTCCGGTGTCGCTGACCGAGCGTGGCACGACCATCACCCAGCGCACCCATACCAGCACGCTGGGTGAGGTGGTTGGCCTGATCACCTCGGCCAAGGTNGAGTTCCCGTCACTGGCTGTGGTCGGCTCGACGGTCCAGCTGCGCGAGCAGCTCTCGTGGTTCGAGACCAAGCCANTGTTTGGCTGGAACATCCTGGTGCCGCGCACCAAGGACCAGGCCGGTTCGATGACCGCGCGCCTTGCGTCCTATGGCGCGACGAGCGATGTCGTCCCCACGATCAGTGTCGAGCCGCCGCGCACACCGCAGCAGATGGAACGCGCGATCAAGGGTTTGGTCACCGGACGCTACCAGTGGATCGGGTTCACCTCCGTCAACGCCGTTCGGGCCGTTCGTGAGAAGTTCGAGGAGTTCGGCCTGGATGCCCGCGCGTTCGCCGGGTTGTGCATCGCTGCCGTGGGTGGGGTGACCGCCGATGCTCTGCGTGAGTGGGGCCTGGAACCCGACCTGGTTCCCTCCGGTGAGCAGTCAGCACGAGGCCTGCTCGAGGAGTGGCCTCCGTTTGACGAGGTCCTGGACCCCATCAACCGCATCTTCCTCCCGCGTGCCGATATCGCCACCGAGACTCTCGTCGCGGGCCTGCAGGACATGGGTTGGGAGGTGGACGACGTGACGGCATACCGCACTGTTCGTGCGGCGCCGCCGGCGGCGTCGATCCGTGAGGCGATCAAGTCCGGCAAGTTCGACGCTGTCGTGTTCACCTCGTCCTCGACTGTCCGCAACCTGGTCGGCATCGCAGGCAAGCCGCACCCCGCGACCGTCGTTGCCTGTATCGGCCCGGCCACTGCCAAGATCGCCGAGGAGCACGGCCTTCGGGTCGACGTGCTGGCTCCCGAGGCGTCCGCTGCCTCGCTGGTCGACGCCCTGGCCGAGTACGGCATGGGTCTGGCGGTCGCGGCCGCCGAAATCGGTGAGAGCGCTGTGCGTCCCAGCGCCCGCAGGGCATCGACCCGGCGTAAGGCCAAGTAGTGGAGTTCCCGACCCAGCGACCACGTCGGCTGCGACAGACCCCTGCGCTGCGGGCTCTGGTGGCACAGACGCGGCTGCATCCGGCCGACCTGGTGCTGCCGGTCTTCGTCCGTGAGGGTGCCGCGGCGGCGCAACCCATCGGGTCGATGCCCGGCGTCGTCCAACACAGCCTGGACTCATTGGTGGCGGTGGCGCATCAGGCGGTTACCGCTGGCCTGGGCGGCCTGATGATCTTCGGAGTCCCGGCAAGCCGGGACGCGACGGGTACCGGGGCTGACGACCCGGAAGGCATCCTCAATGTGGCGCTGCGTCGGGTGCGCGACGCCGTCGGCGACGACCTCGTGGTGATGGCCGACCTGTGCCTGGACGAGTTCACCGACCACGGGCACTGCGGGGTGCTCGACGCGCAGGGACGCGTCGACAATGACGCCACGCTCGTCCGGTATGCCGCCATGGCACTCGCGCAGACGGCAGCCGGTGCGCACGTCGTGGGTCTGAGCGGGATGATGGACGGCCAGGTCGGCTACGTCCGTGCGGCTCTCGACCAGGCTGGCTTTACCGACACGATCATCTTGGCTTATGCCGCGAAGTACGCATCAGGGTTCTACGGGCCGTTCCGCGAGGCGGTGGAGTCCACCCTGGAGGGCGACCGGTCGACCTACCAGCAGGATCCGGCGAATACGACCGAGTCCCTGCTTGAGGTCGAGCTTGACCTCGAGCAGGGGGCGGACATCGTGATGGTCAAGCCGGCGTTGCCCTATCTCGACATCCTCTCGCAGGTGGCGCAGCTCTCGTCGGTGCCGGTGGCGGCCTACCAGGTGTCGGGGGAGTACGCGCAGATCGAAGCCGCTGCTGCTCGCGGCTGGATCGACCGGGAACGGGTGATGATGGAGTCATTGACTTCCATCCGGCGGGCCGGTGCCCAGATCATCCTGACCTACTACGCGCTCGAGGCTGCTCGGCTTCTTCGCCGCTGATCCGAACCTGCTGTCAAACAGGCAAAGTGCATCCTGCTCGCCNTCGCTGAGCAAGACGTNCGAAGAGGCGGGTGACCATTGCCTGTTTGAGGAGGGTGACCGGCGAACCGGAAGAAGCCGTCACCCCCGAAGAAGACCGGAAGAAGCCGCCACCCCCGAAGAGGTGACGGCTCCAACCTGCTGGCGTTGGGTCAGGCCTGGACGAGCTGGACGTCCAGAGCGATCTTGACCTTCTCGCCCACGAGAACGCCGCCGCCCTCGATCGCGGCGTTCCAGGTCAGGTCGAAGTCCTTGCGGTTGATCTCGGTGGTGGCCTCGAAGCCGGTGCGGGTTCCGCCCCACGGGTCGGCGCTGATGCCGCCGAAGTCCAGGTCGAAGCTGACCGGCTTGGTGATGCCATTGATGGTGAGGGCGCCCGCGAGGGAGTTGTTGGTGACCTTGCTGGACTTGAAAGTCATGGTGGGATTCTTCTCGACGTCGAAGAAGTCGGCCGACTTCAGATGGGTGTCGCGGTCTGCGCTGTTGGTGTCGACGGAGGCCAACTGCACGGTGGCCTCGACGGTCGACTCCTCGAACGGCTGGGCAACCGTCACGACAGCGGCGAAGTCGTTGAACTGGCCTCGGACCTTGCTCACCATGAGGTGGCGAGCGGTGAAACCGATCTCGCTGTGGGAAGCATCGACGTTCCAGATACCAGGCTTGAGGTCAGATAGGTTGCTCATGGAAAGCTCCTTGTTTGTGGTGACGGTTTGAGTGTGATCGTTCTGATTGTGTTGGTTTCGTTCTGTGCGGGACGTTAACAGGATGAAGTTTACTCTTCAACTAAAACCCGGTAGGATTCATTCCATGAACCCCAACACGCCGCACCCGCAGTGGCTCGATACGCAGGAGCAGAACGTCTGGCGTGGGTACCTGCGCGCGAGCCGGATGCTGGAGGCTGCCCTGGATCATGACCTCCAGGTTCATGGGCTGCAGCTGTCCGAGTACGAGATCCTCTCCATGCTTTCCGAGCAGCCGGACCGAAGACTTCGGATGTCCGTGATCGCCGAGCTGGTCGTGCAGTCGCGCAGCCGGTTGACCCACACGGCCGGCCGTCTCGAGAACCGCGGATGGGTGCGCCGTGAGGCATGTGCCGGGGATCGGCGCGGTGTTGAGCTGGTGCTGACCGACACAGGCTTCGCCGAGATCACCCGGATGGCGCCGACCCATGTCGGCAGTGTCCGCGCCAACCTCCTGGATCATCTCTCCCGCGAGGACCTCCTCGCCCTCGGCCGTGCCATGGCGGCCATCAGCAGTGGCATTCTGAGCACGCGGGTTTGCGATGACGTTCGGGCACCTGAGGAACAGCACGCCTGAGAATGCGCGGTCACGGTTCAACGCGTCCGACGGTCCGACCAGGCGACGGCCCAACGAGGCAGAGCGCCCGACGACTGAGATGATGGTTTCCATGATCACACCCCAGACGCCATACCCATATGACGCGCCCGCTTCCCAGGCGCTGCTGACCCGCGCCGCTGCGGTGACGCCGGGTGGGGTCAACAGCCCCGTGCGCGCCTTTCGGGCCGTGGGGGGGACGCCGCGGTTCATGGCTAGTGCGAACGGCCCGTACCTCATCGACGTCGACGGCCGCGAGTATGTCGACCTGGTGTGCTCGTGGGGTCCGATGATCCTGGGGCACGCGCACCCCGACGTGCTCGCGGCGGTTCAGGGGGCAGCACTCAAGGGGTTCAGCTTCGGGACACCGAGCGAGAACGAGGTGGCGCTCGCTGAGGAGATCGTGGCCAGGGTTCCGCCCGCCGAGCAGGTACGCCTGGTCAACAGTGGAACCGAGGCCACGATGAGCGCCCTGCGGGTGGCCAGAGGGTTCACCGGTCGATCAGCGGTGGTGAAGTTTGCCGGCTGCTACCACGGGCACGTTGACGCCCTCCTGGCCTCAGCGGGCAGCGGTCTGGCCACGTTCGCGCTGCCGGACTCTGCCGGGGTTCCCGCATCGAGCGCCAGCGAGACGATTGTCCTGCCCTACAACGATGTCCCCGCCCTTGAGGCAGCCTTTGCCCAGCATGGCGGGCGGATCGCAGCCGTGATCACCGAGGCCTGCCCGGGCAACATGGGGATCGTGCCGCCGCTGGCGGGCTTCACCGAGACCCTTCGGCGGGTGACCACGGCGCACGGCGCCCTGCTGATCTCCGACGAGGTGATGACCGGATTCCGTTGCAGTGCCTCGGGTTGGTACGGCCTCGAGGGTCCGTATGCCGATGGCCCGCCAGACCTGTTCACCTTCGGCAAGGTGATGGGGGGCGGCTTCCCTGCGGCGGCCTTCGGGGGACGCGCCGACATCATGGCGATGCTTGCTCCGGACGGGCCCGTCTACCAGGCCGGGACGCTCTCAGGCAACCCGGTGGCCACGGCGGCCGGCCTGGCGACGCTCAAGGGCTGCACCCCGGAGGTCTACGACCGGCTCGGGGTCGTGAGCAGGACGATCGCGGACGCGACGTCGGCGGAATTCACCCGCAGCGGCATACCGCATGTGGTGCAATGGGCCGGAAGCATGTTCAGCATCTTCTTCCGTGAGGGAGCCGTGACCAACTACGACGAGGCCAGAGACCAACAGGTGCAAACCTTTTCGGCATTCTTCCAGTCCATGCTCAGCCAGGGTGTGCATCTGCCACCGAGTGCGTTCGAGACCTGGTTCGTCAGTGCCTCCCACGATGACGCGGCGGTCGACCGGGTCCTTGCCGCACTACCCGTGGCCGCCCGAGCCGTCACGGACTCGTTTGCGAGAACCTCCTGATGACCGCTGGTGCCGGGAACCCCGGACGGACCGTCGTGCACCTGCTGCGCCACGGAGAGGTGCACAACCCCACCGGTGTGCTCTATGGCCGGCTGCCTGACTTCCACCTCTCGGACCTGGGCCGCGAGATGGCCGAGACGGTCGGTCGTCATCTGGGAGACCACGACGTGACCGTGGTCGTGGCCTCACCGCTGGTCCGGGCGCAGGAGACTGCGGCGCCGATCGCCTCAGCCCACGGTCTCTCAATCTCCACGGACGCCCGCGTGATCGAGGCCGACAACTACTTCGAAGGTTTGACGTTAGGGGTCGGTGACGGGTCGCTGAGATACCCGAGGCACTGGCCCAAGCTGGTCAACCCGATGAGGCCGTCCTGGGGGGAGCCCTACCGGGAGATCGCCGATCGGATGTCTGCAGCCATCGCAGATGCACGCGCCTTGGCGCGGGGTCACGAGGCCGTGATCGTCTCCCACCAGCTTCCGGTGTGGACCGTGCGCGCCCAGCTGGAGGGTCGTCACATGTGGCACGACCCGCGCAAGCGCCAGTGCTCCCTGGCCTCCTTGACATCCTTGACGTTCGTGGGTGACGAGCTCGAGTCGATCACCTACAGCGAGCCCGCTGCTGCCCTGCTGCCGGGGGCACGTAACACCGCAGGCGCATGAGCTTCGCAGCGTCGATGTTCCGCCGGCTCGTGGTCGCCATCATCGTCACCGTGGTGGTGGGCACCATGTCCCTTGGTGTCTCGGGGTGCGGCTCGGACGCGAGCTCCATCGCGGCACAGGCCAGGTCAGGCGATCATAAGGGTTATGTCTCCGGTGACGGCAGCATCGAGCGTCTGTCAGTGGACAAGCGCTCGAGCCCGTTGAGTGTGAGCGGCACCACATTCGCGGGCGCGCCATGGAAGGTCGCCGATGCCAAAGACCACGTTCTGGTCCTGAATGTGTGGGGCCAGTGGTGCGGTCCGTGCGTGGCCGAGATGCCACACCTGCAGCAGGTCTGGTCGCANCTGTCGGCGGCCGGCAAACCCGTGCAGTTCATGGGGATCAACTACCGCGACAGCGTCGAGACGGCCAAGGCCTTCTTGCGCGCCAACAAGGTNACCTATCCCTCGCTTCAGGACGATGGCGGGGCNACCCTGCTGGCCCTGCGTGGCACAGCGAACACGACGCCCACGACACTGGTTCTGGACCGCCGGGGACGCATCGCGGCCAGGGTCTCGGGACCGGTCACGGCCGCAACCTTGACTGGGCTGGTCAACGACGTGCTCGGCGAGAGCGCGTGAGCGCTGACGCCGCAGACGCCATCACGTCCGGGGCGCTGCCCCTGGCCCTCTTCGTGGCCCTTGCGGCCGGCTTCGTCTCTTTTGCCTCCCCTTGCGTTCTGCCTCTGGTCCCGGGCTTCCTTGGGTATATGACCGGGCTGTCCGGCGTCAGCCTCGAGCAGCGCAGCCGAGGTCGGCTCATGCTCGGGGCGCTGCTGTTCGTCCTGGGGTTCAGCGCCGTGTTCATCGCGGTTGCCGCGACCGTCTCGGCGGCCGGCATGCTGTTGAAGGAGCACCAGAGCCTGTTGATGAGGCTTGGTGGAGTCATCGTGATCCTCATGGCGCTGATGTTTCTCGGTAGCGGCAGGTTGGGTACATTGCGGCCCGGGTGGAAGCCGGCCGCCGGTCTGGCGGGCGCGCCGCTTCTCGGCATGGTGTTCGGCCTGGGGTGGGCTCCATGCACAGGGCCGACGTTCGGCGCGATCATCGCGCTTTCGACGGCGCTGTCAGGTGACCAGCACGCCATCGCCCGTGGCGTCGGGCTCGCCACGGCCTACTCGGTGGGCCTTGGCCTGCCATTCCTGTTGATCGCCGGTGGCTACTCTCGCGCCGGTCGGACCTCGCACTGGCTGCGGGAGCACTACCGCTGCATCCAGATTGCCGGCGGCATGCTCCTGCTGGTCGTCGGGCTCCTGCTCGTGACGGGTTTGTGGGAGATCGTGACCACCTCGATGCAGTCCCGGCTGGTCGACCAGTTCAGGACCGTGTTGTGGGATGACGAGGCTGTTGGGATGACTCAGAGCAGGATGGACACCCGCCCCGACGAGAACGACGTGACCCAACCGACGCTCGGGGTTGTCGGCATGTTGCGCTGGGCCTGGCGACGGCTCACCAGTATGCGGACGGCACTGTTCTTGTTGCTGTTGCTGGCGATTGGAGCGGTACCGGGTTCGATCTGGCCGCAGCGAAATATCGACGCCGGACGGGTGGCGGACTACCTGGCGCGTCACCGGAGCACGGGGCCGTGGCTCGATCGCCTGGGCTTCTTCGACGTCTACTCCTCGCCGTGGTTCGCGGCCGTCTACCTGCTGCTGTTCGTCTCGCTGGCGGGCTGTGTCGTTCCCCGTTCGAAGATGCACTGGGAGGCGATGCGGGCGCAGCCCCCCAGGGCACCCCACCGCCTCGAGCGGCTTCCCGAACATGGCCAGATCGAGGTCGACGGGACCCCCGAGGAGGTGCTCCAGGTCGCCGGGGATGTCTTGGCGCGCAGGAAGGTCCTGGGCGGACGTTCCTCTGTCAGACGCTCTCTCGGAGGGCACTGGCGGGTCCGCTCCGATGGTCTGTGGCTGAGCGCAGAGAGCGGCTACCTGCGCGAGACCGGCAACCTGGTCTTCCACATCGCACTGATCGTCGTCATAGTGGCCGTGGCCGTGGGGCACCTGTTCGGATGGCGTGGCGACCGCATCCTGGTCGCCGGCAAGAGCTTCTCGAACGCCGTCCCCGCCTATGACACGTTCGACCCCGGCCCCTGGGTCGACACCGAGGGCCTGGCGCCCTTCAGCGTTGCCATCGACAAGCTCGACGTAACCTTCGAGGAGCACAGCAGCGGAGCTCAGCGCGGTGCCCCACGCGACTTCACGGCATACACGCGAACGCGGACCAGCCCGGACGCTCCCCAGATCCATCAGATCTTGAAGGTCAACGGGCCGTTGACGTTCGGTGGGACGTCGGTGTTCCTGCTGGGCAACGGCTATGCACCTGTCATCACCGTGCGCGACGGCGCGGGACAGGTGCTCATGCACGATGCCACGCCGTTTCTGCCGCAGGACGCCAACTACAAGTCGGTGGGCGCGGTCAAGGTCTCTGCCGCCAGTCCGAAACAGCTGGGGTTCGTCGGCTTCTTCCTGCCCTCGGAGTACCTCGACAAGGACGCTGGCCCGTCCTCGTTCTTCCCCGACCTCAAGAACCCTGCTCTCGTGCTCGGGGCCTACGAGGGTGAGCTGTACCCGCAGGGGCGACCGCAGTCGGTCTACACCCTGCGCACCGAGAGGATGACGCCGCTCAAGAACGCCAGGGGTGAGCCGTTGCGGCTGCTCCTCAAGCAGGGCCAGACCATAGAGCTGCCGGGTGGTCGGGGGAGCATCACCTTCGACGCGGTCCAGCGCTGGGCGGGGCTCTCGACTCGCTATGATCCGGGCAAGCTGCTCGCACTCATGGGCGCCTTCGCCGCGCTCGCCGGGCTGATCGCCTCGCTGGTGATCCGCCGCCGCCGGGTGTTCGTGCGCGTCCGGCCGATCGGACCACGTACCGTGGTCTCGATCGGTGGCCTGGCCAAGGGGGAGGACCCCGGGCTGGGAGCGGCCATCGAGGACCTGTTCGACGCCATCGCACAGCGGATCGGCAACAAGGGGAGCGGCACCAAGGCATGACGAATCAGACTCTTGCGCAGTACGCCAACCTGGCCGTGTACTCGGCCATGGCGGTGTTCACCCTGGCCATGATCGCGTTCGCTGCCGAACTGGCCGGGGCCGCACCCACGGACCGGCGTGACGACCCGGACCGGCCGCGGACGCACAAGGCTGCCGGCATCGCGATGATGCTCACCCGCCTCGGTGGTCTCTTGTTGGTCGCCGCCGCCGCCATGCGGGGTCTGTCCGTTCACCGTCCTCCGCTGGGCAACATGTTCGAGTTCGCCCTCGTGGGCTCCATGTTCGTGGTTGTCGTGTTCGTCGCGATCAGCCTCCGTCGGGACGTCGGCTGGCTGGGGCTCTTCGTCATCGGCCCGGTGCTGCTGATGCTCGGACTGGCGATCACGGTCTTCTACACCGATGCCAGTGAGCTGCTGCCCTCGCTCAAGAGCGTCTGGCTCGTCATTCACGTCACGGTGGCCACGTTCGCGGTCGCACTGTTCACGATCGCGTTCAGCGTGACGGTCCTGCACCTGGTCAAGACGTGGCTGGAGGCGCAGGACCCCACAGCAATGTCACGCATCCGGACCATCGTGAACACCGCACTTCCCCCGGCGCGGTCACTGGACCGGACGGCATACGGGATCCATGCCGTGGCGTTCCCGCTGTGGACCTTCACGCTCATTGCCGGCGCCATCTGGGCTGAGCAGGCGTGGGGCCACTACTGGAACTGGGACCCCAAGGAGGTGTGGACGTTCGTCATCTGGGTCGTCTACGCCGCCT
>JGI24137J36423_1000219_pt1 | contig 14408 bp, 14 predicted proteins | sample BarGraNGADG00311_FD_36423 | JGI IMG/M metagenome (IMG submission 36423) | reverse complement strand
ACCGCAGGATCACTGTTTCCAGCCCACAGGCGCGGTGGAAGTACCCGATGTACTGCTCCGCGCAGTACTTGGACACGCCGTAGGGGGACAGAGGCCGGATGGCAGACTGCTCGGTTGCCGGCAACGTTGAGGGTTCTCCGTACAGCGCCCCGCCCGTCGAGGACACGACAAACCTTCGTACATGCGCCTCAACACATGCCTTGAGCACGTTGATCGTGCCGCCGACATTGACCTGCGCGTCAAGCCACGGGTCCTCGACTGCTCTGCGAACGTCGATCTGGGCAGCCAGGTGAAAGACACAGTCGACGCTGCCGGACAGTGCCGCTCTTACGGCCTGTTTATCGCGCACATCACCCACAGTCAGGGCGATCCCCTCCCCAAGGTTCTCGCGCTTCCCCGAACTCAGATCATCGAACACTGTGGCTGTGCAGCCCTGTGCGACAAGAGCATCAACAATATGTGAACCAATAAAGCCTGCACCACCCATAACGATGCAATTCATAGCTCCCCCTTCGTTCCGATCGCCCTGTCCAGGAAACTTGTCGAGATCCTGGACCACAACGTTAGATCTGCTACAGTCACTCACCCCGTCGCACACGGTCGTCCTGCGTTGCACGAGGCCCTCACATCGAGCACGACGTCGAATCCTCGTTGTGGTTACGCTCAGTTACGCCACGCTCATGTCTTCCACCACCTGAGACCGCCTTCTCGATGGCCGCATCAATCGTCTGATACTGGTCCTCCCGCACATACCGGGCCAAGACTCGAAGACTGTTTTCCTGAGCCGCTTGCGACAGTTCCCGCAATCCCGTGAGTACCTGGTCCAAAGCACGCAGGAAGTCCTGAGCATTGAGTTCAAATCTTGCACCACATTGTGCTTCCTTGAAGATTGATTCTCCCTCACCAGTCAAGTGATACAGGACCGGTTTCTGTAAGAGAAGGCAGTCAAAGACCTTGGACGGAATTGTTTTGGACATAGCCGCACCATCAGACAAAGGCACCAGCATCAACGTGGCCTCTCTCCGCAGCCTAGCCAGCAGAGAAGTTCGAGGCATGGCGTCTTCGACGGTCATAACCGTTGGAAACGCTTGAGCAGCGGCCTGACAGTCGCCAGCCAGCGCGCCTGATCCGATCAGGTGTACCGTAAGTCGGCCTTTGTAGCGTTCAGCCAGCACAGGTAATGCATCCCACAGGAACTGGAAGTCCTGAACCAATCCGAGGTTCCCCGCGTAGAATAGCGAAACGCACTGCTCCTCAGGTTGCGCCTGAAGAGGGAGTTGCCGTGCATACTGAAGATCACTGAAGGGAACCCCGTTGTAGACAACGTCAACCTTGGTGCCTCCTCGGCTGAGCACATGATCACGCATAGGCTGAGAAACCGTGAACAGGTGGTTTGCCTTCCTGTATGACGCCCTTTCCACTTGCACCAGACAGCGATAGGTTAGAGATCCATGTTGCAGCTTACCAGCATCGACTATGGAATCAGGCCACAAGTCGCGAACATCCAGCAGCAGTGGCTTTCGCAGAAATGCAGAGATCAATGCCCCGCCCAGAGCAACGGTTATGGGTGGGCTTGAGGCCAAGATAACATCTGCCCCGTAGCCGTGCATCTTGACTGCTAGCCACGACGAACGCCAGAAGAAACTCGCGTAGTTGCGGATGTACGCGAACTTCGAGGCAGAAGATTTCGCTGTAACCATGACCCGGTGCACTCGGACATCTGCCACTGTCAATCCAACAGGGTTCTTCCGAGGCATCGCAGTTATTACGTCCACGTCGTATCCCCGCCCAAGGAGGTACTCCTGCAACGTCGTCATGCGAAAGGCTCCGGCAGTAATCTCGGGTGCGAAGTACTGCGTTAGCAGAAGTACCCGGTGCCTCTTTTCTGTTACGCCCATCCTCGACTCCTCCTAGTAATACAGGACTTTGAATATTGCGCGATCCATATAGGCTCGCTTTCTTTTGAACCAGTCTTGCTGGTACTCGGTCCATTTCTCAGCCGTCCTCCCGAATACCATATTCCCCGTCACTTTTGACATGACATTCAGCTGAACGATATGCAGCCGATGGTAGAATGGACTAGCCACCAGCCGCATCCCGTGCATAGGGAACAGGTCATAGGTCGACCAGTAGCCAGTGTCAAACCGAGCTAGATTGGCTGCAACGGTAGCTATCCCAGCCTCAAACAGATCCTCCGCTCGGTCATCATGGAGAATGAGCGAGTAGTCACGTATGCCCCATAACGTCCACATGAATCCGTTGAGCACATGCGAGGGAGGATCGACGATGTACTCCTCCAACCAGATGTCACCCTGGGCATCGACAAACTGGACACCACCATTGCTGATTGGAGTCAAACACGCTGTGAAGGCTCGAACTGCAGCATCCTGGTATCGCCCGTCGCCCGTCAGGGCAAAGGCACGAACGAGCGCCGATAGACCACTCCCTTGAGCTAGGGCTGAGTACCACGGTGCTCTGAGAATGCCACCGTACTCCCAGTCAAAATGGTGCATCCATACCGCAAGCCCCTTCTCGTTTTGCTCGAGGTGCGATGCTAGCCAATCGCATTGCGTGAGGAATACAGCCCGCGCGGCGAGGTCCCCCGTTGCAACGTACCTGTTGAACCAGGCCAGCCCGTATTGCGCGACCGCTATTGGGTTGTACTGCTGGCCAATCACGCCATGATAATCTAGCAAGGGAACACCGTCTCCGTCGAATGGTCCTGCATAGGACGCCTTGTCCGCAAACTTCATGTAGTATCCCGACAGAGGGTCCATCATGTCCACGGCCTCATTGACAGCCGGCCGCTCATGCCAGAATGTCAACTGGCTGCCGCCTCGCCCCAGGTAGGCCTGGGCAACTCTTCGCCAGTAGTTCCTACGGCTGGACATCGAAAGTCATCGCTCCTGGCTGTTCAAATTCAAGAAGCGATACAGGGCCCTGCCGAGCCAGCGACTCGCCTATCGCAAATGTGGCTCGAGTCACTGCTACAGCGTCATCAAAGTCAATAGGAAAAGGTGCGCCGGTCTTCATAGAGTCAAGCACCAATGCGTATTCCCTGTCGAATCCTTTGTCTTGCGCCAACAACTTCTTGCGACGTACTCGGCCACCGACATAGCACTCTGCCCGAAGAAAGTTGTCAATTGAACCAGCAAAGCCGTTGGCGAATACTTCGAGCCGCTCCTTGGGAAACGTCTTGTCTCCAACCGTTTCGTATATGAGCGCACCCACGGCTCCATTGCCAAACTGCACGGTGACAACACAGTTGTCTCTGGGTAGAGACCCCGGGCCAGAGGCCGACGAACAACTCGCGAAGACAGACATGGGTCTAGCACCCGCCAAAAAGGTCATGAGATCAATGAAGTGACATCCCTCGCCAATCAGGCGCCCTCCCCCAACGGCAGCATCATTGTTCCAGTTGTCGATAGGTATGGCGCCTGCATTGACTCTGTAGACCATCATTGATGGTCTTAGGCTTCCTAGCTCGGCTCGAAGCCATTCCACTAACGGCGAAAAGCGACGGTTGAAACCAACCATCACGCGGTGGCCCGTAGTGTGAACGGCCTCAACCAAGTCAACGAGCTGAGTCTCGGAGATGGCTAATGGTTTTTCGACAAACACATCCTTCCCAGCACCAAGAGCAGCAATAGTCATGGGGACATGAAGATTGTGCGGAGTCGTGACAAGAACCAACGAGGTTCCACTATCGTCGAGAACAGATTGCCAGTCCGAGGAAGAAAATGCAAACCCATACTTGTGCCCCAAGACCCCGGCGTTAGACCCGCTGCTTGATACAATTCCTCTAAGTGCCACCCTGTTCTTGATGCGTTTGAGTCCCGGCATGAGAGTAGATTTGGTAAAACCACCTGCCCCAATAACCGAAACACCAATCTTGCCTGAGGTAGGACTGGGGGGTGTATGACCAACCATCGTTGCGTATAGGGTGATCTCGCCAAGATACTTGAGAAGAACCGAGACCAATGGCCCCTCAACTGGTAACTTGCCCAAGATGGCGTCGTATGCTTTGGCTGCGTCACCGATTGGCACAGTGTCGGTGATGAGTGGTCCAACCTTCAGCCCGCCGGCATTCAGGAGATCAAGGAAAGCTTCCATGTTCCGACCCTCGGTCCATCGGACATAGCCCACCGGATAGTCCCTTCCTTGCTCCTCGTACTGTGGATCATACCGACCAGGACCGTAAGACCGAGACAGCCTGATGTCTATCTCCTTCTTGTAGTATGGCGTCCTCGGTACGTCGATACGGCTGACACCGACAACAACGAGCGTGCCGCGGTCTCTGAGAAGTGCAGGAGCCAATTCCGTTGGCTGGTTGGAGTCGGTTGCCGCCGTCATCAGCAGGCAGTCAGCTCCCCTCCCTCGAGTGAAGTCCGTGACGGAGGTGACCGGCTCCTCCACGCTCATGTCGACGAAACGCTCGGCACCCATCGCGGCTGCCAGCTCTCCCTTGCTCGATGACACATCAAGTCCGATAACCCGGCACCCGGCAGCATGGGCGATGCCTACCGACAGCAGCCCAACCAGCCCTAGACCCAGGACAGCCACGACATCACCGACCACAGCACCAGACTGCCGGAATCCCTGCAGTGCTATACTGCCAAGCGCGACAAAACTGGCTGCATCAAGCCCAACGGTATCTGGCACCTTCACGCACAAGGTTACCGGAACCGACAGGACTTCTGCATGGTTTGCATACCCCGTACCAGCGCAAGCCACCTTGTCGCCGACACGGAAACCATCCGCGCCCTCTCCAGCAGCCATGACAATACCGGCAGCGCTGTATCCCATTGGCATCAGCTCGTCGAGCTTTCCCATGGCCTTCTGGAAAGTCGTGACGATACCCTCAGAATGAACCTTCTCCAAGACCTGCGCGACAAGATCTGGCCTTGAACGAGCTTTCTCCATCAGTCCCTTACGAGCAAAATCCAGCGCAGCCTTCTCGGTTCCGCTGCTGATGAGTGAATACGCTGTTCGCACGAGAACACGCCCCCTACCCACTTGGGGCGCTGGAACCTGCAGTACTTGTACTCCGCCGTTGCGGAGGTCCTCAAAGACCTGTAACATTTTATCCTCCCTAACGATTATCCTGCGCCTGCCCCTGGCTTGGGATACTGCTGCACGTAGATATTGATCTGTCGATAACGTCGCTCTGAAACAAATCTACGTCTCCCCTTGGATTCTTAGACCAGATCAGGCTCTATTTGAATGAAAACCAACGTCGGCATCCCTGCCCAGTACCTTCTAAGGCCTGCAAAAAAAAGGAAAGCTGCCTGAGGCAGACAATGGATGTAGTTCCACTGCCAGATCAAACACGCCGTTCAACAAGATCCACCACTGCATGACTAGAGGAACTCAGGTCCGTTTGGCTCTCGCATGTTCTCGTCGGAAAGAATGTGCATCGTCGTCTCATGTCCAGACCCTAGTGCAATCTGTGAACAGCTATTGCCTTGTGATATATCTCGAGTATTCCGCGCATTTGGACCTCGGTGGTATAAGTCCTTCTGACTTTTCCAACATTCCAGCACGACATTTGCGTCCTGAGTTCTTGAGAGGCCATTTCGTCAAGGGCAGCCAAGATGTCTGCTGCACTTCCAACACGGACTAATCTGCCACCCGAATCCTCGATCATTTCGGCATTGTTGCCCACAGGAGTTGTAATCACCGGCACCCCCCTTGCCATGGCTTCAAGCAGGGCATTTGAGAATCCTTCCGTATGTGATGGCAACAGAAAGACATCTGCACCATCCAACAGCGACCGAACCATGTCGTGATCCACCTGGCCAAGCATCCTTACGTTGTCGGGTTTGCTGAGCGACAACGCCTCGCCCGAGATCGGACCAGCTAGGTCAAAATTGACTGCGGGCAAACTACGAGCGACTTCGAATATCGTTTCCACACCTTTACTCATGATGACCCAACCGACAAAGAGAACATCGTGAATCTCTGGTGCTATATCTTTCGGGTGTACAACAACGAAATCATCATCCACGAAATTGGCCGCTGTCCAACATTCCCTGCCTGTCACTCTCTTCACATATCTTCCTGACTCTGCGTTTAGCACTATCACCGCCTGTGCCATGAGGGTGATGCCCTTGAATAGATACAATCGAGACTTGCTGCTGATCCGATTGCTGACATTGAAGCGGTACTGTACGACCAGAGGAACTCGTTTGTGGTAGACCAACGCGGCACACAAGTACTCCCGAAAAATGCCAAATCCACCGCACGTTGCGTTGAGATGTACTACGTTGGGAGTATGCGTTCTAAGTTCTACCCTGAGGTTCCTCAGAATGACCCAAGTTCTCCTGAACTCATCTACGAAATTGCGCTTGACAGTGACATTCACGCGTCTGTCACCGATGACGGCCGTATTGACAATGTCTGCCGCAATCCGATTATCTGCAGCCCAGTCCAAGAATCTCTCAGACCATGTGGATATGCCACCAGCAGGTGGGGGAAGAGGCGATATCAATAGGACTCTGAACTCGTCCGAGTTAATGCTACCGACCACTCCATTCAGCCCGGACACTCTACTACCACAACCATACCTATGTTCTATGTTTGTCGCTCCGCGGAGACTCACGATGTGCCTCGTTGTCCGTAGTAGTCCATGTACCACTCAACAAACCGGGGAATCCCTACTTCAATAGGAATCGCGGGTGAAAACCCCACGTCATGCTTCAGTGACTCTGTATCCGCATGCGTAGCGACTACGTCACCCGGTTGCATCGGTGCCGATACTCGAATGGCCTTCTTGTCGAGATAGCGCTCAATGAGGTCGACGCAATCGCCGACCCGCACGGGAGAACCATGTCCGATGTTGTAAACTCTGAAGGGTGCCGTACTCGATGAAGGAGTGCCAAGAAGTACCTGCTGAGCGGACTGCTTTGGGGCGAGCGGTATCAGCCTCGAGATAGCTTCGATGATGTCATCGATGTAGGTGAAGTCGCGGTACATCTCGCCCCCATTGAACAGTGTCAGAGTTCTACCTTTGACAATGGCATCAGTGAAGAGGAAGAGTGCCATGTCCGGTCTGCCCCAAGGTCCATATACGGTGAAGAATCGCAGACCCGTTGTTGGCAGGCCAAAAAGATAACTGTAGGCATGAGCGATCAGCTCATCCGTCCTCTTAGTGGCGGCATAGAGACTGATTGGATGGTCAACAGGGTCATCTACACTGAATGGCGAGTGGTCATTTGCGCCGTAGACGCTAGAACTGCTGGCATAGAGGAGGTGAGCGATACGGGCCATTCTGCATTCCTGAACCAAGTTCGCAAAACCGACGACATTTGACTGTATGTAGACCTCGGGATGTTCCAAGCTGTAACGAACGCCAGCTTGAGCTGCCAAGTGTATAACAGCGTCAAAGGAGCTGTGGGCGAACACCCGATGCAGCCCAATAGCGTCACAGATATCGAGGAGCTGAAAAGAGAAATCACCGTGCTTTTGGAGTTGATCCAGACGACCTTGCTTCAGTTGGACATCATAGTATGCGTTCATATTGTCGAGGCCCACAACAGAATGCCCATCCCGAATCAGACGAAGGCACAAGTGATACCCTATGAAGCCACAAGCTCCGGTCACCAAGTAATGCATAATGCTCAAAGCCTCCCGTCCACGGTCTCTCTTGGCAGTATGCCCTTGACATCGAACACAACGCACACATCCTTGCCGTACGATCGCGGACGAGGAGCCTGATCTCGAACAAACACGTCGTGAGCAACTGCCAGTATGACCGTGTCGTAGGACCCTTGCTGGGGATGCTCGACAAGCTCAATGTCGTATAGGCGTCTTGTATCGTTCACATCGGCGACAGGATCGAAAACGTCAACCTCACAGCCAAGACCGCGCAGCTCACTGACAATGTCGATGACACGCGTATTGCGCACGTCCGGACAGTTCTCCTTGAAGGTGAAACCCATGATCAGAACCCGGCTGCCAGCGATGGTCATGCCTCGGAGAGCCATGAGTTTTAGGGTCCGGTATGCGACGTACTCGCCCATGGAATCATTGATGCGTCGCCCGGCCAGGATGACTTGTGGAGTGTAGCCCAGGGCCTGAGCCTTGTAGGTCAAGTAGTAGGGGTCGACACCAATACAATGTCCTCCGACCAGCCCTGGCTTGAATCTCAGGAAATTCCATTTGGTCGAGGCGGCTGTGAGAACGGATTGCGTGTCGATCCCCATACGGTCGAAGAGAACTGCCAATTCATTGATGAGGGCGATGTTGACGTCGCGTTGCGTGTTCTCGATGACCTTGGCAGCCTCTGCCACCTTGATCGATTCGGCCCGGAACGTACCGGCCGGGACGATAGCGGAATACATTCCATCGATGATGTCCAGAGCTGCCGGTGTGGAGCCAGAGACAACCTTCTGGATTGTCTGCAGTCGATGCTCCTTGTCCCCTGGGTTCATCCGCTCGGGCGAGTAGCCACAGAAGAAGTCACGGTTGTAGGTCAAACCAGACAACTGCTCCAACAGTGGCACGCACGTCTCCTCGGTAGCTCCTGGGTAGACCGTGGACTCATAGACCACGATGTCTCCCTTCTTGAGCACCTTGCCGACAGTCCGTGTCGCGTTCACTACAGGGGAGAGGTCTGGCACCTTGTGTTCATCGACCGGTGTCGGAACTGCAATGACGTAGAAGTTGCATTCCGTGAGCTTGTCCGGATCAGTGGTAAATGAGAGTTGCCGCGCCTGGGCCAACTCGACTGGATTCACTTCGCCGGTATGGTCGCGCCCCGATTGCAGTTCCTCGATTCGTACGAGCTTCTCGTCCAGACCCACCGTCGGGAATTGATTGCCAAATGCGACTGCCAAGGGCAAACCGACATAACCCAGTCCGATAACCCCAACGTGCCGACCAACTGTCAATTTACATCCTTTCTCTGCTTCAGTCATCATACTCTCCTTTCATGTTCTGCAATAGTTTCGAATGAGCCTAGTATGACCCTTTTCCAGGAGCATTATGATGAATCTGTCAAATGCTTTCCTTGGTGCCTGACATCTATTCCACACTATTCTTGCAAACCCCTGTCCCCTCATTCACCCTCTCCTCGTATACAGCTCAACTGAGATGCTTAAGGTGTTTAGCTCTTCTACCCTTCAAAACGCGACTGAGAACCTGTCTCGTTCGAAGCGCTATGTTGACAATGTCGCCTCGCTCAATTTGCCTTGCATTCCAAGTGGGCCAAGTTTCTGCTACGCTAGTGATGTCATCGAGCGAAATCAAATACTGGCGGAAGTTCGACAAGTCCTTCCTAAACTGAAGAATCTCATCGGTTCCCCATCGATTCACATGCAGGCATACGGTCACCACACCAAAGCAAGGACGACCGATCCTCGAAGTCTGCTGTGGTATCCACAACGAACCGCATGGTCCATTCCGGGGGGCAAGGAAGAACCCGTCACTGATGCAATGAATGCCGACTCTCGACAGTGCGGCCACGGTTGTCCAGTCAAATGCATGCCGCGGCGCTACCCAAACCATTGGATGGATGCGATGGGACTCCAGCTCGTCGATGCCATGATGCAGCATGTCGACCTGTACCGACTCCGGAAGCCCGGTGAATTCACCACGTGATGAGCGTCCCATGATACCCCCTCCGTCCTGTGCAAAGGTGTGGTGGTACCCGTGCAATGCCATGCCATATCCCAAGGTCTGCCAGCGGGAGAGATCTTCCCAGTACGTTGGGTTCGGCGGTTCTATGACAAGGCTATCGTCCATGTTCTTGGGAACAATGGCAACAATGGGGCGCACGCCCTCCTCGACCATGATAGACTCCAGCTGCCTCAGCACGCGCCAATTACTTCTCTGACAGATATCGTCAATGCGGATCAACAGCCGGCCTGTCCCAAATGCCGTCTTCATGGGACGCTAGTCCTGAAGTGATGTAGCCATACAGCGAGCTTGCCAATCAAGCTATTCCCTTGGATCCAGCTATATCCAACAGTCAACGTTCCGCCAAACCCTTCTTTGAATCTATTTATCCGAAGCTTCTCCTGATCATTGTGTCCACTATACCAGCCGCCCAAATCATATGTCACGACTCCTGCTTCTTTTAGTGCACACATGTCGCGCCAGTGCAGCCATCTATTGGCACGCCCCATCATATCCCGGTCACTGGAGCCAGCAAAATTGCGAAACAGGGATCCACCTTGCAGGGCCCTGGCGCGATTGCCCGAAATCAGGTAACTCTGCCAGACTAGTGCGTTGCCACTTGCCGCGCGCGCAATACTCAGAGTCAGTGCTCCCTGTTGCGCCAATGCATCAAGGTGCCAAAGTCGCCCAATCGGTAGGCCTTTCAGTCGACAGAACTCGGAGTAAAACGTTTTGAACTCGGTAATCAGACGACCATCAGGATGCAGATCAAACTCATGCACGAAACCATCGCGTGCCTCTGCTCGCCGAACCGCCTTGCGAGTCTCCGGCGAAAAAGATGAGAGAACCCGTTCGGGTGGCTGGGTGACATCAATGCACAGAGTTGTGAAACGAACAGCTTGCACGCTTGTCGGCTTCCTGGGGGCCTGAATGTACTTCAGGATGTCGCATCTAGTCGGCTTCCTATCTCCAAACCACACTTCACCTACCCTGAGGCCCCCTCTTCTGTAGCGAACGACAGTCTCCATTTCGTTCGTTTCAAAATCGCTTACGCTGACCGAGGAACTGGATACAGGATGGCATAGAGTCTCTTGTGTGTCCTGATGTGTCTTGTCTTCACTCCACATGGTCATCTCCTCTTTGCAGAATGCCTTCTTGTACGACTCTGTGGCTTATAGAATTCCATCCTTTATCCACACGCTTCCTCCTCCTCTTTAACAAGATATCAACCGGCTAACCATGCGGCTTCGGCGAGGGCCTTGTGCCCTGAGGTATGCAATAGCAGCCACCCGTGGCTCGAACTTCTGTAGCCATTCCTCAACCGCTCTGCGGACGTCAATCTGAGCGGCCAGATGGAAAACGGTGTCGGTTCCCGCGGGCAGAGCTGTCGCCACCGCTGGAGCGTCACGCACATCTCCAACAATAAGGGGTACTCCTATTGGAAGGCTGCCGCGCTTCCCCGAGCTCAGGTCATCGAACACCATGACTCCAGAACCCTTCGCGATCAGAGCGTCGACAATATGCGAACCAATGAAGCCTGCACCACCCGTGACCACATAGTAGTTCATTGTCTTCTCCCGCTCGTTCTGGTTGCCCTGACTAACTTCAGTTCGCTTTCCTGTGCCATAAAATTCGGTCATCGTTCCATCGTCTGCTTTGCAGTTGCGGCAGCTTGCTCGTGGCTGTTTGACATGTCAGCACCGAGGCTTGTTGGCTACACCCCATCATGCCACTCCAATCCAGTTGCACGGCCGGATCAAGCGGAGAACGCGAGTACCTCCATGCTGTCCCTACAAGAGTTCCGTCTGAAGCTCTCAAGTGTGCATGTTCAAATGTAGTCATTGATGTCGATGTTCTCCTTGATTACTCGAGCCGGCACCCCGCCCACGACAGAGTGTGCAGGTACATCATGTATGACTACGGCGTTTGCGCCTATCACTGCACCATCTCCTACGTGCACATTGCTGAGTATCTTCGCGCCCCCTCCAATATACACTCTATCACCCATCATTGTAGATACCTCAAAGATGTGAGACCGACCTCCAATCGTGACTTGCTGTCCGATCATGCGGCTGTCGCCAACAACTGCTCCGTTATGAATGAAACCCCCTTTTCGGCATACCCGAACCTCGTGCCCTTGGGAATCTCTGCACTCGCAGGTATGGATGCATTGAAGAGAAGATAATCCACTACGTAGACGGACCGCAGCAGAATCGAAACATGATGAACGTAGAACCAGTGCCCTGCCCGGTACAAGTGTACAGCGGTAATCATCGCCTTCTGCCTCCCATAGGCACAACTATTGGCCGCAGCCAGTCATGGTCTCGTCGGACTCACAGACCGCTGCTCAATGAGGCGTGGGTGCTGCTGGCACAGGGCATAGTCATGAGCCAGACACATGATCCCGGTGAATCCAGCATCTAGCTTTCGACCGTATGTTCTGACGTAGTCTACCGTCCAGCACATCATGGTATAGTGACTCATAGGCTGCTCGCGTAGTGGCAATATCGAACCGCCGAGAACCGTCTCGTGCTGCCTGTCCCATCTGTTGTCTCAGGTCACGATCTCGACCAAGCGCAAGCATAGCAGCAGCTAACTCATCGACGTTTGCAGGAGGAACCAATAGGCCATCCAGACCAGCCCTAACCACTTCAGGAATACCACCGACAGCGGAGACAACTGCAGGCAAACCAGACGCCTGAGCCTCGACAAGAGCCAGACAGAACCCTTCCCACAGGGATGGCACAACAAACACGTCCGAGCTTGCCAGAAGTGCCGGTATGTCCGATACGTGACCAAGAAACACGACTGATGAACCGAGGTGCAGGTCCTGTGCCAACTGACGGCTGTGTTCGAGCAGCGGGCCATTTCCCGCGAGAAGAAGCGTTGAGGCCGACAGCTGCTCATGTACCTTGGCGAACGCTCTGATCAGGTATTCGTGCCCTTTCCATGGGCTGAAGTTCGCAACGTCACAGTATATAAGGCCTCTACCTCCGCGCGGTCTTGCAGGAATGTCAAAACGCCCCAGCTCGATACCATTGAGAATGGTCGGCACGGTGTCAAGCCCATAGGTGTCCTTCAGCGACTTCGAGGTAGATTCAGACACGCCAACTACGACAACCCTGGATGTACGCAGGGCCAGTCTCTGCACCGCACGGTCGGCCGGCCCCGATAGATCATGGGACGCCAGACTATGACATGTATGCACAACTGGCGTACGAAGCCCAGCCAACACGGCGGCGGCAAGAACGTACTTAGCCGCGTACAAGTGACTATGCACTATGTCGGGACGCCATAGTCGCATTAGACGCTGAAGTGGAAAAATCACAGACACGTCAATGCCAAGGTGTTTGTTGAGATACTGCACATCCACGCCAGCAGTCTGTAAGTCCGCCTCAAGGTCACTATGTGAGCGGGCGTAGAGGCTGACTACCGTATACGTCACCTGAGGATGTGGCGGCCCGCTAGCCAAACTAGCGACGAGCTTCTCAGCACCTCCGGCCCCTAGTGTGGGTATCACATGCATCACCCGCAAAGCCTTTGGAGACATGATTGGGTTTCTCGACTCAGCAGTGCTCATTTGAACAACGCCCTGTAGACTACAAGTAGTCGATCCACACGGCTATCCAGAGCGTATAAGTCTTTAGCATGTGACCCCCTTTTGTCCCATGAACTCCCGCAGATTCCTGTCGCACGCGTGAACAGTGTGTTCATGTTTCCAAATATGCCGAGTCTTGCTGCGTTGCGTACATAGTGGAATCGACCATCCATACCGCAGAAGTCCTGTGCCACCATCCTCGTGTCGTCACCAGAACAGTCGTCTCCGATAATGACCCGTATGTCTGTGTACGTCTGTGCTTGTCTGGACTCCAGGCACTGGCGCAACATGGCCGACCGATTGTAGGTCGGGACCAGCACATCAACGGTTGCCATCGTCATCCTCCTGAGATTCTGCTTCGAGCGTCGCCAGACCATCCTTCAGACTGATGCATGGTTACCACTCTGGNAGTACCGGCACAGGCACAAGGGAGANCGATTTGATTTGACTGCTTGCGTCCGTCAGTACCTCTCGCGTCGACTCGGTCGACCCATCGTCGCGAATCCACCAGCGTACGGTCACGCCAGTCTTCTGGCAGACGCTGGTCAGCGATTCCGGCAGAAACTTCTCCCCATTGAAGGCCGACATGATGATCCCCACCACAGAGATGGCTCCATAGTTGCGAACCAGCATCAGACACATATGGTGTCATCTGGGATACCTCTGCATTACCGAATCGTCATGCTCGCGTAACCGATATCGAACACCCGATCGCGTCAAAGTGGTCTCCCTGTCTCCCGCATAGATGTCGCCCAGACACATCGCAGTCAGCATGATGAGGGCTACTACGCGTGTCACTAAGAGGGAGTAGAAGCCCAGCTCGAACGCAACCGTCACACCCCATAGCCATACAGCCACTCGCTTGTTGCGAACCGTCCCGCGAAGAAACATCCAGAGTCCGCCGTACACCGCACCCAACTCCACTAACCCCCCCCTCAGCAGATAGCTGACAGGACCGGAATCCCCCAATACCTGCCCGGCCAAAGGACCGTTGCTCCCCTCGACACGCGCGAGACCAATCGGAGCAAAGGGGTGAAGGCGCAGGTAGGCGATGGCTCCGCTCACCACGCCATGGTTACTGTACCGTCCCAACAGACCAGTGCCCTGGTTGCCAATCAGGCGAGAAACGAGGTCCATCAGAGGCATCCGCTGCAACCAAGCGTAATAGAGAAGCACGCTGACACATGCCACT
>JGI24137J36423_1000214_pt1 | contig 14495 bp, 12 predicted proteins | sample BarGraNGADG00311_FD_36423 | JGI IMG/M metagenome (IMG submission 36423) | reverse complement strand
AAAGAATTTTTTTTTAGCTATTAGCCATTAAGAAATAGTTTTTCTTAACTTCGGTACTTGGGAACACTGATTATCACAACCAATTTATGAGTGAGGAGATTCTTAAGGCATTAATGGAATTATTTGCCCTGATTGTAAAACAGGACGGTGGGATACTTATGAACGAGCGTGACTATGTATCCGGNTTTCTGTCTAAACAGCTTACCAGGGANACCGTTGATGAATATCTTGCTCTTTTCGATATACATGCCGGACCGGTTATGCAAAGATCAATTGTCAAAGAACCGTCCTCTCCTTCTGTAAAAGACTCTGTAAAAATTTTTGGAATATGTAAAAAGATCAACCGTACCCTTAATCAGGAACAAAAGGTTGTAGTTCTGATGCGGCTATATGAACTGGTTAATGCAGATCGTCAGTTCACACTTCAGAGAATGAATATAATAAATACTGTTGCTGAAGTATTTAAAATATCAGGTGATGAATTTGCTGCCACAGAGCAATTCGTAAAGAATGATAATCCTGCGGATCTGAAGAACCCTGCTATTCTTGTTCTTGCCCCGGGTGACGAAGAATGTGAGTTGTGCAAAAAAATGATGACTGGTTACCAGGATACCCTGATATTCATTTTAAGGGTTGCAAGTGTTGACCTCTATTTTGTCAGGTATATTTCAAATGACCAGTTGTATCTCAATGGACTTCCAATAAGATCAGGNCAGGTATACACTTTTGCCAAGGGAGGTTCAATAAAATCACAACAAGGTCATTCAATTTACTATAGCGACATCAGCTCCAGTTTTCTAGCTGATATAATCATCCATAAGATATCATTCAATGTTGAAAACCTCACCTATCTTTTCAGGGAGGGNCATGCTGCAGTAGATAATGTAAGCTTTTCAATTGAGGAGGGGAAACTTATAGGTATTATGGGAGGAAGCGGTTCGGGGAAAACTACTCTGTTGAATCTGATGAGTGGTATTCAGAAGCCAAATACCGGAAGTGTTAAGATTAACGGATTAGATGTAAATACAGATTATAAAGCNCTGGAGGGAGTTTTTGGATATGTACCACAGGATGATCTGCTTATAGAGGATCTGACAGTATTTGAAAACCTCTATTTTGCAGCATGTCAGTGTTTCAGAGATAAAACCAGAGAGGAGATCACCATGCTGGTTGATCATACACTTTCAAATCTCGGATTGCTTGAAAAGAGAGGATTAAAAGTTGGTTCTCCGTTTAACAAAGTGATCAGCGGCGGACAGAGAAAAAGACTTAATATTGCATTGGAACTGATCAGGGAACCATTAGTTCTTTTTCTTGATGAGCCAACATCAGGACTCTCCTCCCGGGATTCTGAAAACCTGATGGACCTGCTTCGCGATCTTACTTTGAAAGGGAAGCTGGTTTTTACAGTCATTCATCAGCCATCATCAGAGATATTCAAAATGTTTGACAAGGTTGTCATCCTCGACCAGGGGGGATGTATGGCATATTTCGGTAATCCTGTCGATTCGGTAATATACTTTAAAACTCTTGATGCCCAGATCAACTCAAACCAGGGAGAGTGCCCGTCATGCGGGAATGTGAATCCTGAAACTATTTTTAATATAATTGAAACCCAGGTTGTTGATGAATTTGGACAGTATACTGAAAAAAGAAAAGTCAGACCAAAGGAATGGTCAAATACTTATAATTCGAAACATCCTTTTGTACAATTGCCAGAAGTTAAGGAGCCTCCACATAAGAATCTACAGCGACCAGGACTTTTAAAACAATTTCAGATTTATTTTTCAAGAGACCTGAAGAGCAAAATTTCCAATGGTCAATATGTCTTATTAACCCTGTTAGAAGCACCGATTCTGGGATTTGTTCTTTCGTTTATTATAAGATATATCCCTGATCCTGATTCTGACATTTACATTTTTTCGGAAAATGAAAATATCCCGATTTACATTTTTATGAGCCTGATCGTGGCTCTTTTCCTGGGATTGTCAATAAGTGCAGAAGAAATTTTCCGGGANAGAAAAATACTTAAAAGGGAACATTTCCTTAATCTGAGCCGCAATAGTTATCTCCTTTCCAAAGTTGCAGTTCTTATTATAATATCTGCCATACAGACACTTCTGTTTGTTTTAATTGCAAATCCTATTCTCGGTATTAAAGGTATGTATTTCCATTACTGGCTCGCATTATTTACGACTTCATTTTGTGCCAATATGCTGGGACTCAACATATCAGCTTCATTTAATTCGGCCATTACCATCTATATTGTAATACCGCTTTTAATAATCCCCATGATGGTTCTCAGCGGAGCTATGTTCTCCTTTGACAAACTTAACAGAAAAATAGGCAATGTCGATAAAGTTCCTCTTATCGCTGAATTTATACCAACAAGATGGACTTATGAAGCTCTTATTGTGACTCAGTTTAAGGATAACAAATACAGTAAAACTCCTTTTACGAAGGAAGGAGAGACATATTATCAGCTTCAAAAGAAAATCAGTGAAGCTGACTTTAATAAGGTTCACAGAATTAAAGCATTGCGTACTGCTCTCGAAACTACTCTGTTTGAGTATAGAAGCAACCCTAAAAACATCGGAAATAGTGAAGATCNNCTAATTAAGAAAACTACCCGTAAGTTCAGCAAACTTGAGCTTCTGAGAAATGAATTNGGAAAAATGGCCGATGTCTATCATGTTCCNTCATTCAATTATATTTTTGATCTGACACCTTATGAATTCAACCCCGGAATTGCTGATTCGCTGACAAAATACCTCGACAGAATGGATAAACTATTCAGCAAAATTTCAAACTCATCAAGTGACAGAAGAGATATTTTTTATAATATGAATGATTTATTACTGAAGAAACTTGAGGATGACTATTATAATTATAAACTTCTTGAACTGGTTACAAAGCCATACGAAAGGAAAAAAATACTGGTTTATAATAACACTCTTGTACAGAATACAGATCCTATTTATCTGGATCCATATAAAANAGGATTTCTTAATTTCAGAACACATTTCTATGCCCCGGCAAAATATATTTTTGGGATAAAAACTGACACTTTTGTATTCAATATTTCCCTTGTTCTTTTAAGCTCAATATTCCTTTATTTCGCGCTTTATTTTGAATTGCTTGGAAGGGCAGTACGGTTTTTTGAGAATTTAAAATTTGGAAAATGAACATTTAATAGATTGTTAATCTGTTTTTTTGTATTTTTGTATTACTTTATGCATTATAATAAATGACAGAAAGAATATTTATATTGCTGATTATTGTTTTTATTGGTTTCTCTTGCAGAAATTCAAAAAGCAAGGCTGCAGAGTTTGTTTTTCCCNAATCCGATTCAGTTCCGGTTTCTGAAGCAGAAAAATTAAGCCCTGAAGCAATTGCTGATATCTCGAAGAATATTTCTTCACCGGTAGAGATTGCAAATCTTCTGCAAACACTCCAGGTTCCTTTCTCACAAAACTATCTTGCTGAATCAATTGATGCAAATAAACAAAGTACAAACTTTNACAAGGCTCTTAAACTGGGTATTCTTGGAGCCGACCTGGGATATCTGAATATGTATGAAAAAACAGGTTCTTCNCTTGATGTGCTTTCCTCTATCAGGAAAATTTCAGAAGATATTAAAGTAGGTCAGTTTTTTGATTTCGAATCAATAAAAAGATTATCTAAAAACAGATCAAATCTTGATTCACTTCTTTTCATTTCAATTGACTCCTATAACAAGATTGATACCTATCTAAGGAGCAATGACCGCGGTCAACTTTCAGCTCTGATGATAATTGGGGTATGGATAGAGGGTCAGTTTCTTGCAACCCAGGTGGCAAATAAATTCCCCGATAAAATGCTGATTGACAGGATTGGAGAACAAAAGATTATATTGAATGATCTTCTCCTTCTGATCAGTCCTTATTGCAACCGTGATCCTGAATTTACGAGCCTTTGCAAAGACATGCAGGATATTAAAGAAAAATACCGCGACATAAGAATAACCTATACACAGGGGGAGCCCGTGAGTGTTGAAAAGGATGGTGGATTGACGATTAAGCAGACCGAAACAAGTGTTGTTACCATGTCTAAAGAACAACTAAATGGCGTTATTGAAATTACCAAGAATATCAGGGACAGACTAATTTTAAATAATTAGAATGAAAAAAAGTATTATATCTCTTGCCTTTTTATTTGCTTTAGGATTACTGTCTTTCGGACAGGTTACTGATCCGCTTATAAGTAACTGTGTTATTAATGCCGGGGCCAATGCCAGGTACCTGAAGGATTTCAGAATACAGTTGGGAAAAGCTACTAACCAGAGTGAGTTAAGATATAAAGCAAATATGTCGCTCTGGAAAAATACCAAGTACAGGTTTACAATGTGCAATGCGGATAATTCCAAGGGTCAGCTTATACTTTCAATTAAAGATGAATCGAATAAACAAATACTTTCATCATTAGATAAGAAGACCGGCAAGATTTATCCTTACATTGATTTTGAATGTCAGAAAAGTGGATTATATCAGATCAACTACGACTTCAATAACGGACAACAGGGATCTGGTGTTGGTGTAGTCTCAATGATAAAATAATCCCTATCTCATGTACCAGATCTGTATTACCAGAATAAATATAAAAAACAGAGTAAAGAAGATTTCAGGTACCAGTCTCTTTTTAATAAAAACAAAATAGTGCGTCAGGAAATAGCTAACGGGGATGCCTGCTATCCAGACTATTTCAACTGAAACCGAAGGTACTATAAAATAAACTCCTATCGCAATAAAAAATATCCACAGAAGCAAGGAAAATGTTTTACGTGATTTTATCTTTTTTGTATTCATCAACCTGAGCAGATAAACTATACTCACCAGAGTGCTCAAACCTGCAAGGGTAAGCGCAACAGCTGTTAAAGGGGTAAAAGAAAAACCGGTCGGTTTACCAAACAGGTTGTACGCCAGAAGTGACAATAAATTTTTTATATCTTTTCCCAATACATAATATATTCCAAATGTCAGCATAAAAGGAGTTATTAAACCAATAACAGAAATAACAACTTCTTTAAGGGTCCCTGTTCTGAGCAATACAATTCCAATGATGACTATTAATCCGAACCAGATAAGATTAGCATAAAAGAGGCTCCCGGTGCCAATAAGTATCCCGGCATCGAAAAAGCTATATGCTGTTCCCTGAATATGATATGCCTCCACTATCCGCCTGATTGCCAACGTTAAAAACATAGCAGCAAATATTGCAGGATTCAACAGCTGATATTGTGGGAAAAGTCCGCTTATTAAAATGTATATTAAGGCTGGAAGAAAAGTTCTTTCATTTATAAAAAAGATAGTGGTATTCAGATTTACCATGAGAAAAGCCATCAAAGAAACTATTAATAAAGTGAAAATAATTCCCGGCAAAGGTTTAGTCCCGATTATATCCGACAGAATGCCATAGAGAGGCATCGGATCGAGGTCAAAGTACAATGAAAAGTGACTTTTAAGCCTGATGAAAGCACTTGCCCATATAGCTAAAAGAGTAATAATTATCAGGAATATTACTCCCGGGAGAGGTTCCTTTGAAAACTCGTAATAACATTTATTTCATAAATCAAATCCAATATCAGTTCTGTAATATCTGCCTTCAAAGCTTAACAAACCGGCGTTACGGTATGATGTATTCAGTGCCTGCTTCATCGTTGTTCCCCATGAGCTTACGGCGAGTACGCGGCCTCCTGACGTAACGATTTTATCTGCTTCTTTCTTGGTACCGGCATGAAATATCACACTGTCCTTCGTTAGATCGAGGCCATGGATAGATTTGCCTTTTTCATAATTTCCGGGATAACCTCCCGAAACCAGCATTACTGTAGTAACGAATCTTTCATCAATTACTATTTTTCTTTCTGCAAGATCTCCCTTAGCCACCCCTTCAATTAACTCGAAAAAATCTGACTTTATTCTTGGAATAATAACCTCCGATTCGGGATCTCCCAACCGCGTATTATATTCAATTACATATGGGTTACCTTCAACATTTATAAGACCGAAGAAAATAAATCCCTTATAAACAATCGCATCTTCCGATAGTCCATTTATTGTTGGATCGATTATCCTGTGCTTTACCTTTTTCATAAAGTCATCATCAGCAAATGGTACGGGTGACACCGCTCCCATTCCCCCGGTATTAAGACCGGTATCTCCTGCTCCTATTCTCTTATAATCCTTAGCCTCAGGCAATAGTTTATATGTAAACCCATCAGTAATAATAAATACCGATAGCTCTATCCCTTTAAGATACTGTTCTATAACAACTTTTTGTCCTGCAGTGCCGAACTTCCCGTTCAGCATAGCCTCTACCTCTTTTTCAGCCTCACGTATATCATCAATTATCACCACTCCTTTCCCTGCGGCAAGACCATCCGCTTTAATAACATAAGGAGGACTAAGCGTTCTTAGAAAAGAGGAAACCTCTTTCATCGTCGTTTTGTCAAAACTTTTATAAGCAGCTGTCGGAATTTTATGCCGCATGAGAAAGGCTTTTGCAAAATCTTTGCTCGCTTCCAGTCGTGAAGCTGATTTATCAGGACCGATTAAGGGTATGTTTTTAATTGTGCTATCGTTCAGAAAAAAATCATGTATCCCCATGGCCAGTGGAACTTCAGGACCGACAATCACAAGATCAATCTTATTTTCTAATACTGCTGACTTAACCTCTGGGAAATTTTCAGGATCCAGCTTCAGGTTTGTTCCTATATTTAGAGTTCCCGCATTTCCAGGACCAATAAAAATTTTCNTGACTTTTTTACTTTGGGCAAGTTTCCAGGCAAGAGCATGTTCCCTGCCTCCGGATCCCAGAATGAGAATATTCATTTCTAAGCAAATATTTTATCATTTCAAAAGTAACATTTCATTCTGATAAACAAGACCGATAATTTAAAAACCGTTAGCCACCATCAATAGTCTGACAGTATTTGGAGAAGGTCTGCATAACGGAGCTTACATAGGTTTTTGAAACCGGNATATCTGTAACGGAAGGGTTATCAAATTCAAGCTTCAAGCCATCTCTATCCTTTCTGATAACTTTAACCTTTTCAAAATTAACCATATACGATCTATGGCATCTGATTATTTCCGTCCCTGAAAAGTTTTCTTCTATTTTTTTCAGAGTATCCCGGAGCAGGTATTTTGATACTTTACCCTTATTNAGATAGCAGATGTTCACATAATTTTCAGCTGATTCGAGATANAGCAGATTCTCTTTCTTAATTGAAAACTTCAGTATCCCTTTATCATCATAAAAAGGGATCATGTTTCTTGTATTATCAGATAATGGCTGAAAATCTGCCAGTCTCTCTATTTGATCCTTTTTATCCTGCCATGAAAAATAAAGCCATAAAATTGAATATGGTAATAAAAGAACCAGAGCTGTATTTCGAGATGAATTCCTGACGAGATCGGCAAACAACCTGGTATCTTTCAGAAAAAGTTTTTCGAATAAAGCATAAGCGAGGGCCATAAAAAGTATTTCACCAAAAATCCATATCAGATATTGCCATATATTAATAGTATGTCTTTTACAAACATGGTACATAAGAATCCGGCTCAGAACAACAACAAGCACTCCAAGAAGAATTGTCAGGCTGGAATATGTGAAAAACTCAAGTCTTGTCAGATTGTACCATCTGTCNGCACCAAAAGGAGAATAGGCATTAATAAAAACCAGAGCAAAAAGTGAAGTAAAAAGTACCAGACGTACAATATTCTGCTTTTCATTCAGATATGGAGGTATCGGTTTTTGGAAGTCGATCATTGAAACTCTTTTAACTGAAGCAAAATTAAGTATTTTCTTACTTTAAATCCATTTAAAATGAACACTGACGTTTTATACTAACAGAAATTCCGTCACAAATAATTGAATTATATCCCTCATATCGGATTTTTATCACTATGCCCCGACCCCGGCCACATAAATTTGTATGCTCTGAATGCCTCTGCTTCCTTTGTATAAAATTCTTTTTGATCGTAGACCGATGGAGTATACTAAAACATTCAATGAGCTTAAAACAATCTTCAAACTTGAGAATAAGAAGATGTCTATTCCCGATTCAGATATTAAAATTCATAATATCGGATTCCGGTCGGACGTCCCGCTCAATGAATTTTCAAATATAAACGATACGCTTATTGCTGAAAACCGCTCATTTTCATACCCTGTTTTTACTCCCCGTAATGCTGAAAGTAAAAAGGTAATTCTGTTACTTCACGGTCTCAATGAGAGAAGCTGGGTCAAATATCTGGTCTGGGCTTATTACCTTGCACAAAATACTGAAGCTATGTCATTCTTTTCCCGATCTCATTTCATATTAACAGGTCCCCATCTTTATGGAAAGATCCGAGGGCGATGATTAATTTTATGAAGGACAGGAATTCCACTCTCGGGGAAATAAATATGTCGAGTTTTGCCAATATTGCTCTCAGCAATCGTCTCACTGAAGATCCTATGCGATTTTTTAAGTCAGGTTATCAGACCACAACTGACATAGTAAAACTTCTTTCAGGTATCAGAAATGGGGAGCATGAGATTATCCCCCGGACCAGCAATATTAATATTTTCGCATATTCGATCGGCGCATTTCTTGCTGAAATTATTTTAATGGGAAATCCTGAGAACCTGTTTTCCGATTCAAAGCTCTTTATTTTCTGCGGTGGATCAGTGTTCAGTAATATGCGTGGTTCTTCAAAATTAATCATGGATAGTCTTGCATTCGACAGGGTATATAATTATTATCTTAATGATTTTGAAAAGACCCTGACCGGGAAAAGTCCGTTAGTCGATTTTTTGAGTACAAGCCAGATCGGAATGGCTTTCAGATCAATGATCGACCTTGGAAGATTTAAAACATTCAGGGAGAATATCTTAAAGAAACTCCGGGATCAGATTCATTCGATATCTTTAGTAAAAGATTCAGTAATACCATGTAATGGTGTAATTTCGACCCTTGGCAACTTTAATAAAAAAGATATCGTTGATATATGGGATTTCCCATATGAATATACCCATGAAAATCCTTTTCCGCTTCTCGATTTTCCACTTTCAAAAAAAGTTGATTACTGGTTTGAAAAAGTATTTGCGGAGGCAACAATGTTTTTGGCTTAGATATCATCTAACAGTTCAAATCTGTAACCTGAACTGACAGCGAAGGTTACAAATTCCCCAATAATTTCGTTGGCACAGGAAGACTCTTTATCATGCAAAACGATTATTGAACCGGGCCGGATTTTGTTTTTAAGGGTTCTGATGNATTTCCCTCTTCCAAAAGTTTTGTCAAAATCGTAAGGCATTAAGTCCCAGAATANTAATTTANATGATTTCAGCAGTCTCTTTTTTTGCATAACCGACAATCTGCCATAAGGAGGACGGAATATTTTATCAGATGTAAAATCAGAGGCTCTGGTTATATCGTTAATATATTTATCAGTATCAGTATGCCATCCATCAAAATGACTGTAACCATGATTACCGATCAGATGACCTTCTGTTCTTATCTGATTAACAAGATCAGGAAATTTTTCTGCAGCCCTGCCATCGCAAAAAAACAATGCTTTAATGTCATAAGTTTTAAGTATGTCCAGCAACCGGGGAGTGGAGACCGGATCAGGACCATCATCAAAGGTCAGGTATAATACCTTTTCAGTTGTCCTTATCCTGAAGAGTGCCTCAGGATAAAGCCAACCTGAAATAAAGACGGGCCTGAAAAGCCGCATATAGATTTATTTAGCCGAATAAAGCTTACCGTAATAGTTATTTATCTCAGGTTCAATAGTTAAAGTAATGGAATTTAATTTCAGCCTAACTGCCATATTATAAATATCAAGCAGACTTTGCATATTGATCCCGGTAGGGTATTCAAGACCGTACCTTTCTTCAGGTTTGATACTGATTGCATAATCGAGATATTCTTTTGAATAGGCAATAATATCGTTGATCAACTTCTCACCCTCATCTGTTTTCCCTGCTCTGATAAGAACTTCTGCAATGCTGATTGTAAAAAAAGTCGTAAGGCATCTTTTTGGACGGAACCAGTTCAAGTCCGCGATGAGCGACCTCAACAGCTTTTAATGTATCGCCTGTGAGTAACAGGTTTTGACCAAGAGAACCGAATATTCTCCTGAAGTTGCTGAACATCCGCTTGTTATTTTCATCAAGATATACAGAAGGATCTGCTGCATTCCCCCATTTGAACTTATTCATCATATTGTCATACATCACATGCGGATCTATCATTCCGAATTCACCTTGTTCGGGTTTATCAGTCTTTACCGGAACCACTCTGTAAGCTAGTCCTTCCTGTATAAAATATTTCTCAAGACCTTTATACTGTGTGGACGGAACCGTAGTTGAAAAGTATATGGGCCTCTCCCATTTATTAGTAGAAAGCATGTCCATAATGGCAAGATCACCTTTAAAAGCATCGGCATCGGCATACTCCCAGATCATAGGAGAAACCAATCTGTCTTTAAAATATTTCTTGACAGTACCATTTGACAACACTTTTGAAGAATCTACATCAATAATGAATTTGTTTGCCGGAATATAATTCATATAATCACCTCTTCCGCTTAGGTCAATCTTGTATTTATTGTCGTCATTTCCTGCAAATTGGACAATCTCTTTCAGATCAACAGGTTTATCAATCCTGTTATTGACCGGGAGTTGTTCTCTTACTCCTTCAATGTATTTTTCACGCGCAAGAGTAAATGGTAACGGATCTGATCCATAGGCTTTCTGTCGCATCATATTAATATACCAGCCGGCCTGTATATAACTAAGGTTCGCTACACGAATATCAGTTCCAACTTTTTCAACATCCTGATTATACCATACAGGGAATGAATCGTTATCTCCGTAAGTAAATAAAATACTGTTCGGCTCACATGATTTCAGATAATTTGCTCCGATATCCCGCGCAGTATAGCGGCCTGAACGGTTATGATCGTCCCAATTCTGGGCACCCATCAAAACGGGAACAGCCACCATAAGAACCACAAAGGTAACCGCCAATGATCCTTTATATCCAAGTAGCTTCTGAAGGTTCTCATATACAAACATAAATCCTATCCCAATCCAGATTGCAAAGGCATAAAATGAGCCGACGTAAGCGTAATCCCGTTCCCTGGGCTGATTTGGATACTGATTCAGATACAAAATTATAGCAAGGCCTGTCATAATAAAAAATGCCATCACAAGCCAGAATCCGCTGTTATTTTTCTTGTATTGCCAGTACATGCCTGCCAGACCAATCAAAAGTGGAAGAAAATAATATTTATTGTTACCCGGATTAGTTTTCAGATCTTTGGGAATCTTATCCAGCTTCCCAAGCCGGGCTTCATCTATAAATTTTACCCCGCTTATCCAGTTACCATCAATAGGGTTGCCGTTCCCCTGAATATCGTTTTGCCGGCCTGCAAAATTCCACATAAAATATCTCATATACATAAATCCGATCTGATAGCGGAAAAAGTAGCGGAGGTTTTCGCCGAATGTCGGGCAAACAATTGCTTCTTTTTCTGAAGCGGATCCTACCGAATACTTTCTGCCAACAACCTTTCCCCAGTATTTATAGGCACTTTCATGGTCAGGATCTTCACTGTACATTCGGGGGAAAATAGTTTCAAACTGTTTATCATATGAATATTCCGGCTGGTAGTATGGCTGATACTTACCATTCAGCTTATTATATCCGGCAATAACTCTCTTTAAACCTATTTTAGGAGCACTATAGTAGTTCCCAAAGAATTTTGGTGCGCTCCCATATTGCTTCATATTAATATAATAGGACAGTGAAAATACATCTGAAGGATTATTCTGGTTCATGGGTGGTCTGGCAGATGATCTGATCATAATCATCGCATAAGATGAATAACCAATCATTATTACAGCCAAAGAGGTCATTATGTAGTTCAGAACTACCTTCTTGTGTTTCAAAGAGTAATGTATCCCAAAAGCAAGTCCCCCAAAAATAATTACTAAATAAAACAGAAGTCCGCTATTATAAGGTAAGCCCAGAGCATTTACAAACAACAATTCAAACCAGCCGGCAGCTTCGGGAACACCGGGCATCAAAACAAAGACCATCAGCCAAAGGAGAATCAGCGCTGCAAGGATTGCTTTTATCAACCCTCTGGTGGTAATTTCATACATCTTGAAATAGTATACTAAAACAAGCACCGGAATAATTAAAAGGTTAAGACGGTGGACACCGAGTCCAAGTCCCATTATATATGCAATCAGGATTATCCATCTGCCGGAATATGTTTTATCTGACTCTTCCTCCCACTTCAGCATGCCCCAGAAAACGAGGGCAATGATAAGTGAAGAGAGAGCATAAAGTTCGCCTTCGACTGCTGAAAACCAGAAAGTGTCTGAAAATGTAAATGCCAGGGCTCCCAGTACTCCGCTTCCGATGATAGCAGGAACATTTTTAGATTCAAGAGGTTTACCATTTAAGAAAACTCTACGGATGATATGGGTAATAGTCCAGAAAAGGAACATGATGGCAAATCCGCTGCAGATAGCAGATAATGCGTTAACTGTTACTGCAACTTTGGTAGTGTCGTTCCCTGCAAAAAGGGTTGCAACTCTTCCCATCATCAGAAAAAGTGGAGCTCCGGGGGGGTGACCTACCTGCAGTTTAAAAGCTGAAAGGATGAATTCACCACAATCCCAAAAGCTTACTGTTGGTTCAAGAGTCAACAGATAAACTATTGTTGAAAAGATAAACACAAACCATCCGGTAAGGTTATTCCAGCGACGGTAATTGCCCCATATTGAATCCATAAACGAACTATTTTTGATTAATTTCAGAACAAAGAACGTAAAAAAAATTTAGATGACTTCAATTATAATTCTAATTAACATCTCTTTAACTTGATTAGTACAATAACAATACTTCCCTCCTCTGCCATTCTTTTTACCTCATCCTCCAGCTCCTTCTCCTGAAGGAGAAGGAGTGTAAAACACTTATATTCAATTACATAACCCCTTTCCTTAAGGAGAGGGGAAGGGGTGAGGTAAAAACAAAGAGGATGGAGTGCGGCTGTTCATAAAAATGGCTGAACTTCAGTATTCTAAAGAAAATATCTCCATGGCCTGGTCTTCCAGTATTCACCGGCATAATCAATGCCAATCCTTGGACCATTTTTGACACTATATACCAAACCCGGATCCTCAATCCAGATTTTCCCGGAGAATACAAGATCTTCTCCATAAAACGATTTATCTATTCCAAGGGATTTAGTTAATCTTCCAGGTCCTTGATAATCTTCTACGCCCCTTATCAGGACTGCCTGAGGATTGTTTTTATCGCCCGTAACAATATTCAGCATCCAGTACATGCCGTAGATAAAATAGATATACAACCTGCCTCCTTCGTGAAACATGATTTCGGTCCTTGAGGTTCTGCCTTTAAAAGCATGGCATGCTTTGTCTTCAGTACCCCGGTAAGCCTCAACCTCAGTGACTCTGAAGNTGCCAAAAGAACCATNGCTTAATCTGACAATCAGGTTTTTACCCGGCAGGTCAGGTGCCACATCAAGTACATCCCTGGTATAAAACTCTCTTAATAATCTTTTCCCTGAATCCATATTATCAGTAAGAAATTTTGTCTTCAAATTCATCCCATTTTCTGAAAACCTCTTTTCCTCCTGTATCAGTCATCCGGATAAATAAAATTTTCCTCTTTGAAGGATCAAGCATGATCTCATCATAAATCAGTTTATCACTGAAACCGGCACTTTCAGCGTCGGCACGGTTGCAACCGTAAACCACCTTTTTTATTCCTGACCAGTAAATAGCTCCGAGGCACATTGGGCAGGGTTCACATGAAGAATATAGCGTACAATCATCTAATTCGTAAGATTGCAGTACGGAAGCAGCATGTCTGATAGCAAGTATTTCTGCATGAGCTGTTGGATCGTTATTCAGAGTTACTCTGTTAAAAGCCTCTGATATAATTTTATCCTTCCTTACTATTACAGCACCAAATGGTCCGCCACTACTTGAAATACCAATCTTTGCGATTTCAATTGCCCTACTGAGAAAAAAATTGTCGTTTNCCATTATATAAAAAGAATCAATTCTTATTTAAGTCTTAAAATCCATTAACCACAAAGGTCGCAAAGTTTTTCGCAAAGGTCGCAAAGAAATGTTAAAGATGGAGTTGACTTTGCGTACTTTGCCCATACTTGAGGTANAATTATACTAACTAAATCCGAACATAAAAATATGTTACTTTTGCATAACAAAAATAAAATCTATACAGATTTCTTTTTTTTTAGGAAATATGTTGTATTTTTGCAGACCCCAAAATAATAGGGTAATTACATTAAATATAAGTATATCAATTAAAAAATAATAACAAGTGAACACCTTAAGCTATAAAACAGTTTCAGCAAATAAAGCTACTGTAAACAAAGAGTGGGTAATTATTGATGCCG
>JGI24137J36423_1000210_pt1 | contig 14641 bp, 9 predicted proteins | sample BarGraNGADG00311_FD_36423 | JGI IMG/M metagenome (IMG submission 36423) | reverse complement strand
CCTTATTGAACCCACCCTCATTTCCATTATCCCATAAAACTATTGAAGGATGATTTACATCACGCTCAACAACTTGCCTGACAAGACGTTTTGCTGTAGGTGTATCATAAAATTTCTGCCATCCGGCAAGTTCGTCGAGAACAAACATACCCATAGAATCGCAAACATCTAAGAAATACTGATCAGGAGGGTAATGACTCATCCGTACAGCATTCATATTCATATCCTTCATCAGATTGATATCGTCTATAGCTAATTGCTTACTGCTGGTTCTTCCCGATGAAGGCCAGAATGTATGACGACAAATGCCCTTGAAGATTATCTTCTGATTATTCACATAGATTCCATCTTCTGGTCTTACTTCAACAGTTCTGAACCCAAACTTCTCTATGACTTGATGAAGGGTCTTCTTTCCGGCATTAATACTTACAACAACCTGATAACGATTTGGAAACTCAGGGTTCCAGAGAGAAGGATTAGTGAAAGATCCTTTAATAATAGCCTTTCCTGTAGAATCTTTATTAACACCAGCTGTAAGTATTTCCCCGAAAGGTTTACCGTCAAGAGTCTGCAACTGAGCAGTCACTGTTTTTGCCTTACCTGTTCCCTTGGTATAAATATCCATATAAAATGACCCATCAGCTTTTGCATCAATTGCAACCCTGTCAATGAATTGTGAAGGGACAGCTTTCAGATACACCGGACGGAATATCCCTCCGAATACCCAAAAGTCAGATAGTCGCTCTGCTCTGTTAACACTCTCATTTGATGATTCTTTAGTAACTTTAACCTCAAGAACGTTCTTCCCGTCCAAATTGAGTAAAGAAGATATATCATATTTAAACTGATAAAATGCTCCCTGATGAATTGGTCCTGCCAACTTTCCGTTTATTTTTACTTCAGTATCGGTCATTGACCCTTCAAAAACAATATAAATACATTTCTTCTTCCACTCTTTTGAAACTGTGAACTCGTATTTATAAAGTCCGCATTCGTAATCTCCTTATTTACCTTGCCATATAAATAGGAACCAAAACCCTGTAATTCCCAGTTCGAAGGAACATCCAATTTTGCTCCATTTCCCGCTGTTCATTCCATTGTTGCAAAAGAACTCCCATTGAACCATATGATCTTTGTTAAGACCTGATAAATACTGAATTTCTGTTTTCTGGCCTCTAGCAGAAAGAAAGACAGCAAGAATTAGTGCTAAGAAAAGTGCTCGTTTCATTATTTAATGGATTAGAAATGTTATGCAATTTTGCAAAAAGAATCCATATAATTATCTACAATATCATTGGCTTTTAAAATATTTTAATGAATTTTGATGTAATTACCTGATTGTAGATTATTTATACCTCACTTTATATTTCTTAAACTTTTAAATGTATGAAAAAGGTATTTTCTTTGATCGTCCAATCACTCTTAACAATTTTAATCAAATAGCTTATTTAATTAACTTTCAGAATGAAAAAATATTATTTCTTATTATCGGCATTGGTACTCTCTACCTTGTTAAACAGTTCAATTATAGCCCAGGATCAGAATCAGGAAAAAAAAGTGATTATTAGTTACACCTGGACAAGGATTCAATCTCACGGAAGCAACCAGATTGCCGTTTGGATTGAAGATACCCTTCAGAATCACATTTGCACTTTGTTTGCAACCCGGTTCACAACTACCGGAGGCTATCTTAAGCGACCGTTAGCACTTGGCGAATGGACCGGGAAGTTCGACTTGAAAAATGCTCCTAAGGAAGAGGTGGATGCCGTAACAGGCAGTACTCCTGAGTCGGGGAAGCAAATCCTCACCTGGAATGGGAAGGACAAGACTGGCCAAACTGTGCCTGCCGGTACTTACATAGTGCGTATGGAGGCTAATATTCTTGATGCAGATAAGATGTTCTTCAGGGGCGAAATAAAGATTGGAGGCAGTGCCAAACAGAGCAGCGGCGAAATCACATTCTCAAGTACTAATCTTGCTTCCGGAAATGTACTGTTTAAGGATGTGTTAATCGAATACAGGTAAGTTCAATATGCATAAAACCACAATATTACTTTTCCTTTTTCTATTTGCCGGAACAACAATATTAAGTCAAACATCCGGTAAATGGGGCGATCAGCATGATGGAACTTACAATAATCCCATCCTGCCGGGCGATTACAGCGATCTGGATGCAATCAGAGTTGGATCTGACTTCTATGCTATCTCTTCAACTATGCAATTCTCCCCGGGCATGGTTGTGCTCCACTCAAAGGATCTGGTAAATTGGAGAATTGCAGGTCATGTGGTTGACAACCTTACCCAAATCTCCCCAGAACTTAACTGGGATAAGATGAACCGGTATGGCAGAGGTATCTGGGCTGGATCAATCCGATATTATAAAGGTAAGTACTGGGTTTACTTTGGCACACCTGATGAAGGCTTTTTTATGAGCTCCGCTACAAATCCGGCCGGACCGTGGGAACCATTGCATCAGCTGTGGAAAGTATCAGGCTGGAACGATTGTTGCCCTTTTCTGGATGATGATGGCCAATTGTATTTTATTGCCACAAATTTTTCATCCGATCCGAGAAACAATAAAAAATATAATATCCATATTTTCAGAATGACACCTGATGGCAGGCAATTGATTAAGGAATCTGATTCCATTATCTACCAATCTACAGGTAGTGAGGCTAATAAACTGTACAAAATCAATGGCCTTTATTATCATTATTTCAGTGAAGTAAATTCCGAGGGAAGAGTCCCAATGATGCGACGTTCAAAAAATATTTATGGCCCATATGAAAATAAACAATTGAACCATGTAAATAAAGCCATAGACAGGGAACCGAATCAGGGTGGGTTAATTAAACTTGAATCGGGAGATTGGTGGTTTTTAACACATCATGGCTCCGGAGGTTTCTGGGAAGGTCGGGTGGCAAGTCTGTTGCCGGTAACATGGGTAAATGGCTGGCCAATAACCGGCAAGATAGGTACTGATTCTATTGGAAACATGCTCTGGTCTTCAAAAAAACCAATAAAAAGTAACACTGGATTCTCTATACAAACAGATGATGAGTTTTCCAATAAAACTCTGAATGTTCAATGGGAATGGAATTATCAACCCCGTGCCGATAAGTGGTCGCTCACAGATAATCCGGGTTATTTAAGACTTTATGCATTTAAACCGCTTCTATCTATAAAAAACAAAATAAATATATTAAGTGTAGGAAATACGCTTACTCAGCGCAGTATGAAAACTGACTCATGTGAAGCTATAGTAAAAATTGAACTGGAGGGGTTAGGCGACGGACAATTTGCCGGAATTTGTCACTTTGCAGGAACATATAGTGCATTTGGAGTCAGGCAGACAGAAGGTGTCCGGAGATTGGTTTATGATAACAACGGACAGGAGACCGAAGGAAAAATTATTGACACTTCTACAATATACCTAAGATCAGTCTGGGGGATAAATGGTCTAAGTCGGTACGCTTTCAGTATCAATGGTAAACTCTTTGAATCGTTTGGGGGAACATATAAACTGACATGGGGTAATTATCGGGGCGACAGAATAGGCATTTTTTGCTATAATTCAACTAAAGAAATAGGTTTTGTTGATGTGGATTGGTTTCAATATAAATTTTGAGTACCATTTTGAAAAGTGGAAAGTAGAATACTCCCGAAGTCATTTTATTATATCTATTAGTTAATAAATGTTAATATTTATCTGAATTATTGTATGTTTTCTTAAATTTATCTATTAGATATAAACATATTTTTTTCAACCTTTTTCTTTCCTGAAATAATAACTAAATTATTTAGAACTTATGAGAAAATTCTGATTCTTACGTGACCTGCCTGGTATTTAAGAGAGATAACTAACTAACCTAAATTTATGAACTCAAATATTGTTTTTTTCAAGTTTGTATCCGGAAGGATATTATTAGCGTCATTTTATTATTGCCTGATAATGAGCATGTTCATGCCTGAAACTAATGGCCAGGCAATTAATAACCCGGATATCGGTTCAACCGGTTCCATTTCTAATCCGCGACAGATTATTCCGTTTGATGCTGACTGGCGATTTTGGCTTGGGGATAATCCTGAGGCAAAGCAGCCCGGCTTTGACGATAAAAGCTGGCGTACTCTTGATGTACCGCACGACTGGAGTATCGAAAGCCCAATCAATCCACCCCCGGAAGGTGTTGCCATTGGTGGCTTTTTCACGCATGGAATTGGCTGGTATAGAAAATACTTTACATCTCCCGATACGACAAAAAAGGTAGTTATAGAATTCGATGGAGTGTACATGAACAGCGAAGTCTGGATTAATGGACAGTTCCTTGGACGCAGGCCCTACGGATACATTGGCTTTCGCTACGATCTTACAGAATATTTGAAAAAAGACGGCACCACTAATGTACTGGCTGTTCGTGTTGACGATTCTGCGGAACCATCTGTTCGCTGGTATGCAGGCTCCGGCATCTACAGGCATGTGCGCCTGATTACTACCGGTTACACTCATTTCCGGCTCGATGGCGGTATCAGCATTACTACCCCTGAGATTACGAATGAGCAGGCTGTTGTAAACATAGATTATGCTATTGATCCTAATTTCTTTACTTATCAGGAATTCAGAGCCTGGGCTAAAGATCCATGGCAGGTGAAGTCACAAAGTAAAAATATCATATTGCGAAGCAGTATTCTGGCTTTGGATGGAAAAATTATCGCAACAACCGAGTCGACGNTCACACTTCAAAGTATGCNCTNAGATCAACTCGCCGCACAAAAGGTAACAGTTCCTAAACCCCGCCTTTGGTCCGATAAAACACCTGAACTCTATAGCTTGCGCAGCACCCTGGTGCTCGATGGAATCATCCTTGACGAGACTGTCACAACGTTTGGCATTCGAAATCTTAAATATGACACAAATCTTGGGCTGTTGGTTAATGGGAAGTCAACCAAGCTCAAAGGGGTCTGTCTTCATCAGGACGCAGGTTCATTTGGAAATGCGGTGCCTGATGCAATCTGGATTTACAGGCTTGGGCTTCTTAAGGAGATGGGCTGTAATGCTATCCGTCCGAGTCACCACCCTTTCTCTCCGGAGTTCTATGATCTTTGCGATAAACTCGGCTTTTATGTTTTTGATGAAGCATTTGACGAATGGACCCGCGACTGGACCTATAATTACACTGAAAACAACCGGGGTAAAGCAAAATTCGGATATCATCTCTATTTTGACCAGTGGTACGAAACTGATCTTCGTGCCATGCTGCGACGCGATCGCGATCATCCAAGTGTAATCCTCTATAGTATTGGCAACGAGATTCCCGACCAATTCAATAACGATGGATGGAAGCTTGCTAAAAAACTAATTGCTATCTGTCATGAGGAAGATCCTACTCGTCCGGCGACATCTGCCTGCGACCAGTCGTTTGTATCTTCACGCAACGGTTTCATGGATGAACTTGACATCGCAGGTTATAACTACATCGATCGTCTTTATGGCGACAGCACCTATGTACACGAACGCAGACGCTTCCCCAACCGGCTCATTCTGGGTACAGAAACAGGGAAACAAATACATTACTGGCTCGGCGTTCGCGATAATGATTATGTCATAGGCGACTTTATATGGACCGGTATTGACTATCTGGGAGAAACACGCAGATTTCCCAGCAGAGGAAGTAGCTCCGGTATAATTGATGTTGCGGGAGGAAAAAAGTTTGGATTCCACCAGCGTGCAGCTTATTGGCGTGAAGATCCTGTTTTACAGCTTTTTGTAGTCACCGGGGAGAGGACGAATAATCCATGGCAATCGCAACCCGTTGAGCAAAAGTGGAACTTGCCGGAAAAAACAAAAGTTACAGTTCGTGTTACTACTAATTGTGATGAAGTCGAATTATTCCTTAATAAACGTTCTCTTGGGAAGAAGAATGTATCTCACAATCTTTACACAAACGACTGGGAAGTTGAATCTAAGACTGGTGAGCTTAAAGCGGTTGGTTATTTGAAAGGGCGCCAGGTGGTCACTTCAATACTGCGCACAACAGGGAAGGCAACAAAACTTCAGCTCTCACCACTTCCATTACCTGTTGACAGTGATATTCTCTTATACGAACTCACAGTATGCGACAATGCAGGATTGAAAGTGATTGATTCACCGGCTACTGTCAAAGTTCTTGTCGAAGGTGCCGGTCGTTTAGTCGGTGTTGACTCAGGAGACCTTGTCTATGACGGTCTGTTCAAGACCGACACGCGTATCGCCTATCAGGGTCGGCTTCTTGTTGCGGTACAACGGACAGCGGCAGCGGGTGAAATCCGTGTTACTGCTTCGTCAACAGGACTCTCATCCGCTATTTCACTTACAAAATGATAATATTTTAATTAATATGAAAAACAACAAATTATTGAGAATATCAACCGTTGGCTTCTTGGTGGTTTTATTCAGTATCATAACAGTATGGGGACAGACTCGTAAGGAATCAATTCCCCAGCTGATTGAAAAGAATGGCCGTCATGCACTTCTCGTGGATGGTCTACCCTTCTTAATGCTCGGTGGTCAGGCACACAACTCAAGTGCATGGCCCGGCATGATGCCTCAGGTGTGGTCGGCGGTTAAGGCCATTCATGCCAATACACTTGAAGTTCCAATTTACTGGGAACAGATAGAACCACAACCGGGAAAGTACGATTTTTCATTAGTTGACACGCTCCTGAAACAGGGGAGAGAGCATAATGTGCATCTTGTGCTTCTTTGGTTCGCCACCTGGAAAAATGGCAGTAATCACTATATGCCTGATTGGATGAAGAGCGATGCTACAAAATATCCCAATATTACCGGCAAGAATGGGAGACCGGTTGATTCTCCTTCACCTCACACTCAGGCTGCCATGGAAGCAGATGCAAAAGCTTTTGCTGCAGTGATGGGTTATTTGAAAAAGGCCGATCCGCAATTCACTGTGCTAATGGTACAGGTACAAAACGAACCCGGCTCATGGGGAAGTGTACGCGATTTTTCGCCTGCTGCCCAGAAACTTTTTGAGGGACAGGTTCCCACTGAACTGCTTAAACCAGAGGTATTAAAGGCACTTAACAGACCAGTCGATACCAAGGGAACATGGCAGGAGGTATTCGGTACCGATGCAGATGAGTATTTTCATGCATGGTCAGTTGCCCGGTATATCGGATATGTTGCAGCCGCAGGCAAAGCAGTAAATAAACTNCCGTTGTATGTAAACGCCGCTCTGCGCGATCCGATAACCAACCCAAGTGCTACAACCTACGAAAGTGGAGGCCCGACCGATAATGTAATACCGATATGGAAGGCGGCTNCACCAGCAATCGATATACTTGCTCCAGATATCTATATGTCTGGTAGTGAAAAAGTACTGAAAGTTATTGAGTTGTACTCCCGGACCGATAATGCATTGTTTGTNCCCGAGATAAGTTCCAGCGAAGAGAATGCACGTTACTTATACTCTGTACTGGCGAGCGGAGGTATTGGATTTTCGCCGTTTGGAATAGACAGAAACGGTCAGGGAACAGAGGAAGAAAATACTACCCGTCTTGCCACTATTGCTCAGGAATATGCTATGGCTGCACCAATGATGCGGGAGCTTGCAAAATGGGCATTTGAAGGTAAGATTAAGTCTGTTGTTGAGCGTGAGGATCATGCAGAACAGACCATTGACCTCGGCTTATGGCAAACCACGGTATCGTTCGGTGCTGCAAGAAGGAACACAGTTCAAGCCAATGCCCGGCCGGTAAGCAAAGCCATGGTAGTACAACTAGGTGATAACGAGTTTTTGCTTATTGGTACACTTTGCCACTTTACTTTTAAGCCTCTTGGTGCCAATGCCGGCAAAGCCTGGCAGTATCTGAAGGTCGAAGAGGGTGTGTATGAAAACGGGAAATTCAAACTCCTGCGTATACTTAATGGAGACGAGACTGACTGGGGAGGACCGCGTATCGGAACAATCCCTGTCGTTTTGCATACGACACTTATTACGAGATAATTAATAATATCACTTTGAGAATTATTGGTTGAATTAAAGAAGATATTACATAGAAAAAAATTATCAGAAAGCATGAAATACAAAATATTATTTGAATTTTCCGGAAAAAAACACAGATGGTTTTCTTTACTCCTTTTATCATTAATATCGATAATTGCCANTGGTCAGAACACTGATTATATTACTCTGAAACCTCTGAAAGTCGAAACCAATAATTTAATTGTTTCTGTTGATGCAACTACATGCCGATGGTCGGCAAAAGTAAAAGGAACAGCGATGCAGATTAATGACGCTTTCTTTCTTCCCGGGGATGATCCCTCTGGCTGGACTATCACGAGTTTTGTAAATGATGATGATAATAACAACCTCGGTTCATTTACAACTGTTACTCTTCATGGAACAAAACCCGGGCAGCTTGATTTCGATTACCTTATATCTTTAAGCAAAAATGAAAACGATATTCTTATAAGCCTGGGGCGTACCAACAACACTGACAAGGATGTTGACATCGACGATATGGATTATTTTATATCCCGGGATGTAAGACTTGGAAGCACCTGCGACAGATGGATTTCGCTTGGTACTCAGTCGCGGAATCGTGACCTTTATGAGCTATTATCAGTGATCAACCTGATAACTCCTAAAACCTATGCCGTGAACCATGTGGTGAAAGATAATGACACTGGCAACAGCCTGCTGATGGGACATGTTACAACCATAAAAGGTGCATCGAGATTTGATGGAAGAACAGGATGGAAGGGAAAAACCCCCGACCGCATGCAGGTTCGTGGATATTGCAGTTACAAGGTCACCATGCCTCCAGGGAAAAGCTTTCCCGGCGAAAAGTTGCTCATTTGTTTTAACCATGATGCACTCCGGGCTATGGAACATCAAGCCGACCTAATAGCTATAGCTCACGATGTACGCCTGAAAGAGCGCCGTTCAATCAATATTGATGACATGGAACTGGTTGCTAATAACTACAGTCGATTTCATGGATGGATGTCAGGAGGCAATAATACCAGTGCAACAACTTTTTTCAGGGAGAATGGATTGTTCGATTTCTACTGGGGACTTGGCGGACCGGGCCGAAGCGGCAGTATGGCTGTTTATGGATCAGGAGGAAGTACTTCGGGTCGTTTTCCAACTTTCGATATTTTTGGAGATTGGGGAGCTTATGGTGCCGGAAAAATGACTCCGGGACGCAGAAGAGTTACCCTTCCTGACTCATGTTTCCTTCCGATCAGGACAGTAAAATTTGGTGGTGAACGGGTAATCGACTTCTCAAATCCACTCACTGTCAAACTTGAGCGTGAACGAGTCCTTCAGTGGGCAACCGGACAGGAACAACTTACTGGCAGGGCTGAAACAGACTTCTCCGACTGGTGGGATAAATGGCCGGGCCAATACGATCCCTATATGAGCGCATTGGAGACTTATCATGCTGCAATGTTACCGTGGCGTGAGGCGGTAGATAAAATTGTACCCAGGATGGTTATCCGTTCCAATATGCAGCCAGTTGATCATTCTTATGGGTTGGTCGATATACTGCGCGTTTCAGAAGACGCTGACCAGGGTTATGAAAACCAGGGAGCTGCTGGTCTTGAAGGAAAGGAATTCACAGGCTTGTTTACCGAGACAGTACTTGGTTCTGCGAACAGGTTTTTTTACAATGGCAGGGTATTCTGGAACGATGGAGACGGATTCCATATATATAAGTACAACGCCCCCGACGGAGAACGATTTACAGCAGAACAGGCAAAAGTAGATGCAAACTTTCACGCAATAGCCGGCAGTACACTTCTTTTATCAGATGCTCTTAACGAAACTTATCCTGCTGACCGTATAGAACTTCTGAAAAGAATAAGCCCTCCTACCATGGATGTCTCCTACCCGGTTGACCTCTTCGTGCGCAGACCAGCACAGGTATGGAACATGCCTGTAAAAAGACAGTTCGGTAACTGGTCGGTTCTGGCAGTTTTTAACTATACAAAAAATTCAGATAAACCATTCAGTACAAAACTTGATGCTGTCAAAGACCTNCGGCTCGAACCGGGCAAAGAGTATATTATTTATGAATTTTGGACAAAAAAACTCATAGGGACTTTTAAGGATACCCTGATAACTCGTCCTTTAAAACCATATGATTGCGACATATACAGCATTGTAGAGAAACTTGACAGGCCGGTGTTGATTTCGACCAGCAGGCATATCAGACAAATGGCTTTTGATATAAAAACCCTGGATTATAATGGTAAGCAGAAGGTTTTAAAAGGTGTTTCCCGTGCTGTTGCCGGTGATCCTTATCAGTTGAGGATTTATGTTCCTGAAGGTTTTAGTGTTAAGCGCGCAGTACTGAGTGATGGGTTGAAAGCCTCAATAAATACTGACGGAAATCTGCTTACTGTTGATTATAATTCGTCAACTGGCAAAGATGTTGAATGGAAGATTTTCTTTTAAGAAATATGTCTATGATGAAAATTAAGCAGTCAGGTGCAGCTGCATTATTTATTTTAGTGATCCTAATNTGCGTGATCTCATTTTCCTGCAATAAACAGACTGATTCTGCACAAAAGGAGATCCCTCATCTTGAGAAAAAAGGAGACGCAACACAGTTTATTGTTGATGGGAAACCATTTATAGCTCTGTGTGGCGAACTGACGAACAATGCTGCAACAAGTATAGAGTACATGAAACCGGTTTGGTCGGCATTGATCGCCAGCAATCTGAATTCTGTAATCGCGGGTATCTCGTGGGCCATGGTCGAACCGGAGGAAGGCAAATTCAACTTTGACATAGTTGGCGATGTAATTAATAATGCCAGAAAGAACAACCTTAAACTGATTTTTATCTGGTTCGCAAGCTGGAAAAACGGAATGTCAAGTTATATCCCCGATTGGGTAAAAAAAGATTATAAACGATTCCCNCGCGTTAAAATAAATAATGGTGAACCTATTGAGCTGTTAACTCCTTTAAGTGAAGAAAACCGTGATGNCGATGCGCATGCTTTTTCAGCGCTGATGAAATACATTAAGGAAGTTGACAGCAGCCAGAGAACGGTTATAATGATACAGGTTGAAAATGAAGTTGGAGTACTGCTCGATTCACGTGATCGTTCAGCTGCTGCCAATGAAGCCTATAACGGACCTGTTCCAAAGGAGTTATTGAGTTATATTGAAAAAAACAGAGAGAATCTGGTTCCTGAGCTAAAAGATGCTTTAAAGGTCAATGGATCTAAATTGTCAGGGACCTGGGNAGAAGTATTTGGCCCGGGAAAACCTTCTGGACTTGTTATGCCTGTTAGGAATCTGGTTCCGCCGATGACACAGAAAGAACAGGATGAAGCACTAGTGACATATCCCTTTTATTCCGACGAGGTTTTTATGGCCTGGTACTATGCAACTTTTATTAATCATGTTGTTGAAGCCGGAAAAGCAGAGTACCCGATTCCTATGTTTGTGAATGCATGGCTGAAACAGCGGGAACATTCCTGGCCAGGTACTTACCCGGGCGGGGGACCTCTTCCACAGGTTTTCGACATATGGCATGCCGGTGCCCCGGCAATAGATATACTGTGCCCTGACCTCTATCGACCTGATTTTGCATATATGGCTGAACAATTTACCCGTGAAGGCAACCCGTTGTTCATACCGGAAACAAGCAGCGGTGCGCAAGGAGCGGCCAATTTAATTTATGCTGTCGGCCACCATGATGCTTTAGGGTTTTCGCCCTTTGGTATTGAACGACGCATCCAGGCAGGTGATGAACTGTCACAGAGTTACAAGATGATTTCTCAGCTTATGCGATTAATTGGCGAAAATCAGGGACTGAATTCAATGGATGCTGTTTTGTTAACTAAAGATAATCCTACTGAAAACATTGAGTTCGGGGAACAGATATTTCATACTGATCTTCGGTTCGATCCCAATAACCTTCATAGCAGAAGTGCTGATCTTGGCGCGGCTATATTTATTATGACTGCGCCTGACGAATTTTATATAGCAGGAACCGGAATGTCAATCACTTTTTCTCAAAAGAATAAAGAAATTAAATCAGGTCTGGCAACGGTTGAAGAAGGTACTTTTATTGACGGTAAATGGGTCCCGGGAAGAAGATTGGCAGGGGATGATACTGCACAGGGAAATAACCTGAGATTAGGCACTGGTTACAATATTCTGAGAGTTACTTTGTACGTTTACAAATAACAGAGTATTGATTAATGACANATATATACTATTACTATTTTAGGAATAAATTTTAAAGAATGCTATATGAAAAATAGGATTTTTCAATTTAAATTCATGCTATTCAATTTAAGTGTTGTGCTTCTGGCAGNATTTTTCAATACTGCNGTTTATTGCCAGATTCCTATTGGTTCCCCGGGTAAAACCCAGGCATTATTGAATGAGGTGGTTGATATCAGCGGGGATTTCAGAAACTTCTCAAATACTTATTATCTGGCGGACAGCGCAGACGGGAAGCTGATTACAAAAACTATAAATAATATTGATGGTTCCGAAACATTCACTCCGCTTCTGCCTTTTTCTTTTGTCCGTCGTGCTTCTGATTATTCAACAAGTATGGATGCTGTCTTTTCTTTATCACCCGATGAGAAAATATTTGGTTGCGGTGAATCCTTCACTGAATTTGATAAAAGAGGTCAGAAGGCTGTTCTATGGACAGATGATGCAAATGGTACACAGAACGAAACAATGTACAAACCGGTACCATTTTTTCTAAGCAGCCGGGGCTATGGTCTGTTTATGCATACATCTTCACCTGTAACATGTGATTTTGGCAAATATTACAGCGGGATCTATTCCCTTATGATAGGCGATGACGAAGCGGACATTTTTATATTTCTTGGAAAGCCGAAAGATATCCTGAATGAATATACAAACATTACCGGGAAAGCGCCAATGCCTCCATTATGGTCATTCGGATTCTGGATGAGCCGGATAACATATTATTCAGAAGCGGAGGGATGTGAAGTCACAAAAAAGCTCCGGGAAAATAAGATTCCGAGTGATGTCTATCTTCCTCCTGGACAATGGATTGACTATCAGACAGCCAAAGTATATTCAGGCGGCTGGCACAATATTGAGGCCGGGAAAATTCCGATTGTTGTCTTGGTGCACGAAGGAGCAGTTATTCCACACATTGCCCTTGCTCAATCTACTGCCCAGATGGATTGGTCAAAACTCNACCTGATAGTTTATGCAACAGACTCAAAGAAAGTCAAAGGATTGATCTGCCTTCCTTCCGACAATTTGCTGCATAAGATATCTCTTGTGAAAAAAGGCGACCAGTTTATCATGGAAATAGATCCTTTAGCAGGGAAGGTTTCCTGGAAAATGACTTTATTCCAAATAAATGCTGTAATATGAAAAAAATGAAATTTATTAGTCTTTTCTTTTTAAGTCTGTTTTTCTGCTTATCAGGACTAAATGCACAGGAACCAATACCATGGTTTCAGAACGGCCCCAGGGAACCAAGGCAAAACAACACAAAATTGAAAGTGCTTCCCCTGATTAAANTACAGGGAAACAAGTTTGTTAATCCGCAGGGGGAAAAAGTGTTGTTCCGGGGGATAGCTATTTCTGATCCTGATAAGGTTGAACATCAGGGACATTGGAACAAAACCCATTTTGAAAAAGTGAAAGAAATGGGTGCAAACATTGTCCGTATCCCGGTTCACCCTGTTGCATGGCGGGAACGCACTCCTGAAAAGTATATTAAGTTGCTCGATGAAGCTGTTGACTGGTGTACCGATCTGGGAATGTATGTGATGATCGATTGGCATNCCATCGGAAATCTTGAAACCGAAGTTTTTCAGGATCCGATGTATGTAACTACACGGCAGGAAACATTCCAGTTCTGGAGGACTATTTCGAAACACTTTTCAGGAAATAATACAGTGGCTTTTTATGANTTTTTTAACGAACCCACGACTTACCGTGGCCAGTTGGGCCCTGTATCCTGGGCTGATTGGAAAAAAACAATTGAGACATTAATAGTCATCGTCCGTGCCCACGATAATGAAACTATTCCGCTGGTTGCCGGTTTCGACTGGGCGTACGACCTAACACCGCTTCGTGAAGAACCTATCAGTGCTGAGAATATAGGCTATGTAACCCATCCATATCCAAATAAACGGACCGAACCATGGCCACCAAAATGGGAAGAAGATTTTGGTTTTGCCGCCAATCAATATCCGGTTTTTGCAACCGAATTTGGTAACGATGCCCGCACTGNCACATTGGACCCAAATGGAACCCATTACGGTGTCCAGATAATTAATTATCTTGAAAGTAAAGGCATTAGCTGGACAATCTGGGTATTTGATCCTGAATGGGGCGGTGCAAAAATTAAGAACTGGAATTATGAGCTAACAGCCGGTGGTGAATTTTATAAACTTGCCATGCAGGGTAAATTATCATTTCAGATAAAAAAATAAGATTCAAAATCGAGCATTTAAATACACATAACTAATGAAAATAACATCACTAATAATTCTGATTCTTCTATTTTTTTATATCCCCGCCGATGCACAAGCCCAAAAAGTCAATTACAAATTACCCGGAAACGGTTTAAAACAACACGACTTTGTTTATGTCGGCGAATGGGATATGCGTAACCCA
>JGI24137J36423_1000194_pt1 | contig 15021 bp, 16 predicted proteins | sample BarGraNGADG00311_FD_36423 | JGI IMG/M metagenome (IMG submission 36423) | reverse complement strand
TCCGGCAGTTTATAGGAGAAGCGAATGCTCTGAAATACAAAATTGAAGCCGATTCTGCCCTTTCAATAGTGACAAAAGTTATTTCCTCTGGTTTCAGTAATTATTCCGTAAGAATTATAATGCCCGGAAAACTGATCGGAACAAACGGTTTTATTGACAGCAGCCATGTGTTACTATGGCCCGTTAAATCTGATTATTTTATGACCGAACANTATGAAATGTGGGCTGAATCGAAAATTCCCAACAGGTGGGCATGGCTTGTTTCTGGTTTATTCCTTGTATTTGTGCTGACAGGGGTTATTATGCGGGTTATAAAAAGAGGCTGATATTTCAGCCTCTTCTTAACCTAAACCTAACCTAAACCTAACTATTTAACTAACCTTTGAATGTTCAAAACTATCTGACATAATCTTTTAACATCAGCATTAATTTCTGGCGCGTGAAGAAAATTCTGCTTTTCACAGTTCCAATTTTTAATCCGAGCTCATCAGCAATCTCTTTATATTTGTAACCTTCTATGTGCATCCTGAATGGAACCCTGAACTCATCACTTAACGAATCTATAGCCTTTTCAATTTCACCTTCAGCATAATTCGATTCGGGTGAAATAAATCCTTTGTCGTGTGGCTGATTAATGTAATAGAGGTCCTGCGTCCCATCAATAATTGTATTCTCTTTTACATTTCGTCTGTAATTATTAATGAAGGTATTCTTCATTATTGTAAATACCCATGCTTTAAGATTGGTATAATCGACGAACTTATCTTTATATGTAATGGCTTTAAGGTAAGTATCCTGTACAAGATCCAGAGCGCTGTTACGATCAGAGGTGAGACTCAGTGCAAATCTTTGAAGATTGGTCTTCATTTCAATCAGGCTGGTATTAAATTCATATTGTGTCATGGCTCGTAGTTTTTATTGTTGAAACAAATTTATACAAATATATTAAGATAAACAAACCTTAATATCTTAATATCACATTATTCTGTAAGGTTTATAAATAACATTATTTCTTATAATCATGGTATTCAGTGAAATATAGTTGGAATAATCATTAAATTCTAAATGTTGTATAAATTGAAATCCTGAATTATTCATCTTTGCTGAGTGTATTTGTTTGTTATGGAATTATAGTTATTATAGCTTCAAATCTGATCTGATACAAAGCTACAGCATGTTGATATGGGCGGGGTTAATATTTGGTTAAGGTTAGATTAAGGATAAATTAAAATTCGATCTGATCCAATTATCGATTATTTACCCAACTTTCGTAATTTTAGAGAAAAATGATTATGGATTTTAATATTAAACTCAGCAACGGACAGCTCTTAAGAGGAATGATTGAGAGTCCCGGAGAAAACACCAAAGCAGTTATTATTCTTGTTCATGGACTGGGAGAACACATTCAACGATATGTTTACTGGGCAGATTTATTCAAGAAAGAGGGTATCGCTTTTCTTGGTGTTGATCTTCCTGGTCATGGTCGTTCAGAAGGACGAAGAGGAAACATAAGAAGTTATAGAAGGCTTGAGGAGATGATAGATATTCTGATCAAAAGCTGCAGTCAGACTTTCCCGGGATGCCCGGTTTATATTTATGGACACAGTTTGGGAGGTGGAATTGTTCTTAATTATCTCCTGAGGAGAAATCCTAAAGTAAAAGGTGCGATAGTTACTTCTCCGTTCCTTCGTCTTGCATTCGAACCACCAAAGATCAAACTTTTTATAGCTTCTGTAATGAAAAATCTGCTTCCCGGCCTCATCCAGCCTTCCGGGCTTAATACAAGTCACCTCTCTCATGATATGGAGGTTGTTGAAAAGTATAAAAACGATCCTCTCGTTCACGGGAAAATTTCGGTCAGCCTCTTCGCTGAGTCGGTGGCCGCCGCAAAATATTCACTTAAACATGCTTCAGAACTAAAAGTCCCTACACTTATACTCCACGGAAGTGATGATATGATACTTTCTCCCGAAGGAAGCAGGGAATTTGCAGCAAAAACAAGTATGGCAGAATTGAAAATATGGGAAGGCGGTTATCATGAATTGCATAATGAACCGTTCAAAGACGAGGTATTTAAATATATTATGGACTGGATTAATAAATAATCCCCAATCGCATTATGGAACTCAGGACCACATTTTCTGTTGAACCGTCTCAGGATAAAATATCCTACAACGATCGGGTGATGTTCATTGGTTCATGTTTCGCCTCCGCAATAGGATCACAATTGGAGAGGGGGCATATACCGGTGATGATAAATCCGGCAGGAACCGTATATAATCCCGTATCGGTCTGCAATACTCTGGAAACGATTACGAATAAGAAAGAATTTGATTTGGATGATCTTCATTTTCACGATGGCTCATGGCTTAGTTTTTATCATTACACTGATTTTTCATCAGACAACCCGGCCACTTTACTTGAAAAGATCAACAGAAGATCAAAAGAAGGGTTTGACTTTTTAAAAAGTACCCGTTTTTTGTTTGTGACTTTAGGTACTGCAAGGGTTTTCAAGTGGAAGAAAACAGGTCTGGTTGTATCAAATTGCCATAAAATACCATCCGTTCAATTTGATCCTAAACTGCTTACAGTAGATGAAATTGTGACTTTGTGGATAGAACAACTCGACAAACTGCAGTTACTCTTTCCTCAATTGCATGTTGTTTTTACAATAAGTCCGGTCAGACACTGGAAGGATGGGGCTCATTGTAATCAGGTGAGTAAATCTATTCTGTTTCTGGCAGTTGAAGAATTGCTTAAGCACAAAATTGCTCCACAATATTTCCCTGCTTATGAATTGGTTATGGACGATTTACGCGATTACAGGTTCTATGCCGACGATATGTTGCATACTTCAGATTCAGCAATCAATTATATATGGGAAGTATTTGCCGGATGTTATCTTACCAGTAATACAATAAATACCTGGAACGAGGTTGTCAAGATAACCAAAGCATATCATCATCGTTTTAATACTGATTCAGATCTGAAAATAAAAGATTTTGCAGGGAGGATCCTTAAAAAGATTTCTAAGATTGAAGTAAAAGTTCCAACAATTGACCTTTCCCGGGAAAAGAAATATTTTCTCAAAATGAGAAAAGGCTAATGGCTTAATTATGAGGTTATTGATGTGTTATTCTTTGATTTTTTCCAGAAATGGATAAACTAGAGAGACTCGATTACCTTAATAAAAGCAGCAGGATCTCGTGTAATTATCAGTTTATCGTAAGTTTTACGTGTTACAAACTCTTCCGGAGAATCCGTGAGAATTATCTTTTTGATCACAAGCGATTTCCCGATAGAACTGAAATACCCTATTTTCTTTTCAGCAAAATCAAATGCACTTGAGTTAACTACAAGATATTCAAAAGGTTTTATTTTATGAATCTCAATTACTTCAGATGCTGGCAAGATTCCTCCGGGAAAGATTACATCAAATCCCCTTTTCTTCAGGCAATACTTATAAAAAAGAAAATTGTTATCGGTAAGATTATCCGAAGTATTAATCATTGCAACAGAATGTCTTGATTTTCTGGTGACAGGTTTAAGAAGGTTATCTTCAATTATAATGATCTGTTTGATAGTATTTCTGACGAACTGTTCCTGGGCTCTTGAAAGACTTCCGGTTTGCCAAAGGATTCTCGCTTTTCAAGAAGAGGATAAAGATACTTAGAATATGCATTTTCTATACCCTGACGTTTGATGAAGGGAGAAAGAGCCTCTTTAAATAATGTTTCATTGAATCTTATGGCTGACATAAGAATTTTACCTGGTTGAAAATTCTGATCCAGATCATCATGCCTGCTGCTGACTGTCATTACCTGCTGAGTAAGTTCATCTTCGTCAAGCCTTGCAATTTTGGATATTTTCAGTCCATTCCTGTTCAGGTATGCAACATTAAGGATTTTTTTAAGTTCTGTTTCACTGTAAGTTCTTATATTTGACTCGGTTCTGTCTGGCTCAAGTATTTTATACCTCTTCTCCCATATCCTTATAGTATGCGCTTTTATACCCGAAAAGTTCTCGAGATCTTTTATTGAAAACACATTTACTCCGTCTTCCATAGATATGTATAATAATATTTAAGACTATCGATCATTACTATAATAAATACTAAACAATTATTGAAGAGGATTGTTTATTGAACTTTAAATAAAACAGCTTGAGTATTTTCTTAATCAGCCGGTAATTTCCAGGTATTACCTGCAAAAACGAAAATAGTGAATTGGCTTTTATTCAGACTCTTCCACCATTATTTTTTTTACAACTCTGGTTCCGTCGCTGAAAATAATAGTTACCAGGTACATACCTCTTATAGGATTATCGAGAATAATCTTTATCAATTGCTGAGGGTCATTATTTTTCAATCTGAATATATCCTGCCCGATAATATTTGTAATCTTTACGAAAGAGATACCCCTGTCGGTTTTAATGGTAAAACTATTATGCCTGACTGGTACCGGATAGATACTTACATTAAAACTATTAGGATCTCTTGAAATATCTTGTTGGGCAAGGGCACCAATAACATTAATTGAGTCCTTCTGACCATGAAGGGTTAAAGTGAAAATTAAAAAGAAGATAAAGGGTAAACTTTTCCTCATAAGCGTTATTTGGATAATCAACCGCAAATATCGTGCTAAAAGCAGTAATATTTTAAATAAAGTGTTTTAAAAGTATTTTAGCTTTCTCAAGATCGTCCGGGGTATCAATGCTTATACTTTCCCATAATGTCACCGCTGTTCTGATCCGGTAGCCATTTTCTAACCACCTGTTTTGTTCAAGCGATTCGGAAATTTCAAGGGAACTGCGGGGTAATAATGTAATCTTTTTCAATGTTTCAGTTCTGTATGCATAGAGCCCGATATGTTTATAGAAATCATGTTTCCCCGACCATTCATTCTTCTCAGCATCTCTTATAAATGGAATTGCAGCCCGGCTGAAATATATCGCATCTCCTTTTGAGTTTAAAATTACTTTTGGCTGGTTCGGATTGAAGATATCCTCCCCCGGTTCCACCTTTCTTATAAGTGTTGCGATCTCTACGGTTTCGTCAGAGAAACATTTCATCAGGAGGTCAATCTGTTCAGATTTAATGAATGGTTCATCGCCCTGAATATTAATAACGATATCTATTTTCGTGCCGGTTTCAAGGTAAATTTTTGAAACAGCTTCCGCACATCTGTCAGTTCCGCTATAATGATCAGGAGAGGTCATTATTGCCTTCCCGCCGAAGTTTAGAACTGCGTCAAAAATCCTTTTATCATCCGTGGCAACGTATACCGCTTCAAGGGTTTCCCGGGCCAGTTCATATACTCTTTGTATCATCGATTTGTTTCCAATCTTAACCAGCGGTTTCCCGGGGAACCGTGAAGAAGCATAACGGGCAGGTATAATTCCGGCAAATTTATGAAGCGGATCTTTTTTCATTCTGCGAATTTACGAAAAATGCATTTCCCAATGTTTTAAAAAAACCTTAAATTCGCAGCATTGTTAAACATGATATGAAAGATCTCCAAAATATTAAACAAAGATTTGGAATAATAGGCAATTATGAAGGTCTTAACAGGGCTATCGACATTGCCGTACAGGTTGCGCCTACCGATCTTTCCGTACTCATTACAGGTGAGAGCGGAACCGGTAAGGAGATTTTTCCACAGGTAATCCATAGCTTTAGTGCCAGGAAGCATGGTCAGTATATTGCAGTAAACTGTGGGGCAATACCTGAAGGCACCATCGATTCTGAACTCTTCGGACATGAAAAGGGCTCTTTTACAGGGGCCTCTGATAGCAGGAAAGGTTATTTTGAAGTTGCTGACGGTGGAACAATATTTCTGGATGAAGTAGCTGAGTTGCCATTATCTACNCAGGTCCGCCTTCTCAGAGTACTTGAAGCGGGTGAATTTATACGTGTCGGTTCCTCCAAGGTTCAGAAAACAAATGTGAGGGTTATTGCTGCAAGCAATGTAGAAGTGTCAAGGGCAATTGATANAGGTAAATTCAGAGAGGATCTTTTTTACAGACTAAATACTGTTCCAATAAAAGTCCCTGCCCTGAGAGACCGTGGTGAAGATATCTTTCTTCTTTTCAGAAAGTTTGCGGTTGATTTTGCAGAAAAATACAGGATGCCGGCCATAAGACTGGATTCCGAAGCTAAAAATGTTCTGCTTAATTATTCCTGGCCCGGGAATGTCAGGCAACTTAAGAATATTACTGAGCAGATATCCATCATTGAAAACGAAAGAGAAATTGTTGCTCTCAATCTTCGCAATTATCTTCCCGATTATGGNGGGATTAAACTTCCGGCTATTATTAAAAAAGATGAAGACAAGTCATTCTCTTCAGAACGGGAGATTTTGTATAAGATTCTTTTTGACATGAAAAGTGACATGAACGATCTTAAAAAACTTGTTTTTGATCTTATCAGACACGGAGAAACAGATGTCACTTTTCAGGAATCCAATTCGAGAGTTATCAAGAATCTTTTCAGCGAAGTCAAGGAAGATACCGGTGGCCGCAATAAAACTGAAACACCATCAGTTGATTTCTCAGCACATCAGTCAATGAATAATATTCAGGATACTGAAGAAATAATCGAAGAATCCCTTTCCCTGGCTGACAAAGAGGTCGAAATGATAAAAAAAGCTCTTGAAAAGTATAATGGTAAAAGAAAAATGGCAGCTGCCGACCTTGGGATATCAGAACGGACCCTTTACAGAAAGATTAAAGAGTATGGAATTGAATCATAAATATGTTTCCGGAATTTCAAAGTATAAGTATTTACTTTTTGTTCTGGTTGTTTCGACAGCATTTTTTTGCGGATGCTCGGTGCAATATAGATTTACCGGAGCTACCACTCAGGGATTAAAGACAGTAAGTATACAATATTTTCAGAACAGAGCTCCTGTAGTCCAACCCGGGCTCAGTCAATATATAACTGATGCTATTATCGATAAATGCAAAGCTCAAACAAATCTGAAATACACAACCTCGACAGGTGATGCAAATTTCGAAGGAGAAATAAGTGATTACAATACCCGACCTTTGACAGTGGCAGCTGATGCACAGGCTGCCTCTAACCGGTTTACAATTTCTGTAAGAGTTAAATACACAAATTCTTTTGATCCTGAGCTCAGTTTCGATCAGACATTTTCGAGGTATGAGGATTACAGCAGTAGTCTCGATCTGAGTGCCGTTGAAAAGGATCTCTCGGATAAGATTGTGGAAATGATTGTTGAAGATATTTTCAATCAGGCTTTTGTTAACTGGAAGTAGGAATGAACAGAAATGATTTCTTAAATATGATTGAGGATAACATTCCGGTTAACCGACAGATGATTGGAGAGGTTTATGAGTTAATTGATATTTTTCCATATTTCCAGAGTGCACATATGCTTCTGCTAAAGGGTTTGAATAACAATGCGGATGTAAAATTCGAAAAACAGCTCAGAAATTCTGCTATTCATATTGCTGACCGGGAATTGCTATATTATCTCCTCAGAACCAAAACATCTCCGGATTCTGAAAAAAGAGATAACAAACCGGATATTGATTCAAAAGCAGAAATTGTCTCCGATACTCAGCAGACTGTTATTGAATCGGCAAAGAACAGTGATTATATGATCAGCGATATTGAAAAAAACTCAGACGAAGCCAACCTCAAAGATAATAAGGATCCTTCCGGTCCGGCTCCGGGCCATTCTATAATGATTGCAACTGAACCGGATATTATAGAATCAGCGGCGGTGATGTTTCTCATGGAGGAAGAAACTTTTCCTCCTGAAGAAAAAGTATTCTTTATGGATCCCGGATTTTCATTTCCTGAACGTTCTGATCTTCTTGAACTGGACCTTGATGAACAAGAGACAAATATATTCTCTGATGAAGAGATCATTCATGAACAACCCGATCCGGTCCAAAAAAACAGTGAAAAGCAAATACAGTCAGAGCTAATTGATAAATTCATTATTGCCAATCCGCGGATCGAGACACCTAAGGAAAAATCAAATGTTCCTGTAGATGATATTTCAAAACCTTTTGTTGAGGAATCAGATGGTTTGGTAACTGAAACGCTTGCAAGAATTTATGTCAATCAGGGGTATTACTCAAAGGCAATAGATATTTATGAAAAATTAAGTTTGAAATTTCCGGAAAAAAGCAGTTACTTTGCCTCTCAAATTGAAAAGGTTAAAGAACATATAAAAAAGTAAACTGATGGGTATCTATATTTTTGTTTCGATATTAGTAATTATTGCTTGCATTCTTCAGGTACTGATTGTACTTGTTCAGAATCAAAAGGGAGGGGGACTGGCTGCAAATTTCACTTCTGCAGGTCAATCAATGGGAATCCGAAAAACTGCGGATTTTCTTGAGAAGTCAACCTGGACACTTGCAGCTTCAATTCTAATCCTCTGTGTTGTTGCAACAGCTTCAATACCACGCGGTTCAACCTCGGGACGTTCAAGAATTGAAGAGCAGATAAAAAATACTGTTGATCCGAATGCAATTCCAACTCTTCCGACAGCTGTACCTTCGACATCAACTAATTCAACTCCGGCACCAGCTACTACTCCAGAGTGGTCAGAATAAACCGGTGAAATAGTTTGTCTGAACAAAACACTTTACAAAAAGTGTCAGTTTGTCACATACTGACGCTTTTTTTTATTGTGAGTAAACACAAATTGACATTTTTTCAATTTGGCATGGAATATGATCAACAAGGAAGTCGGAAAATGATGTTTAACTTTAAAACTAGATAAAATGGCACAATTAAAAGGAAAGATTTTAGCAGGTAAGGTTCTTGTGAAACCTAATGAAGCTGAAGAAAAAACTGCAAGTGGAATAATTATCCCTGATTCCGCAAAGGAAAAACCTCGCCAGGGTAAGGTAATTCTTGTCGGTTCAGCCAAGAAAGATGAAGAGATGGAAGTAAAGAAAGGTGATGTTGTTCTTTACGGTAAATATGCAGGACAGGAACTGACTATTGATGGAGAAGATTATCTCCTTGTTTCACAGACAGATATCCTTTTTATAGCTTAATTTTAACAAACTTTTAAAAATCATAATGATATGGCAAAAGAGATTAAATTCAATATTGATGCACGTGCTCTTCTTAAAGAAGGCGTTGATCAGCTCGCTGATGCAGTTAAAGTAACACTAGGACCAAAAGGTCGTCATGTGGTTCTTGAGAAAAAGTACGGAGCTCCTCAGATCACAAAGGATGGAGTAACCGTAGCGAAAGATATCGAACTAGCCGACCCTTATAGAAACATGGGCGCTCAGATGGTTAAAGAGGTAGCATCAAAAACAGGCGATATCGCCGGTGACGGTACTACTACTGCCACAGTTCTTGCACAGTCAATTATAAATGTCGGCCTTAAGAATATCACTGCCGGTGCAAACCCGATGGATATTAAAAGAGGTATTGACAAAGCNGTTGAAAAAGTAGTTGCACATCTTAAATCACAAGCTAAAGTTATTGGTGACGACCTGAAAAAAATTGAACAGGTAGCAAGAATTGCAGCCAATGATGATGAGGAAATAGGAAGACTCATTGCTGAAGCAATGGGTAAGGTTCATAAAGAAGGCGTTATTACAGTTGAAGAATCAAAAGGAACTACAACTTCAGTTGAAGTTGTTGAAGGTATGCAGTTCGATCGCGGATATATCTCTGCATATTTTGTAACAAATGCTGAAAAGATGGAAGCCGACCTTGAAAATCCTTATATACTTATCTACGACAAGAAAGTATCTACTATGAAGGATATGCTTCCTGTTCTTGAGGCAACAGCTCAGACCGGACGTCCTTTGTTAATTATATCTGAAGATGTGGAAGGTGAAGCTCTTGCAACTCTTGTTGTAAACCGTTTACGCGGTTCTCTCAAGGTTTGTGCAGTCAAAGCTCCCGGATTTGGTGACAGAAGGAAAGAGATGCTTGAAGATATTGCCATACTGACAGGTGGTACGGTTATTTCAGAAGAGAAAGGTCTGAAACTTGAAAATACAACTCTCGACATGCTTGGAACAGCAGAAAAAGTTACAATTAATAAAGAAAATACAACAATTGTAAACGGCGCAGGCGACAAAGTGATGATCAAAGCACGTGTAGCCCAGATCAGACAACAGATGACAACTACAACTTCTGATTATGATAAGGAAAAACTACAGGAGCGCCTTGCTAAACTCGCAGGTGGTGTTGCAGTTCTTTATATAGGAGCTTCATCTGAAGTTGAGATGAAAGAGAAGAAAGACCGCGTTGATGATTCACTTCATGCAACACGTGCTGCAATTGAAGAAGGTATTGTTCCCGGAGGTGGTGTAGCATACATTCGTGCAATAAGTGTCCTGGAAGGGTTTAAAGGTGATAATGAAGATCAGACAACAGGTATTGAAATTGTCAAACGTGCAATTGAAGAACCATTACGTCAGATTGCTATCAATTCAGGCAAAGAGGGTGCAGTCGTTGCCCAGAATGTAAAAGCAGGGAAAACAGATTATGGATACAACGCACAAACGGATAATTATGAAAAGCTTTATGGATCAGGCGTTATAGATCCTGTTAAAGTTGTCCGCGTTGCACTTGAAAATGCTGCTTCAGTTGCCGGCATGTTCCTTACTACCGAAGCTGTAGTTGTAGAGGTTAAAGAAGATTCTCCTTCAGGTCCTCCTCAGGGAATGGGTGGCGGGATGCCAGGTATGATGTAAAAATAATTTTTAGATTCACCTGTAGGGACATGCCATGGCATGTCCCTGCTTATTTTATATATTTGCACCTGATTAAAAGAAACCTTACCCGATGAACAATATCCGGAATTTCTGTATAATAGCTCATATTGATCATGGTAAGAGTACTCTTGCTGACAGGTTGCTGGAGAAAACAAATACAATAACAGAACGGGAATATCAGGCACAGGTGCTAGACGATATGGATCTTGAAAGAGAGAGAGGTATCACAATCAAGAGCCATGCAATTCAGATGGAATATTTCCATGATGGTCAAAAATATATCCTTAATCTGATCGATACTCCGGGGCATGTTGATTTTTCTTATGAAGTTTCACGTTCAATTGCAGCCTGCGAAGGCGCTTTGCTTGTTATCGATGCTACCCAGGGTATCCAGGCCCAGACTATTTCGAACCTCTATATGGCTATTGATCATAACCTTGAGATTATTCCCGTGCTCAACAAAATGGATATGGCAAGTGCAATGCCGGAAGAGGTTAAGGATCAAATTGTTGATCTGGTTGGCTGCAGGCGGGAGGATATAATTGAAGCAAGTGCTAAGACCGGAATGGGTGTGGAAAAAATTCTGCGTGAGATTGTTACAAAAATTCCATCTCCTGTCGGTGACGCTGATGGTCCTTTACAGGCCCTTATATTTGATTCTATCTTTAACTCATTCAGAGGTATTATAGCTTATATAAAGATTGTGAACGGAACAATCCGAAAGGGTGATAAGGTCAAATTTATAAATACCGACCACGAATATAATGCTGAAGAGATAGGTGTTCTGAAGCTTAAGCAAGATCCCCGCGATATAATGGGTGTAGGAGATGTAGGTTATATAATCACGGGAGTAAAAATTTCATCTGAAGTTAAAGTCGGGGATACTATTACCCATGTCAAAAATCCCTGTGATAAAGCAATATCCGGATTTGAGGATGTCAAGCCTATGGTGTTTGCAGGAATTTACCCGGTGGACGCAGATGACTATGAGGATCTTAGAGTCTCTATAGAGAAATTGCAGTTAAATGATGCCTCGCTATCATTTATCCCGGAATCGTCGGCTGCCCTTGGATTTGGTTTCAGGTGCGGATTCCTTGGATTGCTTCATATGGAAATTATTCAGGAACGTCTCGACAGAGAGTTTGATATGGACGTAATTACAACCGTTCCCAACGTCTCTTTTAAGGCTTATACAACAAAGGGAGAAGAAATTGATGTTCATAACCCATCAGGATTACCTCCGGTAAATCACCTGGAACGTATTGAGGAACCGTATATTATTGCACAGGTAATCACTTTATCTGAATATGTTGGGTCCATTATGAATCTTTGCATCGATAAAAGAGGAGTTATTAAGAACCAGGTGTACTTGTCACGCGACAGAGTTGAATTAACTTTTGAAATGCCTCTTGCAGAAATTGTTTTTGATTTCTATGATAAACTAAAGAGTATATCAAAAGGGTATGCCTCTTTCGATTATTATTATACAAACTATCAAAAAGCTGATCTTGTCAGGCTTGATATCCTTTTAAACGGTGAAATGGTGGATGCACTTTCCACACTTATCTACCGGGGACATGCATACGAATTTGGCCGGAAGATGTGTGTCAAACTAAAAGAATTAATTCCCCGTCAGCAGTTTGACATTGCGATACAGGCAGCTATCGGAGCCAAAATAATTTCAAGGGAAACCGTAAAAGCAGTCAGAAAAGATGTTACTGCCAAATGCTATGGCGGTGATATTACAAGGAAAAGGAAACTCCTTGAGAAACAGAAAAAAGGGAAAAAGCGAATGAGACAGGTAGGGAATGTTGAGGTTCCGCAACAGGCGTTCCTGGCTGTTTTGAAACTCGATTAAATAATTGGNATGTAGGGACGTTGCATGCAACGTCCCTACATNTCTTTCAACTGATTAGTTTGTACCCTCTCCCATGAACATTGAGTATTTTTACNGAAGGATCNTNCCGGAGATATTTTCTTAAACGNGTGATATACACATCCATGCTCCTGGCATTAAAATAGTTATCATCGATCCAGATTGTTTTCAATGCATAGTTCCTCTCCAGTATTTCATTTCCGTGCTGGCACAATAACTCAAGAAGTTCAGATTCCTTTGTAGTAAGCTTTATTGACTGATCCTTAAGGACAAGCATTTGTTTCAGAGGATCAAAGGTATAACCTCCGATAATGTAAGACTCAGCTTTTTTATTTATGACTGGATTAGTTGTTCTTCTCAGTATTGCTTCTATACGGTAGAGAAGCTCCTCCATCGAGAATGGTTTTGTGATATAATCGTCAGCTCCTGATTTGAATCCTTCGATTATATCCTCTTTCTGGTTTTTTGCTGTCAGAAAAATAATAGGTATGTCAGGATTTGTCAGACGGATCTCTCTTGCAAGGGAAAGTCCATCCATTTCAGGCATCATAATATCAAGTATACACAAACCGAAAGATCCGGTCGAGAAAGCCTCAAGAGCCTTGCTACCGTTAATAAACAGGGAAGTGTTATAGCTTTTGGCAGTAAGATAATTCCTTAATAAAATGCCCAGATTGCTGTCATCTTCTGCAAGAAGAATTTTGATATTGTTCATAGATATTAACTTTTATTATAATGTACTGACACCTGATTGATCCCTCAGACGGGAAATTCTCAGATTCATCTTAATCGGTTTAGTGGAAGAAAAATAGTAAACCTTGTTCCCTTATTAATCTGGCTGTCAACCTTAATTGATCCATTATGTTCTTCAATAATTTTCTTAACATAACTTAATCCAAGACCAAATCCTTTAACATTATGAACATTTCCGGACGGGACACGGAAAAACTGTCAAAAATTCTTTTCAGGTTTTCTTTACTGATCCCGATTCCTCTGTCTTCGATAGTTATCAGAATACCTTTCTTATTATTCCGGGTAGAGATTGTTATATCGGGCTTATCTTTTGAGTATTTGATTGCATTATCAAAAAGATTTGAAACTGAGTTCAGAAAATGAATTTCATCAATCATTACAAGAGATCTTGTTGCCTGCAGGTCAGTTTTTATATGACCATCACGGTTACCGATCTGAAGTGCAAAATTTTCTACGACCTTTTCAAGTATACCATTAACATCCATTTCAACCAGATTGAGCTTCATTTTCACCTTTTCAAATATCGCCATCTGAAGAACTTTTTCAACCTGAAACTTGAGCCTCATGCTTTCATCGGAAATAACTTTCGCCAGGCTGTCAATATTTTTATCCTTTTCGGGAATAGATTTATCGGCCATCATCTGAGAGGCAAGGGAAATAGTTGATATAGGCGTCTTTAGCTCATGAGTCATGTTATTGATGAAATCGCTTCGTATTTCCGAAATCTTTTTTTGCCTGAAGATGACGATAAAAGTTCCAGTAGAAAGGATCAATAACAAAAGGGTAAAAAGCAAGGACAAGAATCCCAGATTCCCGATTTTCTCAAACTTATATTGTTGTTCCTGAAGACAATATAACACCAGCTGATTCTGACTTGGAACCGGATCGTTTTGGAAAAGCTGAATTATAAATTTATTTGTCCCGGGTTTGTCTGTGAACCCTGGCGTCTTCCATATACTTCCATATCGTCCTGACCGGATTGAAAACTCAAAATCGAGATATATTCCTACATTATTAAGGGCTGTGCGGAGTTCCTGTTTAAGCTTTTCAGGATTGATTCTTTCCCTGATATCGGGTGTATTACGAAGTATTTTTTCCATTATTTTCTCAAGGAAAACGATTTTATTACTTACTCTTCCGGTTATTTCCGAGTTTGAGATTTGTGGAGAAGGTTCCGTAGCTTCATCGGAAGAGAAAGGAGAGGCATTTTCAGATGAAATGAATATTTTATGCCCCGAACTGGTTATTGCAATCGGTTTATTTGGATTATTAAGCCCGTACATTTCAAGAAGGGCAGAGTTGGGCTGATATCCCTGCAGTTTTTTGGCAAGGGGAGAATTCGCCGGAACAATAGCAGTGACAGAATCTGTTGATGCGGGATCAATATCTTCAACAATGTTTTTGATTAATTCCTTCTCTTCAAGATCCAAAACAACTGATTCCAGAGCTTTGTTTGCGAGATAACGGAATTGCTGATCAGTAATGGCAATTGCGTTCCGGATCCAGTATAATTGTATAAGAATCAGACCCGATATAGCCAGAAAAAAGAAGATGGCCAGTAATATAATGGTTATCCGCTTCATAGAAATGTAAAAGTACTTGTATATATTTTATATTGTCACACTTTAACTTTCTTTAACAGAAAGAAGGTAGGAGTGAACTAAAGG
>JGI24137J36423_1000192_pt1 | contig 15055 bp, 14 predicted proteins | sample BarGraNGADG00311_FD_36423 | JGI IMG/M metagenome (IMG submission 36423) | reverse complement strand
CCCACGATCCTTCTCGTCGATGACGAGGACGCGATCCAGAAGCTACTTTCTTTTCCGCTGCAAAAAGACGGTTATCGCGTCGTTGAAGCGCGAGACGGGGAAGCCGCTCTACGCCGTTTCGATGAAGAGAAGGTCGATCTCGTAGTGCTCGACCTCGCGTTACCGAAGCTGGACGGACTGGAGGTTTGCCGCCGCCTGCGCGCGCGCAGTGCGGTCCCGATCATCATGCTGACCGCCCGTGACGAGGAGATCGACAAGGTGATCGGGCTCGAGATCGGAGCCGACGACTACATCACCAAACCCTTCTCGATCAGGGAGTTTCGCAGCCGGGTGCGCGCGCTACTCAGGCGAGCTTCTCTGACGCCGCCGACGGGCGACGGCGAGGCGATCGAAGTCGGCCCGCTCCGGGTTGATCGCGCCAGGCGGCGTGTCGAAGTAAACGGTCAGTCTCCGGAGCTCACCTACGTGGAGTTCGAGTTGGTGCGCGTTCTCGCCGAGCAGCCCGGTCGCGTCTTTTCCAGGTCCGATCTACTCGAGAAGATCTGGGGCAGCTCGCAGTATCGGGATCCGAGGACGGTGGATGTGCATGTGCGTCATATACGCGAGAAACTCGAGCGTGATCCCGGCAAGCCCGAGCTGATTCTCACCGTTCGTGGAGTCGGTTACCGGCTGCGTGAGCCATGAGAGCGCTGCGGAGCATCAGTGGTCAGCTCATCACGGCGCTGGTCGTGCTCGTCCTCGTTGCGCTCACAACCAGCTATCTGGTCGTCATACCCACGCTCGATCACCAACTCGTCTCGAGCCGCTTGGACGAGCTCGAGCGCTCGGCCGGCGGCGTCGTCTTCAGTGTGGCGAATGGAGACAGTTTCTTTCTACAACCGCGCGTCGATAGCAGTGCCTCGGCGCTCGATGTTCGGATCGTGGTCTTTGAAAAGCTGGGACCGCCGCTCCAGCTCGCGGTGCTGGCCGATTCTCGCAGCTCCGGCTCGAGCAGCATCGAGTCCGATCCGATCGCTTTGGCCGCGGCGAGGAGCGGCCGAGTAGCGCGCGGAACACTGAATCGGGACGATTCCGAGCGCGCTGAGGTGGCGGTGCCGATCGCAGGGAGCTCCAACGTGGTTCTCCTTTCGGGCTCGCTCAATGACGCGCAGCAGAGCGTGGCGACCGTGCGTAGGCGACTCTTGATCGCGGCCATACCCTCTCTGCTGATCGCGCTTGTGATCGGCGTTCTGATCGCTCGCAGGCTCACGTCGCGGATCCGCCGCCTCGAGCGCGGCGCCGACAGGATCGCGGCGGGCTCGCTCGAGCAGCCGATCGAGGTCGAAGGCGAAGACGAGGTCGGGCAGCTCGCGCGAAGCTTCGAGCACATGCGCCAGCGCCTGGCACGGCTAGACGAGGCGCGCCGCGAATTCATCGCCAATGCCTCGCACGAGCTGAGAACGCCGATCTTCGCCCTTTCGGGCTCTCTCGAGCTTCTATGCGAAGAAGAGATGGACGAGACAAACAGGCAGGAGTTCTTACAGACGATGCGCGGCCAGGTGGAGCGCCTCGAGAGGTTGGCGACGGCGTTACTCGACCTATCGCGGCTCGATGCCGGCAAGCTCGACCTGATGCCTGAGCCGTTGGCCCTGGCACCTCTGGCCGAGTCGCTGAAACGGGAGTTCGAAGCCGCCGCCGAGTTGTCTGAGCACCCGTTCTCGATCTCCAACAAAGTCGAGCCGATCGCGCAGGCCGACGAACAACGAACGCTCCAGATCGGCCGGATACTGCTCGAGAACGCGCTCGTTCACACTCCCCGCGGCGCCCGAGTGTCGATCGGCGCGGCGCAGGAGGATGGTCGCGGTCTCCTCATCGTCGAGGACGGTGGCCAGGGAATCCCGGCCGACCACCAGGAGCGAGTGTTCGAGCGTTTCTATCGCCTGGAGGGAGAGAAGTCGTCGGGCAGCGGCTTGGGATTGGCGATAGCTCGCGAGTGGGCGCGACGGATGAACGGCGACCTCACACTCGAGTCGCAACCCGGGTCGACTCGGTTCACTCTTTCGCTGCCATTGGCGACGAGCGACGAAGACGCTTGAGCGACCGCCGTTTCCACGTGGAAACGGCACGCCGGGCGAAAACGACACCCGATCGTCGCGGCGCCCAGCGCTGGTGAGAACGCTTCTCGAAGCCCGCGCCGGCGCTCGAGTGCATGATTGATAGGCGGCGAGGGAATACACTGCCCGCGGTTGTCGTATCCTGAGGCTAGATTCGTTCGAGGTCGAATAGCGATGCGGAATTTGCGATGAGCTCTGAAAGCGCAGTCATCAACCTTACGATCCCGGCGAAGGCCGAGTACATCACGCTCGGGCGCCTGGCTCTGACGGCTCTGGCGCGCGTGCGCGAGTTCCCCGAGGAGACGCTTGCCGACCTCAAGCTGGCATTGACCGAGGCTTGCTCGAACTCGGTCCGGCACGCCTACAGCTCCGACGAGGGGACAGTTGAGATTCTCTATGAGCTCCAACCCGACCGCCTGATCGTCGAGGTTTGCGACCAGGGGCGCGGCTTCGTGCCGCCGAGCGGCCTCGAAGAGATCGACTTCGGTGAGGGTGGGCTCGGTATAGCGATCATTCGAGCGATTGTCGATGACCTCGAGATCAGCGAGAAGATGGGCGGCGGATCACGGCTTCGATTCGTAAAAAGGCTCGACTCCTAAGAGAAGTCCACCCAGGCGAACGTAGATCCCGGAGCGCCCGCTCGGGGACGATGTTGCAGCTCGTGAATACGGGGCACAAGTCGCTCGCCGACTACGCCTCGATCGTCTCGCGTGGCTTGATGGAGGAGATCAGGCGCCTCGCCGAGCCGATCAAAGGCCTGCGCGTATTACACCTGTCGGCGACGGCCTTCGGCGGCGGCGTCGCGGAGATCCAGTACACCCTCATCCCGCTCATGCGCGACGCCGGGCTCGAGGTCGAGTGGCGAATCATCCATGGCCAGGAGGAGTTCTTCAACGTCACGAAGGCCGTCCACAACGCACTTCAGGGCGATCAGCGCGGCCTTTCGCAGGAAGACAAGGAGATCTTCGGCCGCTACAACCAGCTCAACGCGGCACAGCTCGACGACAAAGACTACGACGTGATCATCGCCCACGACCCACAACCGGTAGGGATGATCGAGCACTTTTCATCCTCGAAGGCGAAATGGGTCTGGCGCTGTCATATCGACCTCTCAGAGCCAAACCCGGGTGTGATCGATTTCCTGGCGCCGCAGATCTCGCACTACGACGCGATGATCTTTCACCTCCGGCAATACATCCCGGATCGACCCGGTCTGCCCTCCGCGTTCATCTGGCCGCCGGCGATCGATCCGCTAGCGCCGAAAAACATGGCTCTTTCGCGAGAGGACGCCGCCTACATCCTCGACCAGTTCGGGATCGACGTCGACCGCCCACTCCTAACCCAGGTCTCTCGGTTCGATCCCTGGAAGGACCCGCTCGGCGTAATCGACAGCTATCGACTGGTCAAGCAAGAGTTCCCCGGGATCCAGCTGGCACTCGTCGGATCGATGGCGCATGACGATCCGGAGGGCTGGGATTACTACAACCGAACCGTCGCCTACGCCGACGGTGATCCCGACATCTACATCCTTTCCAACCTGAACAACGTCGGCTCGGTCGAGGTGAACGCTTTCCAGGTCCATTCCTCCGTCGTACTTCAGAAATCGATCCGAGAGGGCTTCGGTCTGACGGTTTCCGAGGCGCTGTGGAAGGGACGCCCAACCGTCGCCGGACGCGTAGGCGGCATCGTGACTCAAATCCGCGACGGCGAAACGGGTCGCCTGGTGTCTTCGCCGGAGGAATGCGCGGAGGCCTGTCTGGAAGCCCTGCGCGATCCGGACCACGCTCGCGCACAGGCGCTGCTCGGGAAGGAAGACGTGCGGCGAAAGTTCTTGACTCCACGGCTTCTTCGCGACTGGCTGGTGCTCTTCAATCACATGCTCGGTCACGACACGGGTGGCGCGGATACCGAACTGATCGCCAACGTCTGAGAGGGCGGCGGGCGAGGCGCGAAAGCGGAGCTAGTAGGCTTCTGTTTGCGTGGGCAAGCGGCGAGAGATCATCATCGTCTCGAACCGGGGTCCGGTCACCTATCAGCGCGGCCGCGAGTTGAACCGCGAGGCTAAACGCGGAGGTGGCGGCCTCGTAACGGCGCTTGGGAGCTTGGCCACGCATCACGACGTGACCTGGATCGCCAGCGCGATGAGCGATGTCGATCGCGAGATCGCCGAAGAGAGTAGTGGGCAAGCGGTCGACGATCGTCTCGCGAACGGAGCCGACTACCGCCTACGCCTGCTCGCTCACGAGCGCTCGGCGTACGACCTGTACTACAACGTCGTCGCGAATCCGACGCTCTGGTTTACTCAGCACTGCCTCTGGAACCTGGTTCGCGAGCCCGACTGCGAGCGAAGCGGGCTACTTAAGGCCTGGCGAGAGGGGTACGCGCCGATCAACGCGGCCTTCGCCGAGGCCGCGCTCGAGGAGCTGTCGCGCCGGCCCGAGGCGATCGTCTTTTTCAACGACTACCACCTCTACCTGGCGCCCCGGTTGGTGCGGGCAAGGGCGCCCGAAGCCTCGTTGCTGCAGTTCGTGCACATCCCCTGGCCGCAGCTGACCTGCTGGCGCGTCCTTCCAGAGGAAATCACCGTGGCCATCCACGACGGACTACTGGCGAACAACGTGGTCGGCTTCCACACCACCCGCTGGCGCAGCAACTTCATCCAATCGGCGCAGTCGATAGTGGGTGCTAAGCGCATTCCGGGCGAAGCCGCCGTTTCGCACGCCGGCGCCAGAACCTGCCTGAGCGCTCGTGCCATTGCGCTCGATCCGGACGAGCTGGCGGCACTGACCGAAGATCCGAGAGTTCAGGAGCACGAGCGCCGCATCGTCGAGACAAGGCCCGAGTTCCTGGTCGTTCGCGTCGATCGCACCGACCCGTCCAAGAACATCGTGCGCGGCTTCCAGGCCTTTGAGCTCTTTCTCGAGCTGCATCCCGAGCTGCACAGGCGCGCCTCAATGCTCTCCTGCCTCGATCCCTCGCGCCTGAACATCCCCGAGTACGAGGACTACCTCGAGGCGATCCAGCGCGAAGCGCTGCGGGTCAACGAGCGCTTCCAGCAACCCGGCTGGCTCCCGATCGATCTACAGATCGAGGATGACNTTTTCCAGTCGATCGCCGCCTACAAGCAGTACGACGCNCTTTTCGTGAATGCCATTTACGACGGGCTCAACTTGGTCGCCAAGGAGGCTCCGCTGGCGAACGAGCGCGACGGCGTCCTCATCCTTTCGGAGAACACCGGAGCGCACGAGGAGCTCGGCCCCTTCTCGCTGACGATCGACCCCTTCGACATCCGCGCTCAGGCCGATGCGATCTACGAAGCGCTGACGCTGAAGGCGGACGTACGGCGCCGCTGGATCGCGGACATTCGCTCCTGGGTTCGCGAGCACGACCTCGCCTGGTGGATCAACGGCTTGCTGCACGATCTCGACGGTTGCTTAACGAGAAGAAACGAACCGACCGACTCGACGACGAAGACAGAAAACGCATGACGGCACCCGGAGCGCGCTCGCGAACGCCGATCGTCTGGCGCTTGGTATCGCTCGTCAGGCTCGAGCACACGCTCTTCGCGCTGCCGTTCGCCTACGTGGGAGCACTGCTTGCCTATCGCTCGGCAAAGGCCTTGCCCGGCTGGGAAGAGCTTCTCTGGATCACGCTCGCGATGGTCGGCGCGCGTTCTCTGGCCATGGGGATCAATCGTGTAGTCGATCGCGAGATCGATGCGCGAAATCCACGCACGGCCGGGCGCGAGCTTCCGAGCGGACGCCTCGAGATGTGGCAGGTAACGGCTTTCTGTCTCGCGGCTCTTGCGTTGCTGGTCTTCGCGGCGTTTCGGCTGGCGCCGGTNGTTCGCTANCTGTGGCCGATACCGGTGGCGGCTTTCGTCATCTATCCGTATCTCAAACGGGCGACCTGGCTCTGTCATTTTTGGTTGGGAGCGACTATCGGACTGGCGCCGCTCGCCGCCTGGCTGGCGGTCGGCAGATCACTTGCTCCGGCACCGTTCGCGCTCTGGATCGGGGTCGCGTGCTGGGTGACCGGCTTCGATCTTCTCTACGGTCTTTTCGACCTGCGGGTCGACCGCGAGCAGGGACTCCACTCCTTCGCTGTGCGCTTCGGCATACCGGCGACCTTCTGGGCCGCCCGTGCTCTCCATCTCGTCACTGTCTCGGCGCTTGCCGTCGCCGGCATCGTCGGCGGAGCCGGAGTCTTTTGGGGGCTAGGTGTCGCTGCGGTCGCGGCGCTACTCCTGTACGAGCACCTGATCGTCTCGCCGAACGATCTGCGCAGGCTTAACGCTGCCTTCTTCACCATCAACGGCGTCATCGCGATCGTGTTTCTCGCCTTCGCCTTGGTTGACGCACTTGTTTGAGCCGGCGCGATCCGCCCTAACAGGGCTTTGGTTTAGTTGACGAAGCGGTGACAATGGAGCAGACCATGCGCTTCCGCTTCATTACCTTCCTAACCGATTTCGGTCTTCGGGACGACTTCGTCGGCACCTGCCACGGCGTCATCAAGAGCATTGCCCCGGACGCTGAGATCATCGACATCACGCACGGGATCGAGCCCCGGCGCGTTCTCCAGGGAGCCATGACTCTCGCCGACACGATTCCCTACATGCCGGCCGGGGTGCACCTTACGGTCGTAGATCCGGGAGTCGGCACCGATCGCCGGGCGATCGCGGTCGAGGACGAGAGCGGGCGCCTCTATGTTGGNCCCGATAACGGGCTCCTGCTGCCCGCGGCCGAGCGCATGGGTGGCATCGCGCGGGCGCATCAGATCAGCAATCCCGCCTACGCGATGAAGGAGGTGTCGCCGACCTTTCACGGCCGTGACGTCTTCTCACCCGCGGCGGCCCATCTCGCGCTCGGCGTACCCATCGATGACCTGGGCCCGAAACTCGAATTGGCCGAGCTCGTGCGACTCGACATTCCCAAGCCGGTGGCACGCCACGGCCGGATCAAAGCGGTTGTCGTCGACACCGATCGCTTCGGGAACATGCAGCTCAATCTCCGCAACGAACACCTCGAGGCGCTGGGCCTTTCGGTGGGAACGAAAATCGAGCTCGAGCACGGCGGCGAGCGCTACTACGCGATCACTGCGCGCACCTTCTCCGACGCCAGGCGCGGGGACATCATGCTCTACGAGGATTCGTTCCAGAACCTCGCGGTCGCCATCTCGGGCGGCGACGCGGCAAATATGTTCGGAGCCTCTCCGGGCGACAAGATCACCATCCGCTTAATCGAGCTGAAAATAGGTTGAACGAGTTTCTGCGGCGGTCTAAGCTCGTGGGAGAAAAGGACGTTCACGGCGCGGTAACACCGGTCTGGACGTCCTTTTTCTACGGATCGACGTGACCGCTCTCGAGCTTCATTTACTTGCCGGTACCTACGCGGTGAGCCGGCTTTCACCCGATGAGGCCGCTCCCGAGTGGGCGCGAGGAGAGCTGCTGGCTTTGGTCTGGACGCCCGACGAGCTGTCGATCGTCTCGGCGGCCGACGCGGTGCCCGATTCGGTCAAGAGCGAACCGGACTGGCGCGTCCTTCGAGTCGCGGGTCCGCTCGACTTCTCGCTGGTTGGAATACTCGCGGCGCTGACNGGGTCNCTGGCGCGAGAGGGAGTAGCCGTCTTCTCGCTCTCCACCTTCGACACCGATTATCTCCTCGTCCGGGAGTGGGATCTCGAGCGAGCCNTGCGCGCCCTGGAGTCGGACGGCCACCGGGTTATATCCGCGACCGATGCCCGACCCGGCCAACGCGGCGATTGAGAATCGTCTCGGTACGATAGATCTGTGGCCATAAAGCAAAACGTCAAACTGGACGCGCGGCGTATCCGCGCCGACTTCCCGATCTTCGAGCAGCTGGAAGAGGGAAAGCCGCTTGCCTTTCTTGATTCGGCGGTGAGCGCGCACAAGCCCCGGCAGGTGCTGGCGGCGCTGGAAGAGTTCTACGAGACCTCCTATGGCAACGTCGGTCGCGGCGTATACGCGCTGGCGGAGCGCGCCAACGCGGCCTACGAGCAGGCGCGCGAGAAAGCACGCGAGTTCGTCAACGCCCGCTCGTCGCGCGAGATCGTCTTCACGCGAAACACGACCGAGGGCCTCAATCTGGTGGCCTACGCCTGGGGCTTGGACAATCTCGGCCCGGGCGACATCGTGCTGGCGAGCGAGCTCGAGCATCACTCCAACTTCGTGCCCTGGCAGGAGGTGGCCAGGCGAACCGGCGCGGAGTTCAGGGTCGTCCGGTGACCGGCGAGGGCGAGCTGGAGCTGGACGAGCTCGAGCGGCTGGCCGGGGGCGGTCGCTTGAAGATCGTCGCCATCACGGCCGTCTCGAACTCTCTCGGGACGATAGTTCCCGTCGAGAAGCTGATCGCATTCGCGCACGAACGGGGCGCGATCGCCGTTATCGACGCGGCGCAGGCGGTGCCTCATCGCAAGGTCGACGTGCAGGCGCTGGACTGCGACTTTCTCGCCTTCTCGGGCCACAAGATGTGCGGCCCCAGCGGCGTTGGAGTGCTCTACGGGCGCAGTGAGCTGCTGGAGCAGATGGGCCCGTTTTTGACCGGCGGGGGAATGATCCGGCGCGTCTCGGTCGAGAAGACGACCTGGGCCGAGCTGCCGCACAAGTTCGAGGCTGGAACGCCTCCGGTCGCCGAGGCGGTGGCCCTCGGTGCGGCGATCGACTACCTGGAAGGCATCGGCCTGGACGCAATCGCCGCGCACGAGCACGAGCTCACGGCCTACGCGCTGGAGCGGTTGAGCGAGCTGCCCGGCGTGACTCTCTACGGGCCGCCACTCGAGCGCCGTTCCGGAATCGTCTCCTTCAACCTGGCGGGAATCCATCCACACGACGTCGCCCAGATCCTCGACGCGGAAGGTGTTTGCGTGCGGGCGGGCCATCACTGCAACCAGCCGCTTATGCACAAGCTCGGGGTCGCGGCGACAAGCCGCGCCAGCTTCTACCTCTACTCGCTGCCCGAAGAGATCGATCGCCTCGTCGTGGGTATCGAACGGGCGCAGAAGGTCTTCGCATAGTGCTCCATCCAGCAACACCCTCCGGCTTCTGGCCCGCTATCACGCTTGGTGCTAGCGACCCAGAATCTCGCAAGCATTACTGGGCGGAGCACTGNTGAGCATCGACAATCTCTACCGCGAGCTGATTCTCGATCACTACAAGAGCCCGCGCCATCACGGCCGGCTCGACCCCGCCGACGCGGAGGCCGAGGGACAGAATCCGCTCTGCGGCGACGAGCTTTTGGTCACGCTCCGATTCGGCGCCGACGGCGAGACGATCGAGGAGATCGCCTTCGAAGGGCACGGCTGCGCGATCAGCCAGGCTTCCGCCTCGATGCTGAGCGAGGAGGTCGTCGGCCGCAAGGCGGCCGAAGTGGCCGCGATCGACAAGGACGACACGCCGCTGCCGGCGATGATGATCGAGAGCGGTACCCCGCTGACTCCGATCCGGCTCAAGTGCGCCCTGCTCGGCCTGGGCGTGCTCAAGGTCGCCCTGCACAAGTCCGTCGGCACCCCGCTCCCCGGGGAGTGGGCCGGTATCGACGAAGTCGAGTTCGAGTAACCGACGAAAGCCCACGGGAAGGCGATACTCGCAAGCTCTTTTCCGGCTCGCTAATCGCTGACCCCAATCCCGACACTCCGAACACTGACCGCAAACCCGGCTAGCCGAGAACGCATCTAGGAGCAGACGAGGCACGCGCCGAAGGCGCGGTGACTGGTACCGCNGTAAGCCGCCAAAAGTCGTCATGCCCTCCGCGGGAGGGCGNACTTTCGGCGGNTATGTCTTGACCCGGTGCCTATCATGTTTGTATCGCGGAAAGGAGGTGGTCCAGTGGAAGATTCCTGTAGTACTGGCAGCGGAGGTACCAGCGGGTAGGGGCGTGTCCCCGGGACCACCGGGAATCGCCTAGCCAGCGTAGGGGGCTCGCTAATCGCGCCGCGACCGTAGGTCGTTGGAAGCGCCTCTACCAAATCCAACGCTGGTTACCGGATCGGAGGGCCGCCCTCGGCGGCCCTCCTTCTTTATAGCTTCTGAGCAGGGATATCTTGGATAGCGTCAGGCCGACGCACGCCGGATCTGCTCTTCCAACGGCAGCAGTGGAAGGCCGAACACCTGCTGCGTAGCTCCGATATCGCCGACGTTGTCACCGGCGGCGAGCATCTTCAATTGATCGCGGGTGAACGGAAAACCCGGTAGGCGCTCGAAGAGAGCGGCCTGAGCGCGAGCGAGCGCGAAGGGAAGGTGAACGCGCCGACGGCGCTTGCCGATCACGCTCGCGATGAGGCCGTAGAGCTCGTCCCAGGTCACCTGGTCGGGCCCTGCGAGATCGAACGTCCGGTCGCGGGCATCTTCAAGCTCGATCGCCTTGATCAAGTGAGACACGACGTCCTCGACGGCGATCGGCTGAATGCGTTGAGTTCCCGGCCCGAGCACCGGCGTAAGCGGCGAGTAGCGAACGAGTCGTATGAAAGTGGGAAGGATGCCGCCGCAGCGCCCGAAGACGAAGCTCGGACGAAAGATCACGTGCTCCAAGCCCGAAGCCTTGAGCGTCCGCTCTTCGTCCCACTTTGCTCGGTAGTAGGGCGTCAACTCGAACGTTTCCTCGGCGAGCCCCAGAGCGCTGACGAGGATGAAGCGACGCACCCGCGCCTCGCTCGCCGCTTCGACGAGCGCCCGCGTTCCTGCCGCCATCACCTGCTGGTAGTCGCTGGGCTTGCCGCGGATGATGGCAACCAGGTGAATCACCGCGTCGGCGCCCTCGCAGGCCGCTCGCAAGCTGTCCGGGTCGGCAACATCTCCTCGTGCGAGTGCGCACCCTTGCGCCGCGAGCTTGCGGGCACGCGTCTCCGAGCGAACGAGGCAGCGAGTCGGCTGCTCGAGCGAGCGAAGGCCCGCAACGAGATGGCGCCCGATAAAGCCGGTGGCTCCGGTGACGAGGATCATGTCTTCGCCGCCGGGCGGCCGGCGTTCGCCGCTTTCCGCGCGGCGACGACCGGTATCTGGCTCGAGCGCACTCTCGGGATCATGGTCGAATCGTATGCGCGGTGAGCGGTTGTTAGGCGGCGATTGCCCCGCCGGTGATCGTTTTTACTTGCAAACTGCGGCTTTTGCGGTTCCTTGGGAGCTTGCAGTATCGAGTGGGTCCGATAGGGTGCCATCTGCGTGGTACTCGAGCCAGTCGATCCAAACGCTCGCTTCCACGAGCGACGTGCAAATGCCCGGCGCCGGCGAAAGCTGCGCCGTACTGCCTTCCTGCTCGCACTCGTGACGTCGGCGACCATGGGCGGACTTGCCGTCTGGATGACGGCGCGCGGTGCCGGCTCGCCGGTCCCCGAGGTCGCCAAGCACACCACGACAGGGACTTCGACCAAGCAGAAGTCTTTCCTTCCGAAGGAAATCCGCGGTGTTCACGTCACCATGATGCTCGCCTCGCTAGAGGGCAAGCTCGCCGAGTACGCGAATCTGACGAACGAGGGCCTGAACACGATCGAGCTCGACGTCAAAGATGAGAACGGCACCGTCGCCTTCTCCTCGCCCGAAGCGCCTCTGGCCGACCAGGTCCGCGCGGCAGACAACTACTACAACCCGGCCAGGGTGGCTAAGCAGCTTCACGCCCAGGGCATTTATCTGATCGGTCGCATTGCGGTCTTCGAGGATCCCGTGCTCTCGGCGCGCAGGCCGGATCTGGCCATCCAGCGCTCAGACGGCTCAACCTGGCTCGACTACAGAGGTCTCGGCTGGTCGAACGAATACAGCAAGACAGTCTGGGACTACAACGTCTCGATCGCCAAGGCCGCCGCCAAGGCCGGCTTCGACGAGATTCAGTTCGACTACGTGCGCTTCCCGTCGGACGGGCCGATCGAGAGCGCCGTCTGGCCGGGCAAGGTGAACGAGTCGCAATCGACGACTATNGCCCATTTCCTCAAGTACGCGTCCAGTCAGCTCAAGCCGCTCGGTGTTCGCGTCTCGGCCGACGTCTTCGGGCTGGCGGCGACCAACGAGCTNGGAGTCGGGCAGTCGCCGAAGCAGATGGCACGCTACGTCGATGCGCTATCGCCGATGGTCTATCCGTCGCACTTCGGTGCAGGGCAGTTCGGACTGCCCGATCCGCAGGCAACTCCGGGGATGACGGTCGGCTACGCGTTGAGCGACTTCAACACGGCCATACGCGGCAGCAAGGCCGAGCTGGTTCCCTGGATCCAGGACTTCTCGATGGGTCACGACTTCACGCNTTCCGACATCCAGGATGAGATCCTGGCCGTCCGCGACAGCGGGGCGCGCGGATTCCTGATCTGGAACGCGAGCGGCGACTACACCCCGGGCACGCTCGGGCCGGAGAGCTAACTCCGGCAAGCCGCGCCTGCGCTCCGCTATCGTCCGGGCGCAGATGACCTCGTCCGCGATCCAACTNGTCAGCAAAATNCCGGGCCCTCGCTCGCGCGAGATCATGGCTCGAAAGNAGAGCGCCGTCGCCGCGCCGATGACCGTCCAGGCACCGCTCGTCGTCGATTCGGCGCTGGGCGTGGTCGTGACGGACGTGGACGGCAATCGCCTGCTCGATCTCACGGGAGGAATCGGCTGTCTCGCCGTCGGGCACGCCCATCCCCACGTGGTCGAGGCGGTTCGGGAGCAGGCGGGCCGCTTTCTGCATACCGATTTCGCCGTCGTTCCCTACGAGATCTATACGACCGTCGCCGAGCGGTTGGTCGCGGCGGCGCCGTTCGGCGGCCCGGGGCGAGCGGTCTTCTTCAACTCGGGCGCCGAGGCGGTCGAGAACGCCGTCAAGATCGCCCGCCTGGCGACCAAGCGCCCCGCCGTCATCGCCTTCGAGGGCGGGTTTCACGGGCGCACGCTCCTGGCCCTGACGATGACGTCCAAGGCCAATCCCTACAAGATCGGGCTGGGCCCGCTTGCGCCGGNCGTCTATCACCTTCCCTACGCNCAGGACTACCGCGGTCCCTCCAGCGCCGAGGCCCTGGCCGCGCTCGAGCGGGCACTGGTGACGCAGGTGGCGCCGGCGGAGGTGGCGGCGATCGTGATCGAGCCGATCCAGGGCGAGGGCGGTTTCGTACCGGCGCCGAAGGAGTTTCTGCAAGGCCTGCGGGAGATCTGCGACAAGCACGGGATCGTGTTCGTGGCCGACGAAGTGCAATCCGGTTTCGGCCGCACCGGGGCCATGTTCGCGATCGAGCACTACGGCATCGAGCCCGACCTGGTCGTCGTGGCCAAGTCACTGGCCTCCGGGCTGCCGCTCTCGGGAGTGCTGGGCAAGGCAGAGATCATGGACGCGCCGCACGAAGGAGCCATCGGAGGTACCTACAGCGGAAACCCGGTATGCCTGGCCGCGGCGAACGCCGTTCTCGACGTTATCGAGGGCGAGAACCTGGTCGAGCGGGCGAAGGTGCTCGGCGAGATTCTGCTTGCGCGAATGCAAGCCTGGCAGATCGTTTCGAGCAGATCGGAGACGTGCGTGGCATCGGCTCGATGCTGGCGATCGAGCTGGTGAAGAGCCGGGAGACCAAGGAACCGGCGCCCGAGCTGGCCACGCGAGTGATCGAGGAGTCTCTGCAGCGCGGCCTGCTTCTGCTCAAGGCGGGGTTGTACGGAAACTGCGTCCGCGTGCTGACGCCGCTGGTGATCACAAACGAAGAGCTCGAAGAGGCGCTCGACGTCTGGGAAGAGGCGCTCGGCGCCGCTCTGGCAGGCTAGAGAACCTAGTAGGCGTAGCGCCGCTGGCGTTCGTGGCGCTCCAGCGCCAGCGCGATCAGGCGATCGAGTAGCTCGGGATACGAGATTCCCGACTCCGCAAACAGCTTGGCGTAGACGCTGGTCGAAGTGAAGCCCGGGATGGTGTTGAGCTCGTTCACCAGTACCTCCTCGCGGCCGCCGCTGCGGCGAACGAAGAAGTCGACGCGGGCCATGCCTTCGCACTCACCGGCGACAAAGGCCGCGACCGCCAGGCGGCGAACTTCTTCGATCGCCTCGGCGGAGATGGGCGGCGGCACCACCAGTTCCATCCCACCCTCGTCGTACTTGGCCGAGAAGTCGTACCACTCGGCGTGAGCGATGATCTGGCCTGGCAGCGAGGCGATCGGCTCGCGGTTTCCGAGCACGCTGCACTCCACCTCGACCGCGTCGATGAACTCCTCGATCAGCACCTTCTCGTCGTGGCGGAAGGCGAGCTCCAGCGCCGGGCCGAGCTCCTTTTCGTCGTGCACCTTGCTGATGCCGACCGAAGAACCGAGCCGCGCCGGCTTTACGAACACGGGATACGAGAAGGGATGGTCCGCAGGGTCGCCGTGGCGCAGGGTGATGCTCGGCGTCACCGGGACACCGCGGTCGCGCAGCACCGCCTTGAAGACGTCCTTGTCCATGCACAGTGCCGAGGCCAGCACGCCCGGGCCGACGTAGGGCACATCCGCCAGCTCGAGCAGTCCTTGGACGGTGCCGTCCTCGCCGAAGGGACCGTGCAGCACGGGGAAGACGACGTCTACATCGGCCAGGGTGGCCGGCACGGACGCCTCGGCCGGAATGGGCAGTGTCTCCACAGGCTTGCTGCCATGCTCGTGCGCCTCGAGCGCGGGCGGCACGGCAGCGGGAAGCGCCCAGCGGCCATCTCGGTCGATCTCGACGGAGACGGTGTCGTAGCGGTCGCGAAGGGCTTCGACCACCGAGCCGGCGGAAGCAAGCGAGATGTCGTGCTCGCTCGAGCGGCCGCCCATCAGCACTGCGATGCGAAGACGGCTCACGGCCCGGTGTAGTTCCCGACGTAGATCGTCACGTTCGAGCCCACTGCGGCCTGCTTGTTGCCCGGCGGAGTCTGTTTGATGACGATCCCGTGCTCGTCGGGATTGGAGGTGTCCTGCGGGACGGCGTTGTATTGGAATCCCCGGGCCGTGAGGGTCGCCTCGGCCGTTCCGGCGGGGAAGGAGCGGACATCCGGGACGGT
>JGI24137J36423_1000185_pt1 | contig 15307 bp, 15 predicted proteins | sample BarGraNGADG00311_FD_36423 | JGI IMG/M metagenome (IMG submission 36423) | reverse complement strand
TGACCTGATAAGTTGGTATTAAAGAGCCCAGAATATCACATATTCTATGCTTCTTAAAAAGAGTGTAACTGGCCTCTTCAAGATTATACGGTTGAACAAAACCTTGTCTTTCCAATCTATAAGCTTGGGGGGAAACGTCATCACCTAAAAGAAATATTGCATCCAAAAGGACATTGCCTCTGATAATAGTAGCTGTCCTCTGGGCAATATTATAGGTAAATTTCAAAGTATCAGAGGCAGTTACTATTTTATTGTCAGCGTATTTAACCCAATTGTCGCCGTATTTGATCAAATACTTCAAAAACTCGTAATAATATCTCCCGAGATGAAAACTTTGCACCGCTGATTCGCCTTCCGTTATTTTGGGCAAATAAAGGCAATTGTCTTCAAAAACATGGCTATCGCCAGTTGCCCAGATAACAGCTTCATTGCGAAGCAAAGGATTCATCACTGCGCATAATGGAATAACAGCTTTATAAACATTATCCTCTTTGACAAAAATCCGATAAAATAATTTATCGCCTGTGAATCTCCTCAAGCCCAAGAAAAAGTCTATTTCTCCCCAAACATTTATATATTCCCTTTTGAATATGGCTTTGGCGCCAGAACTGAAACTGGAATAAAATTCTATTTTTATATCGCAATTTTTAATGGTGGCCAAATTAAAAGCGAGATATGTATCGCCCGATCTCAAACGCTGAATACCACGGAAAGATTTTTCGGGATAGTCATCTTTTTCCAAACTATCTTCTTCAACCTTAAAAATAAAAACTCTTTGAGGATAAGCGAAAATATTTCTGTCAAAAGGAAAAGGGTATTTGTCAATTAACTCGTTAAAATACGTCTTCAAACTCCACTCGCTTTCTAATTCCGAGCAAAAAGAGGAAGTATGCCCAAAAATAAATAGACACAACGCAATAACAAAAATTTTCAAACAATTTTCTTTTTTAATTTTAATCTTCTCTTTTTAATTTCTAATTTTTTAACTTAAATATTAAAAATAAATGACCCTTACATGGTCTCATAAAAATCTACTCGAAGCGAGTATCGTTGACTCAATTAATAATCTACCCGAAACAAATTTTAACTTTCAGCTTTAAACGTCTCCATGACGAAGCCTTTCCTGTCGCGGCTGTTCTCGGCCAGGGCGAGCACCAGCAGAGTCAATATGGAAAAGATCCGATTTTTCATAGTTGAACTATATGGGGTTCCCCATTTTTTGTCAAAAGCTGAAGAATTGCGTCAATGCCATTCCCGGAGCTGCGCCGGGTAGCGGTCAGTATCCGCGCCGTCCGCGTCGGGAAGAAGGGTATAATTTCGGATTGTTCTTGTTTTGTAAAAACCTCTGCCGGTCTTATTGCTTGACCAGTTCGACCCGGCGGTTCTTGGCCCGGCCTTCCTCGCTGTCGTTGGAGGCAACGGGGGCAAACTGGCCGCAGCCGTAGGATCCCAGGCGGACAGCGGCGATGCCGTGCTCGCGGACGAGCGCCTGCAGGACGGCCTCGGCCCGCTCCTGGGAGAGCTTGATGTTGCTGTCCACGCCGCCCGTGTTGTCGGTGTGGCCCACTACATGTATCTTGAGGCTCGGATCGTCTTTCAGCAGCTTAGCGATCTCGCCGATGGCCTGCGCCGACTCGGGTTTGATGGCGGACTTGCCGGTATCGAAATTGATGCCGTAGACCGCAGCGTGGCCCATGGCCCTGATGTCGTTGGAGAAAGCCGCCGCATCCGCTACAATGTATTGCTCCATCGCTTGCTTCTCGACGATGCGCAGCCAGATGGCCCCGTTCCCCTTCTCGGCCTGCACCCACACTTCCTGACCGTCCTTGACGATCTTGCCGTTCACCCACCGCTGCGGGTCGATCTGCAGGATCGTCCCCCCCACCTTCTGGATGGCGTTCTCGTAGTTGCGGACAACAGCGAGGCCGCTCGGTTCGTTGGCCCGCTCTCCGGTGAAATTGTAGCAGATGTAGGTAAACTTTCCTTCGACCGGGATCTTCGGGCCCTTGGTTGCGTAGAATTCGTAAACCCCGAAAGCCTCGACCTTGCAACTCCCAAGGCGGTATTCGGGCATGCGCGTTGGGAACAGCGGGTGGTCCTTGCAGCCTTTGCTGTCCGCCTGCTGGGCTACGGCGTTTGTCGCTACCAAAATGAACAAAACGCTCATCAGAATGATCAATGTTTTTTTCATATTCTTTCTCCTTTGATTGAATAAATCGTTACGGGATATGATTTTGTAAAATATACTTTGATTTACCGAAAGTCAAGTTTCGTGTAAGATCTTTGTTTCAGGCGCTCCCCCGGCAGTCCAGGCAAGGAAGTCAAACCGCGAAAAATAACGATCCGGAGTTGGCCCGCTTGAAAAAAAATCTTCAAGTTGCTAAACTTTGTTTACTTTGTCCATAAGGAGGTGACCCATGTCGGTCGCGCGTATAACTGAAATTAAATCAACTTCTACCAAGAGCTTCGACGACGCCATCCGTACGGGACTTGCCCGCGCCAACAAGAAGCTCCAAAACATGAAGTCCGCCTGGATCGAGAACCAGGAGGTCATGCTAGACGATGAGGGAAATGTCGCCGAGTACCGGGTGCAGATGAAGGTCACCTTCGTCCTCACCGATTGAAGCGACCCGAGTCCCCCACTATCCTCTTCGCGGCCAGGGCCGCGGTTGAGAAAGCTGCCTGAAGATTATATCCTCCGCTATCGCCATCGATATCCAAAACTTCGCCAACGAAGAAGAGGCCGGGAACGAGTCGGGATTCCATTGTTTTCGGGTTGATCTCATCCAGGGCAACCCCACCCCGGGTCACCATCGCCTCATGAATTCCAGCGAGGCGGCTGACAATAAATGGATATCCAATGAGGAGGTCCAAAATGGTGGAGCGGGCTTCCCTGGAGAGGTGAGCACCGGTCTGATCCTGTTTGATTCCGGCCAAGTCGAGGAGTTTTCTGACGAAGCGGTCCGGCAGATCGAAAGTCGCAAGAATTTTCCTGACCTGACGATTTCCGGCCGCGTTGATCCGGGCGATCAGGATTTCTTTCGCATGCGGAAGATCAACACCNGGGAGGAAGGAAACGCGCAGTGTATCCCCCGGACGGATATATCGGGAAAAATCAAGGATTCCCGGTCCGGACAGTCCGCTATGGGTGAAGAGCAGATCCCCGGTATGTTGCCGCACCTTTCTACCGGCCCGGATGAGAGAGATGATCACATCCGTAAAGGAGATCCCGGAGAGAGTGGCGAAAGAATAGTCCTGAATGGCTACAGCGGTGAGAGCCGGCCCCACATCCTTTATTCGATGTCCCAGACTTTTGGCAAAACTCAACCCGTCTCCCGTCGATCCGGTCAGCGGATAGGTGATCCCTCCGGTCGCGACAGCCGCGTGCTCGGCTCTGAAGGTTTCCCGACCCGTCCGTATCAGAAATCCCCCCTCCCGGGTGGATACGTCCAAGACCGGGTCTCCGCATCTGATCTCCACCTTTTTAGCAGAACATTCCTTGACGAGAATATCCAGGATGCTGCCGGCTTTGCGGGAGCCGGGAAAGATCTTCCCTCCTGATTCGGTGACAACCGGCAGTCCTCGTACGCTGAAAAACGCTACTAAATCCCGATTCTGAAAGTTCAGCAGTGCTGGTTTGATGAACCGGCCGTTGTCTCCATAATGAGAGAGAAATGACAAAATATCTCCATCATGGGTGATATTACATTGCCCGGAACCGCTCAGCAGAAGTTTTCGGCCTACAGAGGGATTTTTCTCCAAGAGGAGTATTTTTTGTCCATCCCCCGCCGCCCGTAAGGCACAGAAGAGCCCGGCCGGTCCACCTCCGATTACGATCAGCGCATAGAAATCCTTATCATTCATGCAACTTCATAATAGACGTCCTCATTTTCCATTATATATTTGTTAATCCTCACTTTTCTCAAAGAGGTTGAGTTGCTTGGGCGGCGGCTTTTGATCGACATGAGAGTCGATGGCGGCAAGGATCGGCGCGGCTCCGGCAGCGGGATCCCATGCACGGCATCCCTTTTCAATAAGATGCCGATTCCCTTCTGGCTTATCATTGAAGAAATTTGGGGATACTGCGAAAACCGGGACCTCCATTTTCAGCGCTGCCATGCCGGCGTCAAAAGTACCGCTCATCCTGCCGTTTGCGTCTCGCTCCGGCCCGGAAACGACCACGACGACCGCGCCGCACAGCGCGCAGACAAGCTTATTGCGCGTCATCGCCAAATACGACGCCCATCTCACGTTCGGCTCGAACTGCGAGATCACAAGGGTATTCTCGGCTGTTAAAAACTCCCTTAACTCCTGCTTGGTTTGGAAATGAGCGATCCCTTCACTCAAAACGACGCTGGTCGTCCCGCCCGCGCGCAGCGTGGCCAGGTGCACCGCGGTATCTATGCCCGCGGCATACCCGGAAGTAACATTGATCCCTTTGGCGGCAAGTTCAGAAGCCAGGGAATCCGCCACGGCGATCGCCGCCGGCCCTGCGTGCCTTCCCCCTACTATGGCCACACTGGGCCGGTGCAGAATCGCAACATTTCCTGTCACATAAAGGAGCGCGGGAAGCGATATTTTATCCTTTAAAGTTATGAGCTGCTGCGGGAAATCAGGGTCGAGGGGGTGGAGCACGGTCACCGGTCGTCCCTCGAACTTCTCAACTTCCTCATATTCCCGGTCTGCAAAATCAGGGATCACGATGCTTACTTTGCTTTCCTTTAGAGCATCCTTTATTTTTTCAGGATTCTGCAGCAGCCAGGAAACTGTTTTTTTTTGGCTCGAAAGATAGTCAGCGATCAGCCATAAGGCCTTGGGCCCTACTCCCTTCGCCCCGGCCAAGGCGCGCCATGCTTTTCCATCCAATGTTTTCATCGCTTCGACCTGGTGCTGGTCGCCGTGACCACGGAAACACCGGCAACATTGCCCAGAAAAAGCAAAGCGACCGTTACCGCTTTCAACGTTTCACCGGAGCGGAAAAGGTCATCGAACAGGAGAACATGCATGTCCGCAAAGCGCTGGTCCAGAATCGNGAACGCATCTTCCAGTTCTTTGCGGCGCATTCGTTTATCGGTCATGTTTTTCAGCGGCAAAGTTTGCTTCGCTTTCAGCAGATAGTCATCGGGCGCCGGCAGGCCAAGCTTCTCAGCGATCCGGGCTGCGATTGCTTCCACGGGCTGGAACGAACGACGCAAATCCGATGGCGGGACAGCCAAAACAGCTTTGATATCGAAAAGTTCGGACCTGCCGCGGATGAAGTCGGAAACCGTTTGGGCGATGGGCTCGACCTTGGTCCGATCGTCGCGATACTTCAAACTGTATATTGCTTCTCCGATCTCGGTCCGTTCCGTAGCGAATGCAGGATAGCTAATATTTTCGGAACCGCTTGCAGTACTGCGGATCGTGTGCTGATCCAAGGCCCAACCGTGCGTCCAATTCCCGGTTAGTATTTTTGGGTCTATCTTCATCGTTTAATGTCAAAAACAAAAGCGATTCAATTATTTTCTTCCCATTCCTTTTTCTTTTCCGCAACTGATTCTTTGGTCTCTTCATCCAGCCCGGTCTTGATGATCTCTATCGAATCGCTTGGGTCCAGCTTGAGTTTTTTTATTTGATTTATTGCCAATGCTTCCGGGATATTGGAATGCAGGACCAGAATGGTGATGGTCTTGTTTTCATAATCAAATACCACGCCCCTGATGACCACATTGGTAAAATTCTCGCCTTTGTAGGGATAATTTTGCGCTTTGATCTTCACATATTTATCGATATAATCTTCCGGCTCCATTGGCATGGATTGATGACGTGTTTTTTTAGAACCGGGGATCACATAGATGGCCAGTGCTTTGCCCTTGCGTTCCGCTCCGGTTCCGAGAAGAACCGCGGCCGCGATCTTGGCTCCAACCGTAGGCTCGCTTACTGCGTCCAAAATGATGGCATTGGCGCCCAATTTGGCGGCCTTTTTTCTCATGGACTTGAGCATCTGCGCTTCGCTGGTAGAGGCGCTGTCGGCTTTGGAATTCAAGAGGGCGATCTCTTCATACTCCCCGGGAACTCTGCCGGCGGTGGTATAAATGACGACGTCATTTGGATCGATAGGCTCTCTGATTTTTGATTGATCCAATACTGTGGTGTTGGTGCGCACACAGGCGGCAAATTGCGCGACAACGAAAACAACTGCCAGCCAAACAATTATTTTTTTCATATTCCCTCTCTCCTTTGAAAAATTTAGAATTTTCTTTTCCAAAACAAATAATAGGGGAAATTCAAAAAGTTGTCAATGAATTTTGGGGATATAACTTAGGTAGGGGCGGATCCATCGGCGTTTTGCCTGCAGACGGTCGCCCTCACGCCACAGCAATAGTCCGAAAAAGCAACCGCTGGAGATATGTGTGAAATATCTTTCTTGATGCGGTAAACCGCATGACTCTCTTTTGTTAAATTATGCTGCTTTTTGATTGACCTTGTTAAATTTTTATGCTATTAAAACCTTAAATAAATTATTTATATTTACTTATATAATTTATTTTTAAAGGTTCTTATCCCCCCTTGCAGGGGACTTCGCAGCTTTGCTGGGTTAATTTTTTGCGCTACTATTTATAAAAGGAGGAATATATGAGCGTTTCGAGTAACATTGGTAATGAAAAAAACACGGGCCGGAAATACAAAATCGCTTGGCTGCCCGGCGATGGCATCGGCATTGAAGTTTTGGAAGCGGCGAAAATCGTTTTGGATAAATTGCAATTGAACGCTGAATATATCCACGGCGATATCGGCTGGCAATTCTGGTGCAAGGAAGGCGATGCTTTTCCGCAAAGAACCATTGACTTGCTGAAAAGCGTCGACGCGGCCATGTTCGGGGCCATCACCTCCAAGCCGGTCAAAGCCGCCGAGGCGGAATTGGTGCCCGAATTGAAAGGCAAAGGGCTGATTTACCGCTCGCCGATCGTGCGCATGCGCCAGCTTTTTGATTTGTATAACTGTTTGCGCCCCTGCAAAGCCTATCCTGGCAACCCGCTCAATTTCAAGGAAAACATCGACCTGATCATGTTCCGAGAAAATACCGAAGATTTGTACGCCGGCGTGGAGTTCAACCCGGTGCCGGCCGAATTGGCTCAGACGTTGTTGAAGCTTTCCAAGCCTTTCGCCGCCTTCAAGGATGTTCCCCTCGACCAATATGCCATTTCCACTAAAATAAATACCCGCAAGGGTTCGGAAAGGATTGTCCGTGAAGCCTTCGAGTTCGCCCGCAAATTCAAGCGCAAAAAGGTGACCGTGATTCACAAGGCCAACGTGGTTAGGGCCACTGACGGATTATTCCTGGAGACAGCAAAGGAAGTGGCCAAGAATTATCCCGAAATCAAGATAGACGACGCCAATATCGACGCCATGTGCATGTGGCTGCTGAAGAATCCCTTCAACTACGACGTACTGGTGGCGCCCAACCTGTACGGCGACATTATTTCCGATCTCTGCGCCCAGATGGTCGGCGGCCTGGGCTTCGGCTGTTCGGGAAATATCGGCGAAAAACTGGCTGTTTTTGAACCGACCCACGGTTCGGCCCCGAAATATGCCGGGCAATATAAAGTGAACCCCATCGCCACGATTCTTGCCGTCAAGATGATGCTCGACTGGCTGGGCGAAATCAACATGGCCAAACGGCTGGAAGCGGCCACGGCCGAGGTGATCAAAGAAGGAAAAGTGCGCACCTACGACATGGGTGGCAGCGACAAAACCCTGGACATGGCTGCGGCCATCGCCAAGAAACTTTAAAGCGAATTTTTGCGATAGGTCGCGGGAGTGAATTCATGGAGAATGAAATATGACCGATATAAAAATTCATGAGGTGGGTTTGCGGGACGGCTTGCAGATCGAAAAGCAGACCGTTCCCCTTGAGAAAAAAGTCGAATGGGTGGAGGGGCTGCTGACCGCCGGCATCGAAATGATCCAGCTCGGTTCGTTCGTTAACCCGGACAAAGTTCCGCAAATGGCTGACACCGACAAATTGTTCAGCCGTTTCGCCCCACCCGGCAACAAACCGTCCGGAGCGATCTTTTCCGGCCTGGTCTTGAACGAAAAAGGGCTGGAGCGGGGCATGGCCTGCGGCGTGGGCTTGTTCTGCATGGGGGTTTCGGCCAGCGACACCCACAGCCGCAAAAACACGGGCAAGGGAACCGAGGAAGCCGTGAACCAGATCATAGCCATGGCCCAGGCGGCCATGAAGGCGCAGAAACGCATCCAGGTCTCCATCCAGTCAGCGTTCGGCTGCGGTTTTGAAGGTCAAATTCCCCGGGAACGGGTACTTTCCATTGTGGACAAATATCTGGCTGCCGGCATCCGCAACATCAGCCTGGCCGATACGGCTGGCCACGCTTATCCGCAGCAGGTCGAATCTCTTTACGCCGAGATACGGAAGCGCGACAGCCAGGTCGAGCTGGCCTGCCATTTCCATAACACCTACGGCCTAGGCCTGGCCAACTGCTACGCGGCTTTAAAGGCCGGGGTTAAGTATTTCGAAGCAGCGCTGGGCGGACTGGGCGGTTGTCCCTTCACCAAGGTGGCAGCCGGCAACGTCTGCACGGAAGATCTGGTGCATTCGCTGCAGCGCCAGGGTATGGCCAAGGAAATTAATCTGGACAAGCTTATGGAAACGGCCCGCTTGATCGGTCTTTTTTTCAATCGCGATCTGCCTGGTTTTATTTTAAAATCGGGTTCCATTGTTAATTTTAAAAAAACTAGCGCAGGAGAGCAAAAATGAAATTACTGGAAAATGTCAGGGTCCTTGACCTGACCAATGTGCTTTCGGGTCCTTTTGCCACCATGCACCTGGCTCTGCTGGGCGCTGATGTGATCAAGGTGGAAAATCCCGAAGGCGGCGACCTGGCCCGCAAACTGGGCAATATGTCCAGTCTGAACAAGCAGCTTATGGGCACAAGTTTCCTGGCCCAGAACGCCAATAAAAAATCTCTGACCCTGAATCTCAAAATCGATGAAGCCAAAGAAATTTTCCGCAAACTTCTCAAGACGGCCGACGTACTGGTGGAAAATTTCCGGCCCGGAGTCATGGACCGGCTTGGTTTTTCTTACCAAAAACTAAGCGAAATCAATCCGCGCCTGATCTACTGCGCCATTTCCGGTTTCGGCCAGACCGGTCCCGACGCCTTCAAGCCGGCCTACGACCAGATCATCCAGGGTTTGAGCGGCGTCATGGCCATCAACGGCGATGAACGCCTGAATCCTTTGCGCTGCGGTTTCCCGGTTTGCGACACGGTGGGCGGTTTGAATGCCGCCTTTGCCATTATGGCCGCCTTGTATTACCGAGAAGTCAGCGGCCAGGGGCAGTTTATCGATGTCTCCCTGCTCGACTCCATCATGCCGCTGATGGGTTGGGTGGCGGCCAATCTCCTTATCGGTAATCAACAGCCGGTGCTGCTCGGCAATGACAATTTTACCGCGGCTCCTTCGGGAACCTTCGTCACCAAGGACGGCTATATCAATATCGCCGCCAACCAGCAGAAACAGTGGGAAGATCTGGCCGACGCTCTCGGCGTGCCCGAATTAAAAACCGATCCCCGTTTCCAGGAACGGGACACGCGCAAGGCCAATCGCAAAGCTTTGACGCCGCTGCTGGAAGCTAAGCTGAAAGAAAACAGCACGGTGTATTGGGTCGACCTGCTCAATGGGAAAGGCATTCCTTCCGGTGATATTGTCAGCCTGGAGGCGGCCCTGATCTCTGACCAGGCCAAGCACCGCCAGATAATCGAAGAAGTTCAGGAAGGGGGAATCGGTACCATTAAAGTTTTTAATCTGACCGCCAAGTTTTCCAAAACACCGGCCAAAATCACCGCCGCGCCGCCCAGGCTGTCGGTCCATACGGAAGAAATTTTAAAAAGTTTGAACTATAACGACAAAGACATCAAGGCCTTTAAAGAAAAAGGCGCGATTTAAAATTAAAAAAAAGGAGGAATACGCATGGGAATGACAATGGTTGAAAAAATATTGGCCAAGGCCACCAATCAGGCCGCGGTTAAAGCGGGAGACGTGCTGGAACCCAAAGTGGACATGGCCATGTCGCATGAAAACGGTGCCCTGGTCATCAACCAGTTCAAAGAAATTTACCAGGACACAGGTTTGGAGGCCAAGGTCTGGGATCCAAGCAAAATCGCTATTATTTTCGATCACCGTGTACCGGCTGAAAGCTCGAAGACGGCAAGCAACCAGAAAAAAATCCGCGATTTTGTCGCCAAACAGGGGATCGTAAGATTTCATGACATCCGCGGCGATGGCGGCGGCATCTGCCACCAGATCCTGCCCGAATTCGGTTATGTCCGGCCGGGGAATGTCGTGGTCGGCACTGACAGCCACACCACCAGCCATGGCGCCCTGGGCGCTTTCTCCTTCGGCATTGGCGCCACGGAAATGGCGGCGGTCTGGGCCCTGGGGCGGGTGCTGAATGTCGAAGTTCCGGGCACCATCAAGGTGGTCTGTGAGGGCAAGTTCAAACGCCATGTCGCGCCAAAAGATTTGATATTGCACCTGGTCGGCAAACTGACCTCCGAAGGTGCCAATTTCAAGGTCATCGAATTCCACGGCTCGGCCATCGAACAAATGTCGACATCCGGCCGCCTGGTGATCTGCAACATGACGGTTGAAGCCGGCGCCACTTCCGGTATCGTGCCCCCCGACGGGGAAACCATGCGTTATCTGCAGGAAGAAGCCGGTGTCCAGGAAAAGCTTGATATTTTCGCTCCGGATGCTGACGCGGTTTATGACCAGGTGATCCACATCAATGTTTCCAAGCTGGAACCGCAGATTGCCTGCCCGCACACGGTCGATAATGTCAAGCCTATCAAGGAAGTCGTCGGCATCAAGATCAATCAGATTGTCATCGGCTCCTGCACCAACGGCCGCCTCGATGATTTGGCTATCGCGGCCAAGATCCTCAAAGGCAAGAAAGTGGCCCGCCAGACGCGCATGCTGATCTTTCCGGCATCAACCCGCATATTTTTACAGGCGCTGAAAAAAGGCTATATTGCCACCTTCATGGAAGCTGGCGCTGTGGTCATGAATTCTGGCTGCGGCCCCTGCCTGGGCGTTCACCAGGGCGCCCTGGCCGACGGTGATGTGGCCCTGGCCACCACCAATCGCAATTTCAAGGGAAGAATGGGCAACCCCAACGCCGAGGTGTACCTGTGTTCGCCGGCCGTGGCGGCTGCCAGTGCCATAACCGGCGTCATCACCGACCCCAGAAAAGGAGGAAAATAAGATGGCAAAAGTTGTCTTTAAAGTAGGAGACGATGTCTCCACCGATATCATTTATCCGGGAAGATTTATGGCCACGGTCCTGCCGACCGAAACCCCGCAGTTCGCCTTTATCGATTATCCCGATTTCAATGCCAAGGTGAAGAAAAAAGAATTCCCGCCGCAGAGCATCATTGTGGGCGGAAAAAATTTTGGCTGCGGCTCATCGCGCGAGCAGGCCGCTTCCTGTTTGAAGGGTCCAGATTTTGTAGTGGTGGCCAGGAATTTTTCCCGCATCTTTCTGCAGAACGCGATCAATCTCGGGCTGAAGATGGTTATTTGTCCTGCCATTGAAGCTAACGAAGGCGACGAGCTGGAATTCACCGCCGACCAGGTTATCAACAAATCATCTGGCAAAAGTTTTGCGATCGTGGCCCTGCCCAAAGCGCGCCAAGTCATCATCGATGCCGGGGGACTGATCCCCTTTACTCGCAAACTCCTGCTGAACGCCAAAGGCAAACACTGAATATAAAAATTCACTTTCCTCTCCTTACCCGGGCAATAAAGGCTGCGAGAAAATAAAGACGTGACTATGGGTATCAATTTCAAAGAAGCGTTGGCAATGCTATCCCAGGCGTTGCCCGCGGTCCTTTTCCGGGCCGGAATATTCGTTGCCGGCGGCTTCATGGTCATCATTCTTTTCGGCATGCTGCTTTTTGTCTTCCGCCTTGCCGGTAGCGCCAGCCCGGTCTTGGTCATCGTTGTCACCGTGTTGGCCGTCCTGGGCTGGTGGATCAGCGGCCGGGTTTTGCAGCGGTTTTTCCTCTACCGCCAACGGGTCGCCATGCTGCTTTTTTTTTCCGGTTACTCCCTCCCGGCTCCCGGCCTGGCCGCGACCATCCATGAAGCCGGGCGTTATTTCAACAACTATTCCCAATGGCAGGCCTTGAACCGCTGGCTGCGCCGGGCCCTGCTTTCTTTTTATTGCTCCAGCGGGCAAGTTTTTGAAACGCTGGCTTTGCCGCGGCAAACTGGTATTGGGAAATATATTGATATGCTGGCCGTTGGGCCGCTCAGCCAGGCCGTTTTGGCCTTGGCTTTTTCCCGCGGCGGTACAGATGCGGGGCGATCGGCCCGGGAGGGGCTGGCACTCTATTTCCGACATGGGACGGAGAGCCGGCGCCAGGCGCGTCAGTGGTTATGGTTCTCGGCGGCCGGGCTGACTTTCCTGTTCCTTTGCCTCGCCATTCCCAACTGGTTATTTTTCAGGAGCGCCGGGGCTCCGGTCGAGATCGGGATCGTTTTGGCCGTGACCATCGCCTGGCTGCTCCACCAGGCCTTTGTCATCCCCTTTGTCCTGGCCGGCGTGAGCGGCACGCTACTGGCCGAAACCCGTGGCAAGATCCCTGACCCTGATCTTTGCGAAAAACTGGGCTCTCTGGTCCCCAATACGGTGGTGCCGGGCAAAAGAACGGATTAATTCCGCTCCTGCTTATACTCGTTGATAATGGCTCAGCCGATTTTGGCGTGCTTATAAAAATTAGTGGCGATGACTTTTTCGTGGTAAGTGCTGCTGATGTACTTGTAACCGGTGTTATAGAGGATTAGTGCTCGTAAAATGTCTCCCGAGGTTTCCCGCAGGTAGCTTTTCAGGATCGTGAGTCCTAGTTCGATATTGTAATCGATCTGCGTGATTTTTTTGAAATTGATTTTCAACTCGTCCTTCCATACCGCATAATTGATCTGCATCAGGCCGTAAGCGCCGGCTTTGGATACGGCATGGCGGTTGAAATTGCTTTCCACTAAAATAATGGCCATGACCAGGTAGGGATCGAAGCCATGTTTTTGGCTCTGGATGAAAACCGAATCAGTGATCCTGGAGAATTCCGGGGTCTGCAGGCGGTAAATATTTTCCTGGAAATGATAAAAATCAGTTTTGGTGATGGCTTCAAAGTTGATGTTGATCTTACGATTGAGTCTATCGACGTTTTTTTGCAGTGACAGGATGGTCTTTTGATTTTCGAATTGCCGGGCTGACAAAACTATGACGCATACCAGGAAAATTCCTGATAAAACCATTAAAAACAATAAAATACCATGCTTTTTTTTTGGGGGGATCATTTTTTTCCTCAGATTCTATTGAAGTGAATAAATGATAGCACTTTTTATTGAAATTGTCAAGTTCCCAATATCTTTACCAGCCAATCGTGGTTTAAGAAATGCCGAAAGTTATTCTGAATCCGAGTTATTGCGTTTGATCTTAATGTCGCGTAAGCCGTTGAATTGCAGGGAAAGAGGGCAGGATCCGGTAAAAGCGCTTAGCAAAGTAAAGATGCCCAGCAGCCCGATCCAGTTTTTATAGTAAATCCCGGCGCCGATAACGCCCAGCGAAACAATCACGCGGATCCACTTGGCGGTTTGGTTGGTGTTGCATTTGGGAGCTTGATTCATGAATGGATTATATTACAGGGGCAAAATTATTTCAAATCCTGCCTTCAGGTATTCCCCGGGCCGGGATATTTCCCCGGTTTTTGACGGCTGAGTTCAATGGCTTTCAAATACTTAAGAGCTGTTCCCCAGGACGAGATCACGGCAATGACCAATCCGGGAAAGCCGTCGAGAAAACCCAGTTTTAAAACATAATGACGCAGAAAAGTAACCATTGACAATATGGGCAGGCGCAGGTGCAATGTATGCTTATATTTTTTTGCCAAATCTTTGGCTTGGATGGAAGAGTATCTGTTCAGACGATCGATATGATCTTTGATGTGGCGATAGGTGTAATGAATGATGGGTCCCTGCAGTGGGGCAATGCTCCCTTTGACGGCCAATTTTTCGTGAACTCGACCCAGCCATTCGGCCTCAGTCTTTTTAAAAAGCCTGATTTTTTTATCGGGATACCATCCGGAATGGCTTATCCAGCGACCGAGGTAATAGGTTTTTCTTTTAATAGCAAACCCGGCCGGCGCTTCGGGCCAGCCATTTGTTTTCATGGCCATGATTTCGGCTGCCAATTCGGGAGACAGCCGCTCATCGGCATCGAGATTCAGAACCCATTCGTGACTGGCTTTGCTAATGGCAAAATTTTTTTGCGAGCCGAAGTCCTGAAATGGGTTTTGATACACCCTGGCCATTCCATTCCGGGCGATGTCCAAAGTCCGGTCAATGGAGTAAGAATCTACGATTACGATTTCATCGGCTACTGCGCGGATGCTTGCCAGGGCGTCCGGTAGTCGATCCTCTTCGTTAAAGGTAATGATAACCGCTGATATTTTTATTTGTTTGCCAAGGGGCTGCATATAAGCAAAATACCGGAACTTGGCATTTTTGTCAATGAAATCAGTGGCGTTCGGATGAGCAGCAACTGATAAATGTTTATCAATGGCGGAAATGGCGGATGCCGGTGAAAAGCAAAGTTATGCCGAGTTTTTTGGCGGCCAGGATCACCTCGGGGTCCTTGATGGAGCCGCCGGGTTCGACCAGGATACTGATCTTATTTTTGGCCGCCAATTCGACCGAGTCGGCGAAGGGGAAAAAAGCATCGGATAGGAGCACAGCTCCCGCTATCGGCATCTGGCTTTTGTGTATCGCCAATTCCACCGCATCGATACGGCTAGCCTGGCCGGCGCCCACGCCAATTAAAATATGATTTTTGACAATGATGATGCCGTTTGATTTTATATATTTGATCAGCTTCCAGCCGAATTTCACATCGTTTTTTTCTTTTTTTGTCAGTGGGCTTCCGGCTTGCAATGTAAAATTTTCCGAATTTGCGGCCTGATTATCACGGCTCTGATACACGAAGCCGCCGGGGATGGTTTTAAAATCAGATTTTTCGACGTAGCCCGCGGGCATTTTGAGCAGGCGCAGGTTTTTTTTCTTGCGCAAAACATTCAAGGCGCCATCCGCATAGTCCGGGGCCACGATAACTTCAAAGAAAATGTCGCTGATAGCGGCAGCGGTTTCGGCTTCGAGCCGGTGATTAAAACCGACAATCCCGCCGTAGGCTGAGCGCTGGTCGCCGGCAAAAGCGCCTTGAAAGGCCGGCAACTGGGCAGCGGCCTGA
>JGI24137J36423_1000182_pt1 | contig 15416 bp, 12 predicted proteins | sample BarGraNGADG00311_FD_36423 | JGI IMG/M metagenome (IMG submission 36423) | reverse complement strand
TTTCACCGTGCCCGTCAAGCCGGGCACCGGCAAGACTTTCAGCCAGAAGAAGTCGTCCTCGGTGAAGCTGACCGCGGCGAGGCTGGGCGCGCTCATCTACCAGGGGACCACGAACACCAACAACAACGGCACGAACTCGTTCCCCTGGGAGTCGACTACCCCCAGCAACCCGTCCAACCAGACCGGGACGACTCCGTCCAACGAGACGACGCCCTCCAACGGCAGCGAGAGCACGACGCCTTCGTTTTAACCGCACCACCGGGGTCTGACCCCATTGGCGCACTAAATCGCTCTCGAGAAGGAGACCGACATAGATATCTGCTTGCTCGCCAGCGGGTCAAGGGGGAACGCGACGTACGTCTCCTCCGGCGACACCAGCGTTCTCATCGACGCCGGCATCTCTCTACGCGAGCTCGGTCGNAGGATGGCGGGCGCGGGCATCGATATCGATTCGGTGGACGCCGTCATCGTGTCACACGGGCACAACGACCACGTGAACGGCGTCGCGGCTGTCTGCCGGAGGCGCGGCATCCCGGTCTTCGCGAACACCGGCACCGCGGCCGAGGCAACCGCTTTCGCGGGTGTGCCCCGGGGCCTCTCGCGGCGCTTCACCACGGGAGCCCGGTTCGAGGTCGGCGACCTCGGCATCGTCGCCTTTCCGGTGCCGCACGACGCGGCGGAGCCGGTGGGGTTCGTGATCACGGACNGCCGNGTGAGGCTCTGTTANGCGACGGACCTGGGAAGCCTGACGCTNGAGGTCCTCTCCTCTTTCGCCGAATGTGATGCCGCTGTGATCGAATCGAACCACGACGAGGAGATGCTTCGCGACGGGCCGTATCCCGAGATGCTCAAGAGGCGGGTCGCCGGACCGCTGGGCCACCTGTCCAACGACGACGCGGCCGAGCTGCTCCGCGGGATAACGCACCGGGGCCTGCTCCAGGTCGCACTCGCCCACCTCAGCCGGACGAACAACTTACCGGAGATCCCGCTCGAGACAATGGCGCGCGCACTGGGGGCCGGCGGCCCGGCGCCGGAGATATCCCTGGGCTGGCAGGAGAAGGCTTCCGCGGTCATAAGAGTNGGTTAGGACCGGCGCTGCGGAGGCGNGATGCCGCTCGAAGAGTACAAGAAGAAAAGGCGCTTCGGGGTCACGCCCGAGCCGTCACCNCGGATGAAGAAGGGCGAGCCCGGGCAGGCGTTCGTGATCCAGCAGCACCAGGCAAGACGCCTCCACTGGGACCTGCGCCTGGAGGACGAGGGCGTGCTGAAATCCTGGGCGGTCACCAGGGAGCCGCCCACCGAGCCCGGCGTGAAGCGGCTCGCCGTCCACGTCGAAGACCACCCCTATGATTACAAGGACTTCGAGGGCGTCATCCCTGAGGGGGAGTACGGCGCCGGCACCGTGGAGATTTGGGACCGCGGAGAATACTGGCCCCTGCTCGAGGGGGAGCCCGACAAGACCGTGGCGGAAGCAATCGAGCGCGGCGCGCTCAAGTTCGAGCTGGAGGGCACGAAGCTCAAGGGCGATTACGTCCTCTACCATTTCGACAAGAAGGGCAAGAACTGGTTCTTCTTCAAGATGAAGCAGGTAAAGACCGCCGCGCAGTCACCTGCATTATTGGCTGAAAGCGTGTCTACTAAATAGCGTCGCCGGGTGAAGGAAAGATGTGTGGATCGGGTCCCCACCACGTCGGCCCGTCGCACAGCGCCTCCTGGTAATTGGGCAGTGAGACGATGACCCAGTTACCTCCACTCGCTTTCAACTTGAAGTCACCATCTATGTAGAAATGGCATGTGTTCTTCACAGCAGGAAAGCCGCCGGGGTCGGTAAAAGTCATGAATCCATCGACGTTCACGTTCGCGTTTTGGTTGTCGTTGTGGGTCAGGACGTTGCGCATCGGCCTCTTGAAAGTTGTGTGGCCTACGAACGACTGAAGGCCTTTTAAGCACCACATTTCTACGCCCAGCTTCCCCCCACTGCCACCGGTAAGGATCTCCACCAGGTCCCTGTCGCCTGCCTGCACCGCAGTGAGGAAACTCTGTATCGTGTCGATGGGAGTACTCATGCCGGGCTGAATGGTAGACGGTTGACTGGGGACGTTTTGAAGATCCGTCAGCACTTTGGCAAATGTGTCGCAGGCGGCCTGCGTTTCTGCTTCACCAAGACGTATTAGGTCTCCGTTGAAGCTGTTCTCACCAGTAATGATGTGTTTGATTGCCGACTCCAGCTGAGCCATGCCGGCATTCAAATCCGCAGCTGTCAGCGCATCCGGGATCGGAGGGCATCTGTATCCTGAAGGCGCAGGTTGGAGAGCACGCAACTGGCCAGTAGCGGGAGCGCGCCCCTGCATCGTGCGGATATCGCAGAGTAGCTGCGGGGAGGAAATCTCTGCATAGGCCAGGTTTTCGTTCTTCAGATAGGTCAGCATCTGGTTGCTGTCAGTAATAAGGGTCGTCAAAAAGACCATATTAGTGGTCTCCCACTCAGACACCGGACGATTTGCCACGGTGCTGCTGGTCGCGACTGGAGCCGCCGCGGCCGGTGTCGACGAGGCCGGGGTCGACGAGGCTGCTGGCGTAGTTGTCTGGCTACTCACGATTCCCATTCGAAAGCCAAAAAACACCAACAGACATAGGGCAAGCAGCGAAACCACCAGAATAATCTCTGAGTTCTTTTTCAAGTGGTCCCCCTAGACAGAGCGTTCTGCATGTACCGACTCCGTGGTCCGTCATAACAGTCAGATGCAACGTAAAACTCTATAACCGGAGCGACAATAAGTCCATAGGGACCCGAGGAGCCGCTACGGCGGTCAAGGCTCGACGGCTGCTGCCGATAACCTCGATGACGCAGGTTGACGCGGAGGCGGATTTGAAGCGCGTACTCGTTTCTCTAGCAATAATCTCTCTCGTGGCCGTGGTCGCCGCGGCGGCGGCCGGCTGCGGAGGCACCGCCGAGCCCCAGGGAGCTTCCGGGCAGAAGCAGGCCGTGGCTGACCCTTCCCGGACGGTGACCATGAACGGCCGCTCGGTGGGCGAGCTCTGGATGAAACACTGGGGCTTCGTCTGGGACGGGCCCGTCTCCAAGGAAGGTTACTTCCTCGACTACAAGGCGCTGGACGCGACAACATCCCCTCGAGCTTCTCGGGTAACGTGGAAGGCCTCGCGCCCGGCTCCGTTGTGTTCTTCAAGTTCTGTTTCGCGGATTTCGACGGCTCGAACCTGCCACAGAGAGAGCACGAGCTGGAGCAGGTGCTCGCGACCGCGAAAGAAAAAGGGCTCAAGCTCATCGTCGGCAACGCGCTGCCCGTCCGAAAGCAGGACGGCACGCCCGAGATCGTCTCCGAGGAGAGGAAGTTCGACGCGTTCCTGGCCGCGAAGGCCGCATCCGTCAGCGACGTCTGGGTCTATGACATGAACTCGGTCCTCGCAGGCGGCGACGGTTTCCTCAAGCCCGAGTACGCGTCTGAAGACTCTCATCCGAACGACGCGGCGTTCACCGCGCTCGACGTGACCTTCTTCCCGCTGCTCGCGGACGTGTTCGCGGGGAAGCACGGCGGTTGAGGGGTCCCACTTCACAAGTGCCTTTGGCCCGCGCTTCACTCGACCGTGACGATGACCCTCGCCGGGTCGCCGGGCGTCGTCGCGTTCGGGCCCGGCACTCCGGCTCCGACGCGCGTCTTTATATAGAGGAGTTCGAGCGCGGGGTTGGAAGGCAGCGGCACCGCCTGGTAGAGCTCCCCGTTCGCGACCTTGTGGCTGCCGGCGGCGGGGAAGATGCCGATGAGGCCGCGCGCGTCCATCGCCTCGCCGAGGTAGTTGTCCAGGTAGAAAGCCGACCCTCCGGGACCCGGGAGCCCACGCGCCAGAGTCATCGCGAGCCTGTCCAGGCGGTCAAGGTCGGTCATCCCGTTGAGCACCGAGCCGTCATATATCGGCACGGAGTGGAACGTGTCCAGGTAGGTGTAGCCGGTCACGTCCTTTCCGTTCACGTCCCAGGAGCGGTACCCGGGGTACGAGTCTTTCATCCCCCCCTCGTCGTACGTCACCATGGTCTGGTTGACGAAAGAGGCGTAGCCCTGGTGATCCAGCCACGGTATCCGCCCGATGTAATCGCTGTGCCAGTGGCCGGTCAGCGTGTACGCGACCCGGTAACGCGCCGCGAGCTCCTTGAGCGCGGTGCTGCCGCTGCCGCCTCCGCCGAGCGTGAAGAGGCCGGCGAACCTCTCGTTCCTCCAGGCGACCGCCTTGCCGTTCGGGCGGTAAGGGTCGTGGTGCATCAGCATGAACCTGGTGGCCGCCGCCTGGTGCGCCGCGAGGTCGTCCCGGATCCAGGCGAGCTGGCCTAAGTACGTCTTCGGCTTGCGCTCGTCGGGGGCGCCCAGGACCTGCCCCTGCCACTTCCTCGGGTAGACGAACGTGCCGAACTTCTCCATCATTTTGCGGTCCTGCGCGGACCACTGGTTGGTGTTTACCGCGGTGAAGTGCGCGTCGCCGGCGTCGAACGAATAGAAGAGCGGCCCGATGTTCTCCTCGTAGACCTCTGCGCCGTTCACCCCGTTCCAGTAGACGTCGTGGTTTCCGGGGACCATGAAGACCGGCACGCGGAAACGCGCGAGCGACTTGTAGAAGTTCGCGAACTCAGGCTTGTACTCGCCGGCGTAGCTCTGCGCCCTGACGTAGTCGCCGAGCATCACCGCGAAGTCGGGCCGCAGCAGGTTGACCTGGTCGATCGCCCTCTCGAAGAACACCGGGGTGCCGTCGGGCGTGATGCCCTTGTTGGACTGCGGGGTCATGAAGCGGGAGATGTTCCGCTGGTGGACGTGTATGTCCGACAGGGACACGAACGTGAAAGCCTTGCCCTGGCCCGGCGGCGCTATGGAGACCGCGTGAGGCTGCATGTCGCTGACCTGCCGGCCGCCGACCGTCCTCGTCACGGAGAGGTCGTACAGCTCGGGCACCGCCTGCGCCGGGACGGTGAACCGGACCCGCAGGACGGTCCTGCCCCCGAAGCGGGTGCCCCGCGGCCATCGCTCCGAGGTGCCTGTCGTGGAAGCGTCGGCGTTCAACGCGTAAGCCAGGCCGCTCAGCTCGGGACGCACGGGCTTGAGAGTGGCGGTGAGGCTGCCGCCGGCCGTCGCCCCGGGCAGGTACAGCTCGGCGTTCATCGCGGAGCCCGGCGCGACGAGCTCCGGGTAGCCTATCGTCGGCCAGATGAGCGTCTTGATCGCGGGGGCCGGCCTGGTGGCGCCCGTGGGGAAGCGCCCCACCGACGAGTACAGGTTGATGGCGATGACACCGTAGATGATTATTATCACGAGGACGACGATGCCCAGCGCGCGCAGCCATTTGTTCATGTGCGTATTATAGGGCACCGGCAGAGGATAGGCCGCCCGCGGCGAGAATCCTGGTAATCATGCTCTCCGGAGCGTCGCCGGGCCGGGCGGAGTATACTCGTAGTGCCCGCGGCGCAGGACGTCGCCGCGAAGCCGGAGGTGGGAAGGCAAGGGGGTAGCGACCATGAAGACCGACGAGATAACGGCCCTGCTCGGTAAAGAGGCGGACGACCTCCTCTCCTTCGACGCGCCGCGCGTGGCTCGCGACAGCCTATGCCTTCCGGGCCCGGACTGGGTCGACCGCGTCCATCGCGACTCCGACCGCACCGCGCCCGTCCTGCGGAACCTGCAGTCCTTGTTCGACCACGGCAGGCTCGCGGGAACCGGTTACCTCTCAATCCTTCCCGTCGACCAGGACATCGAGCATTCGGCGGGGGCGTCCTTCGCCCCCAACCCCATCTACTTCGACCCCGAGAACATCGTGCGCCTGGCCCTGGAGGCGGGGTGCAACGCGGTCGCGAGCACGATGGGCGTCCTGGGGCAGGTGGCGCGCAAGTACGCCCACCGCATCCCGTTCATCATGAAGCTCAACCACAACGAGCTCTTCACCTATCCCAACCACTACGACCAGGTGCTGTTCGCCAGCGTCGAGCAGGCGTTCGAGATGGGCGCGGTCGCCGTCGGCGCGACCGTGTACTTCGGCTCGGAGGAGTCCGACCGCCAGGTCATGGAGATATCCGAGGCCTTCGAGGCCGCGCACGACCTGGGCATGGCGACCGTGCTCTGGTGCTACGTCCGCAACCCGGCCTTCACCGTCGACGGCAAGAACTACGAGACCGCGGCCGACCTCACCGGGCAGGCCAACCACCTCGGCGCCTCGCTCGGCGCCGACATCATCAAGCAGAAAGCGCCCACCCTCAACGGGGGCTACGCCGCGCTGAACAAGGGCGCCTCGACCTTCGGCAAGTACGACGAGCGCATGTACGACGAGCTGTGCTCCGACAACCCCATCGACATGACCCGCTACCAGGTCCTCAACTGCTACGCGGGCCGGGTCGGCCTCATCAACTCGGGCGGCGGCTCGGGGCAGAACGACCTCGCCGACGTCGTGCGGCTGGCGGTGATCAACAAGCGCGCGGGAGGCATGGGGCTGATCAGCGGTCGGAAGACCTTCCAGCGGCCGATGGCCGAGGGCGTGAAGCTCTTCGAGGCGATCCAGGACGTCTATCTCAACAAAGACATCGCCATCGCTTGAGTTACGTCGGTCATTTTCCACTTTCTTTTACACTTTGGAGCGCTGCGCCATTTGGCGCACGCCTGCTTTCGGCAAGAAAGTGTAATCAGAAGTGGAAAATGACCGACGTAACCTGGGTCAGTCGTTCACGTCTGTCGGCGAGGAGGGGAACCCGAGGCCGGTGGCCTGTTCGGGCTTGTAGTTGATCTGTATGTGCGTATGGTTGCCGTCGTTTCGCGTGTACGGGTTGGGGCCGCTGTTGAAGTAAGGCACCAGGTCCCGAACGACCCCGATGGGAGTCTTCCCGGCCTCCACCCTCTGGCCCACTGACACCAGCAACTGCGACATGTGGAGCATCGCCATCTGATAATCCGGGTGCCCGTCTATCCGTATCCGCACCCGCAGGTCCGGGTAAGCCCCGTAGAGCATGTACGGCTCGGCCACCACCACGACTCCGCTCACCGGCGCGTACGTGGTCGTGCCCGCCTTCGCCTGCACGTCGCAGGCGGTCGTCGAGTAGGTGCCCCTGTTGCGCGTTTCCTCCACAAAATAGCACGGATCGTTTCCTGTGCTGAAAGACATGCCCGGCGCAGCATGAGAGGCGTTATCGTTGAGCAGGCAGGTCCCGACCGGCTGCATCGCCGGGCAGTTGTTCCCCTCGTTCGCCGCTTCGTGGAACTGCGGTCCCAGGCACTCCGAGTACTTTATCGGGCTCTTGATCTCGATGCCGCCCCAGGTCGCGATGGTGTACGGCTCCGGGTCTATCTTCGGCGAGTAAGAGAAATACACGGGCCGCTCTGCGACTATGTCATGGGTGCCGGTCACCTTGAGCCAGGGGTTGCGGACGTTCGCCGACACCGCGTTGACGTCGAAGGTCGCCCGGCTCCGCGCCGGCATGGTGACCTCCTGGCTGTTGTAGTCGCCGCCGTCGCCGTAGACCTCGAAGAGCACCTTGTTCTCGGTGTCTCCCGGGTTGGCGACGCACAGCCACGATTCGAAGCCGGGCCCGGAGCTCGCGGTCGGGAAGTACCACACCGGGCTGCCCTCGGTGGCGCCGACCACGTCGTGGCCGCCCTCCCAGGCGTTGTGGTAGTAGAAATACATCGGCCGCTCGCACATGACCTCCGCGTCGGNTTTCACGTCTATCGAGACGTCTTTCTCGGGGCCGACGGCCTCGTTGACCGAGACGGTCGTCCGCGAGTGCGCCTTGAGCGCGTAGTCCTTCGCGACCGGCGCCCCTCCGTTCAGCAGGTACTCGACGTGCGCCGTGGTGTCAGCGCCCGGGTTCATGATGCACAGCCATTCCTCGAACCCGTTGCGGCTGGTGCCTTCCGCGAAGTACCAGTCGGTGGAGAGGTCGGCCGCTCCCGTCGCGGTGTGCCCGCCGCGCCAGGTGTTCTTGTAATCGAAGTACATCGGGCGTTCGGCAACGATACCCTCCGGGGCGGTCACCTTCGTCGAGACGTCCTGGCCCGCGCCGACTGCGGCGTTCACGTCCACGGTGCTGCGGCTGTTGGCCTTGAGGGCCACCTTGGCCTCGCGCGTCTCGCCGGTCCCCAGCATGTAGGTCAGGCTGGCCTCGACGTCGTGTGAGAGCGGGTTCTGGAGGCACAGCCACTCCTGGAAGCCCGGCCGGGTGGTGCCTTCGGCGAAGAACCAGCTTCGCCTCGGGCTATCGACCCCGCGCGCCGCGCTCCCTCCGGTCCATACGCACTTGTAGTTGAAATAGATCTGGCGCTCGCAGATTATCCCCGGGGTCGCGGCGATGGACACCGACACGTCCTTGCCCGGCCCCACCACGTCGTTGACGCAGATGGCCGACGCCGACCACGGCTTGATGTCGATCTCCTGCACCTGCGCCTTCGCTGAGGGGAACAGGTAGTTGATAGTGACGATGGCGTCGTCCGCCCCCGGGTTCCTGAGCAGGAGGTACTCCTCGAAGCCGTTGCGGGTGGTGCCCTCCGCGAAGAACGCGGTGCCGCTCGGCTCGGACCAGCCGAGGGCGTCGTGGCCGCCGTCCCAGCCGTACGGTGAGGCGGCAGCGCTCAGAGCGGGGCCGGCGACGAGCGCCAGCACGCACGCGAACAGAAGCAGCGCCGCCAGGGCACGCCGGGCTCGCACTCCTTCTTTTCTTCTTGCGCTCGTTCGCTGATAATGCATAGAAATAATAGTAACAGATGGCGTACCGCGCCTCTAATGCAGCGCGCCCCGGGCGGCTTCCGGTAAGCGCCCGCGTTTCCTCTATACGCTTGGACGCCTGAAAAAAAGAGGCGGCCCACGATTTAAGTTAGCGGGGAACCATGAAAGTCCTCTTGATCAGCGAGAACCGGTGCAGGGACAACCTCGTCCCCTGGCCGATCGGCGCCGCTTCCATAGCGGCCGCTGCCGAGGCCGCGGGCCATGACGTGGAGGGGCTCGACCTGATGTTCAGCCAGGATGCCGCGGCGGACGTGGCTGACGCGGTGCGCAGCTTTCAGCCGGACGTCGTGGGCATCTCCCTGCGCAACATAGACAACCAGGACATGCACGCCAACGAGTTCTTCCTCCCGGGCGTCAAGGAGGTGGTCGACGCGGTCACCTCCGAGACGGCGGCGCCCGTCGTGCTGGGCGGGGCCGGGTTCACCATCTTCCCCCTCGAGTGCCTCTCGTACCTCGCCCAGGAGATAGGCATCGTGGGCGAGGGGGAGGAAGCGTTCGTCCAACTGCTGGACGCGCTCGAGGCCGGAGAAGACCCCTCGGGCGTGGGAGGCCTNGCCTTCCTGCGCGACGGGGCCGGACGGATCAACCCCGTGGAGCGCCCCGTGGATTTCCGGTGCGCGCCACCCCCCGACCGCCGGGCGTTCGGAGTGTCGTGCTACAACTGGGTTCCCGGCAAAGGCCCGCCTTTCGTGGCGAACATCCAGTCTCGCCGCGGCTGTCCCCTGAGGTGCATCTACTGCAGCAGCCCGCTCGTNGAAGGTCGGGTGGTCAGGTGCCGCGACGCGCAGCAGGTCGCCGACGAGCTGGAGGCGCTCGAAAAACGGTACGCACTGAGCACGTGTATCTTCGCCGACTCTCATTTCAATTACCCTGCCGAATACGCGAGGCAGCTCTGCTCACTGATAATAGAGAAGCAGCTTTCCATCAACTGGTCGTGCGGCATAAACCCGCTCTACTACGATGAGGCGCTGTTCGAGATGCTGCGCCAGGCGGGCTGCTTCGCGGTGTCCATCGGCAACGAGAGCGGCTCGGATGAGATGCTGGCCTCCCTGCGCAAAGACTTCACCGCGAGCGACGTGCGCAAGAACGTCGTCGCCGCCAGGGACCAGGGGCTCCAGGCCAACTGCTTCCTGCTGCTGGGTGGGCCGGGCGAGACTCGCGAGTCGGTGGAGGAGAGCATAGCGCTCATGGACGAGCTGGCCCCCGAGGCCGTGCGCATCACGGTGGGGATAAGGATCTTCCCCGGGTGCGAGCTCGAGCGCATCGCGGCCGAGGAAGGGGTCATACACCCGGGGCAGGACCTCCTCGAGCCGGTGTTCTACCTGGAGAAGGCGGTCGCGCCGTGGCTCTACGACATGATGAAAGATGTCTGCGCGTCGCGCCCGGGATGGTTCCTCTGAGTCACGCCGGCTACTGTTGCTGTGGCTTCTTTATGTCGCCGAGGAGCCAGAGGTTCTGTGGAGACCAGCCGCCGTAGGTCCGCCCCGCTATCTTCCAGCCGCCCCCCGTGTTGGTGATCTTCACCACTGAGGCCGCCTGGGGTCCGGCGTCTGGAAGCTCCGCCCTGAGTCCGGCCAGCGAGTACCTCTTGNGCGGGCTGCCGTTCTTCGGGGTCACCGTCACGTCCACGCTGTCGATNGCGATGAACGCCGTGGTGCCGTCGTCGGAGATGACACGGATCTGGGGGCCGGTGACCGCGTAGCTGTTTGCGGCCAGCGCCGCCTTCAGCCCGGNCCTGGTGGCATCAGTCGGCTGGAAACCGCTGTCGAAAAGCGCCAGCAGGCTTTCGGAATCGCCTGCCTGCAGGTACTTGTAGTAGCTGGTGACGGCTTCGGCCGGTTTTCCCGCCCCGCCCTTGCTGCGCGACATGAACATGAAGACTCCGCCGGCCACCACCACCAGCGCCACGACACCGCCTATGATCATAAACATGGTGGGGCGGCTCAAGGGGGCCCTGCGCGGCTTGAGCGCGGACGGCACCTTGGGTGGCTTCTGTTGCGTGACTCTCTTGCGCACCTCGGAGGACGCGACCTCCTCCGTCAGGAAGAAGCCGTCATATTCATTCCCGCACGATGCGCAGACCTTGCTGCTCAGCGGGAGCGTTTCGCCGCAGATCGGGCACTCCATACAGCAATACCTTTCCGCGATGGGTACCGTCGATTTGATTTTATACTTACAGACGCCGCTTCGCACAACCTTTTCAAGTTATCGGGTTGAGCTTTTTCGTGTTGAACGGCCCGCCCTTTGATATAAACTTGAATCGTCCGAGGAGCCTACATCGGGGAGAAGCGCAATGAAGATAAACGATCCCGAAAGCTATTTCGAGAGCCTTCGCCACCTCGAGCGCAACGTATTCGTGCTCGGTGAGAAGTGCGAGAATACCGTCGACAACCCTCTTATAAGGCCTTCGGCTGCCGCTGTCGCCGAATCTTACAACGTCGGTGACGAGCCCGAGGCGGAGGGCCTGCTCTTCACCCGGTCGCACCTCACCGGCAAGGAGATAAGCCGGTTCACGCACATCCACCGCGGGACCGAAGACCTGGTGGACAAAGTCCTCATGCAGAGGATGCTCGGGCGCCGCACCGCGACCTGCTTCCAGCGATGCGTCGGCATGGACGGCTTCAACGCTCTCTACTCGGTCACCCACGAGTGCGACGAGGCTCACGGCACCTCCTACCACGACAGGCTCAACGACTACCTGGCCTGGGTCCAGGACGAGAACATCGTGGTCGAGGGCGCGATGACCGACGTCAAGGGCGACCGTGCCCTGCGCCCCGGCCAGCAGGCCGACCCGGACATGTTCGTCCACGTGGTGGACAGGACGCCGGAGGGCATCACCGTCCGCGGGGCCAAGGCCCACCAGACGGGCGCCCTGAACTCGCACGAGATCCTGGTCATGCCGACGACCGCGATGCGCGAGGGAGAAGAGGATTTCGCGGTCTCGTTCGCGGTGCCCGCGGACTCGCCCGGCATCACCTTCGTCCTCGGCCGCCAGCCGTCCGACACGCGCAAGCTCGAGGGCAGCCCCCTCGACGTGGGCAACCCGGGCTACGGCAGCCAGGAGGCGCTGGTCATCTTCGAGGACGTCTTCGTGCCAAGCGAGCGCATCTTCATGTGCGGCGAGACCGACCAGAGCGGCAAGGTGGTCGAGCGCTTCGCGTCGTTCCACCGGCAGAGCTACGGCGGGTGCAAGGTCGGCGTGGGTGACGTCCTCATCGGCGCCGCGCAGCTCGCCTCGGACTACCAGGGCTCTTCGAAGGCGAGCCACGTGCGCGACAAGATAACCGAGATGGTCCACCTGAACGAGACGCTGTTCTGCTGTGGCATCGCCTGCAGCGCGCGGGGCCGCGCCACCTCCGCCGGCAACTACGAGGTGGACCCGCTGCTCGCCAACGTCTGCAAGCTGAACGTGACGCGCTTCCCGTTCGAGATAGCGCGGCTGTTGCAGGACATCGCGGGCGGCCTGATCGTGACGATGCCCTCGCAGAAAGACTTCGACAACCCCGAGATCGCGCCGTACCTCGAGAAGTACCTCAAGGGTACCGACTCCGTCCCCACTCTCGACCGCATCAAGGTGCTGAAGTTCATCGAGAACATGACCGTCGGCTGCGGCGCCGCCGCGTACCTCACCGAGAGCATCCACGGCGCGGGCTCGCCCCAGGCGCAGCGCATCATGATATCGCGCCTCGCCGACCTTCCCGAGAAGGTCAGGATGGCGAAGCGCGTCTCGCGCATCGAGGACTGAGACTTGCGGAGCCCCCTGGCGAAAAAGACCGTCATAATCCTGCTCCTGGCGATAATCCTCCTCGCGCTCGGGCTGCGGCTCTTCAACGTCGGGCACGTCCTCTCCTGGGACGAGGCCTGGAACGTCCAGACCGTGCTCGACGGCGCGAAGCACCTGACCGCCGACGTCTGGTTCTACAACTTCTACAGGCACCCGCCGCTCTACACGGGGGCGAGCATCGGCCTCGCGCTGGTGGGCGGCCTGGGCATGAAGGGCATCGCGGTCGGCATGGAGGTGCTCTCACTCCTGTTCGCGCTGGGGAGCGTAGTGCTGGTGTTCCTGCTGGGGAAGGACTGGTTCGACGAGAGGGTAGGCCTTGTGGCGGCTTTTCTATTCGCGGTATTCCCTGCGGCGCGGGCATTCGACGTGTTCATCAAGCCCGACTCCGCGACCGTGTTCTTCGGCCTGCTCTTCCTGCTGTTCTTCTTCAAGAAGAAATACCTGCTCTCAGGACTGTTCCTGGGCATCTCGTTCCTCGCCAAGGAGACCGCGGTGTTCGTCATCGTCCCCGTCTTCGCCTACCTGCTGGTAACGCGCAAGTTCAAGGAGACGGGTTGGCTGCTGGTGAGCTCGCTCGTCGCCTTCGCGATCTCCGCCTGGTGGTACTTCGCCTACTCGGTGAGCAAGGGCGACTTCATGAACTTCTTCCTCGGCAAGGGCTCCGAGGCCGCGGACTGGAAGCAGCCCTGGCACTATTACCTCGCGCGCATCCCGAAAGACATCGGCTGGGCGGCGCTGGTCCTGCTGCTGCTTGCGCTGGTCATCTACTTCGTGAAGCCGGGTGATGAGAAGCGCAGCGGCAAGGCGCTGTTCCTCATCATCTGGATCGGCCTGACTTACCTGGTGCTCTCGTTCTCATACGGCAAGCCGCCCTGGATGGTCTACACGGCTTACCCGGCCATGGCGCTGCTCGGCGGCTGGGGCGTGATCCGGCTGGTGGATATCTTCGAGGGAAAGAAGGCTGTCGCCGCGGTCGCGGGGCTCGCGCTGCTCCTGGCGCTGGCGCTCTCGATCCCGGTCGGCTTCGGAGGGTTCATGCGCGGGGCGGACCCGAGCTTCGCGGGCTGGATCAACGAGAAAGCGATCGCGGACTACGTCAACTCGCAGGGCGGCCAGCGGGTCATGCTCACCTTCGACGACCTCTCGCCGAACCTCCTCTTCTACCTCGACTCGTATGACCCGGCGAAGACAGTCATGATACCGGCGAACGCCAGGCCCGACGCCAACAGCGCCGACGCCACCGTGTTCGTCATCGGCCCGGAGACCACAGTGAGCACCGAGGAACAGCGCGTGCTCGCCGTCAAGCCGGATTTCCTGGTAGTGAGGCCGAGCGGGCTCGCGGTCGGCGGGAACGAGGCACAGATCGCCGCTGCGTTCCAGAAGCTCGCGCAGGGGAAGCAGTTCGGGGTGGTCACTGTTTACAGGGGCAAGGACCTGGCCGCGGCGATATCCGCCGGGGGCCTTCCGCAATAAGGTTTCGAGAGCGGCACTCTGGCTACGCGCCCGACGAAGCGAGCCCGATTATCCCCAGTACGATCGCGACGGCTGAGCCCGCCGCGAACATCCAGAGCCCCGCGCCGGGAGACACGCTCTGCATCTTGGTGTAGACCATCACGATGTTCACGGCCGCGAAGCCCGCCGCCGGCAGTGCGAACACGAACGCCAGGATGCCGCCGACACGCCGCCGGAAGAGCATCATCAGGCCCGAGGCCAGAATGAGCGCCCCGAGCACAAGGGTGAAGAAGCCGGTGAAGAACACCGTGCCCCCACCCGTGATAACGAGCGACATGCCACTGCCGCCGGACCCCGTCACGCCCTGCCTCATGATCTGCCAGCCGGAAACGCTTATGACCGTGAGCCAGGGGACGAAGGTCGAGCCGACGATGATCCCCCCCGCGACTATGGTGAGGATGCCTGTGATGGTCGAGCCGCCCGCCTTTGCGGCCGCCCCGGCGTAAGGCTGCGGGTAGCCCTGCATGCCGGGCTGGACAGGCGCATACTGCTGGCCGGGCGCCGGCGCGTAAGGCACCTGCCCGTAAACCGGCTGCTGGTAAGCGCCCTGAGGCGGATACTGCCCGGGCTGCTGTGCCGGCATCTGGATCGTCTGCTGCCCGTAGCCGCCTCCCGCCCCCGCCGGCGGGACAGGCGGAAACGGAGCCGGAGTGTACTGGGGCTGGGCGGGCTGCTGCGGCTGCGCGCCCTGTGGAGCGTACTGTACCCCGCCCTGCGGCGCCGGCTGCTGCGTCACTCCACCGGGTGGAGGCGGTGCAACTACCGGTGGCGGTGGCGCGGCCACGGCCGGCGGCGGAGGTGGCTCCATGCCGGGGGGTGGAGGGGGCGCCGCACCGGGTGGCGGCGGAGCAGCGGGCGGCCCGGCCTGCGCTGTCGGAGCCCCGCACTTGATGCAGAAACGGTTGTTGTCGTCGGTCTCCTGGCCGCAGTTCGGGCAGATCATCTAGGCACCCCCAGTCCGTCGCTAAGACTAGCCCGTAATGCTAACTGATATTCAGCTTTTTCGCGAGGTCGGCGGCCTGCTGGTTGAGCTGCTCTATCTGCTGAAAGCTTGATGCGCTCGTCCATGATGGGCTGGGCCTGCGCCTGGATGGAGGCCTCGTACTCAGGTGTGTCGGGCTGGCCGCTCAACACGTAGTCCACGACGCCGTTGTAGATGGCCGCGAACTGTTTGATGAGGACGGAGCGCTGGTTGATCAGGTCGAGGATCTTGATCTGTATCTCGGCGTATTTCTTGTAGTCGGCGGCGTCGCCGAGCGCGAGGATCTTCTGGTACTCGGTGCGCGTGTCCTGCGCGGCGTTGTTGATCGCTTCCTGCAGAGCCACCGCGTCGTTGAGGAACTGTTTCATGGCG
>JGI24137J36423_1000179_pt1 | contig 15465 bp, 14 predicted proteins | sample BarGraNGADG00311_FD_36423 | JGI IMG/M metagenome (IMG submission 36423) | reverse complement strand
GCCACGCCGACGCCAACCCGTACGGACTCATCCTCTACCGGTGGTTCGAGCGGTCGAGGGAGAAGGGCCTTCCCATGAGGGCGACGCTCGTGATGCCGCTCGAGCGCGGCAATGCATGGCACCGGGTAATGGACAATCTGCCGCCGGACGAGATAGCGCTGCTGGATACCTGGTCCGACCTTCAGAGGCCGGAACTCAGCTCCAAGGCGCTGTTCGCGGGGTGCAACCTGCAGATAATGCCTTACATGGCGAGCCCACTCCTGCTCGGCGACCTCCCGGTCTTCGGCACCAGGGACATGTGCTGCGGGGAGGTCTACTACCGGATGGGGGTCTTCGACAAGGTCGCCTCCGTCGCCGAGAACCTCTCCGCCATCTACGCGGAGATGGGCACGAGGGAGGTGGTCGCCTACTGTCAGGCATGCTACAACGTGCTGGCGAATATCCTGCCACGTTACTTCGGCTCCAGGTTCGAATTCGAGGTCTCGTACTTCGGTGACATCCTTGCCGAGAAAGTCTTCTCGGGTGAGCTGGACGTCAAGGACAAGCTCAAGGGGCTCAAGGTGACCGTGCAGGACCCGTGCCACTCCAAGCTCCTCGGTGACGGGATCCGCGGCAGGCAGCGCGCGCTCCTCGAGCACATGGGTTGCGAGGTGGTGGAGATGGCGCACACCGGCGAGTCGTCCCTCTGTTGCGGGCTCGGGCACGGAGCCGCGCGCTTCAACCCGCTGGACATGGCGACGGGGACGATCAGACGCCTTCGCGAAGCACGGGCGACCGGGGCCGACCGGCTGGTGGTCTACTGCAACTCCTGCGACCTGCTCTTCTCTGTGGGCACCCAGGTCACGCCGTTCATCATAGGCGTCTGGCACCTGAACGAGCTGGTTGCGGAGGCATTGGGCGAGCCGCTTCCCAGGCGAAACCTCGCTCGGGCCCGTTCGATGGTCTCAGAGCTCTTCCTGCGGGGCGCCCCGAAAGTGCTCTCCCCGCGCCGCTTCTTCATCGCGGGGTCCTGACGGGGCGGCTCAGCGCGGCGTGACGTTCAGTATCTTGTACTTGCCGTCCTCTTTGATGAGGGTCATGTCCCAGGTGGCCTTGGACCCGTCGGTGAACGTGATGTCCATCACGATCGTCGCCCGGCCGTTGTTCACGTTGATGCTCGACGTGAACCACTTCGAGATATTGCCCTTGAAGGTGCTCATGTTCTTCTCGAAGCCTGCCTGAGTCTCATTCTTCTGCGTCTGAGCCGTGAGGTCAGCGAAGGCGGCGGTCAGGTTCCCCTCGTTGATGGAGCGCACGTAGTTGTTGGCGACATCCGCCGGCGCGGATATGACCTTCACAAAAACCAGCGCCCCCACGATAATGCCCGCCACGATGAGGACGATCACCACCAGGGAGACGACAATAGCTATCTTGATGCCCTTGCCCATGCCCTTCTTCACCGGGGGCGGCGGCATGAAAGCCTGTGGCGGTGTGCCAGCCGGCATCGGTGCGCCCGGCGGCATTGGAGGCGCAGCCGGAGGTGGAGCGCCCGGAGCAGGCGGTGGCTGCAGGCCCGGACCCGGCGTCGGCCCGGCTGGTGGCACCCCACCGGCAGCGGTCACCTGAGCGCCACATCCGGGACAGAAGCCGGCGCCCTCGCGGAGCACCGCTCCGCAGTTCTCGCAGGAGTCCATCTAGTCTCCCTTCTCAGACCCTTTCTTCCACGGCCCGATATCGGTGATGGTCTGGGTCGTCGCTGGACCCAGGCCGCAATTCGGGCAGAGGTTGGTATTTCCGGGGATCTCCGTGCGGCAGTTGACGCAGACCTCGCCACGGGCCTTCTTCGGTACGCTGAGGTCCTTCTTTTTCGCCCTGCGCCGGATCTTCGCCTTGGTCAGGTCGGTTATCGTCTGGGCCGTACCGGCGTTGAAACCGCAGCTCGGGCACACCTCGGGATCGCCCTGGATCTCTTCTCCACAATTGTCGCAGTCAGCCATTTGTCACTCTCCTCGCATATTGACNTGACAAGCCTATTGTAACTTCGGCGGCCAGTCCAGATATATGACATTATTCGACGACCGTTGGCTCCACAACTCCGCCGCAAAGNAAAAGGCGGGCTCAAGTAGCCCGCCTTTCGAATGCACGACGCAATTGGCGCCGCACGTGTTCTAGCCCTTGATTATCGCCCAGGCGTCTTCCTTGTCCACCTCCGTCACGAACGAGATCCCGCTGATGTCGGCGGCGTCCCGCGTGAGGGCGCAGATGTCGTCCCTCGAGACGTACTCGAGCGCGAACTTCCGCGTCCCCGCCATCAACTGGCGGATGCCCTGAGCGAGGCGCTCGTAATATGTGTACACGCCGATCGCGCCGGGGTGCAGGTTCTCGAAGTCGTCGCCGTAGGTGTCCTTGAGGTGGACGCCGGTGATGAAGACCTCGTCCATAGTGGTCCCGAAGCGCTCGATGTAGACCGGCAGATCTCCTTCGAGGACACGGTTGCCGATGGTCTTGCCGACCATCGCAGCCGCNAGCACGCTTCGCGCCATCCCGATCGCCTTGACGTACGGCGCCCCGAGCGCGATAGCCTTCACTATCTGGTCTTCAAGGGTGATACCTCCCGCAAAGACNACCGAGGGTACATACTTGCCCTGCTTTGCGAGGTAGTCGACGTACTCATAAGTCAAGCTGCACAGCTCGATGGTCGGTATACCCCACTCGTTCATCATGCGCCACGGGCTCATGCCTGTGCCGCCGCCGGCACCATCGACCGTGAGCATGTCTATCCTGTTGTCGGACGCGTACCTGACCGCCCTCGCGAGGTCCACGGCCGGTAGGCGCCGGTCTTGAGGAACACCCGTTGGCACCAAGGTCTCTCATGCCCTGGACGCCTTCGGCAAACCCTTCCTCGGAGACCATGCCCAGGCGCGAGTGGCGCTCGAAGTCCTTCACTCCGCCGACCTTGAACGACTCGATGACCTCAGGGTCATCCGGGTCCGGCAGGACGATGTAGCCCTTGCCCTTCATCTCACGCGCCTTCTCTATGGTCTTCAGCCTGACCTCGCCGCCGATGTCCTTGGCGCCCTGGCCCCATTTCAGCTCAACGGTCTCGATGCCCAGGTCCTGGAGGACGTACCTCGGCACGCCGAGGTTCGTGTCCTCCACGTTGAACTGCACGACGATGTCCCCGTACCCTTTCAACTGCCAGTCGCGGTACGTCTTTATCCTGTTCTCCATGTCGGGCGACTTCGCGATCTTGCCGTTCTTGATGACGGATTCGTCGTCCATCCCGCAGACGTTCTCGCCTATCGTCAGGATGGTCCCCGATATCGCGCATCCGACCGCGAGCGCGTCCCAGTTCCTCTTTGCCACGTAGGTGGAACCGAGCCCCGGCACCACGAACGGCAGGCGCAGCTTGATCGGGTTCTTGTCGCCGATGGTGGTCTCGATGTTCACAGCGGTGAACACGGCGTGCTCGCTGTCGGCCGCAACGCCATGGGCCCCCACGGCCGTACCCATGATGTTGAAGTGGGAGAAGTCAACGGGGTACTCCTTCTCCGAAGCCGCCGTCATCACGCCGAAAGGCTGCGGATAGATGCACTCGGGGCCGCGTATCGCGGACTTCCCGATCTCACACATGCCGATGCATCCCTCCACGCAAGTGGCGCACATGCCGCTGAACGGGCTTACGCTGTCAGGCGTGCGGTTCTTCGACAGTGTCGCCGCCGACCTGTTTACCTTTGTAATCGACATTCTTGTCAGTCCTCCTTGTCTAGTCCCTGGACGGGAACGGGTCCAGGCGTACCGAATCGAGACACGCGTTGCACAGCTCGCCCGGCTCCAGGGTCCCCGGGCAAGGGAGTTCGCATACCGGGCACACGTAGAGGCATGCGCCGCACTCGCGGCACGCTTCCGGCGTCTTGTGGAAGGGCATCGAGACCTCGCGCTCGACGCCGCGGCGGGCGAACCCGATCGCGCCACCCGTCATCTGCTCGTCGCAGATGCGAACGCACAGGCCACACAGGATGCAGCGCCGGTCCTCACCTTTGAACCTCACCTTGGTGACCCCGAACTCGGAGGCCAGGCACTGCAGCGTCCGTGAGTTCGGCGTGGTCGCGAGCATCAACTCGATGATCATCCTGCGGGCCTTCATGACCCGCTGGGACTTGGTGACCACCTCCATGCCGTCCTCCACCGGGCAGGAGCACGAAGCCACCAGCTTCGAGCGCCCTCTTTTGACCACCTCGACAACGCACAGCCTGCACGCGCTGTACGGGGACAGCCCGTCCATGTAGCACAGGGTTGGGATCTCGATCCCGTAATATCGGGCGGTATCGAGAACCGTCCATCCCTGCTCCACCGGCACGTTCTGGCCGTCGATCAGAACATTCACCGCATCATCACTTCCTTACCACCGCGTCGAACTCACATTCTTCGAGGCATATGCCGCACTTCTCGCACAGGCTGGTGTCAATCGTGTGCGCCATCTTCTTCTCACCGCTGATCGCCTTGGAGGGGCACGCCTTCAGGCACCTGAGGCAGCCGGTGCACGCCTCAGCGTCGATCTCGTAGGTCACCAGTGCCCGGCAGACGCCGGCGCGGCATTTCCTGGATTCGACGTGCTCCCTGTACTCCTCGGCGAAGTACTTCACCGTTGACAGCACGGGGTTCGGCGCCGTCTGCCCGAGACCGCAGAGCGACGTGTCGCGGACCACTTCGGCCAGCTCTTCCAGAAGAGAAAGCTGGTCCATGGTCGCCCGGCCTTCCGTCACGTCCACGACGATCTCTGCCATGTGCTTCAGGCCTTCCCTGCAAGGCGTGCACTTTCCGCACGACTCGTCGCAGAGGAACTCGAGGAAGTACCTGGCCACGTCCACCATGCAGGTGTCCTCATCCATCACGATGAGTCCTCCGGAGCCCATCATCGAGCCGACCTCGGTCAGCCGGTCGAAATCTACAGGCGTGTCGAGAAGAGATTCCGGAAGGCACCCTCCGGAGGGCCCTCCCGTCTGCACGGCCTTGAAGGCCTTGCCGTTGGGGATGCCGCCTCCTATGTCGTAGACGATCTCCCTCAGGGTGATCCCCATGGGGACTTCCACGAGGCCGGTATTGGTGATCTTGCCGACCAGCGAGAATATCTTGGTGCCTTTGGAGTTCTCCGTCCCTACAGACGCGAACTTCTCGGCGCCCTCGTTGATTATCAGGGGGACGTTCGCCCAGGTCTCGACGTTGTTGAGGTTGGTGGGCCGCACGTACAACCCGCGCACCGCGGTGTGGATGTACTTCTCGCGGGGCTCCCCTACCTTCCCCTCGATCGACGCCATCAGGGCGGTCGATTCGCCGGAGACGAAAGCCCCCGAGCCTCGGCTGACCGACACCGTGAAATCGAACCCCGAGCCCAGTATGTCCTTGCCCAGCAGGCCCTTCTCCTCGGCCTGCCTGATCGCGTTCGAGATGCTCCTTACGGCGAGCGGGTACTCGTTGCGGACGTAGACGTAGCCGTGCGTCGCGCCGATTGCGATCGCCCCGATGATCATGCCCTCGATCACGCTGTGGGGATTGCCCTCGAGGAGGCATCGGTCCATGAAAGCCCCGGGGTCTCCCTCATCGGCGTTGCACAGCACGTACTTCACGCCGTCCACGCTGCGCGCCTTGCGGCACGCCCTCCACTTGTTCGCCGCCGGGAAACCGCCGCCGCCCCTGCCCCGCAGCCCCGCCTTGTCGACCTCCTCGATGATACCCTCGGGCTCCATGTCGTAGAGCGCCCTGGAGAGGGCGGCGTAACCGCCGCTGGCGATGTAGTCGTCGATCTCGTACGGGTCGAGCATCCCGTTCGGCCCCAGGATCTGCCTCTTCTGCTTTGCATAGAAAGGCACGTCGTCTTTGTGTTCGAACTTCTTCCCGGTGACGGGGTCCTCGTAGACGAGGCTATCGACGACCCTGCCGTTCATCACGGTCTCGGACACCACCGCGGGCACGTCCTCGGGGGTGACCTTCTGGTAGAGGATGTTGTCGGGGCCGACGACCACCAGCGGGCCCCTCTCGCAGAAGCCGTGGCACCCCGTCCCCCTGAGCATCACCTTGTCCTCCAGCCCCACGCTCTTGAGCTCGAGCCTCATGGCTTCAAGAACGTCCGCGCCACCACTGGCCTGGCATCCCGTGCCGGCGCAGACGCACACGCTGGTAGTGCCCGCGTACCTCTGCGGCTTGATCGCTTCGCGGTATTCGTCCAGCTCAGATGAGGAGGTGAGCCTCTTTGCCTCAGGCACCTCGGCGACCTCGTCTTTCTGGTACTTCTTGAGGATCCGGCCCACCCTGGTGCCGGTCATCTCTCCGAAGTACTTCCCGTCGACGACCATGATCGGGCCCATCGCGCACGCCCCGAGGCAGTTGACGGTCTCCAGGCTGAACGCCATGTCTTCGGTCGTCTCCCCCGGGCTGATGCCCAGGAAGCGGCAGATCTCATCAAGGATGCCCCGCGAATTCCTGACGTGGCAGGCCGTCCCCATGCACACAGTCACGATGTGGCGGCCTTTCGGCACCAGGGAGAATGACGTATAGAAAGTGGCGACCCCGTAGACATCCGTCATCGGGATCTCCATGAGCACCGCGATATCCCTGAGCGCCTGCTCCGGAAGGTAGTTGTACTCCCGCTGGACCTCGTGGAGGATCGCCGCAAGCTTGCTCCGCTCAGCGCCGTTCTGCTCCACCACATCAGCGACAAACTCTGCAAGTGTCTTCGTGTCGGAAATGCCCATTTGGTTCCTCCAGACAAAGAAAAAGACGACATCTTTGACGACGTCGTCTCTGTGCGCGCACCTCATCGTGCGCAATCCGCGGGAAATACTATGTCATGACCCTGCCGGCGTCAAGCAGGCCGGCTGGTACGTTGGAGCGGGCTGCGGCATCCTCGGCTTACGGTGCTCATTCGTGCGCGGCTTTGAGCCGGGTTACTGCATCCCGACTTCGTGGGCGAGGATGACCGCCTCCGCTATCTCCCTGACGGGGCGCCGGGTGTCCATCGACTTGCGCCTCATCGCCTGGAAGGCCTCGTAGCCGCTGATGCCGCGCTCCTCCATCAGGATGTCTTTCGCGCGCTCGATCAGCTTCCTGGTGACGAGCTCCTCTTCCATCAACTGCGCCTTTATAACCAGGTCGGTGTTCTCGATAGCCATGGCCGCCTGGTTCGCAACAGTCCCCAGGATGGTCTTCTCCTCGCGGGAGAACTCGTGGGGCACTGACGTATAGCAGTTGATGACCCCGAGCACGCGCCCCTTGATGCTCATCGGCATGCACAACAGCGAGCAGAGGTTCTCCTTCACGGCGACCTCTTTGTTGACGTAGAGGGGGTCCTCTTTCACGTCCCAGCTATCGACAGGCTTGCCTTCCTTTGCCGCGAGCCCGCTGAGACCCTCCCCGATTATGACAGGCGGTTTCTTGAGGTAATCTTCACTGACAGCCTGTGTAGCTTTGATCTCGAGCTCGCCGGTCTGCTCGTTCAACAGCATCAGCGAACAGATGTTCGAGCCCATCACCTTCGCGGTGACGACCACGATCAGCCTGAGTATGTCATCCAGGTAGGTCTCGGAAGTTATAGCCGCGCTGATCTCTGACAGCGCCTCGAGGTGTCGGCTAGCCCCTGCGGGCTTCGCGCCCTCGCTTTCTTTGCCCATCACACACGTCCATTTCTTCTAGAAACGCGCCAGGTGCCACTCGCACAGCCCGAACATGCCGTCCACGTCCACCTTCTGCGCGGCCGGGCCCGGCATGGTGCCTTTGAAATCACCGAAGGGCTGGTGGAAATCGGACATCACAACCCCGAGGTTGACCTTGCCCTCGCGCTCCCCCTCGGGCTTGAAAGTGAGGTCAAGGCCGTCTGCCGAGGTGGAGACCTTCCACGGCTTCATGAGGTCTCCCTTGTCGAACTCGAACTGCGCCGCCCCCAGGAGCGTGATCTTGCCGTCCACCCAGGTGCAGTTCTCGTTGTAATCCTCGTCNCAGGTGATGAAATTCTGGCAGGCGTTCATCGCGATGAGCCTGCCGTTCTCATCATGCCCGCCGAACGTCGCCCAGTTCCAGAACGTGTGATAAGGGTAGAAAGTCTTCTGGACGTCCATGAGCCCCACGTCGGTCGCCGGGTTGAGCTTGATCTCTTTGTCGCCCACGATCACTTTGCCCTCCACGGGGGCCGCCGCCTTGTGAGTGTAGAGCGGCCTGTTAGGTGCCACGGGGCTCACCTGGACCAGAGGCTGAAGCTTCTCAATGTCTTCCAGCATGTATATCTCGGCGTTGATCGGAGGCTTGTTGCTCTTGCCCTTGATCTCGACCCTCAGGCGGTGGAGGCCGCTGTCGAGCCTGTTCTCGAACTCCATGCTGTAGCCGAAGGAGCGGAAGTAACACTCGCCGTGCCACAGCTCGCGGGCGACCCTCACCGGCCCCCCCACCGAGGTGCGCTCATGCTCGAAGAAATGGCCGTTCTGCCGGTTGTAGACGTAGAAGAAGGAAGTCCCCATGAACTTCGCGTCAAAGATCACCATCCCGAAGTAATAGTCATCGGTAATTATCCCGAAGTGCTCCCATTCCTTCAGCCTGAAGTCCCGCACCGTGCGGGGAACCTTGCGGCCGCGCATCTCCAGCTCGACGTCCAGGAGGTTCACCTCGCGGAAAGGCTCCTCGAACGTGCCGAACTCGGCGACCTGTCCCTCAGCGACCATCCTCGCCGGCGTCGCTTTAAGTTCTCTCATGTCCTTTCCTTTCCTGTGGGGCGCCGCCCCGACCACGTTGCCGTTTGTATCCGCCACTGGATATCATAATTGTACCGGGCGAACGGCGCCAGCAGCCCTCGATACCAGGAGGCGATCTCGTGAACCAGTGGGAAAACGCCCTGAGCGACCTCGATGAAGTCGCGAGCTTCCTCGAACTGCCTCAAGACCAGACAGTCATACTGAAGAGTCCTCGCCGGATACTGTGCGTCTCGCTACCTGTGCGCATGGACAACGGGTCGATCGAGGTCTTCGAAGGCTTTCGCGTCCAGCACAGCCTCGACCGCGGCCCGGCCAAAGGCGGGCTGCGGTACCACCCGGGGGTCACTATCGACGAGATGAAGGCGCTCGCGATGCTGATGACGTGGAAGTGCGCGGTCGTGAAGATCCCGTACGGCGGCGCGAAAGGTGGCGTCATCTGCGAGCCGGACAACATGTCGTCCTCAGAGCTCGAGCGGCTGACGCGCCGCTATACCTCCGAGGTCGGGATAATACTCGGACCCGAGAAAGACATCCCCGCCCCGACGTGAACACCAACCCTCAGATAATGGCCTGGATCATGGACACTTACAGCGTCAACGCAGGGTACTCGGTGCCTGAGGTGGTCACAGGAAAGCCAACCGAGATCGGAGGGTCCGAAGGCCGCTTCGACGCGACCGCCCGGGGAGTGATTTCGACGATCGAGGAGGCGTGCCGGGTGACCGGGACGACGCTCGAGGGTTCCACCGTCGCGATCCAGGGCGCCGGAAACGTGGGTGGCAACGTCGCCAAGCTCGCTACGGACAAGGGAGCCCGCGTCGTCGCGATATCGGACGTCCGCGGCGGGATATATAATCCCAAGGGCCTCAATCTCTGGGCAGTCGCCGCCCGGACCATGAAGACGGGTTCCGTCTGCGGCACTCCCAACTGCCGGGACATAACCAACGAGGAGCTGCTGACGCTGGACGTGGACATCCTGGTCCCGGCCGCGCTTGGCGGGACCATCACCATGGACAACGTCGACTCAGTCAAGGCCCGCATTGTGGCGGAGGCCGCCAACGCCCCCGTGACGCCTGAAGCGGAGAGAGCCCTTTTCGAGCGCGGTACCTTCGTGATCCCTGACATCCTGTGCAACGCGGGAGGAGTCACCGTGAGCTACTTCGAATGGGTGCAGAACATCCAGTCGCTCCTGTGGAAGGAAGAGGACGTCTACGAGCGCCTGTACGAGATAATGGTCACCGCTTTCTACCGGGTCCTCGAGATCGGCAAGCACCACGGCGTGAACCTGCGTCTTGCTTCGATGATCCTGGCAGTCGACCGGGTCTCAAAGGCGATCAAGGCTCGGGGCCTTTACCCCTGACTAAACTTTTCGGGCGTTCGATGCACCACTGGGGTCAGGCACCGGTGGTGCATTTTTGATGTTTGACCAGGGAAACGTATTTAAATGCACCACCGGTGCCTGACCCCAGTGGTGCATCCCCGAAACGTTTAGCGGCGGCGGGTTGAGATGGGCATCCGCCAGTCGCGGCCGAACGCCCGGGGAGTGATCTTGACCCCGACGGGAGCCTGCCGCCGCTTGTACTCGTTGGCGTCGACCGTCGCTATCACCCGTGAGACGAGTTCGTGGCTCATGCCTCTAGCCACTATCTCCTGAGCGCCCAGCCCTTGTTCGACGTACGCCTCCAGCACGGGGTCGAGCTCCTCATAGGGAGGCAGTGAGTCGGTGTCGAGCTGGTCCGCCCGGAGCTCGGCGGTAGGCGGCCGCTCGATTATGAACGCCGGGATGACTTCCTTGCCCGCGCGCTCGTTGATGTACTCGGCAACCTCGTAGACCTGTGTCTTCAAGAGGTCCTTGATCAGAGCGAAGCCTCCTGCCATGTCCCCGTACAGAGTGCAGTAGCCCATCGACAGCTCGCTCTTGTTGCCGGTGGCCAGCACCAGCCAGCCGAACTGGTTGGATAACGCCATCAGGAGGTTGCCCCTGATCCGTGCCTGGAGGTTCTCGTAGGCGACCCCTTCGTCTTTCTCGCCCAGCTCAGGCGCCAGGTCCTCCACATAGCTGGTGTAGACCGATCCTATCGGCAGCACTATCAACTTCACCCCGAGGTTTTGCACGAGCTCCTCCGCCGCGCTGCCGCTCTCCCCCGCCGTGTACTTGGAGGGGAGGAAAACACATACCACGTTCTCCTTACCCAGCGCCTCTACGGCGAGCGCCGCGGTCAGCGCCGAGTCGATCCCGCCGGAGAGCCCGAGCACGACCTTCTTGAACCCGTTCTTGGCGACGTATTCATCCAGGCCCAGCACCAGCGCCTCGAATATCTCTTCGGTGAGCGACATCTCCGCGACCGGCTCCACGCGCCCTGAATCAGGCCTCGCGGCCTCGAAGGTGGACGGCTTTTCCAGGACGCAGACCTCAACCTCTGAGTGAGGGCACTCCGCCCGGCTGTAGCGGAACCGCGGCTCCAGGAGGCGATTGCTCTTGAGGGGCTCGAGGTCGACCTCGCACACCAGCAGCTCTTCTTCAAACCTCCGGGCCGTCGCGATGAACCCCTGTTGAGGATGATAGACACAGGACCCGCCGTCGAAGACCAGCTCGTCCTGGGCGCCGACCATGTTGCAGTAAGCGATCACGACCGGCCCGTCCATCGACCTCGATGCGATCAGTTTCCTGCGGTACTCGTATTTTCCGCGGTTGAACGGGGACGCCGATAGGTTGAGGATGATCTCGGCGCCTCCGCGCGCCACCTGCTCTTCCACCGGCCCGCCGGGGAACCAGATATCCTCACAGATGGTTATTCCCACGCGCACCCCGGAGACTTCGATCACCACGTTGCGGTTGCCGGCGCCGAAGTACCTCTTCTCNTCGAAGACGCCGTAGTTAGGGAGAAAAGTCTTCCTGTAGACGCAGCGCAACTTTCCCCGGTTGATAACGGCCGCCGAGTTGAAGACGTCGTAGTCCGCCTCGGCGTAGCCCACCACCGCGATGGTGTCACCGATGCCGCTCGCGAGCTCGTTCATCGCGGCCATGCTGCTGCGGTTGAAATCGGTCTTGAGGAGGAGGTCCTCGGGAGGATACCCGGTCAGGCAAAGCTCCGGGAAGAGCACTATGTCCGCGCCGGCGGCTTTAGCCTTCTCGACGTACTCCATTATCTTGCTCGAGTTGCCCTCGAGATCTCCGACCGCGCTCTTGACCTGAGCGAGCGCAAGAACCAGTCCTGGCACCTTTCAACCTCCCTGCCGTGCCGCTTCAAAATAGCATACCACGACACGCCGGGAGGCACGCTCAGATGGCCCGGTCTCCGACCTCTCCCGTCCTTACCCGTATCGCGTCGGCTACATCGGTGACGAATATCTTGCCGTCGCCGATCGCGCCGGTTCGCGCCTTCCTGACGATGATGTCGATCATCTTCTCCAGGTCCTCGTCCATGACGACGACCTCGACCTTCACCTTTGGTATGAACCGGATAGTGTAGGCGTTGCCCCGCCATTGCTGCTCCAGGCCCTTCTGCTTGCCGTGGCCTTTCACCGCGGTGATGGTGACGCCCGGGTAACCGATGGTCTCGAGCCCGTCGATCACTGAATCCAGCTTGTTCGTTCTAACTATCGCCTCGACCTTTTTCATCAGTCCTCCACTATCGGCTCAGGCAATGTCGTCATAAAGGTCCGTGGTCTCGTCCGTGTATGCCGGGACTCCCATCTCTGCGGAGTCGAGGCCGTTCACCTCATCCGCGGGGGCCACCCTGATGCCCTGGATCTTATCCTGCACTTTGAAGAACGCATACGCGAGCGTGCACACGAACACGATGCACGTCGCTGCGCCGATGAGCTGCACCAGGAACTGTCCATATCCCCCGTAGAGCAGGCCTCTGACGGTCCCTGACACACCGTTCCACCCGGCACCGTAGGTGCCGTCCGCGAAGATGCCCAGCGCGATGACTCCCCATAGTCCGTTGACGCCGTGGACCGCCACCGCGCCGACGGGGTCGTCGATCTTGAAGCGCCGCTCCAGTGTGGTCACCGCGACGCACACCAGCACGCCGGCGATGGCACCTATGATCGCGGCTTCCCAGCCGGACACGAAAGCGCACGGCGCGGTGATGGCCACGAGTCCTGCGAGGCACCCGTTGGCGCTCATGGACGGGTCCGGGAACCCCGTCTTCTTCCACATATACAGCATCGCCACTACGGCACCGAAACAAGACGCGAGCAAGGTGTTGGTGGCGACCACCGCCAGCCTGAGGTCGCCGCCGTTCAGGGTGCTGGCGGCGTTGAACCCGAACCATCCGAACACCAGGATGATGGTCCCGACGATCGCTATGGGGATGTTGTGCCCGGGTATCGCCCGCGGCGTGCCGTCTTTCTTGAACTTCCCGATGCGCGGTCCGAGCACGAGTATTCCCATCAGGCCCGTCAGGCCGCCCACGGCGTGCACCACCGACGACCCCGCGAAATCGACGAAGCCGTGTCCGAGGTGAGCGTGCACACCGAGCTGCGACAGCCAGCCGCCGCCCCATACCCAGTTGCCGAAGATCGGGTACAGGATAGCGCCCATGAATAACCCGTATACGCAGAACGCGGAGAACTTCCAGCGCTCGGCCATCGCCCCGGTGGGAATGGTCGCCGCCGTGTCCATGAACACTACTTCAAACAGGAAGAACAGGAAGATCCCGGTATCGTATGCCGGGCCACCCAGGGCGAAGCCCTTGAACCCGAAGAGGCCCCATCCGCCGATACCCACCTCGCGCGTCATGATCGCGGTGCCGCCGAACATCTTGAGCGCGCCTACCCCTCCGAACATGATCCCGAACCCGATGAAGTAAAAAGCCAGCACTGCTATGCCGAATATCATGAAGTTGGTCATCATGACGTGGAGCGCGTTCTTCTTCTGGCAGAAGCCCGTCTCGAGCAGCGCGAACCCGGCCTGCATGAAGAAGACCAGGATGCCNCCGAGAAACACCCAGATGAAGTTGGTGGCGATCTTGTTGTGGCCGACGTCATCGAGCACGGCGTCCAAGGGGCTGGCGCCCTTGTCGGCCGGAGCAGAGACATCGGTCCTGTTGCCGGTCTTTGTTCCGTTCGGGTCACCCGCCCTCGCGATGGAACCGAGGCAGAACAGGGCCATAATGATAAGTGCGGCCACCAGCGTCGCCCTGTATAGCTTGTGGCGCCTGTCGCGCATGGTCGTCAAATCCGTCACGCCCGTCTGACCCCCGTTCGCAGACCGTGTCTCATGAACTCAGGTTAGAAGGGCGATGTTTCGTGACGGTTTCACGAATGTAAAATGTAGGTAACAGCCGAATGCGCCTCCGGGGTCAGGCCCCCGTGGTGCATTTTGACATCAGGCTCAGGACCGGTCAGGGAAGAGGCGTTCCCGGTGGGTGCTTTCGGGCGCGTTGCTTCTCTACGGCGTCTGTGACGCCCATCAGTGCCTTCTCGAGTGCCGCCCCGTAGCCCGCGCCGACTGCTCCATGAACAGCCCCCTGCGAGCGCCCTCAGGGCGCGTGCTACGCGATGCGGGGTCAAGGGCTCCGGGGTCCGGCTCGCACTCGGCGCCCAGCAGTCTTCCCCAGTAATACGGGGTTGTGAGCTCTACTTCCGAGGGGATGCCGCCTTCGCCTCACCGGGCGTCTACGAATACCTGGAGCAGAACCACATCCTCTACGCCACCAGACTTCCCGCAAACCAGGTACTCTCCAGGGATATAGAGCACCTCATGACCAGGCCGGTGGGAAGACCTCCCAAGAGACCAAGGGTTTTCTACCATGACTTCTCCTACCAGGCCACCTCCTGGAGCACGCCCAGGAGGGTGATTGCGAAGGTGGAGTGGCACGCAGGTGAGCTGTTCCCGAGGGTTGGCTTTATCGTGACCAACATGACCGCGAAAGCCAAGAACGTGGTGAGGTTCTACAACAAGCGCGGCAACTGCGAGCAGTGGATAAAGGAAGGGAAACGCACCCTTACCTGGACCAGGCTCTCCTGCACACGGTTCTCCTCCAACCAAGTCCGGCTCGCGCTGTTCGTCCTTGCCTATAACCTGGGCAACTTCTTCCGCCGTTTCGCCCTTCCGAGTCAGGTCTCGCACTGGTCGCTATCCAGCATCCAGCTCAAGCTCATAAAGATTGGAGCAAAGGTGATGAGCCATTCGAGGAGGACGATCTTCCAGATGGCGGAGGTCGCCGTCCCTGAGGCGCTATTCGCCGCTCTCCTGGAGCGTATACGTTGCCTGGTCGCCGCGCCGACTTGATAGGCACAGAGGTTGTTCACATGAACGCAGAGATAACGGTCAATGGTCCTCAATCGTCATCGAAGACGGCCTCGACAGGCACGCGGCAGGCGGTAACTTCGAGAAAGAGAGACGAAGGCGAGATTGCGCCTCGGTAATCGGCTTCAAGGGGGTATAATGATGGCGTCGGCGGCTGGAAATGGGAAATGTCAGCTGAAAGTAATAGGCCGCTTGAAACCCCCCTTGTTTTCACCAGAAGAAACATGGGAGAAGATTGGGAATGTCGACAACGTGGTTTTCCCTACCGGAGCAGTGGTTAGAAATGGCCGTGTCTATATTTACTATGGCGCTGCCGACAAGTTGATTGCCGCGAGATCCGTTGATCTGACAGAGCTGTTGACCAAACTCAAGAAAAGCCCGTGAGACTATGAGCCCCCAACAGCAGAATAGATACTGGATAGTCTGTGTTTCTACCTTCCCGCCGCGACAGTGCGGCATCGCCACCTTTACCACTGACCTTACCAATGC
>JGI24137J36423_1000176_pt1 | contig 15569 bp, 13 predicted proteins | sample BarGraNGADG00311_FD_36423 | JGI IMG/M metagenome (IMG submission 36423) | reverse complement strand
CACCTATGTGGCGGTCGAGCATGGCAAGCGCCGCGAACGGCGCGGAGAGGTCGGAGAGCCTGTAGCCCGTGGTGAAAGTCGTATCGGCGTCGAAGAAAGCGGCGGCCAGCGGGTCGTCGCAGTGGCGCTCGAGCACGCGCCGCGCGCTGTTCCTGGCGTACTTGGAGAGCCTCATCACGCTCATGGGATGCCTCATCATCCCTCCTCGCTGAAGGGCGGGCTCGTCAGACGCCGGGCGGGGAGGCCCGCCGGCGTCGAGGAAGGCCTGGTATATGTGCTCGAGCTCGCGGTAGAACGACAGCAGGCTTCCGGCCTGCTGGGGGAACAGAGCTCCCAGCTCGGCAGTGAACGCCTGCCGGTCCTGGTGGAACTCTATGAGGTCATCGCCGAAGTGCATCGCATAGGCGCTGCCGCGTCGGACCAGGTCCACCTGCTCGCCCAGAAAGTCGAAGAGCGTCCGCAGCACGTGGTAGCCGACCTGGCCGAAGCCCTGCAGTATGCCGGCGGCCGCGTCGAAGGTGAAGTCCGCGACGGTGAAAGAGGAGCAGCAGCCTCCCGGCCGGTCGGCCTTATCGAGCAGCAGCACGTCGAGGCCCTCGTGAGCCAGGACTGAAGCGGCGGCAAGCCCGCCGATCCCTGCCCCTATCACTATTATCTCGTACCTGTCTTTTAGGATTGGTTCAGAAGCGACCAAGCGTTTTCCCGAGGTTGTGCGGCGATCATGTCCGGCGGAGCGGCCCGCGTGGGCGGCGCCGCAAGGAAGATGATACTGAAGTGGGCCTGCCAAGGCAATCAACACCTTTTGATAACTATATAAAATATATATTGACATTTAGGGCAAATTACATATATAAAACATATAGTTATGGAAGAGCATTCCGAGTACGCACGCAGGGAACCGAAGAGACAGGCCAACTTTCTGCTGCCGGAGCCGTTGCTGGCCGAGCTGCGCCGCCTGATCCCGGCGAAGATGCGCAGCCAGGTTGTGGCCAGCGCGCTCGAGCGCGAGCTCGCGCGTATCAAGGCNAAGAAAGCGCTGGCGGATTACTTCGGGGCATGGCGGGCCGCGGACGGCAAGGCCTGAAGGGGGAGCCGGCACGAAAGACGTACTTGTCTCGAGCGAGATACTGATCGACTTCCTCAAGGGATCGCAGGGCGCGCTCTCCGCGCTGGAGAAGGCCGCCGACGAGGGCGTCATCCGCGTCAGCGCCGTCAGCGCGGCCCAGGTCGCCTCTGTTGCCGCGGGCGGGCGCCGGGCGGCCGCCCTGGAGATGCTGGACTCTTTCGCGATCGTTGGCGTCGACAAGGAGGTGGCTTCACTTGCCGGGACTTTTTTCCATGATAGCGGTGCAGGTAAGTTTGAGCTCTGCGATTGTCTTGTTGCTGCTAGCTGCCGGCAGCTGGGAGCGGTTCTTCTGACAAGGGAACGCTCGAGGTACCCGGCCCGGGGCCTCGAGGTGCTGCTCGCCGAATACTAGCCCCACGCACGCACCCGGTCGCGTTGGAGCGTGTCGGAATCAGCCNTTGCCCGCCTGCCGCCTCAGTGGTAGCCTCTTGCCGTCAAGTCGTGACCTCGACATGGAGGGATCAAAATGGCTGATTCTCCCACGAGCCACAAACGTGGGGTGATCATCACCATCGCCTGCGTGCTGCTGGTCATAATCCTGGCCGTGGCCGGCGCCCTGATCTGGATGACCCAGGGGCTGAGCACCTACTCGAAGATGACGATCAGCAACGTCGACTTCTCCCGGGTGCCGGACGGCACCTACCAGGGGACTTTCAACGGCGGGCGGTTCTCCAACACCGTCGAGGTCACGGTCAAGGAACACAAGGTTACCTCGATCAAGGTATTGAAGGACGTCACGTTCAAGAACCCCGCCAGGCGACAGCAGATCATCGACAGCGTCATCAGGGCGCAGTCGCTGAAGGTGGACACCATCACCGGGGCGACGGCGACCGGCAAGGCCTACCTCAAAGCGATTGAAAACGCGCTGTCCGGCGCAAAATAGAAACCGGTCTTCTCAGCGGCGCTTTCCGCTGTGCCCGGCGGGCCGGCCTGTTGTATAATCTAGGCTCATCCAGTCACGACAATCCGGGCAGGAAGTGTCGACTTGAAGCACCAGGTCATCTCGTTTGCCAACCAGAAAGGCGGAGTGGGCAAGACCACCACCTGCATAAACCTGGCCGGCGCGCTCTCCGAGGTGGGGCTCTCGATCCTGCTGGTCGACATGGACTATCAGAGCAACCTGACGCTGGGCGTCGGGCTGCCGATGGAGAACGGGGAGAAGGGGACGGGCCACATCCTGCTCTACCCCGAGGTCTCGTTCCGCGACATCATCCACGAGTCCTCGATACCCAACGTCGACATCGCTCCGGCGACCATGGACCTGTCCAAGGTCGACATAAACATCGACAAGAGGCCGGAGAGGCACAAGATACTGCACGACAAGCTGGGCGAGGTGAAGCACAACTACGACTACGTCTTCGTCGACTGCCCGCCCGCATTCAACCTGCTGACGGTCAACGCCCTGTCGACATCGGACGGGATCATCATCCCGATCCAGTGTTACCCCTATTCGCTCGCCGGCCTCAACACGCTGCTCGAGATAATCGACGACATACGCTACGCCTACAACTTCGACCTGGAGATCGCGGGCATAGTCCCCACCGCCTACGAGACCAACACCAGGCTCGCCGCAGATGTGCTGCAGGAGCTGCACGACAGGTACGGCGGCAAGGTCTTCGACACCATCATCAAGAAGAGCGTGAAGGTGGCCGAGGGGCCGCTGCATCGCAAGCCCATAGTGCAGTACGCGAGCTCCCATCCGGTGGCGAACGCCTACCGGGAGCTTGCCGCCGAGTTCATCCGCAGGGAATCACGCTAGAGCCGCTCCGGCCCTCCGCTCACTCCTTGTCCAGCTCTCGTATCATGGCCATCGCGAGGTCGCGAGCCCGCTCGGTCACGCTGATGTCCATGTTCTCGGGAGTGTCCTGCGGCGTGTGGTAGTTGGGCACGAAGTTGTTCTCGTTGAACCCGAAGATGGTTATCGCCTTGAAGCCGCGCACCAGCGGCACCATCGCATCGGTCCCCAGCCGCACCTCGTAGGTGCCGATCTCGTCGAACCCGCCCGACTCCTTGAGGCGTTCGGCTATTCCGACCAGCTCGGAGGAGTAGGGCCGGACCCGCACGAATCCTTCGCTGGTGCCGTAGCGGACCGTCCCGTAGCCGATCGACTCCAGGTTGATGAAGTAGGTGTTCTCCTTGTCGAGCTCCCGGCCGTGCTTCTTCATGTACTGCACCGCGCCCATCATGATCGACTCCTCGCAGCCGAAGCCGACGAACTCCAGCTCGCTGTTCGCCAGCGGCTCCGCCAGGATGCGCTCGCAGATCGACATGCACCCGGCGATGCCCGAGAGGTTGTCGCAGGCGCCGGGCACGTACACGCCGATGCCGATGTCGAAGAAGCTGACCAGCGCCACCAGCAGCCCGGCTGTGCAGATCCCCTGGATGATCCAGGTGACCGTCCACATCGCCGCCCCGCTCGGCACTATGGCTCGCACCACGGCCACCACCAGCAGGCCCACCATGGTCAGCAGTATGGGCATCATCACGTTGGGGGTGGAGTCGAACTTCTCCTTGTAGAACTTCGCGACCTTCTCGTCCAGGTCGGGGTTGAAGACCAGGCTGCCGACCTTGGCCGCGTCGATGTGCGCGCTCACGATGANGCGGCGCTTCGCCTTCTCGTTGGGGATGATTCCCACCACGTTCTGCGACGGGTAGCGGGGGATGATGTTGCGGATGAGGTGAAACTTGGTGGTCAGGTCTCCCCAGAANGAGACCGTGATGAAAGCAAGGACCGCCGCCATCAGCCAGGGTATCCAGGCCGGCCTGGTCCAGATCGTCGCGACTCCCGCGAGGATGGCCAGCAGCGTGTGCGTGAAGTAGACCCAGTAGTAGTGAGGGCTTATCTGGTAAGGCTCCACCGTCGTTGCCAGCCCTATCTCCTTCATCCTGGATGCCAGGTATTCCGCCGCCTGCTTCTCGCCGGGCTTGGTGGGACCCCGCCCCGGGAACGCCGCCATCGTCTTTATCTCTTTCATCATGTCGACTGCCATGGCTCGCCTTTCGATCTGGTGACAGGTACTTTCTACTCTATTTTCTACTGGCGACTTCGCGTGCGCCGCTCGAGGTAGAAAAACGAGGTGGAAAGTACCTGTCCCTCTACCAGTTGTTGTCCCTGACGATGCAGGCCGACGCGTTGATCCCCGAGAGCATCACCAGCGGGACGCCGCCGCCGGGGTTGGTGCTGGCGCCGGCGAGGTAGAGGTCCCTGACCACCGGTGAGCGCCAGGAAGGCCGGAAAGGCCCCAGGTTTGGAAGGCTCATCTCCAGGCCGTAGATGGCGCCCTCGGGCAGCAGCAGCTCGCGCTCGAAGTCCAGCGGCGTGCGCATGTCCCGCTGTTCGATGAGCCCTTGCACCCCTGGCAGGATCGTGCGGTCGAGATGGCTTGCCGCCTCCTCGATGAACGCGGGCTTGAGCTCGTCCCAGGTCCCGTACTTAAGGTGGTACGGCCCGGCGGAGAGAAGCCCCAGGCTGAACTTGCCCTCGGGCGCGAGCTCCGGGTCGGTCATGCCGGGGCAGATCAGCCCGTGGGGCAGGTCCTCGATCGGAGGCATCAGGCCGGCGCCGTAGTACTCGTCCCAGTAAGAGTTGAGCTGCTCGGGAGGCGGCACCATGACCGTGAAGTGGCTCTTTATCTGCTCGGGTTTGCGCGACAGGCCGAAGTAGACCATCGGCGCCGGGATCGACAGCGTGTAGTTCGCCACCGCTTTGGCGAAGGAGGTGGGCAGGTTCTGCCGCCCGACCAGGTCGAGGTAGGTCGGGATCGCACTGGCGTTGGAGACCACCACCTTCGCGTCGACGGTCTCGCCGGTTGCGAGCTCGACGCCGGTCGCCCGCCCGCCCTGGACCGCGATCCTGCTGACCAGCGTGTTCATCCGTATCTCGGCGCCCGCGTCCACCGCGATGCGTGCCAGGGCCTCCGGCACCGCTCCCATGCCGCCCCTGGGGTACCAGTAGCCCTCGTGCGAGAGGTAGCTCATCACGGCGAAGATCCCGCTGATGCGGTCGGCCGGGATCCCCGCGAACAGGTTCTCGAACGAGACGATGGTCAGCGCTTGGGGTCTTTCAGGTAGCGCCGGTTCACGCTGTCCTGGTTGGTGAACAGCACCCGCATCAGCGCCGGCAGGGCGCGCAGCAGGCTGGCGCTCGCGGCCGTGCGCGCCAGGTGCGACGGGGTGCCGATTCTTTCGAGCGGCGGGAAAGGCTTCTCGACCAGTACCTTGCTCGCGTCCCATATCCTCTTCATGTCGGTGCAGAAGGCGAGCCAGCCGTCCCGGTCCGTAGGAGCGATCCGCGAGATGACGTCCGCGGACTCGACCGGGTCCATCGGCAGTAGGACGCTCGAGCCGTCGCGGAAGTGCATGTCGTAGACGGGGTCCAGCAGCCGCATGTCGATGTAGTCGCCCAGGCGCAGGCCCATCATCTCGAAGAAGCGCTCGTAGAGCTCCTTGTAGAGGATGAATATGGCGCCGACGTCGAACTTGTGCCCGTCCAGGTCGTAAGAAGCGCAGCAGCCGCCCAGCCTGCCGCTCTGCTCGACGATGAGCACCTTCTTGCCGCGCCGCGCGAGGAGGTCGGCGACGGTGAGTCCGCCGATGCCCGAGCCTATTACGACGACGTCATACAAACTGCCACCCCGTGTGATCTCCTCAGAGCCGCGCCGCCACCCGCCAGCCGGGGATGTTGTGCGCGAATCGCTTCATCGAGTGCTCCTCGACGGCGGGCAGCACCGAAAGCCCGGCCCAGACCAGCGGGCGCTTGATGAACTCCGGCACCATGTCGAAGATGCGCTTGAAGACGTAGTTCGGATAATAGGTCGCCGTCGCGCGCCGGAAGTCGGAGTAGGCCACCGCCTTGTCGTCTATCGCCTTGGCCGCGATCTTTCCCGACACCAGCGCCCCCAGCATACCGAAGAACAGGTAGGGGTCGATGACGCCGGCGAGCGTCCCCGCCATTATCTTGTTGCCGTGGAAGAGCCTGGGGTTGCGGATGCTGCCCACCGGGCAGGCGCCGCCGACCAGGTCGCGCCACTCGGCGAACTCCCAGCCCTCGTTCTCGGCGAGCATCTGCTTGAACTTCTCCTTGGCGGCCAGAGACAGCGGCCTGCCCCGCTGGAACAGCAGCGCGAAGCAGACGCCGTTGATCGCGCAGTTGAACGCATAATCCCTGGTGAAGTCGTCCATCCACAGCGACACCACGGTCCTGTCGTGGTCCACCGTGCCCTTGGCGTAGTAGCCACAGAGCGGAGAGTAAGGGATGCCCAGCGCCTCGTAGGGCTCTATCTTGAGCCCGGTGGCGATGATGGTGTCTTCCGGCAGGCGGGCGTAGTCGCCCTGGGTAACCACCGGATGGTCGAACTGGACCTCGACCCCCAGTGAGGTCGCCTGCGCGAGCAGCAGGCTGTCCAGCGAGGTGGAGCGCGCGCTCGACCATGTACATCGCTGTGGAGGCTTTCATCGGCATCTCGAACTTGCGACCCCAGGCGTAGGTGTTCGACTCGTCGATGATCTTTACCGCGGGAGAGATGTCGATGCCGGTGTAGCGCTCTATCGCCGCGAGGTCGAACGGGCTTCCGGCGGGATCGGGCCTGAACTCGGGCATCCCGCCGATGCGCTTCTCGCGCTCGAGGATATTCACAGAGTGGCCTTCCTTGGCCAGGTTTATCGCCGCCACCAGCCCCGATATGCCGGCACCTACTATCGTCACGTCAGACATCTTCGTCTCCCTTTACCGAGCCCAACCTACTTGGGCAACTCCTGGTAGCCCGGCAGCGCCTTGAAGAAGTTGTTCATGAGCGGCATCAGCTGCTGCGCGTGGTCCTGCGAGAACTGGAGCTGGGGGCCCATGATCCTCTTCCTGATGGCGACCGGTGTCGCGTCGAACATCCTTCGCATGAACAGGTTGCGCTTGAAGTACCTGGTGTATTTCTTGAAGAGCGCATACGCGGCGGCCTTGTCGTCGTGGGCTATCGCCGCTATCTTGCCGGTGACCAGCGAGCCGTGGACCCCGAACAGGGCGAACGGGTCCATNCCTCCCGCCAGCGTGCCGGCGAGTATCTTGTTTCCCTCGAACAGCCGGGGGTTGTGGTAAGAGGCGGTNGGGACCTCACCCTCGTAGTAGATCCAGGAGGAGCACTCCATCCCTTCCTCGCCCGCGAGCTGAACCTCCTTGAAGCGCTCGAACTCGTTGTCCTTCACGGGCTCACGCGCGAAGTAGAGGCAGAAGACGACGTCGTTGCTGGAGCCGTAGTAGGCGTAGTCCAGCGCGTAGTCATCCATCCAGACGCCTGTCCTGGGCCAGTCCTCGGTCTTGCCGCGCCCCATGTACCCGAAGACNTTCTGGTAGGGGATGTTGAAGGCCTCGAGGGCGGCGGCGGGGTAGAGCCCGGTGGCGATGATCGAGTCCGGNGGGAGCTGGGAGTAGTCGTGCTGAGACGCGAATGGCTTGTTGAACTCGAACTTCACTCCGGCCTCGAGGCACAGCTCGTAAAGCTGGGTGTCGAGCGAGGATTGGCGCGGCCCGCGCTCCACGCAGTGGAGGTTGACCTCTTTGACCTTCATCTCAACCTTCTGGCCGAACGCGTAGAAGTTCCAGTGCTCGCAGGGGACGATCTGGGGAGCGCCCAGCTCGACCCCGATGAACTTGCCTACGGGGCCGACGTCGAACGGGGTCACGTCGACCGCGGGCCGCACCTGGGGCATGCCGCCCACCTGGTCGTACTTCTCGAGCACCAGGACGTCCTTGCCGTCACGCGCCAGGTTGAGAGCCGCCGTCATGCCAGCGAGCCCCGCCCCGACGATGGTTACTTCCTTGGCCTTGTAATCCATTGTTACCCCCTGTTAGCGACGAGGCGGCCTGGTTCAGGTGAGCAGCCGCCGCGGCATCTCGCGCGCCTCGCGAAGCTGCTTTCTCAGGTGTCTCTTCGAGCCTTCGTCGAGCCTTATAGAGCGGTCGAGCGCCGCCAGCGCGGCGGCGATGCCCATGGCGGTAAGGATCAGCGTGCCCCTCCCGCGCCAGGCCGACTTGATGAGACCTGTCATGCCACCCCTCAAAATGCAAAATTGGTGCCTGGCACCTTTTTTGCGTCTTAGAAGAAGATCTTCTTCATGCAGCCGGTGTCGTACTCCCACCTGCGGTTGGAGATGTTGTTGGGGTCGAGCGCCATCTTCATCTTGGTGAACGCGTCCATGAACTGCACCATGTTCGGCTGGGCCGCCTGCATGGCGAGGTCCATCATCGGTACCACTCCCTTGACCAGCGCGCCGCCACCGGCCGCGATGATCATTCCCTGGCTCATGGCGACGGCGGTCGCCCGCCCGTATCCCATCAGTATCCGCAGCAGGTCGTCCTTGTCGGCCTGGTTGGTGTAGACGTCGTACTCCATGTAGGCGCTGCGGCCCATGTGATAGGGCTGCAGGTAGGTGGAGGCGTCGTCGGGGGGAAGGGCGTCGTCGGTGGTGCCGACCTGGTTGGTGCAGGCCGTGCGCATCGTGGCCTCGATCCCCACCATGTTGTCGAGCTTGTCGATGAGGGCGCCGATCATGAACGAGCCGCGCACTCGCTGCACGCGCACGGTCACGTTGAAGAACTTGACCCACTTCTCCAGGTTCACGTAGTCGTAGTCAGCGGTCATGTCCTCTATGGCTTCCTTCGGGAGGTAGTCGAACATGGGGAACTTCTCCTCCAGCATCCTCTGGGTCACCTCGGCCTTGAGGTCGGCCTCCTCCTCGGTCTCGCCGCCGAAGATCGTCACGAGATTGTGGCGCGGCATGAGCTCAGCGACCTTGCTCGCCTCCTTGTTGGTGTCGCCCATGAAGATCCCATAGAAGGAGTTCATGAGGTGGGCGAGCTCGAGCGAGAGGTTGTCCTGCGCCACCTCGTAGAGAGCGTCGGCGAGAACCCCCAGATTGTCTTCCTCGTAGGCCGGGAAGATCTGCTGGTGGAACGGCGCCTCGGGGTAGAGGCGTATCGTCATCTTGGTGACGATGCCGTAGGTCCCGAAGGCGTACCTGAACAGGCAGGAGATGTCGGGGCCGGGCCCTGGCACCGCGCCCTTGACCGCGCCGTACGACATCGCGCCGGTCTTCAGTATCTCGCCGGTGGGCAGCACCGCCTCGACGTCGAGGATGTTATCCATCCCGAAGCCGTACTTGGATGCCATGGTGTTGATGTTGCAGAAGAGGTGGTTGCTTATGACCCCCGCGGTGGCCGAAGTGGACGGGTTGAGCAGCCTGCAGCCCACCAGCTGCGCTGCGGCCTGCAGCATCAGGTAGTTGACCCCGGGCTGAATGGTCGCCCACATGTTCTCGCCGTCTATCTCGAGGATCTCGTCCATCCTGCGCAGGTCGCAGAGTATGCCCCCGTAGGGTGGAAGCGCCAGCCCCGCNGTGGTCAGGCCGGTGCCGAAAGGCATCACGTCCATNAGAAACTCGTTGGCGATGCGGTANACCTCCTGGACCTCCTCGGTGGAGGAGGGCATCGCCACTATGTGCGGGTAGGAAGCCGGGGTGAAGCTCTGGTCGCGCGCGTAGCCGCAGAGCACCGACGGGGCGTCGCTGGCCCATTCCTCTCCCAGTGCCTTCTTGAGCGCGTCGAGGGCCTTGCCGAGGTTCTCCTCGCGGTTGTGCTCGGGGTCCTTCTCCATCACCAGCGGACGGTGCACGACCCGCCGGGCGCGAAGCTCCTCGCGTATCCTGCTCTTTGCCATCGCTAGCCTCCTAAAGCGCTTTCTCTAGTATCTCGGCCAGGTCGTAGACCTTGAGGTCGGATTTCTTCTCGGCTATGGCGTCCTCGAACATGCGCACGCAGATCGGGCAGGCGGTGATTATCGCCTCCGCGCCAACGTGCTCCGCCTCGAACAGCCTCTCGTTGGTGACCCACCTGGCGAACTCCGGCTCCCAGAAGAACACCGAGCCGCCCCCGCCGCAGCAGAGCGCGTTCTTGCGCGCACGCTCGAACTCGACCAGCTCGAGCCCGGGAATCGCCCCCAGCACCTGGCGTGGCTCGTCGAAGATGCCGCTGCGGCGTCCCAGCCTGCAGGGGTCGTGGTAGGCCGCCTTCATCTTGACCGGTTTGGAAGGCTTGAGCTTGCCCTCCTTTATGAGCCCCGCCGTCATCTCCGGGAAGCTGACCACCTCGAGCTCGGCGGCCTTGGTGTACTCCTCCTTGATGACGCTGTAGGCGTGGCAGTCGGCGGTGACTATCTTGGTGGCGCCAGCCTTCTCGAAGAGGTCGAGGTTGGCGTTGGCGAATGTCTCGAAGAAGTCGCGGTCGCCAATGAGCAGCAGGGCGCTGCCGCTGGAGACCTCTTCCTTGCCCAGGGTGCCGAAGTCGACGCCCGCCGCGGAGAGCACCTTGGCCACCGCCTGGATGCGAGGAGTCAACTGCTTGAAGCTCGAGTAGTCGTCGCCCACGAAGAGCAGCCACTCGACTTTTTGCTCGAGCGCGTTTGCAATGTCCATCCCCTTGGCCCAGGCGACACGCGCCTCGGCGGTCACGCCGTAGGGGTTGTCGGTCTTCTCCATGCTCTCGATCATCGGCGCGAAGTAATCCAGCGGCGCCCACTCGTCGGCGATCGCCTGCTCGCGCAGGAGCTGGATGACCCACAGCGGGTGGAGCTGCTTGACCGGATAGCACCTGTCGTCACAGGAGCCGCACAGCATGCAGGTGTAGACCGAGTGCTGCATCATCTCGTCCGGCTCGATCTCGACCAGGTCCAGGCACCGCGCCATCTCGAGCTTGCCGGGCGCGTAGTAGGCCTCATAGCGGAAGCGCGTTCCGGACGGGCAGTTCCGCCAGAACCGCGGATCGTCGCACTGCTGCGCCATGACTCCCTGACAGAGCTTGCACTTTCCGCAGAGCGAGAAGTCCTCGCGGAGCTCCGCCAGTGCCTCACGCGGGGCGGTGATTCTGCGCTGCATCGTCTAAACTCCTTCCAGTAGCTGATCCGGGTTCAACAGGNCCTTGGGGTCGACCGTCCTCTTGAACAGCTTGATCAGGTTCACGTAGGAGGGATCCATCCTGGCGTACAGCATCTCCGCAATCGCGCCACGCGGCTTGTCGATGAAGGCCCCCTGATCGATGAGCGCCTCATAAGACTTGACGCAGGCGTCGGCAACGGAGCCGGCCGCCTTGGCTTCCTTGGGGTTGTAGTAGAAGTCGGTCTCGCAGTAGGCGGAGGACCCGAAGTACACCGGCACCACTATCTTGCCGATCTCCTCGGACTTCAACCCCGCCGCCTTCACCTTCTCGTCGATGACTGAGAAAGTGTCGGGCACGTTCTTGAAGTAGTTGTAGCAGTCGACCGTCTCGGTGCGGCCNTTGAAGTAGTCGCGGTCGTAGACGTTCCAGGGACCGGACAGGGCCTTCTCGCACATCTCGGGGACCTGCCCCTTGAGGAGCTTGCCGCCCATCTCCCTGGCGGCCTCCTTGATGTAGCGCTCCCAGACGTCCACCAGGTCCTTGTAGTGCTCCATGGTGAAGACCGCGGTCCAGGGGTTGAGCTTTTTCTTCATGCCCGCCACCGCGGCCGCGTCGCCGCCGGCGAGGATCACCGAGAGGTAGCGGTCGTTCGCGGCGAAGGACTCGAAGCACCACTCGGCCCGGCTGACCTTGTAGAGCAGGTCTCTGGCCGCCTCGAGGTTGTCGAACCCGAACGCCACCAGCCTGCGCTCCTCGCGGTTGGGGTAGGTGTAGACCAGCCCGTAGTAGGGGATGCCGAAGATGTCCTCGGAGGCCCCGAAGAACGGCGAGAACTGCGGCCCCTGGTCCTCGCGGAAATCCGCGTGCCCCTCGTCGGTCAGCTGTTGCGAGCCCGAGACCCACATCTGGCCGTCCGCCATCATCGCGTGGAACACCGAGATGTGGGGGTGCCTGTACCCGCCCTCGCCCATCAGGATGTCGCGGTCCATGTAGGAGCGCACGATGGAGGGGGAGGTGCCGGCCAGCGGATAGAGCAGCCGCTGGTTCTCACGCGCGAGCTCAGCCGCCAGTTGCTCGAAGGTCACGCCGACGAAGACGTTCGCGGTGAGGTTGCGCAGGTCGATCTTCTTGATCTTGTTCATCCCGCTCAGGTCGACCAGGATGCCTTTCTTGCCCGCGAGGTTGCCGGCGTCGGTCTTACGCCTGACCGAGAACAGCGGTATCTCGCTTTCGTAAGAGAACGCCGCGACGTCCGCCAGGCCATCGACGTCCTTGGGCGTCACCAGCACCAGGTCCGCGCCGTCCACGGGCGCCAGAAAGCAGGCCGCGACCGCGCTCGCGCCGGTCTTGACGTTGCCTTCGCCCAGCAGCCTCTTAAGCTCTTTTGCGGCGCTGCCGTTGCCGTTCATAAGCCCCTCCAGTCTCCGGTAAGTCTTTCCTGCAAACGGATCAACTGACGTCGATTATGGATTCGAGCCCCTTCTCCGTGAGGATCTCGGGGTAGATCTTGAACGCGGGCTTGATGACGGGGAGCATCTTGAGCAGCTTGGGCACGGAGCCCTCCGACTCGATCTCCCCGCTGGTAAGCGCCTTGATGAGGTTCAGCTTGCCCAGCCAGAACTTGTGGGCCGTGTCCGTCGACATCCGCAGGGTGGCGTCGCTATCGGTGAAATCCTTGGGACCGGTGAGCAGGAGCATGTCGTCGCCCCGGCAGTCGATCCAGACCTCTCCGTCGGGGTCCGAGTAGATGAAGTGCACGAGCAGCTTTGAGGCGAGAGCTTTCTCCTTGATCGCGGGATCGGAGGAGAGCTTCTCGAAGAGCTCGCCGAGGGAATCGTAGAAAGGTTGGATGTCACTGAAGTACGGCATTCCTGCGTCTCCTTTCGTTACAACCTAGCGGCCGGCCGGAAGATGTGGAGCGCATTCAGCTCGGCGCAGCCTCCTACCCCCACTCAGCGCCCATAATTATTAGTTCACTAGAGTGGAACTGTCAATTGACCGCCCGGTGCAGTTATACTATCAGTTATCTTCAGCGAGGAGAGGTGGAGTCATGGCAGAGAGCGTGGTCGTCGGGGCGGGGCTCGCCGGGCTGGTCGCGGCGATAAACCTCGCGCGGCAGGGCAGGGATGTGGTGGTGCTCGAGAGGGAGCAGAGGATAGGCGGTTCGGCGATCTACCATCCCTCACCCGAGGGTTCTCCCATCGACATCGAAGGCTTCAAAAAATACAGCGGGATAGACCTCGAGCCAGCCCTCCACACCGGGGCACTGGCGCCGTTCCAGGTGGGCCGGGCCATAGCCTACGGCGAGATAATCCCGGTGGACATGAACGCGATCTCCTCCTACATGATCGAGAGGGGACCCAGGTCGACCTCGCTCGACAGCTACCTGTATGGAATAGCCCGGGAGGCGGGCGTGACCTTCGAGTTCGGCCACGCGCTGGTGTCCAACGACGACGTCGCCGAACTGCCGCCCGACACGATAATCGCCACCGGGCTCTACTTCGAAGGCTTCGACGCCACTCGCGTCCCTTACCTCACCTCGTTCCATTTCGTNGCGCGCCAGATGATAGAGGACACCGAGAGCAACCACGTGTCCGTCTACCACGGCGAGTTCACGCGCGACTACTCCTACACCTGCTCGGTCAACGGCATACAGTTCGCGCACGTGTTCCAGCGCAAGCCCATCGGCAAGGACACGCTGGAGGCCTTCAAGGAGCAGGTCTTCACGGCCGAGGGCATTCAGTTCAAGACCTGGAACCACTTCATGTTCCCGGTGCCGGCCGCCTCGATTCACAACCCCAGGCTGTTCGCCGGCGACAAGATACTGGCGGGGACCCTTGCCGGCTGCATGGAGTCCTACATGTTCTTCGGCATCCTGGGNGCGCTGGTCTCGGGGAAGATCGCCGCGATCGCGGTCCAGGACAANGCGCGGGCGGCNGAGGAGTTCAAGCTCGCGACCTCTTCGTTCGCCTCGGCGTACGTGGCCAAGAAGCTGTCGAACCTGGCCCCGCACTCGGTGCAGAAGGTGATGATGCCGCTGGCGCTTCGTCACGGCCTGGACTACGCGATGGTGGCGGAGACGGTGAAGAGAGCGATGCCCGGCTGGAAGAACATCACCCGCGCGGAGCACTAGGCACCAGGCGGGCTCGCGGACGATTGGAGGGCGGATGAAGAAAGTGGTAGTGATCGGGACCGGGCCGGGGGGCAGCTCCTGCGCCGCGCTGCTCGCCAGCCGGGGAATGGACGTGACCGTCCTCGAGCAGAACGACTTCATCGGCGGCAAGTGCTCGACTTACGAGGAGAACGGGTTCAAGGTCGACACCGGCATCCACATGTTCGCGACAGGCGCCTCCGGCCCCCACGGGCAGGTCGCGCGCGAGCTCGGGGTGTCCCAGCCGTGGCTGGTGAAAGACCCCAGCGAGACGATGTGGATGAACGAGAAGGGGTTCTTCTACCTCCATCAGAAGACGACCAGCCCGGCCGCGCTCAAGGAGCTGGTGATGGCAAACGTCACCGGCAAGCAGAAGGTCGACGTGCTCAACTCGCTGCGCCGCTCGGTTAAGAGCTTTGGCTTTCCGGGGGTGCTGCGCGAGCTGGCGGGCGTGGCCAAGGCCCTGCCCGGCATAGTGGCCAAGTACGACGACACCACCGCGCGGGACTTCCTGAGCCTGTTCACCGACGACGTCGGAATACACCGCGCAATGAACTGCCTGTCGATGCTGCTGCTGGTCGACCCTTACGACAAGGCTTCGGCCGGCGAGTTCATCTACGTNNTGTCCNACATNTTCCGCTACGGGACGCTGGGTGTGCCCAGGGGCGGCGCCATAGGCGTGCCNCGCTCGTTCATGAGGGCTCTGGCGCGCGACGGCGGCAAGCTGGTGCTGGGGGTCGCGGCAAAGGAGATAACGGTCGTCGACGGCAGGGTGACCGGGGTGCTGGGCTCGGACGGCGAGACTTACCCGGCGGACGTGGTGATCTCCAACGCGGGGCTCAAGCAGACGGTGAAGCTCGCCGGAGAGGGCAGCTTCCCGGACGAGTACGTGGACTACGTCGACTCGCTGGAGCTGTCGTACTCCTGGATAGCGAGCAAGCTGTTTCTCGACACCAGGGTGATAGACCTGAAGGCTCCGTCGTTCTTTCCCATTCCACAGGTGGACCCCGAGAAGATGTTCGCCTATTGCGACGAGCCTGACGGGTTGCCGGTCGACCCGTTCATATTCGGCCCNATCCCCACCGAGTGGGACCCGACGCTGGCGCCTCCGGGCCACCAGCTCATCATGATCGGCGTCGCCACCTCCAACGACGTCGACCAGGAGGAGCGAAGCCAGAAGATGCTCGACATCGCCGAGCAGAAATACTTCAGNTTCTTCCCCGAGGCGGAGAAGCACATCGTCGCCAAGAGCCGCATCACCAACAAGGACACNAACCGCATCACCCGCAAGGGGACGGGCGAGTGCATCGGCCTCGCCCAGATACCGGGCCAGGTCGGCTCCTCCAAGCCGCACCCCGGGATGCCGGTGGAGG
>JGI24137J36423_1000170_pt1 | contig 15747 bp, 9 predicted proteins | sample BarGraNGADG00311_FD_36423 | JGI IMG/M metagenome (IMG submission 36423) | reverse complement strand
CCGGCCGGACGACGTCTCGGCGGTATGTCGACTGGCCGACCTGGAGATGGCCACCGGCCAGGTTCAGGTCGCATTCACGACGTTGGTGGAGCTGGTGCGCCGCGCCCGCGACGCCGACCGGGATGCCGCCCGGGAGCACCTGCTGACGCTGTTCGCCGTGCTGCCGCGCGACCATCCCGAGGTGCTGGCCGCGCGTCGCGCCCTGGCCAACGCGCTGTTCTAGCGGCTCTCGCTCACCGTCGTACGAAGCACGTAAGAAGTCTGGAGAGTTGTGCGACGCTACGCGCCGCGGGCGGCTCGTTTCGGCGCACAAGTCCGTCGGTGATCGAGGTGCCGCACGACCGTGGGGGCTGGGCTCAGGGGGCTGGGCTCAGGGGGCGTAGCGCAGCCAGAGGGTGCCCAGCGGCGGCAGCCNGAGCGCGGCGCTGGCCGGCTGACCGTGCCACGGACGGGACTCNGCCCACACCTCGCCGGCGTTGCCCACCCCGCTGCCGGCGTAGACGTCCGCGTCGGTGTTGATCACCTCGCGCCAGCTGCCGGCGAACGGCAACCCGATCCGGTACCCCTCCTGCGGCATGCCCGCAAAGTTGGCCAGGCAGGCGATCACCGACCCATCGGACCCCCAGCGCAGGAACGAGAAGACGTTGCTGGCGGCGTCGTTGGCATCGATCCAGGAGAAGCCGGCCGGGTCGGTGTCCTGCGACCACAAGGCCGCCGTGTCCAGGTACGCCGCGTTCAGGTCCCGCACCAGGNTGTGAACGCCGCGGTGGTCGGGGTTGTCGAGCACCCACCAGTCCAGCGAGCGGTCGTGCGACCACTCCGACTCCTGGGCGAACTCACACCCCATGAACAGCAGCTGCTTGCCGGGATGNGCCCACATGTAGGCGAGCAGCGCGCGCACGGTCGCCAACTGCTGCCAGCGGTCCCCCGGCATCTTGCGCAGCAGCGACCCCTTGCCGTGCACCACCTCGTCGTGCGAGATCGGCAGGACGAAGTTCTCGGTGTAGGCGTACATCATCGAGAACGTCATCTGGTGGTGGTGATACGACCGGAAGATCGGCGCCCGACTGACGTAGTCGAGCGTGTCGTGCATCCAGCCCATGTTCCACTTGAGGCCGAAGCCCAGACCGCCAAGATGCGTCGGCCGCGAGACCGCCGGCCAGGCGGTGGACTCCTCGGCGATGGTCACTACGCCCGGCACCCGCCGGTAGACGGTGGCGTTCATCTCCTGCAGGAACTGCACGGCCTCGAGGTTCTCCCGCCCGCCATACTGGTTGGGCAGCCACTCGCCCTCCTCGCGCGCGTAGTCGAGGTACAGCATGGAGGCCACGGCGTCGACCCGCAGGCCGTCGATGTGGAACTCCTCCAGCCAGAACAGCGCGTTGGCGATGAGGAAGTTGCGCACCTCGTTGCGGCCGTAGTTGAAGACCAGCGTCCCCCACTCCGCATGCTCGCCGCGGCGCGGGTCATCGTGTTCGTAGAGCTGCGTGCCGTCGAAGTCCGCCAGCGCAAAGGCGTCCTTCGGGAAGTGCGCCGGCACCCAGTCGATCAGTACGCCGATGCCGGCCTGGTGCAGCCGGTCGACCAGGTACCGGAACTCGTCCGGAGACCCGAACCGGGCCGACGGCGCGTAGTAGGCCGACACCTGGTAGCCCCACGACCCGCCAAAGGGGTGCTCGGCCACGGGTAGCAGCTCGACGTGGGTGAAGCCGGTTTCGGCCACGTAGTCGACCAGCTGCTCGGCCAGGTCGCGGTAGGACAACCCGACGCGCCACGAGCCCAGATGCACCTCGTAGACGCTCATCGGTGCCGCATGCCAGCGGGTGCCCGCCCGNCCGGTCATCCAGTCGGCGTCGCCCCAGGTGTAGTCGGAGTCCCAGACCACCGACCCGGTGGCCGGCCTCGGTGGCGAAGGCGAACGGGTCGGCCTTCTGCCGCCACACGCTGTCCGCCCCGAGCACGTCGTACTTGTACGTCGCGTGCTTGCCGACGCCGGGCACGAACAGTTCCCACACTCCGGAGGCTCCGAGCGAGCGCATCGAGTAGCCGCGACCATCCCAGTAGTTAAAGTCACTGACGATTCGGACGCCGCGCGCGTTGGGCGCCCACACCGCGAACGACGTGCCGGTGACCGGGCCCGCCGGGGTGTCGTAGCGGCGCAGGTGCGCGCCGAGAACCTTCCACAGCTCCTCGTGTCGGCCCTCACCCACCAGGTGCAGGTCGATCTCGCCGAGCGTAGGCAGGTAGCGATACGGGTCGTCGAGCAGAAACGTGCCGGTGTCATAGGTGACTTCCAGGCGGTAGTCGGGCACGGTGTCGCGCTCGAGCTCGCCAACAAAGACGCCGCCGTGGACGTGCTCCATCGGGGTGCGGTCGTCCCCGGCCACCACCGTGACGCTGCGGGCTTCCGGCCGCAGGGTGCGTACGACCACTCGGCCGCCCTCTGGGTGCGCGCCCAGGACCGAGTGCGGCTGTGCGTTCGAGCCGCCGACGATGCGCTCCAGCTCGGCGCGCCGGGCCGACGCGCCGTCGTCGGTGCCGGTGGCCTTGACCGCCTCCTGCACCGCGCTGGCGGCAGTGGCGGCCTTGGCGGTGGTCTTGGCCGCAGTCCGCTTGGTGGTGGACTTCGCCGTGGCGGCGGCGGTCGCGGCCGTTGCCGCCGCGGTGGCGCCAGCGCTGGCGGCTCGCTTGGCCGGCGCCTGACGGGGCGCCGCCTTGCGGGCTGCCGCGTTCTTGGCGGGCGTGTCCTCGGCCGCGCCCGTAGGGGTTGGCTCCGGTTCCGGCTCGGACGGTCCGTTGACCGGCAGGTCGGCGTCGACCATGTCAGCCCACCAACCGCTCGATCGAGCCGAGCGGGATCGTCAGCCAGCTGGGCCGATGCCGCGCTTCATACACCACTTCGTATACCGCCTTGTCGAGCTCGAACGCCCGCAGCAGTGCGGCCTCCTCGCGGGGGTCGCGGTCACTGCCTTGGGCATAGCCGTCACAGAACGCCTCGCTGTTGCGCTCTGCCCATTCGTTCGCCCGGTAGGTCAGCCCGGGCGCGTTCAGGTGTTCCGCGAGCAGGTGCCGCGCAGCGTAGTCGAACGACCGCATCATTCCAGCCACGTCGCGCAGTGGTGACATTAGCCGGGTGCGCTCCGCCAACGGCCGGGCCGGTTCGCCCTCGAAGTCCAATAGCACCCACCGCGTCTCGACCCGCAGCACCTGGCCGAGGTGGTAGTCGCCATGAATCCGCTGCACTGGCACCGGTTCGGTGCGCCCGGCGACCTCGGCATAGGCCGCCCGAAGTGCCTCGGCGTACGGCGTCAGCTCNGGCACAGCGGCCAGCGCGGCGTCGAGGCGCTCGCNCAGCTGCCCGGCGGTGGCCCGGGACTCCGCGGCTGTGGCCAGGTCGGTGGGCAGTGCCCGGGCCAGGTCGGCGTGCACCACGGCGGTGGCGTGCCCGAGGCGCTCGGACTCGCCGGCGAAGTCACCGCCAACCTCGTCGGCATGCAGGTCGGCCTCGGCGTAGAGGTCGCGCACGCTGGTCGTCGCCAGCGCCCAGCCGTCGGTCCCGGTCCGCAGGAACGGCGCCAGCATGCCGAGGGTGACCGGCGTACCGGCCANCTGCCCCTCGATCGACCCCAGCGGGGCGGCGACGTAGGCGCACCCCACCCGGCCCAGCGCCCGGGTCAGTTCCAGGTCCGGGTTCACCCCCGGCGCGATGCGGCGGAACAGCTTGAGGATGTAGTCGTCGCCGTAGACCACGGAGGTGTTGCTCTGCTCGCCGCCCTGGACCCGGCTGGGCAGGGTGGTGTCGAGCGTCACGCCGGGCTCGGTGCCGAAGGAGACCGCGCCGACCACCGCCCCAGCCTTGATCTGGGCCAGCAGCACCGTCGCGAGCTCGGCGTCGAAGACCGCGTCGTACGCCGTCAGCTCACCGGCGCCCAGTTGACCGATCCGAGCGTGGTCCAGCCGCTCGGGCAGCTTCGCCGCGGTGCCGAGCGGCACCGAGTAGCGCTCGGCCGGCCCATCGGCGTAGTCCACCCGGGCGATCACTAGGTGCAGGCCAGGCGGCCCCGTGGCCGACGCCGGTTCGGTCAGCGCGAGGGCCTGCTCGACGGCGACCTGCCGCAGTGGCCGGCCCTTGCCGGCGTACCACCGCTGGGTCGGCAGCCAATTAACGAGCAGCTCGGCCAGAGCGTCCTGGTCCAGGTCGGCCATCAGTCCTCCGTCCGGCTGAGCTGGAACCAGTAGAAGCCATGCCCGGCGATGGTGAGCAGGTAGGGCAGCTCCCCGATGCGGGGGAAGCGCACGCCGCCGACCAGTTCCACCGGGGTGCGACGCTCGTACCGGCGTAGGTCCAGCTCGACCGGCTGCGGGAACCGGGAGAGGTTGTTGACGCACAGCACCAGGTCATCGCCGAACTCTCGGACGAAGGCCAGCACGCTGGGGTTGGACGAGCCGAGCTCGGTGTAGCTGCCCTGGCCGAAGGTGGGGTGCCGCTTGCGGACCTCAATCATGCGTCGGGTCCAGTGCAGCAGCGAGGTCGAGGACCGGGTGGTCGCCTCCACGTTGAGCGCCTGGTAGCCGTATACCGGGTCCATCAGCACCGGCAGGTAGAGCCGGGCCGGGTCGGCGGAGGAGAAGCCGGCGTTGCGGTCCGGGGACCACTGCATCGGGGTGCGCACCCCGTCGCGATCGCCGAGGTAGATGTTGTCGCCCATGCCGATCTCGTCGCCGTAGTAGAGCACCGGCGAGCCCGGCAGCGACAGCAGCAGCGCGGTGAACAGCTCCATCTGGTCGCGGGAGTTGTCCAGCAGNGACGCCAGCCGGCGGCGGATGCCGATGTTGGCCTTCATCCGNGGGTCGCGGGCGTACTCGGCGTACATGTAGTCGCGCTCTTCGTCGGTGACCATCTCGAGCGTCAGCTCGTCGTGGTTGCGCAGGAAGATGCCCCACTGGCAGTTCGCCGGGATGTGCGGCGTGGAGGTCATGATCTCGGAGATCGGGTAGCGCTGCTCGCGGCGGACCGCCATGAAGATGCGCGGCATCAGCGGGAAGTGGAAGGCCATGTGGCACTCGTCCCCGCCGGCGTCGGGGTCACCGAAGTACTCGACGACGTCGGCCGGCCACTGGTTGGCCTCGGCCAGCAGCACCCGGTCCGGGTAGAACCGGTCTACCTCGGCGCGCACCCGCTTGAGGTAGGCGTGCGTGGCCGGCAGGTTTTCACAGTTAGTGCCCTCGGCCACGAACAGGTAGGGCACCGCGTCCAGCCGGAAGCCGTCGATGCCCAGGTCCAGCCAGAACCGCAGCACCGCCAGCATGGCATCGCGCACCTGCGGGTTCTCGTAGTTCAGGTCCGGCTGGTGGCTGAAGAATCGATGCCAGTAGTACTGCCCGCGGACCGGGTCCCAGGTCCAGTTGGACTTCTCGGTGTCGACGAAGATGATCCTCGCGTCCTGGTAGCGGTCATCGGTGTCCGACCAGAGGTAGAAGTCGCCGTAGGGACCGTCCGGGTCGGCCCGGGACGCCTGGAACCAGGCGTGCTGGTCGCTGGTGTGGTTCATCACCAGGTCGGCGATCACCCGGATGCCGCGCTCGTGCGCCGCTTCAACCAGCCGGACGAAGTCGCCGAGGTCACCGAACTCCGGCAGGATGGAGGTGAAGTCGCTGATGTCGTAGCCACCGTCGCGCAACGGCGAGGCGTAGATCGGCAGCAGCCAGAGGCAGTCCACGCCCAGCCACTGCAGGTAGTCCAGCTTCGCGGTCAGACCGCAGATGTCGCCGGTGCCGTCGGCGTTGCTGTCGGCGAAGCCGCGGATGAGCACCTCGTAGAAGACCGCGCGCTTGTACCAGTGCGGATCGCGGGACTCTTCCGGACTGGTCAGCTCGGCCGGCGCGCTCACCGGCCCACTCGCCGCACGGTCAGCACGTGCGCCGGCTCGATGAACGGGTCCAGCCGGACGAAGGCCTGCTCGCCCCAAGTCCAGGTCTGCCCGGTCACCTCATCGGTGACNACGAATCGGTCGCCCCAGTCGAAGCCCAGCTCGGGCATGTTCAGGTGCAGCATGCCTTCGCGGACCGAGTGCGGGTCCAGGTTGACCACGACGATCACGGTGTCGGCGTCTGAGTCCCCGTCCGGGTCCTCGTCTGATGCCGCCTCGGCCCGTTTGGACCAGGCCATCAGCTCGGCCGTGTCGGCGTGGTGGAAGCGCACGTTGCGCAGCCGTTGCAGCGCCGGATGCTCGCGCCGCAGCCGGTTCAACGTCGTCAGGTACGGCGCCAACGACCGCCCGTCGGCCTCCGCGCCGGCCCAGTCCCGGGTCCGGTACTGGTACTTCTCCGAGTTCAGGTACTCCTCGCTACCGGCGCGGACGGCGACGTGCTCGGCCAGCTCATAGCCGGAGTAGACGCCCCAGGTGGGGGACAGCAGGGCGGCCAGCACTGCCCTGATCTTGAACGCCGGCGGACCGCCGTACTGCAGGTAGGCGTGCAGGATGTCCGGAGTGTTGACGAAGAAGTTCGGCCGCATGTAGTCGGCGGCGTCCCCGGCCAGCTCGGTCAGGTACTCCTCGAGCTCCCACTTCGCCGTGCGCCAGGTGAAGTAGGTGTAGGACTGGGTGAAGCCGATCTTGGCTAAGGTGTGCATCATCGGCGGCCGGGTGAATGCTTCGGCCAGAAAGAGCACGTCCGGGTCGGTCTGCTTGACCTCGCCGATCAGCCGCTCCCAGAAGTTCAGTGGCTTGGTGTGCGGGTTGTCCACCCGGAAGATCCGTACGCCGTGGTCCATCCAGTGCCGCAAGACCCGCAGGCACTCGGCGTAGATACCTTCCGGGTCGTTGTCGAAGTTCATCGGGTAGATGTCCTGGTANCGCTTCGGCGGGTTCTCGGCGTACGCGATCGACCCGTCCGCGCGGGTGGTGAACCATTCCGGGTGCTCGGTCACCCATGGGTGGTCGGGGGAGGCCTGCAGCGCATAGTCCAGCGCCACCTCCATGCCGAGCTCGCGAGTCCGGGCGACGAAGGCGTCGAAGTCGGTCAGCGTCCCCAGCTCGGGATGGACGGCGTCGTGGCCACCCTCGGCCGAACCGATCGCCCAGGTGGAGCCGGGGTCGTCCGGGCCGGGGGTGGGGGTGTTGTTCGCGCCCTTGCGAAACGACCGCCCGATCGGGTGGATCGGGGGCAGGTAGACCACGTCGAAGCCCATCGCGGCGATGGCCGGCAGCCGCTCCATGGCGGTGCGCAGCGTGCCGCTGCGGGGCGGGTCGAGGCTGGCGCCTTCCGAGCGCGGGAAGAACTCGTACCAAGAGCCGAACAGCGCTCGCGGCCGGTCGACCCAGATCTCGTACGCCGGGGAGGCGGTCACCAGCTCGCGCACCGGATGCGCGTCCAGCATTGCGGTCAGCTCCGGGTCCAGCGCGGTGGCCAGCTTGGTGCCGGGTGCGACCCCGGGCGCCCGCAGNAGCTGGGCCACTGAGCGCACGCCGTCCTGGCGCTCCGGTGGCACCCCGCCAGCGGCNCGCTCCAGCAGCCGGGCGCCTTCTTCGCAAACCAGTTCGACGTCCTGGCCCAGCGGCAGCTTGATCCCGGCATCATGCCGCCAGGTCGCCAGCGGGTCGCCCCAGGCCTCGATCACGAAGGACCACAGCCCCTCGAGGTCGACGTGAACCGCTCCCAGCCAGCGGTCGGTTCCCGGCTCGGTTATCCGCAGCCGAGTGAACGGCCCGGTCCGGCCGTCCGGTGCGCGCGCCACCACATTGGCGGCGACGGCGTCGTGGCCCTCGCGGAACACGGTCGCTCGAACCGGGACTGTCTCTCCCGCGACCGCACGCGCGGGCAGCAGCCCGCACGTCACCACGGGCTGTACGTCGGTGATAGCCAGGCGCCCAATCATCGGCGCTGACCGTACCGGTAGGGCCTGGCGCGGGCGGCACCGGTTGTCGTCGCGCTTTCGGCAGGGCCCGGCGAAGCCGAGCCGCGAATGCGTCGAAGCGCCGGTCGCGGTCGTAAGGTCGGTGTCGTGAAAGCCCTCCGCCGGTTCACCGTGCGCGCCGCGCTGCCCGAAGCTCTCGCCCCCCTTGACCGGCTGGTGATGAACCTGCGTTGGTCCTGGCACCCCGACTCGCTCGACCTGTTCGAGTCGGTCGACCCGGAGACCTGGCGCAGGTGCGGCGGCGACCCGGTCCGGTTGCTCGGTGCCGTCTCCGCCGAGCGGATGGCTGCGCTGGCCAAGGACCGCCGGTTCCTGCGCCGGCTCTCCGATGCCGCCGAGGACCTCGACGACTACCTCACCAGCGCCCGCTGGTACCAGAGCCTGTCCGACGTACCGCGCTCCATTGCCTATTTCTCGCCCGAGTTCGGGATCACCGAGGTCCTGCCGCAGTACTCCGGCGGCTTGGGCATCCTCGCCGGGGACCACCTCAAGACGGCCAGCGACCTCGGCGTACCGATCATCGGCGTCGGCCTGCTCTACGGTAGTGGCTACTTCAAGCAGTCCCTGTCCGCCGACGGTTGGCAGCTGGAGCGCTACCCCCCCGTCGACCCGCACGGCCTGCCCGTCCAGCTGCTGCGCGCCGCGGACGGTCCGGCGGTGCGGGTGGAGGTCGGGATGCCGGGTGGCCGGGCGCTGCGGGCGCAGATCTGGCGGGCGCAGGTCGGTCGGGTCCCGCTGCTGCTGCTCGACAGCGACATCGAGGGCAACCAGCCGGCCGAGCGCACCGTCACCGACCGGCTGTACGGCGGCGGCAGCGACCACCGACTGCTGCAGGAGATGCTGCTGGGCATCGGCGGAGTCCGGGCGGTGCGGGCGTTCTGCGCCATCTCCGGGACGGCGGCGCCGGAGGTGTTCCATACCAACGAGGGGCATGCGGGCTTCCAAGGCGTGGAGCGGATCCGCGAGCTCACCGCCGCCGGCCTGACCTTCGACGAGGCCCGGGAAGTGGTCCGGGCCGGGACCGTGTTCACCACCCACACCCCGGTGCCGGCCGGTATCGACAGGTTCCCGCGCGAGTTGATCGCCTTGCACTTCGGTGGCGACAACGCCTCGCCGGGAGTCCCGGTGGACCGCGTGCTCGCGCTGGGGGCGGAGCCCATGGGCGGGGATCCGCTGGTGTTCAACATGGCCGTGATGGGGCTGCGGCTGGCACAGCGGGCCAACGGCGTCAGCAAGCTGCACGGTCAGGTGAGCCGGGAGATGTTCGCCGGCCTGTGGCCGGGCTTCGACGTCGGCGAAGTGCCGATCACCTCGGTCACCAACGGCGTGCACGCGCCGACCTGGGTGGCTCGGGAGGTTTTCGAGCTCGCTGAAGAGCAGATCGGCCCGGACCTGCTCTACAGCGGCAAGGGCTGGGAGCGGATCGACGAGCTGCCTGCCGGAGTGGTCTGGTCGACCCGGCGGGTGCTGCGCGCCCGGCTGGTCGAGGAGGTCCGCGGCCGGCTGCGCGAGTCCTGGATCCAGCGCGGCGCCAGCAACGCCGAGCTGGGCTGGATCCAGACGGTCTTTGACCCGGACGTGTTGACTATCGGCTTCGCCCGCCGAGTGCCGTCGTACAAGCGGCTGACGCTGATGCTAACCGACCGGGAGCGATTGCGGTCGCTGTTGCTGGACCCGGACCGGCCGATGCAGATGGTCATCGCCGGCAAGTCCCACCCCGCCGACGACGGCGGCAAGGCGCTGGTGCAGCAGATGGTGCGGTTTGCTGACGACCCGAAGGTGCGGCACCGGATCGTCTTCCTGCCGGACTACGGATCGGGATGGCGCGCTACCTCTACGCTGGCTGCGACATCTGGCTGAACAACCCGCTGCGCCCGCTCGAGGCCTGTGGCACCTCCGGCATGAAGTCGGCGCTCAACGGCGGGCTCAACCTGTCCATCCGGGACGGGTGGTGGGACGAGATGTTCGACGGGGAGAACGGCTGGGCCATCCCGAGCGCCAACGGCGTGTCCGATCCCGACCGCCGCGACGCGCTGGAGGCGGCGGCCCTGTACGACCTGGTGGAGGGATCGGTCAAAGAACGCTTCTACGGCTCGCCGGACTCGGCGGGCGTACCTCGGCGCTGGGTGGAGATGGTGAAGCACACGCTGCGGTCGCTGGGGCCACAGGTGCTGGCCTCGCGGATGCTGTGCGACTACGTCGAGCAGCTGTACGCGCCGGCGGCGCAGTCGGCGCGGCGGATGGCGCAGTCGTCGTACGCTGGGGCTCGTGAGCTGGCGGCGTGGCGCGCGAGCGTCACCTCCGGGTGGAGCGGCGTGCGAGTGAGCCACGTCGAGTCGGTTGGCGTGGGCGACGCGCCGCAGCTGGGCACGCCGCTGACCCTGCGAGCGGTGGTGGAGCTCGGTGGTCTGTCCCCGGACGACGTCGAGGTGCAGGCGGCCTACGGGCGCGTCGACGAGGCGGACGTGCTGCACGAGCCGACCTTCGTCCAGATGCGGTTGCAGGACCAGGTCGACGGTCAGTACCGCTACGGGGGCGTCGTGCCGCTGGATCGCACCGGGGCCTTCGGCTACACCGTGCGCGCCTGGCCGCACCACCCGTTGCTGGCAGGTCCGGCCGAGCTCGGGCTGGTGGTCACGGCGTAGGTCGGCGGCCGGCTGAGCGGCTTCGGGACAGCGGCCGGCTCAGCGGTTCGCGCGCAGCACCAACAGGGAGTGCGCGGGCAACGGCAGCAGGCGGCCGGCGCGGTGGCGTACCACCGGGGCGCCCGGTCGGGTGGACTCGGCCGCGGTGTCGAGCACTACGTCGTACCGCTTCGCCCACGGCGGCCCCGGCAACCGGAACTCCTGCTCGGCGTTGCCGGCGTGCAGCAGGGTCAGGTAGGAGGCGTCGGTGACCCGCTCGCCCCGCGCCCCCCGGGACCGGATGCTCTCTCCGTCGACGTACATGCCGATGGTCAGCACCGGCTGCCACCAGTCCCGGTCGACCATCTCCGGCCCGGTCGGGGAGAACCAGGCGAGGTCCTTGAGCCCTTGGTCGTGCACCGGCCGACCGCGGAAGAACGAGTGCTGGCGCAGCACCGGCGAGTCGCGGCGCAACCGCAGCAGCTGGCGGACCAGGCCGAGCAGGGCAACCTCGTGCGGGCCGATGTCCCAGTCCACCCAGGANACCTCGTTGTCCTGGCAGTAGGCGTTGTTGTTGCCGNGCTGGGTGCGCCCCATCTCATCGCCCGCCAGCAGCATCGGCACGCCGGTGGACAGCAGCAGGGTAGCCAGCAGGTTGCGCTGCAGCTGGCGACGGACGGCGTTGACGGCCGGGTCGTCGGTCGCACCCTCGACGCCGCAGTTCCAGGACCGGTTCTGGTTGTCCCCGTCCCGGTTGCCCTCGCCGTTGGCCTCGTTGTGCTTTCCCTCGTACGTCGTCAGGTCCCGCAGCGTGAAACCGTCGTGCGAGGTGACGAAGTTGATCGAGGCGAACGGCCGCCGACCGTCTTCCTGGTAGAGGTCGCTGGAGCCGGAGAGCCGGCAACCGAGTTCGCCGACCCCGGGCCGGACGCCGCGCGAGCTGCCCAGCCAGAAGTCGCGCACGCTGTCGCGGTACTTGCCGTTCCACTCCGTCCACAGCGGCGGGAAGTTGCCCACCTGGTAGCCACCGGCGCCGATGTCCCACGGCTCGGCGATCAGCTTGGCGGCGCTGACCACCGGGTCCTGCTGGATGACGTCGAAGAACGCCGACAGCTTGTCGACGTCGTAGAACTCCCGCGCCAGCGCCGAGGCCAAGTCGAAGCGGAAGCCGTCGACGTGCATGTCGGTCACCCAGTACCGCAGCGAGTCCATGATGAGCTGCAGCACGTAGGGGTTGCGGGCGTTGAGGGTGTTGCCGCAGCCGGTGTAGTCGACGTAGCGGCGCGGCTCGCGCTCGTCCAGCCGGTAGTAGGCCGCGTTGTCGATGCCGCGGAAGCTCAGCGTCGGCCCGCGCTCGTCGCCCTCGGCGGTGTGGTTGTAGACCACGTCGAGGATGACCTCGATGCCCGCCGCGTGCAGCGCACGCACCATCGCCTTGAACTCGCGCACCTGCTCGCCCCGGCTGCCGCTGGCGCTGTACGCCGCGTGCGGGGCGAAGTACCCCAGCGAGTTGTAGCCCCAGTAGTTGCCCAGCCCTCGGCGGAGCAGGTGTGGCTCGGAGACGAAGTGGTGCACCGGCTGCAGCTCGACCGCGGTGATCCCCAGCCGGACCAGGTGGTCGATGGCGGCCGGGTGGCTCAGTCCGGCGTAGGTGCCGCGCAGCTGCGGCGGGATCTCCGGGTGTCGGGCGGTGAAGCCCTTGACGTGCAGCTCGTAGATGACGGTGTCGGACCACGGCGTACACGGCCGGCGGTTGTTCCCCCAGGGGAATGTGTCGAAGGTGACCACCGACTTCGGCACGTACGGCGCCGAGTCGCGGTGGTCCNGCACCAAGTCGTCGCGGTTGCGGGCATCGCTGTCGTTAGCATGGCCGAAGATCGCGTCGTCGAGGACGAGCTCGCCGTCAAGGGCGCGGGCGTAGGGGTCGATCAGCAGTTTGTGCGGGTTGAACCGCGCTCCCCGGTGCGGGTCGAAGCTGCCGTACACCCGGAAGCCGTAGCGCTGGCGGGGTCCAACCTGCGGCAGGTAGCCGTGCCAGATGTGGTACGTCGACTCTTCGAGCGCGACCCTGGTCTCCTGGTCCTGCTCGTCGAACAGGCAAACCTCGACCGCCTCGGCACCTTCGGTGAACAGCGCGAAGTTCGTCCCCTCGCCGTCCCAGGTGGCGCCCAGCGGCTTGGGACTCCCGGGCCACGGCCGGACCAGAGGGCCGCCCAATGAGTCCAGCGGGACCGGAGGGCCGGCCGACGGACCCGGACGGCCGAGAAGGCCGGCCGGTGCGGAGACGCTGACAGGCTGCACCAGCGCAGGATATCGCCGCGGGAGGAATGCCCCGGTCACGTGGGCGGACCGCCGCAGGCGGCTGCGTCCGCGTGCGTCGGTACGCTTCGCCGACCGCCGATTGACCAGGGAGTGACCGTGGCCGAGTTCGTTCAGCTCGAGGTCGAGGACAGCATCGGGACCATCCGGCTGGACCGGCCGCCGATGAACGCCCTCAACGTCGCCGTACAGGAGGAGATCCGAGCCGCGGCGCTGGAGGCCACCGAGCGGGCCGATGTCCGGGCCGTCGTGCTCTACGGCGGACCCAAGGTGTTCGCCGCCGGCGCGGACATCAAGGAGATGGTCGAGATGTCGTACGCCGACATGGTGGACCGCTCTAGCGGGCTGCAGAGCTCGCTCACCGCGGTGACGCAGATCCCGAAGCCGGTGATCGCGGCCGTCACCGGCTACGCCCTGGGCGCCGGCTGCGAGCTCGTGCTCACCGCCGACCTGCGCATCTGCGGGGACAACGCCAAGCTCGGCCAGCCGGAGATCCTGCTCGGGGTCATCCCCGGCGCGGGGGGGACCCAGCGGCTGTCCCGGTTGGTTGGGCCGGCGAAGGCCAAGGAGCTGTGTTTCACCGGCCGGTTCGTCGACGCCCAGGAGGCGTTGCGGATCGGCCTGGTCGACCGGGTGGTCGCGCCGGACGATGTCTACTCGGCGGCGCGCGAGCTGGCCGCGCAGCTCGCCCGCGGCCCGGCGTACGCGCTGCGGGCCTGCAAGGAGGCGATCGACGCCGGGCTGGATGTGGACCTCGACACCGGGTTGGCGATTGAGCGGGCGCTGTTCACCGGCTTGTTCGCCACCGAGGACCGGATCACCGGGATGCGCAGCTTCATCGCGAACGGGCCGGGCAAGGCCGAGTTCGGCGGACGGTGAGGCGGCCGGAGGCCGCGGTGCCGGAGGCCACGGTGCCGGACCTCACTGCCGCTCGCCCGGAGGCGCCGCCCGCGGTGCCTGACCTCACTGCCGCGCGCTCCAACCCCAAGCTCGCCAACGTCCTCTATCACGACTGGGAGGCGGACAGCTACGACGCCAAGTGGTCGATCTCGTTCGACGAGCGTTGCCGTACCTATGCCCGGGACCGGTTCGAGCTGGCCGCCGGCGCCGCGGGTTGGCCCTACGGTCGAGCGCTGGAGCTCGGCTGCGGCACGGGGTTCTTCCTGCTCAACCTCAAGCAGGCCGGCGTACTCGACGAAGGCCACGTCACCGACATCAGCCCGGGCATGGTCGCCGCGGCCCAGCGCAATGCCAAGGAACTGGGCTTCTCGGTCGAGGGGCGAGTCGCGGACGCCGAGTCGATCCCGTACGACGACGACACGTTCGACCTGGTGGTCGGGCACGCGGTGCTGCACCACATCCCGGACGTGGAGTTGGCGCTGCGGGAGGTGCTGCGGGTGCTCAAGCCCGGCGGCCGGTTCGTCTTTGCCGGCGAGCCGACCCGGCACGGCGACGTGGTGGCGCGGCGACTGTCGCGGGCGACCTGGGAGGTGGCGACCCGGGCTACGAGGCTTCCCGGGTTGCGCGGATGGGGGCGTCCGGCCGACGAGCTGCGGGCTGCCAGCGAGGCGGGCGGGCTGGAGTGGATGGTCGACCTGCACACGTTCGACCCGGGCGGGTTGGCCCGGATGGCGCTGCGGGCCGGGGCGGTCGACGTCTCGGTGCGGACCGAGGAGCTGATGGCGGCGCTGTTCGGCTGGCCGGCCCGGACCTTCGAGTACGCCGTAAACCCCCAGCGCCTCGGTCCCCGCTGGTTCTGGTTCAGCTACCGGACTTGGCAGCGGCTGGCCTGGTTCGACGCGAAGGCGCTTTCACCCGTCGTACCGGCCGGATTGTTCTACAACGCCCTGCTGACCGGGCTGAAGCCGGCTGGGCCGGTCGAGCTGTAGTAGCCGCCTTCGCTGGCGAGTGTGAGGTCACCGCGGGCGAAGGCGGCCCGGATCCGGGCGGCGGTGTGCAGCGGTCGGTCGGTCACGTCGCGCCAGGTGAACCGGACCACCACGAACCCGGCCTGTTCGAGTCGTTCCTGGCGCAGCTTCTCGGCGCGCAGCACGCTGGCTTCGGCGTACTTGCCGAGGCCGTCCGCCTCCCCGACGGTCCGATGGTCGGGCCAGCAGAAGTCGACCCGACCGATGCGTCCGCCCTCGTCGCCGAGCCAGTGCTGGGTCCGGGGCGCCGCGATGCCGTGCGCGGCGAAGAAGACCCGGCTGGCTGACTCCAGTGGGGACTCGGCGGCCGGATCGGCGAACGCCACTGCCCGCGCGGCAGTGCGGACTTCGGGCCAGCCGGCGCAGTCGGCCAGTACGGCGCTGATGGCGCGGACGGTGCAGCGCCGCTGGTGCAGCGCCGCGTCCAGGAGCATGACCGCGTCCCGAAACGGCATCGCTCGGGCCAGGTCGACCAGGGTCCGGGCAACCGTCGTGACCGCAATCCCGTGGCTCACGGTCACGTGGTGCGCTGGCACCGCGGCGACCTGCAGCTCGATTCCGGGGAGCTTCGCCGGGGTGGCCAGGCCAGCCCGGGCTCGGGTGAGGACCACAGCGACCGGCGGTGGGCCCGGCAACGTGAGCCCGTGCAGGATGGCGGCGGACGTGCCGCTGGCTACCGCCGCCGACACGACGCGCAGCGCCGCGAACACCCTCAGGGCGTGGGCGGATGCGGGATTGCCGGCGGCCGCGTCCCACTCCGCCCGTACGACGTACACCCCGGTCCGCACCCGTCGCCAGTCCCCGCGGCGCAGCCGCACCCGGATCGCGCCCGGCGTGTGGCCGGCGGCCAGGGCGTCGGCGCGCGTAAACGGCCCGGACCGCCCGCGGGCGTCGCCGAGCGGCCCGGGCGGCCCGACCCGCCCGCGGGCAGCGCCGGCCGCCGCCGCCTCGGCGGGGG
>JGI24137J36423_1000159_pt1 | contig 15913 bp, 10 predicted proteins | sample BarGraNGADG00311_FD_36423 | JGI IMG/M metagenome (IMG submission 36423) | reverse complement strand
GTAAATGGACACAATTCCACGCATACGCCGCAATATGAGCACTTCTTCTGATCGAAGACCATCTCGGGGACTTCCATCTCCTTAAAGCCCACAGCGCCGACTGGACCCTTCTCTATGGCCTCTTCTGGACATACTTCTTTGCAAATGCCGCAGCCAGTACATCGCTCCATGTCAAGAGCGAGGTTGAGGGTCTGTACCAGCGTCTTCTGTTCTATGATCGATTTTCGTCCTTCCTCTCTTTTAGAGTATATCGGAAACAAAGCCAAAGCTCATTCCCTCCTTTATTGTGTTAGCTGGATGCAATCTCTCGGACATGCCTGAAGGCAAACGCCGCACGCTTCGCAGACATCCTCGTCTACGGCGAGGGATTTACCACCCTGCACTTTGTACGTCTTCTTGGTCGTCGCGGGCTCATCAAAGACGAGTTCAAGCGCGTTGACTGGGCACGCCACGACGCAGTTGTTGCAGCCAGTGCAGCTCTTATCTATGTGTAACGCAAATGTCACTTATTTCACCAGCCTCGTATCAACTAAAAAGTCAACTAGTTCACTCGTAGGTTCAAAATGTGTAATATAAAAGGCTTATTATTTCGTTCGATTATCAAAGCCATTTTGTCGCTTTTAAACCTACCCGTCACTTCGTTTAGCGCATCGACAAACGGCNTTCGCCGTTCCTCGTACACTAGCATTCATATATTATTTAGTCAGATTATATATTATTTACTTCAATAAATCAAATTCGCGCGTAAGTTTATGCCATTCAAAACTAGCGAGTTAGCAAGATTTTTTAGGCATAAACTGCGTGTATCATTTTTAAAAATATACATATATATATTTGTCATTTGTAGATGATAAAGCTGCTGGCAACGTCACCAACCCAGCAGCTAGTTCACGTTCGTTTGACGATTCGAGCTTCGCACCGGCGCCCCAAACGACTAATCGGCACGATTTCAGCCCTTCCAGCGCGTTTAAAGAGCCAAGAATATCTCGCGTTCAAATGGAGGTATAACAACCTTATATATTAGTAATTTCATATAAATAGTTAGTTAGAATTGATAGCAGTTTTGGCGCTTCTGTGTAGAATATTTTTTGAATTGAACTTCTTTAGAAAATCTGTTCAAAATATTTTATATAGAGGGAGCCAAAATACAAGTGGGTCAAGAGTGTGAGGCAATTTTGCATATCTCCGAGAGGTCATGGCGTAAATGNCCGTCTCATTGACTCTCACTACTTTTCCAGATTTTAGACACGAGGTGACTCATAAATGGGAGATAAGGTAAAGGTCCAAGAGGACTGGCTAGCCGTTTGTTCTGGTTGCGAGATAGCCGTTCTAGATTTGCACGAAGCGCTTCTTGATGTGCTGCAACTGATAGAATTCGTTCGCATTCCAGTTTTAATGGACATCAAGGACTTTGATCAACATACTACGGTTGGCATACTGACTGGTGGCATTCGCAACGAAGACAACTTGCACGTTGCTCAGAAAGTTCGCGAGACCTCAGACATCGTAGTTGCGCTCGGCAGTTGCGCGGCGTTCGGTGGCGTTCCAGGTTTGAACAACATCAACGCGATGTCAGACATCAAACAAACAGTTAAAACATCTGCGTCCACAGCNCCTGATCAAGAGATACCGACATCACCAGAGCTTCCAAAGCTCTTTGACACGNTGAGACCTGTCTCGGACGTTATCAAAGTTGACTATTTCATCCCCGGATGTCCGCCAGATGCGTTCCTCATCGCGGAGGTGCTTACCGCGCTTCTAAAGGGCGAAGAACCTCAATTAAGCAATAAAAACGTTTGTGAGGACTGTCCCCGAGAGAGGAAGGAGAAGAGGATAACCGAAATCAAGCGGCCAATTGAAGCAAACGGGGAAGGTAACGAATGTCTGCTTAACCAAGGATTCATGTGTATGGGGCCCGCAACGCGTAGCGGGTGCGGCGCGCAATGTCCACAAGTCAATGCAACGTGCACCGGCTGCTACGGACCAACAGCATCTTCATATGAACAGGGTGCGGCGATGCTTAACGTAGTTGCATCAGCATACGGTTTAGATGATGATGACACAGTCGACTTAAACGAGATGAATAAGGACGTCTATGATCCAATAGGCACCTTCTATCGTTATACGCTGCCTGTTTCACTTATTAAGGCGAAGGTCACCGAAAAGAGGTAATGAATATGGGAAAGAAAATCACTGTCGAACCCGTGTCGAGGGTCGAAGGTCACGCAAAAATTACAATAAACCTTAACGACGCAGGACAGGTAGATGATGCGCACGTGCACGTTATCGAGATGCGTGGCTTTGAAAAACTCCTACAAGGGAGGCCTATAGAAGACGCTCAGAGAATCGTGACGGCCATTTGTGGCATATGTCCTGTCAGCCACCACCTCGCTTCAGCGAAAGCAGCTGACAACACCTTTGGCGTTGAAATCCCACGTCCCGCTGCATTGCTCCGGGAGCTTATGCATATGGGACAGATGATACACAGCCACACGCTGCACTTCTTCTACCTTGCCGCGCCAGACCTCATATTCACGCCCGACGGCGATCCAAAGAAGCGGAATNTCTTTGGTGTGATTGAGGCAAACCCTGAGCTTGCAACACAAGCAGTCCTCAATAGAAAACGAGGCCAAGAGATGATAAGGGCTATTGGCGGAAGGGCTGCACCTATCACCGCAAAGCCTGGGGGACTCACTAAGGGAATCACCGAGGAACAGCGTCAGAAGATGCTCAAGGACGCCCAGGACTCGATTGAATTCACAAAGCTAGGCTTAGAAGTGGCTTCTCCAATATTCGAGCAATATATGGATGTCATAAAAATGCTCGGAGTCGTCGAGACCCCCATGATGGGCTTAGTCAAGGACGGAAACCTCGAGATGTACGACGGAACGCTGCGTATGATGGATACTGATGGATCCATCATAAAGGAGTTTGATCCCACCAAATACGCGGACTACATTCAGGAGAATTATCAAGAATGGTCGTACCTGAAATTCCCGTATTGGAAGGAGAAGGGCTGGCCTGATGGCATCTATCGCGTTGCGCCCCTGGCCCGTATAAACGTGTGTGACCAGATTTCAACACCGCTAGCCAACGATATGCTCACGGACTTCAGAGCCGCTTTTGGAAGGATGCCACAGCAGACGTTACTCTATCACTACGCAAGGCTTATTGAGCTGATGTACGCTAGCGAACGTGCTATTGAACTCCTAAACGATCCAGATATAACCAGCACAGACGTTTGGGCAAAGCCCGAAGTGCGAGCGGCTACAGGCGTTGGTGTTCTTGAAGCGCCGAGAGGGACGCTCATACACCAGTACAGCACAGATGATGAGGGCATCATAACGAACGCCAACATGATCGTTTCGACCGGTCACAACCAAGGGGCGATGGATCTTGGTGTTCGCGAGGCTGCAAAAGTCCTAATAAAGGACGGCGAACCATCGGAAGGCATGCTCAATCGGCTTGAGATGGTCATCAGAGCTTATGACCCGTGCTTCTCGTGTGCAACCCACACGATTGATGGACGCTGGCCAGTCAAACTTGAACTTGTAGGACCCGACGGACGAACCAGAACATACACCAACTACTAAAAAATAAGAACCGATAAGGCATTTTTGCCTTATCTTCCACTTTTTTTTGTTTTTTCTCTCGCCTTTTCGCTAGAAAGTCCCACATAGCCGAAGCTATCGGCAAGCAACGGCGCCAATACCCATAATAGTGTCCTGAGCGAAATCCCACACAACGACTGTTTCTGCGTTGTTCGTTATCTCAAGCTTTCTTGTTCCGGTAATTTCGCCAATTTTGGCCGCTGCAATACCAGCTTCCTCGAAGATGTTCACTATCTTGCGCACGTTCTCTGGTTGAGCTGTCACCACAAATCCCATTCCTGGGTACATGCGGAGCCAAAGGTGCATATCCATGCCATTGGGGATCGGAATTCGATCAAGTTGAACTAAAGCGCCTTTTTCGGAGACTTCAAGCAACATAGCAAGTGTCCCGAGCAATCCGGGATTGCTGATGTCCTTGCCTGCTGTCACTAAGTGCTGTTGCGCCAAGTGAGGCATAGTTTCCAACTGTCGGCGGATGATTTCAGTATGTTTCATCGTTGTAGTATCCCAACAGAGACTACACGATGGATGAACGCGACCGTCCAAGTCAACCGCAGCAATAACGTCGTGCCCTTCCCGGGCAGTGCAGCTATAAATGAGCGAGTCGGTCTTTGCTGTTCCGATAATAGCAACGTCGAGTGCGTTGTAACTCGTATCGGGGTGCAGGTGCCCACCAACAACTGGCACGCCGAATTTTCTTACCGCTTCGCTCATTCCCGCCAAGACTCGGTTACAAACTTCGGGCGAATTCGCCGAGAAAACGTCGACCATTGCGAGTGGGGTACCCCCCATCGCCAAAATATCGTGAATATTAACAAGCACAGCACAGTAGCCAGCCCATTCGGGATCTGCGTCCATAAGCCTTGACCAAATACCGTCGGCAGCCAATAAGAGCGATTCATCGCCGCGTTCGATTACAGCTGCATCCTCCCCGAAATTGCCTGTACTGAGGTCCTCATCGAACCATTTCACAAGCGGACCTATTGCGCGCTTCCGTGCGACGCCTTCAAAATCACGAAGCGACTGCGCTAGTTCGTCCAGTTTCATATCGTTCACAAAACATTAATAGACATAAGGGGTTCTTATATCCTTATACCGCTTTATCTCCTGATTTCTGCGCTCAATTTCTATGGACTTAGTCGAAAAATACCGTCCGCGCACTCTTTCAGAAGTGAGAGGCAACCACAAAGCTTTGGAAGAGCTACGCAAATGGGCATTGAACTGGCCGTCTGACAAATCAGCAGCGTTGCTGTACGGCAGGCCGGGCACAGGCAAAACCTCTGCTGCCGTCGCATTGGCAAATGACATGGGATGGCAGTTACTCGAGCTCAATGCGAGCGACAAGCGGACGCAAGGAATGATCACAGAAACGGCAGGAGAAGCGTCAAAAAACGCATCGCTTCTCCATGCAAAGAAACTGATACTCCTTGATGAGATAGATAACCTGCACGGTACTTCTGACCGTGGCGGCGCAAAGGCGGTCACCGAACTGGTCAAAAAAACACGCGAACCAGTAATCCTGACCGCCAATGATCTCTACGGCGTCTCATCGACGCTGCGCCGATACTGCACACAAATTCCCTTTTTGGCCATCAGAGAGGAAAGCGCACTAAAAGCACTTCTGGATATTTGGTATAACGAAAAAAGAGAAGCCCTCCGCGCCCGAGAAGCTGTTGCTGACCTGATGGTTCACCTCGAAGAACCAGATCAGATTCGAAGCAATGTAGCTGAGCTCACAGCAGTTAGAGATGATCTTGAGCTTCTCGCGCAACTTAGCTTTGACCTCAACGTCCTTACGAAGATTTCCGAAGCTAGGAATGCCGTTTCTAACTTGATGGCCAACCTTGAAGAGGCACAGCAGACCCCAAACGATGCAATTGGACTGAAGGTAGTCAGCACTGATTTAAATGTACTAACAGACTTTTTTTTTGAGCTCGGAATACTGCAAGAGGCGGTCTCGGACGTTAGTCACTCGTTAGACACTGTCAATCTGCCCTCGATCGAACTAATAGTGAAGAACTCTAAAGGTGATCTGCGATCAGCAATCAACGACTTTCAAGCTTTCATCGGCGGAGCCACTGGAGAAACCGCAGCTCGTGATCGAGCTGAGTCCACATTTAACCTGATGAGAAGCGTCTTTAGTGATCGGGACGCTAAAATGCCGCTCACCATCTCATACGCAGTCGATGAAACCCCAGAAGACCTTGTTCACTGGATAGACGAAAACCTTCCACGCGCTTTAAAAGGGAAGGGACTAGCGCGCGCATTTCAGGTCTTAAGCAAGGCGGACATCTACCTCGGGCGAACCAGAAAGCGGCAAAACTACGGCCTGTGGAAATATGCTAATGAACTTATGACCTCAGGCGTAAACGTAGCTGCTCGCACAAACCATGAGCAAAGCAACACGGCAACTAAATATTCACCCCCTACCCATTGGATGCGTCTCGGACAAACACGCTCCAAACGTGGTTTGCGGGACGGCGTCGCATCAAAAATTGCCTCCACAAACCACATCTCCGTCGCCCGAGCACGAGAAGAGATTCTTCCGTTGTACAGAGAGTATGCACTAAGAGATCCGGCTAGGATAGTGGCAGCACTAAATCTTAATGCTGAAGAGCTTTCGTTCTTAATGGATGTCAAAAAAGACGCCGCAGCTGTAAAAAAAGGACTTAAAGATGCAGAACAACTGATCAGCGAAAGCATGCCCACAGATGAACAGATCTCGAAGCATAGCTTTGCCAATTCCGACGCACAACAGCCCTCGTCTGAGAATCTCACCGATTCAGCGTCTAAGCCGCGAATACAGCACGATAGTCAACAGATCGCGAGTGACGGCAGCGCAAATCGAAAAAATGGCCCACATCACGGCCAAAAATCCCTTGACGAGTTTTAAGCGCGATCGATGGTAGTGTTCTCTGCCATTCGCTCGTTAAATCGCTTTAAAACCTGCACCATTACGCTATTTTGTAAAATTGCTTCTTGAATATGCTTCTGCGCACGTTTTTTAGCATAAGCGTCCTCAACGAACTCTATGCCCGCATATTCTACGCGTGTAAGTATAAGTCCTAAAGCAGGCGCTGATCGGATCCCTTCAGTGTGCACTTTTGGGTTCAACATATTGCCAAACCACTCTACGCTTTGTAGTCCGTTGCCCACAAACGCTAAGGCACTTACAAGTTTTCTCATCATGTTCCAAACGAAACTGTCAGCCGCAACCTTAATCACCACACAGCCACCCGACACCCGAACATCTGATGAGAGGATCTCTCTGACAGCAGAGCGACGCTTATCGAGACTGAAGTTTTGAAAATCATGAACTCCGACTAAGAGATCAGAGGCTTCCCGCATTGCACTTACGTTGAACTGTCCATCGCACAGGAAATATTGATATTCACGCAAAACCGCGTCACGCCGGGCATCGAACGTCTGGGGTACGTCAGCGCGTGCCCACGTCCAGATCTCATCCGGAAGGTGAGTGTTGATCAGACGAGGAACTGCTAAGCCGCTAGCCTCAGTTTCAAACGCTATGACTGCGTCAAGAGCGTGAACCCCTTTATCAGTTCTACCAGAGGCTGTAAAATGAGCGGCATCGATCTCTTCAATCAAATGCGCAAGGCGCAGGGCTTCGACTACCCCCGCCTGTATTGTTGGTAGGCCTGGTTGCACTTGAAAACCCAGATACTGAGTCCCAAGGTACGCAAGCCGCATGGCTACTTTTGACTTTGTCATAGATCGCTTCAGTTTATAGGGTGTTCAAACCCCTTTAAAGCTTTCAACAATTGCGTAGAACTATCCGAACAAAGTATCCTCTGTGGCCCTTGTCTTGTGGCCGGTCAATTCAGTTGAGTCCGTGCGTTTCCACCGCACATAAGCCGCACCAAACATAACAATTTATTTACCGGATACTTGTGATTAGCATAAAAGGGCAGTCCATCAGGAGTTCACCCTGAGCTGCTTCTGCACGAGCAGAAGAAATGACGAAAGCGATCCTAGGGTTTGAAAATGGCGTCGGGTTAGTAGGAAAACATTTTGGCGCCAAGCAGGCCATAACGGGCGAGCTTGTTTTTGCTACCCCCTATACCGGCTACGTCGAAGCGTTAACCGACCCTTCTTACAACGGTCAAATCTTGCTTTTTACCTACCCGCTGGTCGGTAACTATGGCATAGATTACGAGGACTGCCAATCAGACCGTATCCAAGCTGAAGGATTTATCATCAGAGAGCTATGTGAGCACCCCACCAACGATAAAACGCTTCACGAGTTTCTCAAGGTCCATAATATTCCGGGGATATGGGACATTGATACCCGAATGATCACTATCATGATTCGTGACGAAGGCGCGATGCGGGCAAGCTTATTGCCATCTACCAGAGGCAGCGACGCCGATGTAAAAAGGGCGATTGACCTTGCGCGCAATGCGCCCGATATATCGCATCTTGACCTCCTGTCAGAGGTTACCTGCAAAGAGGCCTACCGCATTCCGGGCAAAGGGAAACGTTTCGTGCTTATGGACTTTGGTGTCAAGCGAAACACATTAAACAATCTTACGCGTCGAGACGTTGACCTCATCGTCGTGCCTGCTGATACGCCAGCACAACAAGTGGCAGACTACAAACCTGATGCGATACTGCTTTCCAACGGGCCCGGCGATCCTATGCAAGCTAAAAATGGGATTAACGTGGTGCGTGAACTCGCCGGACAGCTCCCTATCTTCGGAATATGTCTTGGACATCAACTTATAGCCCTCGCACTTGGTGGAGAGACTTTTAAGCTTAAATTTGGACATAGAGGCGCAAATCAACCCGTTTTAGATCTACGAACGCAGCGNGTATACATTACCGCACAAAACCACGGATACGCCGTCAAACACGAAGAGGGAGGGGAGATGACAGTAACGCAAGTGAACGCTAANGACAACACCGTTGAAGGCATTCAAAACGAATACCTGCGCATAATGAGCGTGCAATATCATCCAGAAGCTTCTCCCGGCCCACATGACCTTGAAAAATCGTTTTTCGACCATATCACAGGAGCCGCTCGAAATTCGTTGTAACGGCGCCGATCCATAATGAGCACTCACAAATCATGCCCAAAAGAGCAGACATAGAAAAGGTGTTGCTCATTGGTTCTGGTCCGATCGTAATCGGGCAAGCAGCAGAGTTCGATTTCAGCGGGAGCCAAGCGTGTACCTCCCTTCGCGAAGAAGGCGTAAAAGTTGCATTAGTCAACTCAAATCCAGCGACAATTATGACTGATCCGAACATGGCAGATGCCGTGTACATCGAACCGCTCAAGCCTGACATTGTTGCCGCGATCGTAAAAAAAGAGCAGCCTGATGGGATCATCGCAGGTCTTGGAGGCCAAACGGGCCTCAATATTACGGCCGAATTGGCAGAGATGGGCGTTTTAGCTGAAAACGGCGTTGAACCCCTCGGAACGCCACTCGAAACCATCTATTTGGCTGAGGATAGGGAACAGTTCCGAAACACGATGGAAGGCATTGGGGAAGAGGTCCCAAGAAGCTATGCGGTTTACGATTCGAACGACTACCAATGGTTGGCCAGCGAACTGGGGTTGCCGGTGATAGTCCGGTCGGCGTACACGCTNGGAGGCGGGGGAAGCGGGATAGCCAGAACTGAGGCTCAATTAAAGGCCATAATCGAGGGGGGGATAAAAAAATCACGCATCGGCCAAGTTCTGGTCGAAGAAAGCGTCCTCGGATGGAAAGAGTTCGAGTATGAGGTCATGCGCGATTCGGGAGACACCTGCATTACGATCTGCAATATGGAAAACATCGATCCTATGGGTGTGCATACGGGCGAGTCAATCGTCGTGACTCCTTCACAGACCCTGTCTGACGTTGAGCATCAGATGCTGCGAAGCGCTTCAATACGTATCATTAGAGCGCTCAAAATAGAAGGTGGTTGCAACATACAGTTCGCTTTTAAAGATGGGGAGTACCGCGTTATAGAAGTGAATCCACGAGTCTCTCGTTCATCTGCGCTTGCGTCAAAAGCGACAGGGTACCCTATCGCGCGCGTTTCAGCAAAGATCGCTATCGGGATGCAATTAATCGAAATCCCGAACCGGGTTACCAACGAAACGCCCGCTTCCTTTGAGCCGACTATCGATTATACGGTTATCAAGATACCGCGGTGGCCTTTTGACAAGTTTACGAGCGCGGATAATTCCTTGGGAACGGCAATGAAGAGCACCGGCGAAGTGATGGCAATTGGTCGAACGCTTGAAGAGTCGCTCCAGAAAGCTATCCGGTCGCTCGATTTGGACTTACCGGTTTCCTTTTCTAAAGATCCCATTGACTTGTTATCCATCCCGACGGACAAGCGGCTATTTCAGATCTATAGCGCGCTCAAGAATGGTCACACTATCGCAGAAATAGCACGAAGCACAAGCATTGATCCCTTTTTTATAAGGAAGATTCTGAATATCGTCGATTTCGAGACGTACCTCCAAGCAAAGTACAGAAACGGTAAGGCCAAGAAAATGAGCGCTGACGATCTGCGACGTGCAAAGCGTCTCGGATTCACTGACGAACAAATTGCTGAACTGACCGGCTTTACCCGTGAGAAGGTCACCGATCTTAGACACCAGAGAACGCACGACGTCAAGGTGACGTACAAAATGGTTGACACATGTGCGGCTGAATTTAAAGCGCAGACTCCATACTACTACTCGACTTACGAACAGCAGAACGAGATCGTCCCCACAGATAAAACGAAGGTGCTTATCGTGGGGGCTGGCCCCATCAGGATAGGACAAGGAATTGAATTTGATTATTGCACCGTTCACGCGGTGCTCTCGCTACGAGAAGAGGGAATAGAAGCGCACATTATAAACAACAATCCTGAGACGGTTTCGACGGACTATGACACGTCAGACAAGCTCTTCTTTGAACCACTGACGCTAGAAGACGTAATGAACGTCATTGAACAAGAGGAGCCGCAAGGCGTTCTCGTGCAATTCGGTGGCCAAACTTCCGTAAACCTCGCAATCCCTCTTGAAAAAGAAATTAAACGAAGAGGGCTGTCGACCAGAATCTTGGGCACGTCCCCTGATTCTATCGACATCGCAGAAGACCGAGACCGGTTTTCACGGCTGTTAAAGCAGCTTGCTATACCCCAGCCAGAAAGCGGTTCTGCGACGTCACGTGAAGATGCAATCCGAATAGCACGAGAGATTGGTTTTCCGCTTCTGGTCCGGCCGTCATACGTCCTCGGCGGTCGCGCTATGGAGATTGTTTACGATGAGTCCCAGTTAGACCGTTATATTGAGGAAGCAGTGAAGGTATCGAGACAACACCCCGTGTTGATTGATAAATTCTTGCAACACGCGGTGGAGATTGATATCGACGCGGTTAGCGACGGAGATCAAGTTCTTGTGCCGGCCATAATGGAGCATATCGAAGAGGCAGGGATTCATTCTGGCGACTCTGCTGTCGTCATCCCTGCTCAATCAATTGATGATATAACCCAAGAAATCATCAAGGATTACGTGACGAAGATCGCCAAGGCGTTGAACGTCGTAGGGCTCATCAACCTTCAAATTGCAATAAAAGATGATACAGTCTATGTTCTTGAGGCCAATCCGCGCTCGAGTAGGACAATCCCATACGTATCAAAAGCTACGGGCTTGCCGCTTGCAAAGATCGCTGCCAAAGTGATCGTGGGACACAGCTTACGTGACCTTTGTCCAACCGTGCCAAAGATGAAGCACGTCGCTGTTAAAGAGGTCGTACTCCCATTTGAAAAGCTGCCCGGAGTCGATCCAATACTAGGTCCTGAAATGAAGAGTACGGGAGAAGTCATGGGCATCGACTACGACTTTGGAAGGGCATTCTACAAGGCAGCCCTCGCAAGTGATAACGAGCTACCGCTCTCAGGCACGGTCTTTATTTCGGTAAGGGATGAAGATAAACCAGAGCTCTGTAGCATCGCAAAATCGCTTTATAACGCCGGATTTAAACTGTTAGCAACTGAAGGAACGGCAAACTATCTGAAAGCTCACGACGTTGAGGTTGAAAGAGTGCCAAAACTCACCAACAGCCCTGAACTTCTGGAAATGATGCGCGGCAACGGGATACAATTGATAATCAACACCCCAACGTGGAAGCAATCACGACTTGACGGAGAAGTATTACGACGTGCAGCTGTTGACCATGGTGTGCCGTACATCACAAGCGTCCAAGGAGCGCGGGCATCAGCCGACGCTATTCACACCATGCTTAAACACTACGACAAACCCAGAGCTCAGAATCTCACAATAAGGCCCATAAACAACTATATCAGCGATTTGTGGCCTCAGACCTAATTGCAGTGGCAATCTACTGCTTATAGTCACTACAAAGCACGGAACGATTTAAGTATAGTTCCTCACCTCGAAAGCTGACTTGCTTTTAAGAAGTCACGCAACTATTGCAAGTAACAAAAGCGCGTTCATTTACGAGATCGTGCCTAACATTGCGATCATATTTTAGCGCGACTGCACTCAGGATTCTCAAAAACAAGACCAATTAGTGGGGTATAGCACTAACGAAAACACTTTAAGCCTGCGCGTTTATTGTGAAATGATAGTATGCAGCGAAGGTTTGAAGCCGTACGAACTAACNCCACACTCCAAAACCTTTGGACGCGACGAGTAATCGCGTTCATTATCGACTCGCTGATTCTCTTGATCGTATTCGCCGTNTTAAACGCAGTGTTGGCAATTATTTTGTTAGTACCTCTATTAGTCTTGAACTTGGATGCTTATGGCGGATTCTTCTCTGGGTTTTCCGCTATATTTGGCCTCNTTATCGTCTGGGGGTACTACGTCGCGCTAGAGGGGTCTGCAGGAGCGACGATCGGCAAGCGATTTATGGACTTAAAAGTAAAATCACTCAGCGGTGACATGAGTTATACAAAGGCTTTTGTAAGAAGCTTCACCAAAGCGTGGCTGCCAGTTTTCACGGCTCTTTTCGCGCTGGATCTCATAGTTGGATTCCTTACTCAGGGGGATCCAAAACAGCGGTTCTCGGACACGGTCGCCGACACTGCCGTCGTTCACGCGCGCACTTAAATCAGCTCCAAAACGTGCAAATTGTGGAAGACATAACAAGGTAATTGCAATGAGTAAAGTTGTGCTTTCATTCTCTGGAGGCTTGGACACCTCAGTTTGCGTTCCCCTCCTGAGAGAACGATATCAATACGAGAAGGTCATAACCGTGACCGTTGACGTCGGTCAACCACGGAGCGATTTAAAAAAAGCAGAGGCCCGCGCCGCTACACTCAGCGACAAGCATTACACAGTCGATGCTAAGGAAGAGTTCGTCGAACAGTACTTGTTCCCGTTGATTAAGGCGAACGGCAGCTACGAAGGATATACACTCGGACAAGCCATTGCCCGTCCGCTCATCGCAAAGAAAGTGCTTGAGTTGGCAGACCGAGAGCATGTCTCAGCTGTCGCACACGGTTGCACCGGAAAAGGGAATGACCAGCTGCGATTTGAAGCTGTCTTCCGTGCGTCAAAATATAAGATTCACGCACCGATGCGAGAACTGAATCTTACACGCTCAGAGGAAATTGAATACGCGCTAGAGCACGGAATCGACGTACAGACTACCTTTGAAAAACCGTACAGCGTGGACGAAAATCTGTGGTCGCGCTCCATTGAAGGAGGTCGCCTTGAGGATCCCTCCTGTGTCCCACCGGACGACGTCTTCAAGTGGACGACCGCCCCAACGAAAGCAAAGGCTCAGCTTCAGTTGAGCCTCGATTTCGAACATGGTATCCCCATATCATTAAATGAAACCAAACTAAGCGGCTTAGAGCTTATCAGAGAGCTTAACGACGTAGCAGGTAAGCAAGGAATCGGACGGACCGACCTTATGGAAGATAGGATCTTGGGCCTGAAAGCCCGAGAGATCTACGAACACCCCGCAGCGACTGTCATTCTGACAGCTCACAAAGACTTGGAATCGCTTGTGCTGACGCGAAAAGAGCGGAAGTTCAAGGACCTCGTCGATTCNGAGTGGGCAGAGCTTGCNTACGAAGGCTTGCTAGACGAGCCGCTCTACGATGCTCTTGAAGCNTTCATTAACCAGACGCAGGAAAGGGTAACGGGTTCAGTCACAATGTTCTTGCACAAAGGACTGGCAAGCGTCCGCGCTCGCAGTTCGCCCAACGCGCTTTATTCAGANAAGCTCGTCTCATTCAACGATAAGTCGCTCGACCAACGCGACGCNGAAGGATTTTCCAAATTCCATGGTTTTCAAAGCCGTGCATACCGGAAGTTCGTCAAATANTGACATAGACAAACCGAAGGAGCATCAAACGCGGGGACGAACACAATCAAAAAGAGGGATTTGAGAAGATGCCTCATGAGGCCATTGAGCGCTATTAGAGTGTGTTAAAAGAACTTGCGGAGTTATAGCCTTGGGCGTGTATTTGACACTAGAACAAGTTCGAAGCACACACGATGCAATGATCTAAGCGATTTATGGTGAGCGTAACAGCTGTCTTAACCCTGGCATCTATGAAAATCTTCTTGCGGATTGCCTTGACCGCCCACTAACAAACATTCTAGGCTATGCGCCCTATCCAGACATATTCCTAAAAGCTGCTTCCCTGATCGAATGTATCATTAGCACGAATGCGTACACCGATGGTTCTAAGAGGACTGGTTTCCTAGCGCTCGAGCTATTTTTAGAGCAGAATGGAGACGTTATAGATCCAAAGGCACAAATAACGAGTTTTTGTTAGCTATCGCACGTAATGACGTAGATCTTACGACGATGACAGACTGGCTTCAATCGCACTCACTACAGAAATAGAGAGGGTTGACTACAGGTCAGAAGTATCATCTTACTACAGTAGGCCTTCTCGTCGGTGAAGCACTTGCTGACGGACTTGGTGTNAGAGTCGGTGAAGGACTTGGTGAAGGACTTGGTGAAGGACTTGGTGAAGGACTTGGTGAAAGTGACGGCTTTGGNGNAGGTGACGGCTTTGGGGTTGGGGTTGGGGTTGGGGTTGGTTTTGGAATGATTAGCAGCACACCTGCTCCTCTTGACCCAGCATAATCAGCATTGCCCTTATATTCCACAACAATGCGATGCTCCCCTACGGACAACGCTGAGACGTCGCTGACCGAAAGGTTGTATGTAGCAAAACCGAAATATGTGGAGCTTTGCCCAAGAGGCTTACTATCAAGGTACCAATAGACTACTTGATCGTTAAGACCCAGTCCGTTAGTTGTGTTCAAAACGCAGGAAAGAGACGTGTTGTAACCGATCATCACCTCAACCGATCTGACCACGAGCATGGAGTTTGCGAGAGGCGACGTGGTCACATCATTGGTTTGCCCGCCCCCCAAACACCCACCACAAGATGCCAAGACAAGTAACATAAGCATAATTGCAACAGTAGGTGTTTTTTGTTGCATGGATTGCGGCTCACCCTGTCGTGACGCCTTTTGTTTGCTGTCTCGGGCGAAAAATCAATCAAAAAGCAATTCTTCACTATTTATATATTGTGTATGCTGTAGTCGCGTTTCGCGCTTTCGCTACTAGACACGAACAAGACTTTAAGAGTCCGCAAAGTGTATAAATCTTCTCTCATTTTGACTGCGGCGTCCGCCACAAATCGAAAGCAACTCACCCAGCCATATGTACAGATCTTCGTACTCTACCGAGCACGAGCGAACCTAGCGTGTCGTATCACTGAATCAAGAGATACTGTTGACCCGCAATTCTGATATTGAGGTAAAAAAGAAAAGGAAAAATGACTGCAGAGCGCAGTCACCAATAACTCAGGAATCCGTCTTAGTACATCTCCGGCCCTGCGCCTCCGAGGTCGGGAGTCTCACTGCTAGCTGCGATTATATCATCAATTCGCAAGATCATATTTGCAGCTTCCGTCGCCGATTCAACTGCATTCAGTTTAACCCGGAGCGGGTCAACGACGTTGAGCGCTAACATGTCTCGAACCTCGCCGTCGGCTGATATACCGGCGTTTTTATCGCCTGATTCGTGAGCGCTGCGAAGTTCGACAATTTTGTCGAGTGGATCTCCTCCCGTATTTTCAATGAGCGTTTTTGGGATGATCTCCATAGCATTTGCAAAAGCGCGAACGGATAATTGCTCACGTCCTCCAAAAGTCGTCGCGTAGTCACGAAGTGCCATTGCAAGCTCGGCCTCAGGAGCACCCCCACCAGCTACTACTTGGTTATTCTCAAGTGTCAGTGAGACGACTTTCAACGCGTCATTAACTGCTCTGTCCATCTCATCGACAACGTGTTCGATGCTACC
>JGI24137J36423_1000156_pt1 | contig 15988 bp, 12 predicted proteins | sample BarGraNGADG00311_FD_36423 | JGI IMG/M metagenome (IMG submission 36423) | reverse complement strand
GTGACGATCGACATCGACGGCCACACGATCACCGCCAAGCCCCACCTGACCGACGACGCCGAGCAGATCCTCGCCAACCTGCCGCCCGTCGCGGGGTGACTAACGTGGCACCAGTCAGGCCCGTCGGCGCGGACCCCGGTGGCGATCACGACGGCCTGGGACACCACCCGGTGCCCGACCCCCGGGCCTTGCAGTACGTCGCGTCCAGGAAGACGTAGGGGAACTGGTCGCTGGCCAGGGAACGGTCGCGGAACGCACCGACCTCACCGTCCAGGTCCGCGCNGATCCGGCTGACCTCACTCTTGGAGTTCCCGGTGTCCGCGCCCAACGCCTTGACCAGGTCATCAACCTTCCTGGTGCTCACCCCGTGCAGGTACGCCTCCATCACCACCGCGACTCTCCCACCGCTCCGCGGCGGGAGGTGCCCCCAGCGCCTGGTCGACCCGCCGGCGTCGCTCAAGCAGCGAGGGGAAGAACGACCCGACGCGCAGCTTCGGGACCGCGACATCGATCGTGCCGAGGCGGGTGTCCAGGTCGCGGTGGCGGCAGCCGTTGCGGTGGTTGACCCGGCCGGGGCTGGGCTGGCCCCTCCCGGCGCCGCAGACCGCGTCGGCCTCGGCCGACAACAGCGCGTCGATGAACGTGGACAGCAGGTCGCGCATCAGGTCCGGAGACGCCTGAGCCAGCTGCTCGTGCAGGAAACGGGCAGGGTCGATACTCGTTGGTGCGGTCATCGTGGAGCTCCACTTCGAGGGTGCTGTGAGAGGTTCACTCGAAGGGTCACGCGATGACCGCGTCCTTGTCTACGACGACACGATCACCGAGCCACCGGTACACCACTCTGGCGGACTCCACTAATTCCCCCGGGGGTGCTCGTCGAGATTCCCCACTCGGTAGCGGTGTCAGGTTTGGGGTNGGCGGGTGCCGGTGGTGGTTCTGCGGAGCGTGTCGTTCGCGGCGTGGTGGGCGCGGAGTCNGTAGGAGTCGCCGTCGAGGTTGAGGACGACGGATCGGTGTAGGAGCCGGTCGAGCATCGCGGCGGCGACGGTGGTGTCGCCGAGGATCTCTCCCCATGACCCGACGCCCCGGTTGCTCGTGAGCACGATCGAGGTCTTGAGGTACCGCTGGGACACGANCTGGAAGATCGCAGCGGCGGCCTCGGCGGGCAACGCGAGGTAGCCCAGCTCGTCGATCTATGCNGATGTCCGCATAGATCGACCTATGCCGAGACCGCGACTATGCCGCGGATGCTGCANCGCGGTTCGGAAAGCGACGGGACATCAGGCTTTCTGCGGCATGCGGATTCCCCACGGCACGGCACGGTTAACAGAGAAATCCAGTACGCGACCTGCGTCGCCGGCGAGCATCTCGNCGCAGGTCAGCCTCGAACACAGTTCTCGATTCCGTACAAAGTTCGTTCTGCGCGTGCTGCGGGTAAGATCGGCGCATGCGTGTTCCGACGCGGGCGGCGACGAAGGCCTCGCAGCCCGCGCCCAAGCCAGCCCTGAGCGCCGAGCTCATCGTCCAGACGGCGCTCGCGCAGATGCGCACCCGGGGCTACGAGGCCGTCACGATGCGGTCCATCGCCCACAGCCTGGACACCGGCCCGGCGTCGCTGTACGCGCATGTCGCCAACCGCCACGAGCTGGACGAGCTCATGGTCGAGGGCGTGCTCGCGGGCGTGGAGATACCTGAACGGACCGACTGGCGCGAGGCGGTGGGCGAGCTGCTCCGTTCCCTGCTCGCGGCGTACCAGGCGTATCCGGGTGTGGCGCGGGCCGCACTGGGAGACCTGCCGGCCAATCCGCAGTCGCTCCGGATCACCGAGTACCTGCTCGAGCAGCTGCTGCGCTCCAAGGCCGAGCCCGCGCGGGCCGTGTGGGCGGTCAACTTCCTGCTGCTGTACGTCAGCAGCTTCGCCTTCGTCCAGGACCTGTCCGGCGCCTCACCGGACTCCGGGCCCCCGAAGAAGTCGAGCCCGGAGGCGCTGCACGCGTTCTTCGAGAGCCTTCCGGACGCGTTCCCCGTGCTGCGCGCGAACGCGAGGGTGATCGCGGAGTGCGACAGCTCGGAGTGGTTCGACATGGGTCTGCACCTGGTGCTGGACTGCATGGACCTCAGCGCGGGCGAGGGCGGCGCGGAAGCTTCGGGCTCGGCTCCTGACCCCGGCACCGGGTACGACACCGGCCACTGAGACCAGGCAGACGGCAGTCGGCGGCGACGGAAGGGCCCGGGTGGGCTCCGAACTTTCGGAGGCCCACACCGGAGGTTCTCGTGCCTTCCGCCAGGCCGGCCGTGGCTCCCGTAACGGGTGCCGCTAGTCGGCCTCGGGCGCTCCTCGCACCAAGTGCCCCTCACCCGACAGGGTCGCGAGGTCGATGTCGGCCACCAGCCGCACCGGCACGTAGTCGAGGGTCAGGGTCCCTTCGATGTGGACCTGGCCGGAGGCGTCGCCGAAGTCCGCGCCCGATTTGTCCGTGGCCGCGGGGTCGACGCGGACACCGAGGTCGGTGCCCCCACGCGTGTCGGGGAACTTGACGAACGCGTAGCCCAGCTCGCCGAGGCGTCGCCCGAGCTCTGCCGCGCTCGGCTCCGGCCCCCCGACCACGACGCGGTGCCGCCCCTGGGTGAGCCGGTCCACGAGGTCGTCGTGCCGCGGGGACCGTGCGGCGGCGGTGTTGTCGATGCTCACGGGGCGCTCCCCTCCATCTGGGTGCGCAGGCTCTTTGGCCGCATGTCGGTCCAGGTCTGGTTCACGTACTCCAGACACTCCTCGCGTGAGCCCCGCGTCCCGGTCTGGGTCCAACCGTCGGGAACCTTGAGGTATCCCGGCCACAGGGAGTACTGCTCCTCCTCGTTGACGAGGACGGTGAACTCGGTCTCGTTGCTCATGCGTCAGCTCCTTGCTGGGTGGGCCGGTCGGTCCGTGGGACCTGGTATGACGCGCCTGACATGGCGAACAGCCACGGCGCCTCCTCTCGTCGCGCCTGCTCGTAGCTCGCGATCTCACTGGCATGGCTGAGGGTCCAGGCGACGTTGTCAAGGCCCTCGGTCATCGCCATCTTNCGGAAAGGGTCGATGGCGAACCGATACGTCTCCCCGTCGGAGTGGACCGCCTGTCCCGGAAGATCGATCAGCACGGTCCTCGGGGCCTCCCCCGTCAGCCGGTCCAGGAGCTCGTCGACCTCGCTGCTGTCGAGGATGACGGGGAGGATTCCGTTGTTGAAGCAATTGTTGTAGAAGATGTCCGCGAAGGACGGGGCCACGATGCAACGGAACCCGTACTCCCCCAGCGCCCAGGGGGCGTGCTCGCGCGAGGAGCCGCACCCGAAGTTGTCCCCCGCCACCAGCACGCTCGCGCCGGCGTACGCGGGCTGGTTGAGGACGAACTCGGGGTCGGGGACGCGGTCTCCGACGACGTAGCGCCAGTTCGCGAAGAGCGCCTGCCCGTAGCCGGTACGCAGCACCGACTTCAGGAACCGGGCGGGGATGATGTCGTCAGTGTTGACGTCGGCGCGCCGCAGCGGTGCGGCGACGCCCTTATGCGTAGTGAACTTGTCCATGCGAGGCATCCTCCAGCTCGGCGATGTCGCGGGGGTCGGCGAACCGGCCGGCGACGGCGGTCGCGGCCGCCGTGGCCGGGCTCACCAGATGGGTGCGCCCCCCTTGACCCTGACGTCCCTCGAAGTTGCGGTTGCTCGTGGACGCGCAGCGCTGCCCGGCCGCGAGCCGGTCACCGTTGACCGCGATGCACATGCTGCAACCGGACTCGCGCCACTCGAACCCGGCGCGGCGGAACGTGTCGGCGATGCCCTGCTGCTCCGCGGCGCGGCTCACCCCCTTCGACCCGGGCACGACGATAGCCCGGACACCGTCGTGCACCCGATGCCCGAAGACGACGCCGGCTGCCTCCCGGAGGTCCTCCAACCGGGAGTTGGTGCAGGATCCGATGAACACCACGTCGACCGGGATGTCGCGCATCCGCTGGCCCGGACGGAGCCCCATGTACTCCAGGGCCTGCTCCATCGTCCTGCGGACCGTCGGCCCGTCAGCGGCGGACGGGTCGGGGACGGCCCCGCCGATACCCACGACCAGGCCGGGGTTCGTCCCCCAGGTCACCTGGGGCTCGACACCGGCGACGTCCAACACGAACTGCGCGTCGTAGCGCGCGCCGGGATCGCTGGCCAGGTCGAGCCAGGCCGCCGCTGCCCGTTCGAACATCTCGCCGGTCGGGGCGTACCGGCGGCCTCGGACGTACTCCACGGTCGTTGCGTCCGGCGCCACCATCCCGGCCCTCGCTCCCGCCTCGATCGCCATGTTGCACAGGGTCATCCGACCTTCGATGCTCAACGCCCGNACGGCCGACCCGCTGAACTCAATGACGTGATTGGTCCCCACGTTCGTGCCCAGCGATCCGATGACGTGCAGGGCGAGGTCCTTGGCCGTCGTGCCCGGCCCCACCGGGCCCTCGAGCCTGATGTTCATGTTCTTGGGCTTGTACTGCAGCAGGCACTGGGTCGCGAGCACATGCTCGACCTCGCTCGTGCCGATGCCCACGGCGAAGATGCCCAGCGCACCGTGCGTGGAGGTGTGCGAGTCCCCGCAGACCAAGGTCATCCCCGGCAACGACAGGCCCAGCTCGGGNCCGACGACGTGCACGATCCCCTGGTCGGGGTGGCTCATGCCGAGCAGCGGGACCCGGAAGTCCTTCGCGTTGTTCTCCATGACCTCGATGCAGGTCACGCTCTGCATGTCGACGACGTCGGCCATCGTGCGGCGCAGGACCGTCGGCACGTTGTGGTCCACGATGGCGACCACGGAGTCCGGCCGATGGACCGGCAGGCCGCGCGTCCGGAGGCCGGCGAAGGCCTGCGGCGACGTCGCCTCGTGGGTCAGGTGTCGGTCGACGTAGAGCACCGGCGTCTCCCCTGGCGCGTCGCGGACCACGTGNGCGTCCCAGATCTTCTCGAACATGGTCCGCGGGNCGCCGCCGGGCGCGGTCGGCGTGGTCATCACGCCACCCCCGCGACCGCGCGGCGGTCCTCGTAGCACTCCGCGAGCTCGGTGGGGGTCAGCTCGCGTCCCAGCTCGTTGGCCCGTGCGAGCACGCGCTCGATCAGCTCGGGCGTCAGCTGGCCGGGATCTCGTCCGTCGGCGCGGTGCGCGAGCATGACCGTGCTCCTGCCGCTCCAGGGGCTCACGCCGACGGAACTGCCGCCTCCCACCGATGCGGGATCCACGGCCGAGTAGACCGTGCGCGCCATCACGAGCAGCCGGTCCGCGAGCTCGGGGTCTCCGGCGTCGCGTGCCCGGTCGGCCATCGCGTGCGCCTTGAGCATCGCGTCGGTGTGGATCCCGGAGGATGTGTGGTTGTACCGGCGGCCGAGGACGCCGTGCTCGGGAGGTGCGACACCGACCATCTGCTGGTAGCAGGTGACGAGCTCGAGCAGGCCGGTCACGTCCCACGGCACCGGCATCGACACCTCGCTCAGGATGGCGGCGAAGTTGAGCACGACCTCTTCCAGAGAGGTGTTGCCCGAGCGCTCCCCGACCCCGCGTGACACCACGTGGAAGCGGTTGGCGCCCGCGGAGGCCGCCGCGAGGACGTTGCCCAGCGCGTTGCCGGTGTCACGGTGCCCGTGCCAGTCGATCATCACCTCGGGCCGGCCCAGGCGGTCCAGTTCCTGGCGGAGGAAGCGTGTGATGCGGTAGGCCCCGACGGGGCGGATGATGCCGATCGTGTCCGCGATGCCCACGCAGAACGCACCGCCCTGCACCTGGGCCTCGGTGATGGCCCTGAGGTCCTCCGGGGACGTCTGGGTCGTGTGCTCGGTGCCGGCCACCACCGGGATCCCCAGGGCCACCGTGCGCTGGATGTAGGTGCCGAGGCTGTTGACGATGAACGGCAGATCCCAGCCCTGCACCAGCCGGCGTGACGGAGCGCTCCCCATGAACACCACCGACTGCAGCGCGGGGTGGATCTCCTGGCACTCCCGGGTCCATGCCAACGAGTCGTCCGTGCACAGGGACAGCACCGACGGCGTCAGGTCGGGGAGCTCGTCGCGCATGCGCGCCAGCACGCCCTTCATCGTGTCGGACAGGCTGCCGGACCTGCCCGGGTAGATGCCGACGGTCGCATACCGGATCCCGAAGCCGTGCAGCAGGTGGAGGTAGTGCACCATCGCGTCGACCGTGGGGCAGGCATCGATGCCCTGCAGACCGTCGCGGAGGCACTCGGACAGCAGCTCCAGGTCGGCCACCTGCTCCGGGCCGGGCTCGGCGGGCACCAGGTCGGGGATCTCGGTCAGGGCGCTGGGGTCGTAGTTCCAGTTGAAGTCCAGCGGGATGCTCTCCGCGGTGCTGCGCCGTGCAGTCTGTCCGTGCATGATCTCTCCTGTCGCGAGGATGAAGTGAGCAGTGACGGGGTCGCTAGCGGCCGGGGACGGGGAGGGTCCCCACCGAGAACCGCACGTAGTCGTCGGAGTAGCCGAACGTGGATCCAGGGATTCCGGCGATCCCGGTACGGGCGAGCACGGTGTAGCAGTCGTGCCCGGGACGGAGTCGGCACCAGACGTAGATGGTCGAGTCGTCGTCCGGATAGATGCGGTCGAGGAACACGTGGTCGCTGTTGAGCCGCTCCAGCTGGTCGCGCAGACGCTGCCGGCGGAGCCGGTACAGCCCGCGCACCTTGTCCAGGACGCGTGGCTGGGAGACGAACAGCCGGTGGTACGCCATGAACCGCAGCTGCCACTCCGCCGGGAGGGTCGAGACGGTGCTCATCCAGCCGGCGCGCATGTCGACCGCCAGCGCGGGGTCGGAGAACACGACCCACCCGAACCGGTCCCCGGTCAGGGTGTGGGTCTTGGAGTAGCTGCCGACGTAGATGACCGACTCGCCGGGCTGGGGGCGCGCGGCCAGGGCCCGGAGCGACGGCTGGTCCAGCGCCGGGTCGGCGGTCCCGACGTACGCCAGGTCCACCAGCAGGTGGACGGGGTGCGCGGGGGTGGCGTGGCCGAGCAGGACCCGCCGGATCGCGTGGAGCTCGTCTGCTGAGTACAGGCGCGCGGTCGGGTTGTTGGCGACCGCGAGGTAGACGGCCCGGACGTCCGGGTTGTCCTGCAGATGCTGGTCCAGCATGCCCGCGGTGACGCGAAACCCGTCGTCGGGGCGCGTGGTGAGCCGGCTGAGACGGAACCCGTAGAAGTCGGCCTGCACCTCGGGCATGTTGAAGCCCGGTCCGGGGAAGACGACCGCGCCCGGTGCTGTGCCGGCCATGCGGGACTCCTGGGCCAGGCCCCGCAGCACCTTGTCGATGCAATCGTTGGCCCCGATGCCTAGGGCGACCTGCTCCGCGGTGGCGTCGAGGCCCCATCCCTGCGCGTCGGCGGCGAGCCAGCCGCGGAGCACGGGGTTGCCGACGGCGTTGATGTCGTAGAGGCGGAGGTCGTGGCCCTGCGCCAGCAGTGCTCGCTCTTGGCGCTGCATCTCCTCGCGGAGCCACAGGTACGTGGTGCCCGAGGCGGTGGAGCCGTTGATGCGCTCCCCCGGGAGCGCGATGCCCAGGTCGTCGGCGAGGGTGCGGTAGTCCAGCGGGCCACCCGGCTCACCCAGGCACTCGTCCACCGTGCGCGTGTTGACGTCGCCGATGGTGCGGTTCACGACTTCGGCGCGGACGATGTCGGGGTCGAGCCCGCGTGCCTCACAGGCGCGTTCGATCTGCTGGACCAGGCGCGCCATGACCCGGATGGGTGGCTCTGCGCGGAACTCCAAGGAGCCGCGCTGGTCGTCGATGACCTGCTGCCGGACCGCCCGGACGAGGTCGGTCTCGTCCCTGCCGAGGGTCTCGAGTTCGGGGCTCGACGAGGCGCTCATGCGAGGTTCGCCCCCGCCGGTGCGGTGAGGTGGGCGGCGACGAGCTCGCCCATCTCGGTGGTTCCGACGACGGTGGTGGCGGGTTCGGCGATGTCCTCAGTGCGGAACCCGCTGCGGATGACCGCGGCCACGGCTTCCTCGACGGCTGACGCCTCCTCGGGGAGCTGCAGAGAGAGCCGCAGCAGCATCGCCGCGGACAGGATGGCCCCGAGGGGGTTGGCACGGTCTTGCCCAGCGATCGTCGGTGCCGAGCCGTGGATGGGCTCGTATAGCGCCGACCGCGCGGCGGAGCCGGGCCGGGTCGGGCCGAGGCTGGCCGACGGCAGCATCCCGATGGAGCCGGTGATCACCGAGGCCTCGTCGGTGAGGATGTCGCCGAACAGGTTCTCGGTCACCACGACGTCGAACGCTGACGGGTCCTGGACGAGCTTCATGGCGCAGGCGTCGACGAGGAGGTGCTCGACGGTGACCATGGGGTACTCCGGGGCGATCGCCTCGACGCACCGCCGCCACAGCACCGACGAGCTCAGGACGTTGGCCTTGTCGACCGAGGTGAGGTGCCCGCGGCGCCGGGCGGCGAGCTCGAACGCCACACGCAGCGCCCGTTCGATCTCGGTGCGGGTGTAGCGCAGCGTGTCGACGGCGACGGTCTCCGCGCCGGTCCCGGTGATGCGGGAGGGCTTCAGCGCGGTGTCCTCGCTGAACCCGTAGTAGAGGCCAGCCGACATCTCGCGGACGAACACCAGGTCGGTGCCGGCGACGATGTCCGCCTTGAGCGGGGAGGCGGCGGCGAGCTCGGGCAGCGGCAGTACGGGTCTGATGTTGGCGAACAGGTCGAAGCCGCGCCGGAGCCGGTAGAGGGCGTCCTCGGGCCTGGCTCCGCCGGCCCGCGCGAACCGTGCGGGAAGGCTCCCGATCGCGCCGAACAGAATCGCGTCGCTCCGGGCGCAGACGTCAAATGTCTCGTCCGACAGCGCCGTGCCCTCGTCGAGGATGGCCTGCTGCCCGACGACGCGCTCGATCAGGGTGAGCTCGTGGCCGAATCGGGCTGCCACCGCGCGCAGGGCCGCGACGGCCTGGGCGGTGACCTCGGGTCCGATGCCGTCCCCGGGCAGGACTGCAATGGTTGCTCTCATGGTCTGCTCTCCGTCGGTGTGGGGGTGGCGGGCACGGCCGCGGAGCGGTCGGGGCGGGGGTGGAGCGACAGCAGGCGGTCGACGAGCGAGCCGCGCCAGCAGACCATGTCGTGGCCGCCGGTGTACTCGTGGTAGTCGACCGTGTATCCCTTACTGACCAGGACGTCCCGCATCCGGCGGTGGGCGGACATGGGGTCGTAGTCGATGATTGAGCTCTCCAGCGAGCCGATCTCCAGCGAGAAGCGCACCGGGAGACGGTCGGCCTGGGCGTACTGCTCGATGAGCTCCTCCTGCTGCTCGCCGTCCGGGCTGCGGGGCCACCAGAACGAGCCGGACTGGGAGATGACGTTGCCGAACCGGTCGGGTGACCGGTAAGCGGCGTGTGCGGCCGCGAGCCCTCCGAAGCAGGAGCCGGCGACGACGGTGCGGGCGGGGTCGTGGGTGACGTGGTACTGGCTGCAGACCCAGGGCATGAGCTCGTCGACGAGGAACTGGTGGAAGGGCTCGTGGCACGTGAGCTCGGTCGCGCGGACGTCCTGGTCCTCGTTGGTGTGCATGACCAGGACGTAGGGCGGGATCCGGCCGACGTGGAGCAGGTTGTCCATGATCGTGGTGACCGAGGCGAAGTTGTAGTAGGACCAGCCGTCGAACAGCAGGAGCACGTGGTAGGGGTCCGGTCGGCCGGGGTCGTAGCCCGGCGGGAGATACACGGCCAGGTGGTGCTCGGTGCCGAGGTGGCGGCTGGTGAACTGGTGCATGCGGATCTCGCCCCGCCGCACTCCTCTCCGGGGCAGGTTCCACGGCTGCCGCGGCGCCTGCGGGAGCTCCAGGACCGAGACCTTGAACTCGTGCGGGGTGCTGATCAGGGTGTAGTCGCGCGGGTTGAGCGGGTCGGTCCGGTAACTGGGGAGCCGGTCCAGGACCTCCGCGTAGCTGCTGAAGGGGATCAGCGAGTCGTTGATGGANAAGAGGTAGGTCGTCCGCAGGTCGGACGGGAGCCGGTAGGAGCGGGACCACAGGTCCGTCCCCGGGACGTGGGTCATGAGGAAGTCGCTGAAGTCGCCGTCGGTCGGGGCGGAGAAGAACAGGACCAGGACGTTGTCGGTATCTCCGGGATCCCGCCAGAGGAAGGTGACGAGCGTGGTGTCGTCGTCGATGGGTTCCATCAGCGGCGCCGAGGTGAACGCGACCTCCTCCCAGAGGGCGTCGACGGCGTCCCGCAGGCCGTGCGGGGCGCCGCTCAGCGCGGCGGCCAGGCGTGCGCTCTCGACGGGCGCGCCCAGCTCGAGCGTCGGGGTCATCGCGGTCTCCTCGGTGGTCACGGGGGGCTCAGATCAGGTCGAACAGCTCGTCGGCGTCCAGGTCGGCGTCGTCCGGCTCGCCGGGCCCGCGTTCCAGCGCCTCGGCCAGCGACGCGATCGTGCGGTTCTGGAAGACCGTCGCCAGGTCGAGCGCTCCCCCAAGGTCGTCCTGCACACGGGTGGCCATGGCCGCCACCAGCAGGGAGTGGCCGCCCAGCAGGAAGAAGTCGTCGTGGATGCCGACGCGGTCGAGCCCGAGGAGCTGCTGCCAGATCTCGGCGAGGGCCTGCTCGGTGGGGTTCCGGGGCGCCGCGCGACCGCTCGTCTCCTGGCTCCGGGCGATGAGGTCGTGGATGCCGGGGAGCGCACCGCGGTCCAGCTTGCCGTTGCTGGTCAGGGCGAAGTCCTCGAGCTCGACGAGGAAGGTCGGGACCATATGCTCCGGCAGCAGCCCGGCGAGGTGGGCGCGCAGGGCGTCCTCGGTCGCCGCCGCGTCCTCGCGCAGCGTGTAGAAGGCGATCAGCTGGGTGTTGCCCGGTGAGGCGTCCTCGGTGGTGATCAGGCAGGCGCGGACGGCGGGGTGCTCGCCCAGGACGGCCTCCACCTCGCCGGTCTCGATGCGGTAGCCGCGGATCTTGATCTGGTGGTCCCGGCGGCCGGCGAACTCGATCGTGCCGTCGGGCCGGTAGCGGGCCAGGTCGCCGGTGGCGTACAGGCGGCCGGGGCCGAACGGGTTCGCCATGAACCGCTCCGCGGTCAGGTCGGGCCGGTTCAGGTAGCCGCGGGCGAGCTGGACCCCGCCGATCCAGAGGTCGCCGACGACGCCGTCGGGTACCGGCGCCATGCATCCATCGACAATGTAGAGCTGCGTGTTCGCGACGGGCCGGCCGATCGGGACCGTCGTCCGCCCGGCGTCGCTGTCGCAGGTCCAGGCGCTGACGTCGACGGAGGCCTCGGTGGGGCCGTAGAGGTTGTGCAGGGCTGCACCTGGCAGCGTGGCCAGGCACAGGTTCTGCGTCTCCGGCGGCAGCGCCTCTCCGCTGGCGACGATCGTGCGGAGGCTGCGGCAGCGTTCTGCGACGGAGTCCTGCCGGAGGAACGTCTGCAGCATCGACGGGACGAAGTGAACGGTGCCGATGCCCTGCTCGTCGATCAGACGCGACAGGTGATCCGGGTCCTTGTGGGCGGCGGGCCGGGCGACGACGAGGCGGGCCCCGACGGTGAGCGGCCAGAAGAGCTCCCACACCGACACGTCGAAGCTGAACGGGGTCTTCTGCAGCACGCGGTCGTCTGCACCGATCGGGTAGGCCCGCTGCATCCACCTCAGCCGGTTCACCACGCCGCGGTGCGCCAGCATCGCTCCCTTGGGGCGACCCGTGGAGCCCGAGGTGTACAGGATGTAGGCGAGGTTGTCCGGCGTGGTCGCTGGGCGCGTGCGCGCCGATCCGGCCCCGATCGCGCCGGTGTCGAGGACCGTGACGCCCTCGCCGGCCACGCCTGCCAGCCTGTCGAGGGTGTCGGGAGCGGCCAGGACGGTGCTGATGCCCGCGTCCTGGATCATGTAGCGGAGTCGTTCCGGCGGGTAGTCCGGGTCGAGCGGCACGTAGGCACCGCGGACCTTGTGCACGGCGTAGAGCGCTGCCACCAGGTCGACGGAGCGGTGCAGGCAGACCCCGACGGCCGGTTCCGCTGCCGGATCCGTGGTCGGGAGCGCCCGAGCGATCTGCTCTGCCCGGGCGTCGAGCGCCGCGTAGGTGACCTGGGCGTCATCGAAGGTGACCGCGACCCGGTCGGGGGTCCGCCGGACCTGCTGGGCGAAGAGATCGGGGAGGGTGTACTCCGCAGCGGTAGCGGCGATCGCCGGGTCGTCGGTGCTGTTCCGGGTCTCGGTGACCTCGGCGGCCTCTGCGGGGTCGAGGACCGGCAGCAGGCGCACCGGCACGGTGGGAGAGCTCAGCGCGGCACGGGCGAGGTTGTGGAGGTGCGACGCCATGCGCGCCACCGTCGCCGCGTCGAACAGGTCGGTGCTGTACTCGAAGGTGAGCCGTGACTGCTCCCGGCCGCGGCTCAGGCCGAGGCTCAGGTCGAACTTGGCGACGTCGATCCCCGCGAGGAGGATGTCGTCCATCCACTGCGGCGGCTCGTCCGTCGCGGGGTCGAGGACCTCGTCGAGCCCCGTGAACATGACCTGGAAGACCGGGCTGTGGCTGAGGCTGCGCGCGGGTCTCAGTTCCTCCACGATCCGGTCGAACGGCACCTCTTGATGGGACTGGGCCTCGAGGACCTTCCACCGGACCTGCGCGAGGACGTCGGCGAAGGTGTCGTGCGTCCCGACCTCGATGCACAGCGCCACCGTGTTGACCAGGAAGCCAACGAGAGGCTCTGTCGCGACCTTGGACCGGTTGGCCATGGGCACACCGACGACGACCCTGTCCTGGCCGCTGTACCTGCTCAGGAGCACGGCGAAGAAGCTCAGCGTGGTGACGAACCGCGAGGTGCGGTAGGCGGCGCTGACACCGTCCAGCAGCGCGTCGAAGTCTGCGGACGCCTCGGTGCTGTGCGTCGCACCGCGGTAGCGCTGCACGGCAGGCCGGGGACGGTCGGTCGGGAGGGAGATGAGCGCAGGTGCGTCGCGCAGCTGCTCCCGCCAGTAGTCGAGGTGAGGCTGCAGGCGGTCGGGTTCGAGCCACTGCTGCTGCCAGACGGCGTAGTCGGCGTACTGCACCTCCAGCGGCGGCGGGACAGAGGCATGCCCGTCCGCGGCGGCGTCGTAGTACTGGCGGAGCTCCCGGTCGATGATCGGCAGGGAGTAGCCGTCGACAACGGCGTGGTGCGCGCACACGATCAGCACGGCACGGTCGTCGGTGAGGACGACTGCGCGGACCCGGAGCAGCGGACCGGCGCGGAGGTCGAAGGGTCGCTCCCAGACCTCGCGCGCCAGCGACCGCACAGTCGCCGGGACCGATTCGGCAGACTCCGCGCGGAGGTCGTGGGCGTCGAGGGCACCCTGCTGGTCGTCGGCGATGGACTGCCACACCCGACCGCCGTGCTCGTAGAACGTGGTCCGCAGGGACTCGTGCCGGGCGGTCAGCGCGTCGAGGGCCGCCTGCAGGTGCTCGAGGTCCAGGGGGCCCCGCCACTCGTGCAGCCAGCCGACGTTGTAGAGGGCGCTGTCGGGATGGAGGCGGTCCATGAACCACAGCCGCTGCTGGTCGAATCCGGCGGGGACCGGCGCAGCGAGGTCGTCGCGCCGGGTGAGCGGCAGGGGTTGCAGCGGACCTCCGGCGGTGACCAGACGGGCGATCTCCGCCGCCAGCCCACTGATCGTCGGGTGGTCGAAGACACTGCGGACCGGCAGCTCGACGTCGAACACCTGCTGGACGCGGGCAGCGACCTTGACGGCCAGCAGGGAGTGCCCGCCGAGCTGGAAGAAGTCCTCGTCTGTACCGATGGGGCCGCGCCCCAGGGTCTCCTCCCAGACAGGCTGCAGCAGGGCCTCAGTGGTCGTGCCGGGCAGCGCGGCCTCGCCGGCCGATGCCGCGGAAGTGGCGGCCGGGCTGGGGAGCGCTCGATGGTCGAGCTTGCCGTTGCTGGTCAGGGGCAGGTCGGCGAGGAAAGTGAACGACGACGGCACCATGAACGGCGGGAGCTGCGCGAGCAGGTGCTGCCGGAGCACGCTGGTGAGATTGGCGGTGTCGGCGTCGGGGTCATCCGCAACCAGGTAGGCCACCAGGGTCGTGCCGTTCGGGTCGGTGTGCGCGAGCACCGCGCAGCTCGTGACAGCGGGGTGGTCGTGCAGGACCGCCTGGATCTCGCCCAGCTCGATGCGGTATCCCCGGATCTTGACCTGGCCGTCGTCGCGGCGGAGGAACTCGATCGTGCCGTCCTCGAGCTGGCGCACGACGTCGCCGCTACGGTAGAGGCGGGACCCGGGTTCGGAGGTGAAGGGGTCGGCGACAAACGCCTGGGCCGTGAGGCCGGGCCTGTTCAGGTAGCCACGGGTCACGCCGGCTCCCCCGATGCACAGCTCTCCCGGCGTGCCGGCCGGAACGGGCTGCATGTGCGCGTCGAGCACGTAGACGCGGGCGTTGGTGACGGCGCGGCCCATGTGGAGCACCGTCAGCGACTCGTCGACGGGGGCGCCGGTCGCGAAGATGGTGGTCTCGGTCGGTCCGTAGACGGTGAAGAAGTCACGGCCGGGAGCCCACTTCCGGATCAGGTCCGCCGAGTAGGGCTCGCCGCCGACCACGAGCGACTCCAGGTGCGGCAGGGGCTCATGCGGAAGGGTCGCCAGCGCGCCGGGCGTGAAGTTGAGCGACTGGATCGCCCGCTGGTCGAGGATGCGGTAGAGGTCCTCGCCGACCATGCGGACGCCCCGGTCGGGGATGTGCATCGTCCCGCCGGTGGCGAAGGGCAGGAGCATCTCCCACACCGAGAAGTCGAAGCTCAGCGACGCCACCTGGAGGACGTTGCGGGGACGGTCCAGGCGGGGGTGGCGCTTGATCCAGGCCAGGACGTGGCCGACGCAGCCATGCGTGACCATGACTCCCTTGGGACGCCCGGTGGAGCCGGACGTGTAGATCAGGTACGCGAGGCCGGACTCCTGCTCGCGGGAAGCGGGCGGGGTGTCGTCCTCTGCGGCGAGTGCTGCCCACTCGCTGTCGAGGCAGAGCGTCCGCAGGCCCAGCCCCTGGACGCGGTCCAGCAGGTGCTGCTGGGTCAGGAACACCTGCAGGCCGGTGTCCTCGACCACGTACGCGAAGCGTTCCTGCGGGTACCCCGGGTCGACGGGGACATACGCACCGCCGGCCTTGAGGATGCCGAGGATCCCGACGACGGCCTCGACGGAGCGGTCGAAGCACAGCCCGACGTACGTCTCCGGCCCCACTCCCTGCCGTTGCAGCCAGCGGGCGAGCCGGTTGGCGCTGCGGTCGAGCGCCTCGTAGCTGATCTGCTCGTCCGCGTAGACGACCGCCACGGCGTCTGGAGCCCGGCGGGCCTGCCGCTCCACCAGCTCGTGGATGCGGGGGGCGGGACCTGGCGCGGTGGACTCCGTCGACCAGTCGTCGACCGCGCGACGCCGCTCCTGCTCCGTCAGCACCGTGACCGACCCGAGGAGGGGTGTCGTGGGATCACTGAGCTGGAGGCAGACCTGCTCCAGGTGACCGACCAGCGCCTCGGCGGCGGCCTCGGTGAAGCGCCCGCTGTCGTAGAACAGGTCGACCCGGAGGTCGTCCTGGGCGGTGACCACCAGGTTGAGCGGGTAGTGCGTCTGCTCCCGCGACTCCCGCTCCTTGAGGTCGAGCGCAGCGTCCGGCGCACGGTCGTCGGGGTAGTTCTCGAAGACGAAGAGGGTGGTGAACAGGGGGGTGCCCGGGGGCAGGTCGCTCCACTGCTGGATGCGGTTGAGGGGGGTGTGCTCGTGCTGGCGGGTCCGGGTGCTGCGGTGCTGCAGCTCGGTGAGCCAGTCCAGGGTCGTGCGGTCGGTGGGGAGCTGGACACGGACGGGCAGGGTGTTGATGAACAGCCCGGCGATCGTGTCGATGCCCTCGATGTCGGCGGCGCGGCCGGAGACCACGGTGCCGAACACGACGTCGTCGGTGCCGGTGTAACGGGCGAGCAGCAGCGCCCAGGCCCCCTGCAGCACGGTGTTCAGCGTCAGCCCGTGCCGCTGCGCGA
>JGI24137J36423_1000155_pt1 | contig 16052 bp, 10 predicted proteins | sample BarGraNGADG00311_FD_36423 | JGI IMG/M metagenome (IMG submission 36423) | reverse complement strand
ATCTATGTTATACCTGATTTTCAGAATCCTTCAGGTATCACAATTCCCGATTCCAGGAGACGTAGAATTATTGAAATTGCCGATAAATATGACCTTCTAGTTGTGGAAGACAGCCCTTATAGAGAAGTGCGTTTCGAAGGAGAGCCTCAAAAACTTATGAATGAGCTTGATACTACCGGGAGGGTTATTACCTTGTGTACTTTTTCCAAAATTTTGCCCCTGGCTTCAGAGTTGGCTGGGTAGTTGGAAATCCTGAAATTCTGGATAAACTGGTAATGGCAAAACAAACTGCAGATCTCTGCACTTCTTCATTTGTTCAGAAAATCATAGCCCGCTATATGGAGAAAGGGTTACTGGATAAAAACCTGAAGAAGACAATTGATCTCTATCGTGAAAGGTGCTCNCATATGATAGNCTGCTTTAAGAAGTATATGCCGGCAGGTGTAAGCTGGACAGAACCTCAGGGTGGTTTATTCCTGTTCGTGACTCTGCCATCCCATCTTGATGCAGATGATATATTTAAGAAAGCAATCGAGAAAAATGTTGCCTTCGTTGCAGGTTCATCTTTCTTCTGTAATAATTCAGGACACAATACAATGCGGATAAATTTCTCTTTTTCTAACAAGGAAGAGATTGAAGAAGGAGTTCGCAGACTCTCACAGGTTATTTGCGATGAATTAAAATCAGAATAACCANAGTATGGAATTATCTGTAATTATTGTGAATTTTAATGTAAGAGATTTCCTGAGACAATGTCTATTCTCTGTAANGTTAGCCTCTGAAAACATTGATTGTGAGATATTTGTTGTTGACAATAATTCAGAAGACGGTTCTGTTGGAATGATAAAAAGTGAGTTTCCTGATGTTAAACTTATAATTAATACGGTAAACTCAGGGTTTTCCGTTGCAAATAATCAGGCAATCAAAAAGTCACAAGGCCGATTTATATTGCTTCTTAATCCCGATACAATTGTTGAAAAAGATACTTTCTCGAAATGTATCGATTTCATGAACATGCACACCGATGCCGGAGCAATAGGAATAAGAATGATAAACGGTGAAGGCAGGTTTCTCCCCGAATCAAAAAGAGCGTTTCCGACTCCGGGAATTGCATTTTTTAAAACATTCGGATTATCATTCCTGTTCCCAAAATCTCCNCTTNTAAACAAATATTACCTGCCTCAGATTGATTACCTTGAAACTGCATTGACTGAAGTGATTTCAGGTGCATATATGTTTATCCGAAGGGAAGCTCTGGAAAAATCGGGTCTGCTGGACGAAGATTTCTTTTTGTATGGTGAAGATATAGACTTGAGTTACAGGCTACTACAAACACGTTATAATAATTACTACTTTCCGCTGGTAAGTATAGTTCATTTCAAAGGCAAAAGCACATCAGGAGATGGATATAAGGATATTCTACATTTTTACGATTCAATGCGGATTTATGTCAGTAAGCACAGTGCTGAGGGTAAATACCGGTCATTCCGGCTAATAATTATCGGTGCAGTCTATTTCAGAGAGATATTAGCTATCAGTAATCGCTTATTGAGAAATATATTTAAAAGCAGCTAGAAAAGGCTGTATTATTGTTTCAACATAAAACGGATACCTGAAACATTTTGTCGATCAGGTTGTTTAGTATATAAGATAAATTAAAATACAAAAACACTATTTATGTCGAGGTTAAATATCTTATTACCTGCAATGGGTGAAGGAGTAATTGAGGCAACTATTAACAAATGGCTTGTCGCAGAAGGATCTCTGGTGAAGGAAGATGACCCGCTCGTTGAAGTAGCGACAGATAAAGTGGATTCTGAAATCCCGGCGCCTGCAGCAGGTACCATAGTCTCAATTGCCGTTAAAGAGGGTTCAGTTGCTAAAATAGGTGAATTATTGGCCGTCCTTGAGAACAATGATGTCCCTGCTAAGGAAGAATTAAAGAAAGTTGATAAAGAGGTTGAAAGAATTCGTGAAACCATTGAATCTATAAAACAGGAAAAGACTGAGATAGAAGTATTATCTCATGATATGAAAAGCCGGACACCCTCAGGAAAATTTATATCACCGCTGGTGAGAAGCATTGCAGCCCGGGAAGGAATAAGTTATGCAGATCTCGATAAGACAACCGGGACGGGAATGGATGGAAGGATAACAAAAGATGATATTCTGAAAACCCTCGGGAATCGTAAAAAAACTGAAGAAGCAGCTAAGGCTGCAGAGACTGTTAATACAATAAAGACTTCAAAGAAAAATGAACCTTCTCTTATCAGATCATATGGCGATGAAGTAATTCCGATGGACAGGATCCGGAAAATTATCGCAGAACATATGGTTATGTCGAAAAGAACGTCACCGCATGTTACATCCTTTATAGATGCAGATGTCACGCGNCTCATGAACTGGAGAAATGCCAACAAGGAAAAATTTCTGGCGAATGAAGGACAAAAACTAACTCTGACCCCCATTTTTATAGATGCAGTGGCAAAAGCCCTCTATGAATTCCCGATGATCAATATATCAGTTGAGGGTGATAATATTATAAGGAAGAAAAATATAAACATTGGCATGGCAACTGCTCTACCCGATGGTAATCTGATTGTTCCGGTAATAAAAAACGCCAATGAGAAAAACCTCACAGGACTCGCAAAGGCTGTCAATGATCTGGCTGAAAGAGCCAGAATGAATAAATTNAAGCCCGACGAAATTACCGGAGGCACCTTTACGATTACAAACTTTGGTAGTTATGATAATCTGGCGGGAACACCTATNATTAATCAGCCACAGGCAGCCATCCTTGGAACTGGTGTAGTAAGAAAAACTCCGGCAGTTATCGAAACACCTGACGGAGATATGATAGCCATCAGGCAGGTAATGATACTCTCTTTAAGTTACGATCACAGGGTAATTGACGGTGCGCTTGCAGGAAAATTCCTGCATAAAGTGAAAGAGATTCTTGAAAATTATTCGCCTGATATAGTTTAATCAGCTGTTATGGCACAGAAACTGATTGTCATTTTGTTAAGGAAAAAATTTGATGTTGAAAAAAAAAGGATAGAATTGGGAAAAAGGGCTGCTATAAGTAGGCCTTTTTTCTAATATTTAACTTATATTAGTAACTTTAAGTAGAATGCCGACAAATTGACTTCCTCAATTCTGAATATAGAAATTAGGGATTATAATTTTCACAAATGTTTTATGTGCCATCACTCCATTTAGATTAATTGTATTATGATGAAAAGGTTAGTTCTTTTAACGTGGCTGCTGGCTGCATTTATCAATTCTGATTTATTTTCTCAATCTAGAGAAGAGCTGAGAAATANTTTTTATGATGCTGAAAGCTGGATCTTGTTTGAAGCCTATCAGGATGCCCTGCCATTATATCTGCAGTTGTTAAGGAAATACCCCGATAATTCAAATTTCAGATACAGGGTCGGCCAGTGTTATATAAACATCCCGGGAGAGAAAGCTAAAGCTGTAAGTTTCCTTGAAGCTGCAGTTAAAAACATTGATCCAAAATATAGAGAAGGAAAATTCAACGAAACCGGAGCNCCTTACGATGCGCTATATTATCTGGCCAATGCATACCGGATAAATAACCAGCCCGATAAAGCTATCAGAGCTTACCAGCTTTTCCGAAAGAACCTTAACCCTGAAGTTTATGATTCAACAGTTGTAAACCTTCAGATACAATCATGTTTTAANGCCAAGGAACTGATGCGGATGCCTCTGTTTATAAAAGAGAAAAATCTAGGGAATATCATAAACGGATATAACAGTGAATTTAACCCCGTAGTTTCAGATAAGGAGGATCTTCTTGTATTTTCAAGAAGTCAGGCATTTTACGATGCACTTCTCTACTCGACAAAGGTCAATGGTCAATGGACAGAACCCGTGAATTTGAATGAGATACTGAAANTCGACCGCGATCTGTTTCCTACTTCTATTTCGAAAGATGGTAAAGACCTATACCTGTACAGTTCTGCTGATTATGATGGAATTATCTATACTACCAGATTTGATAACGGGAAATGGTCACCTCTGGTAAAGCTCAATGAGAACATAAATACCAAATACTGGGAATCACATGCTACCATATCGCACGACAATAAAAAACTATATTTTACAAGCAACAGGAAAGGAACTCTCGGCGGTCTCGATATATGGGTTTCAAATCGTGACAGTACAGGCGACTGGGGCCCGGCAGTGAATCTCGGACCTGTTATCAATACTTTATATAATGAGGAAACTCCTTTCCTGAGCGATGATGATAAAACCCTTTTCTTTAGTTCCAGAGGGCATTTTAATATGGGAGGTTACGATATCTTTTACTCAAGACTACTTGATAACGGCGAATGGTCAGTTCCTCTTAATATAGGATATCCTCTGAACACCACTGATGATGATGTGTTCTTTAAGCCGGTGAATCAGGGTTACGAAGGATATATAGCTAAGGAAAAACCTGGTGGCTTTGGGAAGCAGGATATCTACCGGATCGAGATTTTTTCAAATGACCACCCCAGAAAGTTTTTCGTAAGAGGCTTGGTAAAAGTTGCTGACCTTATAAGCAATTCCAATGATAGCGTGAAAGTGAGCGCAATGAATATCAAAAACCAGAACCAGACGATAATTGTCTATTCTGATCCTAAAACAGGAGAATATGAATTTCAGCTCCCACAGGGTGATTATCAAATCACGTACGAAGGAGAAGGAGGTGAAAAAGTTGTTAGAAAATTGGACTTGCCACTTTCAAACCCTTCTGACAGTTTTGTAGTTCCTGGAACAATACTGCCGAAAACTGACTTTGTCGCAGATTTAAATGTTAAAACCAATAAAACCATTTCCGTTACTAACGGTGACTCAATTTCATTTCCTATGAAGGTTGAACCCAGGTCTGTGCTTACAGTTGAACATTGGGTAGGTGATTCATTAGTATCCGTTGAAAAATTTACAATCCTCGATTCGACATTTAACTATAAAATGGCACCCAGTCGGGGAAATAACAGACTTGTTTTTAAACTTACCGATAGATTTAATAACACGACTAAAACTGAAGTTTTTATCACCAGGGAGAAAAATATTACGCAGCAACCTTTGCTTCATCCTGAGTACGACCATGTTATATCCGATAAACAGATTGCCTCATTCTCAACAATGCTGAAGAGCAGGGCTAATGAAGATCTGTTAAAAGTTATCACAGATGCAAAGACTGAAAATAAACAATTCGGGAAAGTCGATGATTTTATCGTGTACCTGAAGGAAGAAGCTTCCAGAAAAAACATTAATCCTGAGGAGATTGATAAACTGACTCTCAAAGTGGCTGTGATGGACAATATACTGACACAGACTGCTGTTGATTATCTGGCAGCGCATACAGAGGGTGACCTGAAGAAAATTCTTACGGATCTTGATATTTATAAATCNAACCTTAAGACCTGGACTGATTTACAGNATTATATCAGCTCCAAAACAGGTGGTAAGATAAGCCCTGAGGATCTCAACAGGATTGCAGCAGCTATATTAGCCGGAACTGATCCATACATTGTAATAATGAAGAAGAAGATACTTGCCTTCAGTGAAAAGTCGGATGCCGGAGATATGATTCGTCAATCTGTAGCCGCAGTCGANCAGAAAGATATTAAAACAAAAGATAAATGGCTGGAGGCATTTTATATTGAATCTCTAAGGCGTGGACTTTCCCTGAAACAGGTATCAGAGATGCTTGTCAGCATTAGTTCATTACCTGATACCAAAGTTGAACAATACCTTCACGATCTGATTGAAAAGTCTGAAGAGCCATTCACTGCTTCACTGAAATCAATTGATCTGAAAAAAGAAGGAATAAATACGCCGGAAGATCTGATAATGTATCTTTTTGCGAATAAGGAAAAATTTCCGGAAGAAGCTGTCGCTAAGAGTATTGCAAACTTGATATCTGCAAAAGATGTCTCTGCGGATATGATTAAATCCCACTTGCCGACCATCAAAAAAAGCCCTCTATGGATTTTATGGGTTCTGATTGGAAGCGGACTTTTCATCTTTTTCTTTATTTTGTGGAAAAGAAAAAAGAATAAAAAGAAATAAAAATCTCAGAGTATGACCGGCATTTGTCGGTCGTACTCATAAAATAATATCTGATTAAGAATTCTTTTGCTAATTTTTTATAAATTTGTTTGTCAAAATCTCTGCATATGAGCAAAAGAGTTGTGTTTCTTTTTTTCATAATAGTTTTAATCATTCCTGTTTATGCCCAGGAGAATAAGGAACTTCAGGATTCATTTCTTGAAGCTGAATATTTCCTTATGAATGAAGCCTATGCCGATGCACTGACGAACTATCTGCAGCTCTATGAAAAGCTACCCGATAATTCTAACCTTGCTTATTGTATAGGTGTATGCTATCTTAATATTCCCGGGAAAAAGAACCTCTCAATCGAGTATCTGGAAAACGCTACAAAAAACATGTCAGCCAAGCATAAAGAGGGTACTCTCACCCAGATAGCTGCTCCCTATGATGCATTATTTGAACTTGGAAGAGCTTACCGTATTAATTACAGGTTTGACAAAGCAAAAGAAACTTTTACGAAATACCTCGAGACACTTCTTCCCGACGACCGTGAGAACATTGATTTTGTTAAAAACGAAATAAAGGTATGCGATATGGCAAAAGTTCTGATTGCCAAGCCTGTAGCATATACAGAGGAGAACGTCGGCGATATCTTCAATGATGAAAAATCAAATTCAAATCCGTTGATTTCGGCCGACGGAAAATCTTTTGCTTATATGGTGTCTCTTAAATTCTATGATGCAGTAATGTTTTCGAAACTTGTTAACGGGAAATGGACTGCCCCGGTTAACATTACTCCGGAACTCCAGTCTGATGGAGATTTTTACATTTCCTGCCTCTCCGCTGATGGTAAATTATTATTCCTTTCTAAAGATGATCATACTAACAGCGATATTTATGTGAGTTCATATAATGGAACCAGTTGGAGCAAGGCCACTAAACTTAATAAAAATATCGATACAAAATATTGGGAGTCACATGGTTTTATATCTGAAGATGGCAATCAATTAATATTCGCTTCAGACAGACCTGGGGGGTTTGGAGGTCTCGATTTGTATATATCCCGGAAAGTAAATGGCGACTGGGGTCCTGCAGTAAATCTTGGTCCGGAAATAAATACTGAGTTTAACGAGGACAGACCATTTCTGATCAACAACGGCAAAACCCTGTTTTTCAGCTCCCAGGGGCATGAAAATATCGGAGGCTACGATCTTTTCAGATCCGATTTGCAATCGAACGGTTTGTGGAATAAGCCTAAAAATCTTGGCTATCCGATTAACACCCCTGATGACGAAATATTCTTTATGCCGATCGGTGATGGGAAATCCGGCTATTATTCTAAGTATAAAGAGACCGGAGGATTCGGGAAGGAAGATATTTATAAGATTACCTTCAAATAAAAATTGCCTTGTATTTGTTAAAACATTTAGAAAAATTAGTATATTTGTTCTGATGGTAAAATTCAGAGTAAAGATTATAAGTGTTTCGTTGCAACTATTAACTCTGGTTATCTTCTCGGTTGCCGCCTCAGCTCAGTCTTCCAGCGAAATGAAAAAGATATTTGACAAGGCGGAGTCGTACTACCTTTTTGAAGAATATGAGCTTGCAAATCAACTATACCTTCTTATAGATTCTCCTGATAATCTTAATATTAAATATAAAATTGGCACCTGCTACCTGAATATTCCCGGTGAAAAAGAAAAATCAATCCCATATCTGGAAGAAGCTGTTAAAACGGCCAGTTATGATTCGAAACCCGAATCATTTAAGGAGAAAAAAGCTCCGCTCGATGTCTATTTTTCTCTTGCCAGAGCCTATTTGATTAATAATCAATTTGAAAAAGCGCTTAATACTTTTCAAACCTTCAGTAAGCTTGCCGGGGAATCAAAATCCAAAGGAGGTATGAAGAACTTTGAGTATATTGATCAGCAGATTCAGGCCTGTAAGAATGCAATTCAATTTAAGGATAATCCGACAGTTTTTAGCAAAAAGACTTTGGGAAGTGACTTCAATCAGGGCTCGATAAACGAAAATCCTGCTGTTAGTTTTGACGGGAACACTATTGTTTATACTGAGCGCAGGGGCATTGTCAATGCAATCTTCTTTTCCAAAAAAGAAAGAGGAAAATGGCAGCCACCTATAGAAATAACTGCAGCTCTCAAAGCTGGTGAGGATTGCTCGTCAAGTTCCTTGAACAGCGATGGCACTGAACTCTTCCTGTATAAAACAGATAATTACGACGGAGTGATATATTCATCAAATTATGTTGATGGTGCATGGACTCCAATTAAAAAGTTAAACAAGAACATTAATACCAAGTTCTACGAATCTCATGCCTCTATCTCATCTGACGGCAAAAGACTATATTTTACCAGTAACAGGGATGGCGGACAGGGAAATCTCGATATTTATGTTTCTGAAAAAGATGCAACAGGTGATTGGGGTCCGGCAGTGAATCTGGGTGCTTCTGTCAATACACCGTTCAATGAGGATACTCCTTTTATTACTCAAAATGATTCTGTGCTTTATTTTTGTTCAGAGGGACATAGTTCAATAGGTGGATTTGATAATTTTAAAAGTCAAAAAATCGGTTCAGCCTGGAAAACACCAACAAACCTCGGATATCCTATTAATTCCACAGACGATGATAAGTTTTTTCAACCAGTAAATAATGGAAAGAATGCTTATTATTCGATGACAACCGACTACAAGAAGAAAGAAATATTTTATCTGGGATTAGGAAATACTGATGTAAACCAGTTATTTGAAATAAAAGGTAAATTTAGTCTTAAAGACACTACCGTTACCTTTGATGAAAATTATTCAATACATCTCACCAACAAAACTTCCGGAGATACCCTCGATGTCGGTTTCCCGAACAAATATACCGGTCTTTACAATTTTGTTGTCGCCCCTGGAGAATTCAGGTTATTTTATAAAGGTCACGGATATATAACTCAGACAATTGATACTACCATTTTGCTGGATAATCCCAATATCGTTTTAAATATTGATGTATCGCTTGAGAGAGATATATCTGTAAAAATAAATAAGACAGTGCCGCCACAAATGGTTTATGATAAAATCAATCTGGCATTGATCCCCACAATATCTTCTGTTGATACCAGTATGCTTATAAGAAACATGAATGTCAGTGATGTTGGCGATCTTACAATAAATGATTCTGATGTACTCTACTATACTGTTCAGATGATGGCTCTTCATAATCCTGTTGACGTAACCTATTTTAAATACATTAATGATATGAAAGTAATGTATAACGATATAGATAAATTTTACCGTTATACCACAGGTAAATTTTCAACAAGGGAAGAAGCCTATTCTTCGAGGCTGGAGTTGATAAGGAAAGGATATCCTGAAGAAATCTTTATCAAGAAAGTCTCAAAATAATGAAAATTGCCCTCAGGAANACATTCGTATTCTCTTTTCTGATTTTTTTCTTCCTCCCACTCTTCTCACAAGTACTTTCCAAAAAGNGACTAATAAAAGCAGTACAGGAAGCTGACATTTTCTACTATTATGATCAGAATTACGAAAAAGCTGCCGAACGTTATGAGTCTCTACTCAATATTTATCCGGAAAACTCCAACCTTTCAGCAAAACTGGGAATTTGCTACCTAAACCTCGATGGGAAAAAAACTGACGCTCTGAGACTTTTAACTAAAGCCTCTTTGAATGTTGTGAACAATGACATGGAGTACCTTGAATACGGAGAAAAAGCACCATTGGATACCTATCTTTACCTTGCTGTCGCATATCATCAGAACGATAGTCTCCAGAAAGCTATATCTCTCTATAATGATGCAAAGAAAAGATTAATCGGCACAAAAATTTTTAGGGAGGAGTATATCGACAACCAGATCAAAGATTGCAGGTATGCCATAGAAATGAAGAAGAAACCTTTACCCCTTATAACCGACCTGTTCACTCCATGGCTTGCTGACTATCCCGGAGCATGCAATCCTGTTCTTTCAAAGAATGATTCTGTTTTTATTTTCACTCAAAAAGAAGAAGGAAAAACACGTATATTATGCTCTTATAAAACAGGTATATGGAAAAAACCGGTTGACATTACAAAACAACTTGGAGGACATGACCTATTATATTCAAACTCCATTACCGGCGATGGGTCGTTATTAATAATTTATATGTATACCGGAGGTACTGGAAATCTATATTACAGTCAGAGAAAAGACTCCATCTGGACTAAAATAAAAAGTTTCGGAAAACCAATTAATACTATTTACTGGCAATCACATGGCTTTATAACACCCGATGGAAATTCAATGTACTTTGCCAGCAATAGACCCGGAGGAGAAGGCGAACTTGATATATGGTATTCGGAGAAGACTGCAAATGGTAAATGGGGCGAGCCGGTAAATTGCGGGAATGTTATTAATACACCTTATAACGAGGATACGCCTTTCTTCGATCCTGAAACCAGTGCATTGCTTTTTAGTTCAGTTGGTCACATTAGTATGGGTGGATATGATGTGTTCAGGTCAATAAAAAAAAATGGTGTCTGGACAAATCCTATTGGCATGCCCTATGCTTTTAATAACACATCTGATAACATCTTCTTTATTCTTAATAACAACAAATCCGGATTTATTACCAGCCTCTATGACGAAAATATCAAATCGAGAAATATTTATTCAATAGTTGCAGAAGATCCGGCCGATAAGATAACTTTGGCCGGGGGCACTATCTCACTTCAGGACGGAATGGAAGTTGATCCTAAACTGGTGAGTATACAACTTAATGACCTTAAGAAGGTAATNCCAACCAAATTCATATCACTAATCGATTCCATATCATATAAATTCGAAGTAAAACCAGGTGACTATCAGCTTTTTGTAAGTCATAAAGGATATAAGACCGATACNATAAACCTTAGTATCCCTTTGTATTATTCAAGTAACTATGTTTCTGTCAATTCCTCGCTGATACCTGATAAGGTTTTCGGTGGTGAGTTTCTGTCAATAAATAACATTCTGTTTGAGTTCAATAACTCGGAACTAAATGATCAGGCTAAATCGAGTCTGGAACTTCTTAAGTCTATTCTTATCAATTATCCTGATTTGAAAGTTGAGGTTGCNGGTTATACCGATTCCAAAGGTAGTAAAGAGTATAATGACATATTGGCCGACAAAAGAGCACAGAGTGTTATAAATTATCTGGTAACCCCGGGAACCTCATCTTCAAGATTTGTCAAGAAAGCATTCGGAAAGTCAGGTTTTGTTGCTGTAAATTATAAACCCGACGGCTCTGATAATCCTGAAGGAAGAAAATACAACAGAAGAGTCACATTTGGGATTGTCGATCCCAAAACAGGTGTTGTTATCCGTCAGGAGACATATACTCCGGAACAACTCAGGCAATCATTTTCAATGAGATACAGTATTGTCCTGGTAAAAACAGCCGAAAAGTTAAGTTCTGGTTTCTTCTCCCCGTTGACTAAAGATGACTTATTCTTTATCAGAACCCTGAAAATTGACACAGTGACAATGTATGTGCTCGGAGTATTCTACAATAAAACTGACGCTTTAAAATATCTGGGGTATGCCAGGGAAATAGGATATAACAAAGCCTATATTGTCAATCAATATGAGCTTGACAATGAATCAAAAGTTAACTTAACACCCGAGCGACGAAAAGCTATTTCAGACAAAATTGATCAGGGACTATATACAATACAACTGAAGGCTACACAGAATCCTTTGGATATCGGCAGAATCTTCAGCGGAATTGAAGGTGTTAATGAAATAAAGGCCAGTGACGGATTATACAAATATTACTATGGAGAATTCAAGACACTTTCAATGGCGAAAGAAGCACTATTGAAAATAAAGAAGGAAGGATATGAAGACGCTTTCATCAGAAATCTATATTTATTGATTACCCAATAATAATCAGAAATACTGCTCATGAAGTACAAAAATATCAATCTCAGGGCTCTTGAACCGGAAGATCTGGAACTTCTTTATGAGTGGGAAAATAACGAAAAACACTGGGTGATAAGTAATACAGCTGCCCCATTTTCAAGATATACTCTCAAAAGATACCTTGATAATTCACATAAGAATATATATGAAACAGGTCAGATGAGATTCATGATTGACCATATTGAAGATAAAATTACTATCGGAACCATAGATGTTTTTGATTTTGATCCATTTCACAAAAGAGCCGGATTAGGAATACTTATTGCNAACGAGACTTACAGGAGAAAAGGATTTGCTTCTATGTCGCTGACTTGTCTGATAAAATATTGTTTTGAAACACTTCTGTTGCACCAGTTGTACTGCAATATCCTGGCAAACAACTGTGAAAGCATAGATCTGTTTAAAAAACAGGGGTTTGTCCAGATTGGGATTAAAAAAGATTGGATNCTGACATCCGATGGATATCAGGATGAGTACATGTTTCAATTGATTAACGGATAGCAAGAAGGCCACAGGCTGCTGAAATATCTTTTCCGCGCGACTTACGGATCGAAGCAGAAATCCCTGAAACTATGAGATTATGTTTAAAAAACTGCATCNGCTTATCTGATGATGCGGTTTTCTGATCATTCAAACCAGGATGATAAGGAATCAAATTAACCCTTATAACTGAACCTTTTAGAAGTGACTTAATTCCTTCCAAATGGTTATCTGAATCATTCAAATCCCTGACCATAACATATGCAANGCTTAATCTTCTTTTCTTTTTGACCTCAAATTTTTTCATCATATCTATTATCGCGTGAACAGGATATTGATATTCAACCGGAATATTTCTTTTTCTTTCCTCAGTAAAAGGTGAATAAAGACTTAAAGTCAGATTGCAATCGGATCTTTGAAGAAATTGCTCAACGCCTGGCAATATACCTACGGTTGAGACTGTTACATTTCTGGAACTGATGGCAAGTCCCCATTCTGCCGTAATAATTCTGCAAGCCTTTACAACATTTTCCAGATTATCCATCGGTTCACCCATCCCCATAAAAACGACATGTGTAACTTTATCTGCATCCGGGATACTTAATACCTGATTAACTATCTCCCCTGCAGTAAGGTCTCCCCTGAAACCATACCTGGCTGTTTCACAAAATGAACAACCCATCCGGCAGCCTGACTGAGTCGAGACACATACCGTATTTCTTTTATTATCTGGGATATATACAGTTTCGAACTCTTTTCCTGTTTCAGTCCTGAACAGATACTTCACCGTTTTATCTGTCGATACTTCCGAAGCCAGGGGCAAATAAATTCCGCTGACTGCAATATTCATTAGCTCTTCTTTGAGCAGTCGGGGAATTTTTGCGATCTGTGCAATATCGGATATTCTTTTTTTATAAATGCTATTAGAAATTGAAGCTGCATGAGCAGAATTGTATCTTTCCGATCCGATAAAATCAGATATTTCATCAGATGTCAAACCACAAAGACTCTTCTTAACCATAGAAGTGCTTTCTACTTCTTTCCAGCAGGCTCCTGCATCAGACCCCTGTTCTTAAGCAAAGGTTCAATAACAGGTTTACGCCCTCGGAAATTGATATAGCTCTGTTCAGCATCCATTATTCCCATTGGAGCCAGTACATTTTTCCTGAATGATTCAGCAGTTGATTTATCAAAAATACCCTTTTCTTTGAATGCTTCGAAAGAATCATTATCGAGCACTGCTGCCCATGTATAGCAATAATATCCGGCAGCATATCCATCGCCCGCAATGTGCAGAAAATAAGTACTTCTGTAGCGTGGTATAATTTCTTTAATGAGTCCCATTTTCTGCAAATGTTCTTTCTCAAAATTTTGAAGATCAATATTAACCGGGGCTTCAAGGGTGTGATAGTCCATATCAAGAAATGAAGCAGCAAGCAATTCTACGTTATCAAATCCGGTATTAAAGTATCTGCTTTTTTGAATTTTGTTGATAAGAGTTTCCGGTATAATTTCCCCTGTTTTGTAATTCTTTGCATACATTTTTAATACTGCAGGTTCCGTAGCCCAATGCTCCATTATCTGGGAAGGTAATTCAACAATATCCTGAGCAGTATTTGTCATGCTGTATTTATTTATTGAGAACAGACCCTGAAGACCATGTCCGAATTCATGAAACAGGGTCTTGACATCATCAAGACTTAATAAAGATGGAGTATCGCCCGACGGATTATTGAAGTTACAGACGATTGTTACAACAGGTTTAATTTCCTTACCATTAACCCATTTATGATCGCGGTAGCTGCCACACCAGGCACCCTGCCCTTTGCTTGACCTTGTATAAAAATCCATATACAGAACACCTACAGGACTTCCGTCAGCTTCTTTTACTTCAAAAGCTTTCGCATCGGGATGGGGAAGAGGAATTCCAGGTATTTGAGCAAAAGTTATACCATAGAGTTTATTTGCAACAGAGAATGCTCCTTCTCTCACATTATCGAGCTGGAAATATGGCCTGAGTTCATTATCATCAAGATTATATTTTTCTTTACGGAGTTTCTCTGCGTAGTACCACCAGTCTGAAGGTTCAATTCTAAATTTTGTACCTTCCCGGTCAGCAATTTTTTGCATTTCTTTAAGCTCCTCTCCTCCTACTTTTAAAGCAGGTGTCCAGAGCTGATTCAAAAGTGCGTAAACATTTGCAGGAGTCTTTGCCATTCTGTTCTCGAGATTAAGGTCGGCATATGATTTAAATCCAAGCAATTTTGCCCGTCTAGCTCTCAGAGTCACCAGATCAGTCAGAATCTTATTATTATCAAGATTATCGCCATGATTTCCTTTTGTAATGTATCCATCATACAACTTTCTACGCAAATCCTTTTTCTCATCATAAGTAAGGAAAGGGAGCATACTTGGCTTTTGGATTGTAAATACCCATTTACCCCCAAGGCTATCTTTTTTAGCACGGTCAGCAGCTCCATTGATAACACCCTCAGGTAATCCTTTCAGATCATCCTTATTATCAATAACAAGTTTAAATTTATTATTTTCTCCCAGAACATTCTGACTGAATTTCACTGACAATACTGATAATTTTTCATTTAGCTTTTTCAGAGTATCCTGATTGGCTCCTTTAAGAAGAGCTCCGTTACGAACAAAATTCTTATAAAGATTTACAAGCAGGAAATCCTGTTCCGGAGTAAGTGATAGCTTTTCTTTGCCGTCATACAAAGTCTTGACCCTCCTGAAAAGTGCTGAATCAAGCAGGATTTCATCACGGTATGCCGACAGTAAAGGAGATACATCAACCTCAATTTTTTGAAGTGAGTCATTCGTATTTGCTGATGTCTGAGAGAAGAAAACTGAAGATACTTTAGTCAGAAGCTCTCCGGCCTTGTCTAATGCCTCAATTGTATTCTGATAAGTAGGTATGCTCCTATTATTAGTGATATTCTTTAAATCTGCTCTCCCATCAGTCATTCCTTTGTTAAAAGCTGGCATATAATGCTTTGCCATTATCTTTTCAAATGGAGGAACATCGAATGGAGTATTATATGTGGAAAAAAACGGATTACTTTTATCAACTTCAGCTACAGGCTTATTTTTACAGCCTGTATTGACAATACATAGCAATCCGCATACTAACAACATATTATAAGCTTTTTTCATAGTTTGGAACTTTAAGGTAATATAATTTGTAATGATTTAATTTCAAAATTAGGTTATTCAATTCCTGAAACAAAAGAAACTTTACAGATTTAAGAGATCATTTTATGGAATGCATCTTAATATTAACATCCGACAAGCTTTCAACGTGTTTTCGGATAATACATGAACCAGTTATTGCATGATTCATGTAAACTTGCGGACTGTATCCGCCGAAGCTCTTTTAAATAATTCTCGCCGTCGCCCTTCTAAGGTCGGGCTATGGCGAGCAAAGGCGGAGAGAGGGGGATTCGAACCCCCGGTTCGCCGGAAGGCGAACAACGGTTTTCGAGACCGCCGCATTCGACCACTCTGCCATCTCTCCAAAATATTTAG
>JGI24137J36423_1000150_pt1 | contig 16218 bp, 16 predicted proteins | sample BarGraNGADG00311_FD_36423 | JGI IMG/M metagenome (IMG submission 36423) | reverse complement strand
CCGATCGCAAAGAGGACCCCTATCCACCAGCCGACGGCGCCCGGCGCCCACCAGGTGCCGCCCTTCCCCGTATCGAGAAGCGAATGGAGCTTTCGCGCCTCNCGGGGTGCCCAGCGCGTGGNAAGANCCGGCGCAGATTGATCGACGCTCATGCCCGCCCGTTCCCCGCTATTTGAGCCCGCGCTCGGCAGAGATCTTCATCTGCATCTCGAGGAAGTTGGCAGGCGGTGCCGCGGCTTCAGACTTCGCGACGAGCGAGACCGCTTCCACGGGGCACGTCGTCACGCAGAGTCCGCAACCGATGCAGCGGGCCGTGTCGACCTCCATGAAGTCGTCGCCCTCGATGACGGCTTCGATCTGGCAACGCTCGACGCAGGTCGCGCACGCGGTGCACTCCTCGGGGTCGATACTCGCCTGGAACGTGGAGCCCGCATGGTCAGCCGGGCGCTCGTAGGTCCGCAGAGCGCGCAGGTTGCCGCACGAGTCGCCGCAGCAGATGCAGATGTTCATGATCGCCTGGGAGTTACTGGGGGAGACGACCATGCCCTCCTTCTCGGCGTTGTCGAGTATCTTGAGGCACTCGTCGACCGCGATCTCCCGGCCGATGCCGTTCTCGATGTAGTAGTCGGCGGCCATGCCGAAGGTCATGCAATTCTCGAGCGTGTGGTCGCAGCCCTTACCGACGAGGAGCCTCTCCTTGCGGCAGATGCAGTCCGCGACCGCGATCTTTTCCTGCGTCTTCACGAGTTCGCGGGCGACGTCATAGGTGGCGACGGTGGTAGAGGTGTCCAGCGCGGCTCCCACCGGCACGACCCTCAACTGCTTGGTGGGCACGTCTTCCCAGGTCCTGNTGAGGTANGGTGTGTATTCCTCGAGCAGCTCGGCGAGCTCGCGGTCCAGGGACCCGACGTGNAACTCGTAGATGCCGACGAGGAACTGCTGCGCCATGTAGTATGGCTCGCCCTCGATGCGCAGGCGGTAGATGCTGCCCTCGCGAGCCATCTTCTCGAGGCGGGGCGCCAGTTCGGACTCCTCGGCGCCAATGCGCTCGGCGATGGACGCGACGGACTCGGGCACTCTCTGGAGTTGCAGAACCAGTTCCGCCTCCTCGGGGGTGAAGTACCTCTGCAGGATCTTGATCTCGACGCCGGTGTCAGTGGCGGGGAACCCCCCCGGCAGATTGTCGAGGAACACGCGGAGCTTCTGGTAAACGTCTTCGGCCATGTCGACCTCCTCATGACTGGCGGCTGATGATGCGCAGCCGCTCCAGTACAGTTTACATGAGGGAGGGGTCAGGCACCGTCCACTATTTTGTCCACCCTTGACCCCTGTCCTGTAACATGGTGAAGACCTGGTGGCTGTGACTCCGGAGTCGCGTCGATGGACGAAGCAAACGCGATATGCCTCAAAGACAGAAAGCAGTGGCGCTCGTGGCTGCGGAAGAACCACGCCATCGAACGCGAGATCTGGCTGGTCATCTATAAGAAGAACACCGGCAAGCCTTCCCTCACGCATGAGGAAGCGGTCGAGGAGGCCGTCTGCTTCGGGTGGATCGACGGTCGCATGAAGAGCATCGACGACGAGAAGTATAATGCAGCGCTATTCGCCGAGGACCGCGAAGAGCACATGGTCGGAGTCCAATATCGCGAGAGCCGAGAAGATGATCGCCGAGGGAAAGATGACGGAGGCAGGACTCAGAGCCTACCGGCAGGGAGTGAAAGGAGGGGTCTGAGATACCACCCCCACCCCGACCCTCCCTCCCCAAGGGGGAGGGAGCCAGGATGACGAAAATAATCCTTGCATAACTTGCGGATTGCTGTAACATAAACTCCCATCAGTCACTGGTTCAACTTACCGCCTGGCGGTGAGGAGCGGTCTCTAAAGTGGCAGGTACCTCTATCCGTATAAACGGCAAAAGGGTTTCAGCCTACCCGGGCTCAAGGATCATCGACCTCGCGCGCGACCTCGGCGTTCCGATTCCAACCTTGTGCGATCACCCGTTGCTTGCGCCCGCGGGCTACTGCGGAGTCTGCGTTGTCGAGGACATCGCGAGCGGCAGGCTCGTGACCGCGTGCGACACGCCCGCCAGGCCGGGCATGGATATCAGGACCGACTCTCCCCGGGCCCTCGAGGCGCGAAGGCGGACTCTCGAGCTCATCCTCACCAACCACCCCGAGACCTGCGTCATCTGCGAGAAAGGAAACGCCTGCAGGCTCCGCGATCTTTCCTCGAGCATCGGGCTTGCGCTCTCGAGCGAGAAACGCGTCGGGACCCTGCGCGGGATAGTGGACGCGAACCCGTTCATCCACCGCGACCTCTCCAAGTGCATAGGTTGCCAGATATGCGTCCGCGCCTGCCGGGAGATACAGGGCGCCGAAGCCGTCGAGTTCACGGGGATCGGCACGGGCAGCATGCCCCTGACGGCGGAGGACCACGAGCTGGCGGGCTCGGATTGCGAGCTGTGCGGGCTCTGCGTCACTATGTGCCCTGTCGGCGCCCTGATCGAAAAGCCGAGCAAGCACACCGGTACGGAGGACAGGAGGGCGAACGTCATCTGCCCGTACTGCGGGGTCGGATGCACCCTCGAGCTGAGGATCCGTGAGGACGCGATAGTCAGCGTGGGAGCGGGCGTCGAGGGCTCGGTCAACGGCCCGAGCCTGTGTGCCAAGGGCAGATACGGGCTGGGTTACGTCGGACACCCCGACCGGCTGAAGGTGCCCCTGGTACGCGAAGGCGACGAGCTCGTCGAGACGACGTGGGAGGAAGCACTGTCGCGCGTGGCGGCGAACCTGCATCGCATGGTCAAGGATCACGGCCCCGACTCTGTAGGCGTGCTGGCGTCGGCAAAAGCGACCAACGAGGAGAACTACCTCATACAGAAATTCGCCCGCGCCTGCATCGGCACCAACAACGTCGACCACTGCGCCAGGTTGTGACACAGCCCCACCGTCGCCGGTCTGGCGGCAGCGTTCGGCAGCGGAGCCATGACCAATTCGCTCGAGGACCTTGCGGACGCCGACGTCATCCTGCTCACAGGTACCAACACCATCGAGAACCATCCCGTCATCGCGCAGATGATCAAGACCGCCGTCCTGTCGGGCGGCACCCGGCTCATCGTGAGCGACCCGAGGGACATCTCGATGGCACGATACGCCGAGGTGAGGCTCAGCCCGAGGCCCGGAACGGACGTCGCATGGCTCAACGGGATGGCCAACGTGATATTGAGCGAGGGGCTGGCCGACGAGCGCTTCATACGGGAGCGCACCGAGGGCTCCGACGGGTGGCGCAAGTCGGTGGAGCGCTATACCCCCGAGTTCGTGCAGAAGATAACGGGCATCAAGCCCGCGGACTTACGAAAGGCGGCTCGCCTCTACGCGTCGGCCGGCGCGGCCGCGATCTACTACGCCATGGGCATCACCCAGCACTCGACGGGCACCGATAACGTCAAGGCGATCGCAAACCTCGCGATGCTCACGGGCAACATCGGCAGGCCGGGCACGGGAGTCAACCCGTTGCGCGGCCAGAACAACGTGCAGGGCGCCTGCGACATGGGCGCGCTGCCCAACGTCTTCCCCGGCTACCAGCGGGTCGACGATGACGCGGTCCGGGGCAAGTTCGAGAAAGCCTGGGGCGTGAAGCTCCCCTCGAAGCCGGGGCTCACCGTAACCGAGATGATTGGTGCCGCCGCCAAGGGCAGGCTCAAGGCAATGTACATCGTCGGAGAGAACCCGGTGCTGACCGAGCCGGACGCAAACCATGCCGTCGCGGCTCTCGGGAAGCTCGACTTCCTCGTCGTCCAGGACATATTCCTCACCGAGACGGCGGCTCTCGCCGACGTTGTGCTGCCCGGTGCGGCCTCGGTTGAAAAGGAAGGGACCTTCACCAACACGGAGCGCATGGTCCAGAGGTCGCGCGCGGCCGCGCCCGCTCCCGGAGAGGCGCGCAGCGATGCCGACATAATCTGTGCAGTCGCGGGCCAGATGAAGTGCGCAATGACCTGCGGCAGTCCCTCGGACGTCATGGACGAGATAGCTTCTCTCACGCCTTCGTACGGCGGCATGTCTTACAGCCGGCTTGCGCGGCACGGCATGCGCTGGCCGTGCCCTGATGCAAAGCACCGCGGCACAAGGATAATGCACTCGCGCGAGTTCACCCGCGGCAAGGGCAGGTTCCATCCCATCGCCTACATCGAGCCGGCAGAGATGCCGGACGTAGATTACCCGCTGATCCTGACCACGGGCAGGATGCTCTACCAGTATCACTCGGGCTCGATGTCGCGCCGCTCGGCCGCGCTGGACGAATACACTCCGACCGGCTGGGCTGAGCTGAACCCGAGCGATGCCAGGAGGCTGGGCATACGAGAGGGCGAACCCATCGCTCTGACCTCGCGGAGAGGCTCGGTCCGCACGACCGCCAGGCTGAGCCGCCGCTCTCCGAAGGGGGTCGTCTTCATGAGCTTCCACTTCGCGGAGGAGGCGGTCAACAAGCTTACGAATCCAGCTCTCGACAAAGAGGGAAAGATACCTGAGTTCAAGGTCTGCGCGGTCAAGGTCGAGCCTGCCGCGCGCGAGTGAGGAGAGGCTTCTTGGATGTACGCGGTCCGGGCAGCGCGCTGGTCGAGCGGCTGCTCGAGGAGAGCGACAAGAAGGGATTCCTGGACCCCGCCTCCGTGGAGGCGGTATCCCGCGAGTTCTCGATACCCGCGAGCAGGGCGTACTCCATCGCGGGACAACTGGAGCATTTCCACTTCGCGCCCACCCCCAAGGGGACGACAAGCGTCTGCGCCGGCCCGGCATGCGAGCTGGCAGGCTCGGCGGACGTCGCGAGCGCGCTGAAGGCCCTGCCGGGAGCGAACCCGATCCCTTTGCTCGGCAGCCCCATCTGGCACACGCCCGTCCTGGCGATGGTTCCGGGCAGGAGGGGATCGATGCCCCGCAGGGTGGGAGTGGAGGCGGCATCGTCCATGGGCGATCTCCAGAGGTCTCCACTGGCGACAAGCGCGGAACCGGCGAAAGAGCTGCTTACCGGGAGCGGCGAGCTGCTGGGCGGCCTCAAGCGCCGGCGCTCGGCGGCTGACTACTTCAAGTCGGACGCGCGGCGGTTTGCCAATTTCATGGAGCAGAATACGGGCACGGAAGTCCTGAGCGACATCCGGTCCTCGCGCATCGTGGACACCGCGACCGGGCACGAGATCGCGGACATCATCGAGAGGCTGACGCGCTCCGAGGTGGCCGAGAGGATGGTCGTGTGCGACGCGGGCGGCCGGGAGCCGGAGAACGACGCCGCGCCGGTCCTCGCGTGGATCGACCCGATGGGCGTGGTCGAAGGGATGCTCCTCGCCGCGCACGCCTCGGGAGCCGGGCGCGCNCTGCTATTTGTGCCGCACGAGCACGCCGGGCTCAGGGAGTCGTTCGCCAGGGCCTTGCGGGACCTCGAGAGCGAGAGCCTCTGGCCCGCGGTCGAGGTCGGGATGTTTTCCGGGCCTAACTTCGTGCCGACCGACCGCGAGATCGGGATTGCCTCGCTGTACGGCGGGCTGACCCTGAGCGAGGGAGCGACCCGCGCCTCCGAATCTCGCGCACGGCTCTGGGGCGCTCACGTTCTGATGTCCGACCCGGAGGCTTTCCTGAGGCTCTCGCGCAGGGCTTCGGGCGGCCCGAAAGCGACGGCGGCCAGGATCGTTTCGGTTGGGGGACGGGTGAAGGCGCCTTGCGTCGCCGAAGCCTCTCTCACCGCCACAGTGGGTGAATTCCTCGGCGAGTCCACCGGCGGGTTCCCCGAGGGCAGCGTCGTGAAAGCCCTCCACTTCGGAGGCGTCTACGGCGGCCCGCTCAGGCCTGTCGCATTGAACTCCAGGCTGCGAAGCCTCTTCGGCCGGCTGGACGGCGGAGGAAGCGGCCAGATACTCGTGATCGACCGGGGCACCTGCATGGTCCGCTGGAGCGAATACTTCTCCTGGCTGGGCGAGCGTCTCTGCTGCGGGGCCTGCGTNACNGGAAGGCTCGGCCCTTCNTACGTGAGGCGCCTCCTCAGGAAGATCACCGACGGTCGCGGCGAGCTCGCCGACCTCGAGGACATNCGGGCCACCATCGAGCTCATGAAGGAGACCGCGCTCTGCCCCCAGGGCGGCAGGGTCCTGAACCCCGTCCTGGTCTGCCTCGAGAACTTCTCCGGGGAGTTCGAGGAACACATCATCGAAAAGAAATGCCAGGCGCACGTCTGCTGGCCGTAGCGCCCGATCCGGCGAGTGGAACGCTAAGGAGTTGAGATGAAGAGCATAACGGCTCAGAAGCCTCTCGAGGAACTGCTCGAGATCCTGGGCACCGCGAGCAAAGTGTTCATCGCGGGGTGCGGCACCTGCCCGACCCTCATCGGCACGGGCGGCATCGACCAGGTGGCTGACCTCGCCGCTTCGCTCAAAGAAGCGGGAAAGCGTGTCACCGGGACGGTAGTGCTTCCCGTCGCGTGCGAGCCGCTGCCGTTCGAGGCGCGCCGTGAGTTCCTCGAGGGCACTTCCAAGGCGGACGCGGTCCTGGTGATGTCCTGCGCCTACGGCGTGCGACAGGTGGCGGACATCGTGGCCGGGCCGACGCTCCCGGCTCTCAACACGCTCTTCATCGGCCGCGAAGAGGGGCCGGGTGTCTTCGTGGAGGAATGCAGCCAGTGCGGCGATTGCGTACTCGGTCTGACCGCCGGGATCTGCCCGATCACCAGGTGCGCGAAGAGCCTGTTCAACGGGCCCTGCGGCGGCTCGGTCGCCGGCAAGTGCGAAGTCGACCCGAAGATCCCTTGCGGCTGGCAGATGATCTACGACCGGCTCAAGGAGCTGGGCCGCCTCGAGCAGATGGAGGTAATCATCCCCATCAGGGACTGGAGCAAAGGCTGGTCCGGCGGGCCGAGGCGGTACTCGATGAACGAGAAGAAATAAGAGGGCCATGCGCTACGAACTGCTCTACGAGATATCCAAGCCGGTCATCGAGGCCGCGGGAGTCAGCAACGTCCTGAGCTCCATTGTCGAGAGCACCTCGAAGGGGACAGGCGCCAAAGGCTGCTCGCTTCTGACCCTCTCTCCGGACGGCAAGACGCTGGAGCACATGGTGTCCTACGGCCTCAGCGCAGATTACCTGAGCAAGGGCGAGATCGTGGTCGATGACGCGATCAGGGAGATGCTCGCGGGGCAGCCCGTCAACATCGTGAACGTGGCCGACGACCCGCGCATCCAGTACTCCGAGCAGGCGCTGAAGGAAGGGATCTCGTCGCTCCTCTCGATCCCGGTCCGCGGGACGTCGGGCAACATCATCGGGCTGCTGCGGCTCTACATGTCCAAGGTGACGAAGTTCAAGCGCGGCGAGACGGACTTCCTCGTCTCGATCGCCGACCTGGGAGGGATAGTCCTCGAGAAAGCCGAGGCCTACGACCGCCTGAAGACCGACGTGGATGACGCGAAGTCCGAGATAGAGAAACTCGAAGATGACCGCGAGATGTTTCTGCAGTTCCTCTCCATGGTGGCGCACGACCTGAAAGCGCCGGTCGGCGCGGTCGAGAGCTACCTCAAGGTCATGCTGCGGGGCTCGCCGGGCCCCCTGACGGAGAAACAGGAGCGTTGGCTCGAGCGCAGCATCGTGCGGCTCGACAGCATGCTCGAGCTGATAAGCGACCTGCTGGACGTGTCGCGCCTGGAGACCGGCCAGGTGGCTCCTGAGATGGAGATGACCTCGCTCAGGGGCGTCCTGGAGAACTGCGTGGAGACGGCCAGGGGGTTGGCCGACCCCAGGGGCGTCCGCATAATCGCGGACATCGATGGCGATTTCCCCGCGGTCTACGCGTCGGGGAGGCGCCTGGCGCAGGTCATCAACAACCTGGTATCGAACGCGGTGAGGTATACGCCGGAGGACGGGACCATCGAGATGCGCGCCGGTCTCGAGGGCGACCACATGCTGGTCGTCGTCGAGGACTCGGGCTCCGGGATCAAGGCCGAGGCGATGCCGAAGATATTTGATGACTTCTTCAGGGGTGACCACGAGACCGAGGGCACCGGACTGGGGCTGTCGATATGCAAGCGCGTCGTGGAACTTCACGGCGGCAGGATCTGGGCCGAGAGCCCCGTGCCCGGCAGCACCGATGGCACGAGGTTCTCCTTCACCATTCCTCTGAGGCAAGCCGCGAGCGTGGGATAGACTCAAAAGGGGTTTATTAAGATGAAAGCCGGGACGAATCTGGAGAAAGTGCTCGAGGCGGGCAATTTCGCGGTGACCGCGGAGATCGGCCCCCCCAAGGGCGGGTCGGCAAAGGTGATCGAGTCGAAGGGCGAGACGCTGCGGCATGCNGCGGACGCGTTCAACGTGACCGATAACCAGACCGCGGTGGTCCGGATGTCAAGCCTGGCCGCGTGCGGCATCTTGAAGAGCATGGGCCTGGACCCTGTCATGCAGATGCTCTGCCGCGACCGCAACCGGATCATGCTGCAGGGGGACGTGTGCGGGGCGGTGGCGCTCGGCGTCGGCAACCTCCTGTGTCTCACTGGCGACCACGTCAAGTTTGGAAACCATCCCGAGGCCAAGGTCGTGTTCGATATCGACTCGGTGCAGCTCATCCAGGCGGTCAAGACCATGCGCGACGAGGGCAAGTTCATAAGCGGCGAGGAGATCGCGGGGCCGATCCCGATGTTCATCGGCGCGGTCGAGAACCCGTACGCGGACCCCTTCGAGTTCCGCACGGCGAGGCTCGACAAGAAGGTCAGGGCCGGCGCCGACTTCATCCAGACGCAGGCGGTGTACGACGTCGGAAAGTTCGCTAAGTGGATGGACGAGATCTGCGCAGCGGGTATCGATCAGCGGACTCACATTCTCGCCGGAATCATCCCGGTGAAGGCCGTCGGCATGGCTCGCTACATGAGGGACTACGTCTCGGGCGTCGAGATCCCCGATTCGATGATCAAGAGACTGGAGAAGTCAAAGGACGTCAGGGAAGAAGGGATTCAGGTCATCCTCGATATAATAGAAGAGGTCAAGCTGATACCCGGTGTGCACGGAATACATATCCAGGCCGTCGGTTGGGAGGATATCGTCCCCGAGATCGTAGAGCGGGCGGGCCTGCTACCGAGACCGATGCTTTAGGGAGGGGAGCAAATTGGCAGCGAAGATACTGGTCGTTGACGACGATCCCGACATCAGGGACGTGCTCGAGGAGTTGCTGGTGGGCGAGGGGTACGAAGTGGTGACGGCCAACGACGGCGTCCAGGGGCTNNCGGCGATCAAGAAAGAGAATCCCGACATGATGATCCTGGACCTGCTGATGCCTCAGTTGGACGGGTTCGGCGTGTGCAAGCAGTTGCAGGACCCTCGCTGGTCGAAGTGGAAGGGCATGCCCATCCTCATCCTGACCTCGGTCCGCGAGGAGGTCAGCCAGAGGCGCTACGAGCTCGAGACCGGCTTGAGCCTGGACGTCGACGACTACGTCGAGAAGCCGATAGATCCCGACGTGGTGCTGGAACGGGTCAAGAACCTGCTGGCTCGCAAAGGCATTGATGTATAATAGGAATCCGTTCAATACGGGCTAGAGCAGGAGGATGGAATGAAGAAAGTACTTCTGGTTGATGACGACAAGGACTTCGTAGAGTCCACGAAAGCTGTGCTCGAGGAGAAATACGAGGTAATCGTGGCCTACGACGGCGACGAGGGAATCAAGACCGCCAAGGCCGAGATGCCCGACCTCATCATCCTGGACGTGATAATGCCTACGGAAGACGGCTTCAGTGCAGCAGAGGAGATGAAGAACGATCCCGACATCTCCATGATCCCGATAATAATGCTGACCAGCTTCTCGACGCGCGGGGTCGAGACGAACATCCCGCGGAGCAAGGGCATGGACCTCCAGTCCGAGGACTACATAGAGAAGCCGGTCGAGCCGGACGTCCTGCTCGCGCACGCGGAGAAGCTGCTCAGCTAGATCCGCCCGGCGGGTGAGTGCCCGGGCGCGCGCGATAAGCCGGGCACCGGTCTAGACCAGCACCTCGTACTCAGTGATTTTCAGAGGTTCTCCAAGAAGAGTCGTGCCTGTGCGCATGAAGTTGTGGAAGAGGCCGTCAAAGATCGCCTTGGCCTCGTCGTGCAGGTAATAGATCGGCACCGCCGGGTTCACATCATCGTAGAAGAACCCCGTCAGGATCCCACCGCGCGGGTAATCCAGCCGGGCCCCGTGTATCTCGTGCAGCGCCGGAAGGTCCAGGTGCTCGAAGAGCTGCATGAAGGAACGCTTGATGGTGCTCACCCCGCCGCACAGGCCCGCCTTGAACCCGTAATCGATAAGGGCTGAGATCATCGTCGTGGAGACGAAGTGGCGCGGTAGCGGGTTGTCTCCGGGTCGTTTGATGGCGGTGAGGCGGCTCACCTCGCGGACGCCCTCGCGAGGGCAAGGGGCAAGCTGAGTCGGCGTCTCGAACTCGTAGTAGACCGATTCGGTCGGGAGCTCCTCGGAATCGATGAGACGAGCGGCGGCAAGCAGCGCTCCGTTCGCGTACGTGCCGAAGTAGATACTGGCCAGGTCGTATTCGTCGTCGAATATCGCCAGGTCGCCTGGGATGTACCCGCGGCGCTGGTACTCATTCTTGATGAGGTCCTTGACCTCGCGAAGCTCGCCCTCTTTCGCGACCAGGCCGGAGACTATCTCGATATGCTCGCCGCGATACTCAATGCCGAGCCTCTTAACGGGTTCCATTCAAAGCCTTTCGGTCGTGCCGGTCTGTCGCACACGCGTAGATTACCTTACTCCGTCGGCCTCATGTCAACAATGCGCATGGCCTTAAGCGTCACCGTCGGGTCGAATATCTCGGACATCTCCACGAAATCGATCTTCGCCGTCATCTCCACGGCCTTGCGCATGCGCTCCTGGAGCTCCACCTCGATCTCGCCCTCGGCGCGCGACGGCATCGCCGCCACCTTGATGATGAGCTCGTCCCCGGAGTACGGGTCGTTCGGATCCTTGGTGGTCAGGACGATCTGGTACTCGGCGACACCTGCGGTGTTCGCGATCTCGTCGCGCATGATCTCCGGGTTTATCAGCGTCCCCTTGAGGTTGATGAGCTCGCTGGTGCGGCTCGCGTAGGTGCTGCCGACGGCGACCTGCATCCGGACGCTGTTGCGCCCGCAGTGCGGGCACGTCTCGTGCGTGATGGCGGCGAAGTCCCCGATGACATAGCGCAAGAGGACTGTCCCGGTGCGCACGAGGTGTGTGATGCAGAGCAGTCCCACTTCGCCGTCGGGAACGCGCTCACCGGTCTCCTCGTCCACGACCTCGAAGAAATACGAGCCGGGGTCGGGCGAGTGGCAGCCCGAGAATTCCTCGCACTCGGACAGGGCTCCCTGCATCTCGGTGAAGCCGTACGAGTTCGAGATGAACGGGCGGTCGGCGCCCATGTTCTCGAGCCGCATCCGGATGTCGTCGCGCATGCCCTTCGGCGCGGCCTCACCCAGCAGCTGGCACCCGAGGATGTGCGAATAGTCGCGGCCCTGCTCCTCCGCCTTCATTATCACCCGGCGCACGAAGCTCCCGATCCCAACCAGGACATCCGCCTCGGTGTACTCGATGAGCTCGATGGCGTAGTCCATGCTTCGGTGAATGTGGAACTCCTCGTGCGGCATGCCCGTGCAGGCGAACGCGCCCTGCCCCAGCGGCGACATGGTGATGATATCGCGCGCCCGGAAGAACCCGATGTGAGGGATAGGGCCGAGCGGGAAGAGGTTCACCGTGTGCATGCCTGAGATGGCTCCCCCGATCTTCATAGCCCGGAAGATGAGCTGATAGGTCGCGTAGGCGTCGTTGATGGTGTTGTAGAAGGGCGTTGGCACGCCAGTCGTGGTGCCGGTCGTGTAGGTGACCTCCCAGAGCCAGTCGTAGAGGGTCGCATTGGTCAGCTTCAGCTTGAAAGCCTCAGGGTCTGCCATGTAGTCGCGCTTGTAGGTCAGCGGCAGCGCCTTGAGGTCGTCGACGGTCTGGATCTTCGCGGGTCGATCTTCTCTCGCTTGAAGAGCTCCTTGTAGTAGGCGCTGCCGTCGGCGATGCGCTCCATCTCGCGGCGGAGGTTCTTGTTCTGCAGCGCGAGGATATCGTCCTTTGAGAAGAAGTTAGGGTCGTCTTTGTCCTCGGCGTACAGGGGCTCGCTCGCGATGAACTTCAGGGTGTTCTCGGGAGTGACCTCGAACGCGGTCATCGAGCCGTCGGGGTTTCGCATCCGGAGCATGGCGTTCCTCCTTCGTGCGGGTGTCGCGTGCCGGGAACAAATATATCAGAGCCACCGCAATGACGTCGTTCGTTTTCCACTTTTCTTTACACTTTTTCAGCGCGAACAATCTGCGCCACTGGGGTCTGACCCCGCTGGCGCAGCCTCGAGAAGTGTAAAGAAAAGTGGAAAACGAACGACGTAACCTGGTTACTTCATCACTTTCTTGAGCCACGTCGAGACCGTTGGGATGATCTCGTCCACGAAGTCCGTCATCACCAGGTGGTACGCCTCCGGCAGGTACAGGAACTCCTTCTCGCAGGTCAGCCGGCCGTAGACGCGACGCACGTAATCCTCCGGGAAGATGTTGTCGTGCCCCGCATGGACGACCATCACAGGTGTCTCAATCTCCTCGACCTTGCGCGCCATCGGGGTCGTTGACAGGGACGCGAGCGCGCGCAGGCTGATGGCACGGACCACCAGCGGGTCTTCTTTCATGAAGGCATTGAGGTCGGGGATGAAGCGGCTCTCCTCCGCTCCGAGGTTGAGGTAGAGCCATATCGGGGTCCGCAGCTCGCCGAGCGGAGACTGCGTCAGAGGAAGCAGGTACGGCAGCAGCGGCATCGCGGGCCGGAACAGTCCGGGCCACCGCGTGATGCGCTCGTTGTCCGGCTCGTCCGGGGCGATGAGGTTGTGGCACACAGCGGCTTTCAGGCGCGGGTCGGCCGCCGCGGCGTAGAAGGCGACCATGCCGCCCTGGCTGGAACCGGAGACGGCAACCTTGTCGTTGTATGTCTCGATGGCGTGCCCGATTACCTCGCGTGCGTCTTCGACCTGTGAGCCCAGAGTGTAGCTGCCCCGCTTGCCGCTGCTCCGGCCGTGCCCCTTGGGGTCGAACCCGACAACGTTGAAACCCTGCCGGCTGAGCTTGTACATGAACTCCAGATAGAGCAGCGCGTAAACCGCCGTCCCCGGGATGAACACCATCACGGGGTCCTCCGGTTTCGATTCAAAGTGGTACAGGTGGAGGTCGCGGCCCTCGAGGCGCAGCACCTCGTCCTTCCAGGTGCCCCATAGTCCTTCCTGGCCGAAGCGCCCCATGAGCGCCCTGCCGTACGCGTCGGTCTCCTCGACGGGCGGGACGGGCCTGTTCATCTCGAAGTAGCTGTAGCCGGCCCATCCAAGCATCCCTGACGCGGCTGCAGCGGCGGCCTTCTTCTTGAACGCCATCAACAGGCTCCTTTCGCAAGACATGAACGGTCAGCGAGAATCTCTCACATGCCGGTTGTTCCCGCAAGTTGGCGGACGTAATCCAGGTGACCTGCGAACAAGGTGAGCAGGCAGAGCGCCGCAAAGACTATTGTGTGACCGTCATATGGAGACTGGGGGTATGACATGTACTTCGCATACACCGGAGCAGCCGAGCAAGCCCTCCATAACCTGAGGAGCACCGCAAACTTCCAGTGGTTCCTGATCCCGCTGCTGGCGTTCTGCTTCTACGTCTATTTCGTGGAGGTCGAGCGCAAGAACTGGAACGTCATCATGGCGGGCCTGGCGTTCTGGGGGCTCGAGTGGTTCCTGGAGATCTGCAACGCGCTGTGGCTGCGCGGCACCCACCACGCCGCCGTGTGGCTGGCGCCGGGGAGGTCGGCGTACCTGATCATGGTCGGGCTGACTATCGAGATAAGCATGATGTTCCTCGTGGCGGGCGTGATCCTCGCGAAGAGCCTGCCGGCCGACAAGAAGATGAAGATCCGGGGGATCCCGAACAGGTGGGTCCTCATCGTGGCGTACTCGCTGCTGTTCGTCTTCATCGAGGTGATACTGCACTTCTGGGGCGTGCTGGTCTGGACCTACTGGTGGTGGAACTGGCCGTTCGTGCTGCTCATCATCCTCATCGGGTACATGCCTTACATGATCTTCTCGTTCTGGATACACGACATGCCGTCGCTGAAGAAGAAGATCGTCATCGTCTCGGGCGTGTATGCGGTCGATATCGTGCTGCTGGTCGTGTTCATGGGAATACTGAAGTGGATATAACTTCTCCCTCCCCCTTCAGCGGTGGGGCTTGATGTCCCCTCCCCCTTGAGGGGGGAGGGTCGGGGTGGGGGTGCAATGAAAGGGAGGCGAGAGTGACCACACTGAAAGCCGTGCTGGCCCTGATGGACTTCAGCGACAGTCATCCGAGGCTGATCAAGTACCTGGCGCGCCCGATCGCGAACGCGCCGGTGTTGTCGGCGAGGCTGCCGGTGATGGTCCGCGCGTACATGGGGGCGACCTCCTTCGACATCCACGACGTCGACGTGGAGAACGGGCGGTACGGAATAGGCGGGGTGGACGAGATCATGTTCGGCTCGGAGTTGCTGCGGGTCCTGCACCTGGTGCTCGCACGGATGGGGCCTGCGGAGCAGGAGCGGGCGCTCTATGACATCGGGTTCCTGACAGGCTACTACGAGGCAAAGGACGCCGTGAGGAAAGGGCGCTGGGCGCCGCGCGTGCTGGTCCCCCTGATAACGAGCGCGGGCTTGCTCGAGCGTGTGCGCAGCGCCCCGACCATGGCGGAGTTCCTCAACAAGGTGCTCGCGACCGAGTCCCGCATCATCATCAATGAAGGCGGCTGGGGGAGCGTGGAGGAGTTCGACTTCAGCTCGACCCCGCTCCGGGCGGTCCTCGCGAACTCGCAGGAGGCTGCCTGGATGGGGCCATCCGACAGCCCGGTCTGCCACTACTTCGCTGGCGGAGCGGCGGGACACGCGAGCGCGATCACGGGTGAGTTCTTCGAGGGCAGGGAGGTCGAGTGCGCCGCCGCCGGGGCGCGGAGGTGCGTCTTCGAGATGACGCCGGCTGTCGAGAGCGAAGCCGAACTCGAGCGCCGTGAGATGGCTGCTGCGCTGCTGGCGCTTCGCTGAGCAAGGTGACCGGATTGGTCTAGGTGACACAGCGGAGGTGCATTTCGATGAAACGCACCACCGCTGCAAGATTTGAGGCGCCAATGCGCCGTGCGGTCAGGTTAAAACCTGCCCCCTCCCTCTTGTTCAGGCCCAGTGCTGGGCGCGCTCCACCGCCTTCTTCCAGCCGGCGTAGAGTGACTCGCGGGTCTGCGCGTCCATGTCCGGCGTGAAATCACGCTCGATCCTGTGGATGCGCAGGATGTCGTCGGGGTACTTCCAGATGCCCGCGGCGATACCGGTGAAGTATGCGGCGCCCAGCGCCGTCGCCTCCAGGATCTGGGGGCGGTCGACCTTCATGTCGAGGATGTCGGCGAGGAACTGCATGAGGAAGTTGTTGATAGACGCGCCCCCATCCGACTTGATGGAGCGCACTTCCTTCCCGATGTCTTTTTCCATGGCGTTGATGACGTCCTTGCACTGGTATGCGATCGACTCCAGCGTTGCCCGGACCACCTGCTCTTTGGTGGTGGCGCGGGAGAGCCCGATGAGCGTCCCTCGCGCGTACGGGTCCCAGTACGGCGCGGTGAGGCCGGTGAAGGCCGGGACAAGGTAGACGCCCCCCGTATCGGCGGCACAATTCGCCAGCGCCTCGCACTCGGAGGCGTCCGTGATCATCTTCATATTGTCCCGCAGGAACTGGATGGAGGAGCCGGCGCTGGAGATGATCCCCTCCAGCATGTAGGTGGTCTTGCCGTCCATCTTCCAGGCGACCAGCGGGGTGAGCTTGTGGATGGATGCGACCGCGGAGTCTCCGGTGTTGATATCGACGAAGGTGCCGGTCCCGTTGGTGCACTTGACGCTGCCCTCGTCGAAACATGCCTCGCCGAACAGCGCGGCCTGCTGGTCCGCGACCACGCTCTTGATCGGTATCGGGTCGCCGAACAGCTCGGTCACGCCGAAATCGCCGCTCGTCTCCCTGATGTCCGGCAGCTTGAGCCCGCCGGGCAGGCCGAACGGCTTGAGCAGTTGGCTGCTCCACTTCATGCCGAACGGGTCGAACATGCCGGTTGCGCTCACGTTTGAGAAGTCGGTCGCGTGCACCTTGCCCTT
>JGI24137J36423_1000147_pt1 | contig 16297 bp, 7 predicted proteins | sample BarGraNGADG00311_FD_36423 | JGI IMG/M metagenome (IMG submission 36423) | reverse complement strand
GGGACTTCTTTCCCTGTCAGCTTGATTCTTCCTGTCAGTACCTGGGTGAACTGAGGATCGAGATAACCTTTGAATCCTGGTTGCTTGCCTCCAATTGCAATAGTAAAATAACCCGGCTCAATTACACGTTTTGATTTATTATTGATCATCGAGAACTGACGAGGCTCGAGTTTGATCTCAACTACTTTACTTTCACCAGGTTTGAGTGAAATCCTTGTAAATCCTTCCAACTGGCGGATTGGTCTTGGCGTAGATGCTTTTTCATCTGTAAGGTAGAGCTCAACCACTTCGTCTCCTGCAACTTTTCCTGTATTTGTTACATTTACTTTAACAGTAACTTTCTCTCCTGCAACAACGTTTTCAGGAACTGATAAATCGCTGTATTTAAAAGTTGTATAGCTAAGTCCGTAACCGAAGGGATATAACGGTTCCTGTGTAAAGAATCGGTAAGTTTTCCCTGTCATATCGTAATTTTCGAAAGCAGGAATCTGATCAATTGATTTATAATATGTTACAGGAAGTCTTCCTGCAGGATTATAATCACCAAAAAGTATATCAGCTACTGCATTACCTCCCTGCTGTCCGCCATAACCTGCAAGCAATATTGCTGCAGCTTTCTCCTGGGCTTTATTAACTGATAATGCTCCACCATTTGTTAATACTACAACTACGGGTTTTCCAGTTGCAGTGACTGCATCGAGAAGCTTTTCCTGAACAGAAGGAAGATTCAGATTGGTTCGATCGCCGCCAGTGAATCCTTCAATCTTTATAGGCATTTCTTCACCTTCAAGACGCTGAGACAAGCCAAGTACAAGGACCACTGCATCAGCCTCGTTTGCAGCCTTTACAGCCTGCTCTGTAAGGTTTGGCCGTGGTGGCGTCCATAAAAGTTCAATGGCTGCATCACCTGCATAATTCTTGTAAAGAACTTCTATTTTATATTTTTTGCCAGCCTGAAGTTCAGCAGGTGCTTCTATATGAATGGCTTCATGCTCATTCATCGAAGAAATTATTTTTTTACCGTCAAACCATATTTCATAACCAGATGATCCCCAGGTACCAACGGCATACGTTCCTGTTACAGGAGGTACCAGGTATGTTGTCCATTTAATACCAAAATTGTCATCTGGCATGTCATACCTTGGGGAGAGGAGTTCCCAGTAGAAATTAATATTGTCATCTATTCTTGTAAAAACCGGTTCACCTTGCATATCCCTGTTGTTAAAATACTCACCAAAAGCACCCTGAATTCCATCGGGTGTCTGCAAATAGCGTGAAGGGATCGGTGACAAGTTGTGAATTCCTTCAGCCAGGTCACTTCCTTCCATATAGATTATCTTTGTGCCGGGAGTGAGCTTATTATTAATCCCTTTAAGGACAGTGACAGGATCTTTTGGTATACCATTATAATTACCGATCAACGATTCAAAATTATCTGCATTGGGGCCGATTACAGCAATAGTTTTAATATTTTTTGAAAGCGGAAGTATGTTGTTTTCATTCTTCAGTAGAACAATTGATTTTCTGGCTGCCTGGCGTGACAAGGAATTATTATAATCGGAACAATTTACAAAGAAAGGTATCTGTGCATAAGGAACCATTTCATCAGGATCAAACATGCCCAGTTTAAACCTGGCTGTGAAGATCCTTTTTACAGCGAGATTGATATCATCCTCGGTCAATATTCCTCGTTTAACAGCCTCCACCAGGTTTTTATAATCAGATCCGCATTCAAGGTCAGTGCCAGCCTTAACAGCCTGGGCAGCTGCCTCGGTAGGATCTTTTGCAAAATGAGTAAATTTATAGAAGTCGGAAATTGCCCAGCAGTCAGACACAATATAACCTTTAAATCCCCACTCATTACGCAGGATAGCATATAATACAGGGTTAGCGCAGCATGGATAATCCCTGAACATGTTATATGCACCCATCACGGAATACACCCCGGCATCCATTACAAGTGTCCGGAAAGCAGGAAGATATGTTTCCCTGAGATCTATTTCNCTAACTTTTGCATTAAATGAATGTCTTAAGGGCTCAGGACCGGAGTGAACAGCATAATGTTTAGCTGTTGCAACTGTCTTTAAGTATTTTGGATTATCACCCTGCATACCTCTGACAAATTCGTACCCCATTCTTCCGGTAAGAAACGGATCTTCTCCATAAGTCTCATGGCCCCTTCCCCATCTCGGATCGCGGAAAATATTGATATTAGGAGACCAGAATGTAAGTCCCTGGTAGATTCCTGTCTTACCACTTCTCTGAAACTCATGATATTTTGCCCTTGCCTCATCAGAAATAGCAGTTGCTACATTGAATAACAGTCCTTCATCCCATGAGTTTGCAATTGTGATTGATTGCGGAAATACTGTTGCATAACCTGCTCTTGCAACACCATGGAGAGCTTCGTTCCACCATGTGTAAGCCGGAATACTCAGACGGGGAATTGCCGGTGCAGTGTAAAGCATCTGATCGGCCTTTTCCTGAAGAGTCATTCTTGAAATAAGGTCATTAACCCTTTCATCAAGTGAAAGTGCAGNATTCCGAAACGGGAATTGGTATTGATTCGGCTGTGCACGAATTGTTAATGGTGTTGAAGACAGCGTTAAGACCAGAATTAGTGAAAAAACTTTTCCCATTGGTTTGTAATTATATATAAGTGGAAAAGTATAAAAAAAACGTCGGAAATGAAAAGAATATTTAATCTTTAGAATCCTGCGAAAAGCAGCTCTCCTAAAGTAACAGAAGGTGCAACCAAACTTAGCGAGGCNAGTGCATCTTCAAATCATATTTTTAAACCGTTTTAATGCCACCTGAAATTTATATCGGCTTTCCTGCCTTAATTCCATGGTTTTATTACTTTTATCCAGCATTTGTTGGGTGAGTGTTTGTTTTATAGTCCTGCATATTCAATGTTATGAAGGTCAACCGGATCGCAACAGGTATTCCGATAAAATCAGAAATAAAATGGGGATCATATATGGGAAGTAAATACAATGGAATATTTAACACATTTTTCACAAAGACTTATCGAACAGCAGTGCTTTTGATGGTTGCTGTTTGTGCGAACGGGCAGACGTTAAAACTTCTTGAACCAGTGCCCGCGAAAAAGTCAGGTGTTGTGTTTAAAAATATTATTACAGAGAACCAGCAACACAATGCGCTAACATATGAAAACCTCTACAACGGTGGTGGTGTTGCAATTGGCGATATTAACAATGATGGATTAGAGGATATTTATTTTATTTCCAATATGGGATACAACAAATTGTACCTCAACATGGGAGATTTTAAGTTTAAGGACATCACAGAAAGTGCGGGTATAGCAGGCAGAGAGGGCTGGAAGTCAGGTGTGACTATGGTGGATATTAATGGAGATGGACTTCTTGATATATACGTCTGTTACTCAGGTAAAGAAGAACCCGATAAAAGAAGAAATCAACTTTTTATTAATAAAGGCAATCTGAAATTTGAAGAAAAGGCCAAAGCCTACGGGATAGATGATCCTTCATATTCAACTGTCGGCGTATTTTTCGATTATGACCTTGATGGTGATCTTGATTTGTTTCTGTTGGCTACAAATGTAAAAGTTATCAGGGGTATGGAATTCGATAAAGCACGGACTATGAATGATCCCTATGCCGGAGATAAACTTTTCAGAAATGATGGCGATCATTTTACTGATGTGACGGAAGGATCAGGAATATTATCCAATGCTTTGGGGTATGGGTTGGGAGTAGCCATTTCAGATATAAACAAAGACGGCTTGCCCGATATCTATGTTACCAATGATTATATAGAACCTGATTATCTGTACATAAACAATGGTAACGGAACATTCACTAATAAACTGGCAGATTATGTTCAGCACATATCAATATCTGCAATGGGTTGTGATATCAATGATTTTAATAATGATACCTGGCCGGATATTTTTACCGCAGATATGTTGCCCGAAGACAATATGCGGCAAAAACTTCTTTACGTGCCGGAAAACTATATGGAATATGCACTGAATGTAATGCAGGGTTTTTATCACGCGACCCAGCGAGATATGCTNCAGCTGAACAATGGCAATGGAACGTTCAGCGAGATCGGTCAACTTGCAGGAATTTCAAATACTGACTGGAGCTGGGCTCCTCTCTTTGCCGATTTTGATAATGACGGATGGAAAGATTTTTTCATATCAAATGGCTATTTCAAGGATTACACTAACCGTGATTTTTTGAAGTTCAAATTTGACTACTATGCAAAGCAAGCCAGAGTAAAGGAGAAGGCAGATACGTTTCAACTGGTAAGTTCGATGCCTTCCACACCGGTGCATAATTATATTTTTAAAAATAATAAAGATTTAACCTTTACTGATAAAAGCATTGAATGGGGCTTTGATACGAAAGGATTTTCCAATGGAGCTGCCTATGGTGATCTTGATAATGACGGGGATCTGGATCTGGTTATAAGTAATCAGAACGAAACTGCAACAATTTACCGAAACATGTTGCGTGAATCGAATCTGCCCTCCACTAATTATATCAGTATCCAATTAAAAGGTGCCGATAAAAATACTTCAGGATTTGGAAGCAAAGTATATGTATATACCAACCATGGAGTTCAGTACATGGAGCAAACACCTACACATGGCTACCAGTCAAGTATGAGCCATAAGCTCCATTTTGGATTAGCTGATAGTGAAATTGTTGATTCCATAAAAATAGAATGGCCAAGAGGGAAAATCAGCATATTGAAAAATATTAAGGCCAACCAGCTAATTGTAATACCGGAGGATGCTGCAAACCAGAAAGTTCCTGCTGCGGTCGCCTCAGCCGAAAAAATATTTTCTCTTGGTGAATCACCCATTAACTATGAACACAATGAGTATGGCTCGAATGACTTTAACCGTCAGCCTTTAATGAAGACCATGTTGTCGCCAGTCGGACCAGTAATTGCAACAGCTGATGTTAACGGAGATAAACTGATTGATGTTTTTGTCGGTGGAACAAAAGAGAACCCGGGGAAACTTTATCTTCAATCACCTAATGGAACTTTTACAGCATCGCCGGCTTTTAATTTTAAGGAGGACTTTAATTGCACGGATGCGGATGCAATATTTTTTGATGCTGATAATGATGGAGATCAGGATTTATATGTGGTCAGTGGAGGTTATCATGATTATGTCAAGAATGATAAGGCGCTTCAGGACCGGCTGTATATTAACAATGGGGCAGGAAAATTTACCAGGCGCACAGACCTTCTTCCACAAATTTACACATCAAAATCATGTGTCCGGGCAGCAGATATTGATAAAGATGGTGTTCCTGAGCTTTTTGTGGGAGGACGTGTGATGCCGGGTGAATACCCGCTGCCACAACAAAGTTATATTCTTGATAATGACGGAACAGGTCATTTTAAAAATATAGCACCATCGATTCTTCCTGATTTAGCTACCGGTGGTATGATTACCGATGCGGCATGGGTTGATCTCAATAAAGACTCCTGGCCGGATTTGATTGTTGTCGGGGAATTTATGCCCATTCGTATTTTCCTTAATGATCATGGGAAGAAATTCAAAGAAGTAACGAAATCGTGGTTTGATCTGCCCGAAGGAGGATTGTGGAATAAAATAGCTGTAGGTGATTTTGACCATGATGGAAACATGGACCTGATAGTTGGTAATTTTGGAACGAACTCTCAATTGAAGAGTTCAGTCACTGAACCCCTTGAGTTAACATTTAAAGATTTTGATAATAATGGATCGGTTGATCCGATTTTGACATACTATATTCAGAATAAGTCGTATCCTTTTGCAGGCCGTGATGAGATGTTGAATCAGATTAACAGCTTGCGAAGAAAATTCCCGGATTATAAATCTTACTCCAATGCCCAGATTACGGATATTTTTTCGGCAGAAGATTTAAAAACAGCCACCGTTCTATCAGCCAGTGAATTAAGAACTACACTCTTTAAAAATACAGGTAGTAAGTTCGAAAAACATATACTCCCCATCGAGGCGCAATTTGCTCCAGTCTACGCTATTGAAATACTGGATTATAACAAGGATGGAAATCCGGATTTTATTCTGGCTGGAAATCAAAGTGCAAATTGTGTACGGCTGGGAGTGATAGATGCCAATTATGGTCAATTGTTTGAAGGGGATGGGAAAGGAAATTTCAAATATATCTCACAATCTGTTTCAGGGCTCTCCATGACCGGTGATGTTAAATCACTAAAAGTATTGACCATTAGGGGTAACCGTTATCTTTTTGCCGGGATTAATAATTTAGGGATTGTGACTTATAAAATGAATTCAAAATAAAATTGTGGTTTATTCTAAACGATCCAAATATCTCATCTGCCTTTCATATTAATCTTGCCTTTAAACTTCCTGAAGTTTTTCCAGGCTGGTCGAAAATAGCATCACGCTATAGATGTCTTCTTTATATGACAAACTTGATGATTTCCTTTTATTAGGTGCGGCCGGCGATCCTGATAAACTGTTCATCCAGCAGACTAATGGTACTTTCAGCTTTAAACCGAATCCTTCATTCACTAAAGATGCAGGTTTTGAAAGCACCTGTGGTGCGTTATTTGATATGGATGGTGATGGCGATCGGAAAATTAGAAGTTTTTTTAGGCGCAAGGTGTGTTCCCGGAAACTATGGTCTGTCACCGCAAAGTTATCTGCTCAAAAACAACAACGAAAATTGGATTGATATAGCCCCCCTTCGCTCGGAAATATCGGTATGGTAACGGATGCAGTAAGGGCCGATGTTGATTCCGATGGTGATAAAGACCTTGTGGTAGTGGGCGACTGGATGGGTATTAACAGATGCGGCAATAATTCACTCCAGGCAGTCCAAAAGGTTGATTATTGCACGAAATAATGATAAAGTGTTACTGTTTCAGAAGAGGAAGAAATAAAAGGCGGTAGCGAGGAATCTCTTTCTCGCATCAAAACATTTTTTATACCAGACTACTATAAAAAAAAGCCCTTGAAAAATTTCAAGGGCTTTATTCTATGTTAAAGTCGATTAATCAATAATATCTACTATTCAGCACCACCATCCCACCATACTCGTGTGGTCATCAAATCAGGCGTTGTGGCACCGGTAGCGTAATTAGGATTACCGGTCACTTCACTTGCCGGTAAGCGTAGTTTTCTGGGTATTGTTCCACCTGTTGCATTCCCGGGATAATTGATAGCACCCAATACCGGAAATCCGGTTCTTCTCCAGTTTGACCAAGCTTCATACCAGTCAAAGAATTGGCTGAGCCACAATTGGGTACCGATCATTTCCAGCTTTTGTGCTTTTGTGCCGGCATAAGGATATATTGCCAGGTAAGAGGCAACCGCACCATCAGAAACGGTAAGTGAAGCATCATAAGTAGTATACATCTGCATTGCAATCTTTACACCAGCATTATAATGATTCGCTGCAGTACCCGCGATTCCTGAACCTATACCTCTTTCAAGCGCATCGGCCTGCAGCAATTCAGCTTCAGCACTATTCATGATCATATAAGGCTCATCGTCCTGCAACATTTTTACATTAATTCTTGAATAGACTAAACCCACATCCACAGCAACACCACCATTTAACGCGGTAAGCATAGGCAGATCCAATCCGTTTGGCAACCCCTTTTGATTAAGAGGATTTGTTCCACCAGCTATAGGTGTAAAAGTGGTGGGGTCTGCATTGTTTGTCCAATTGCCAATACCACTGCTAAGAATCATAAGCCTTGGATCGTCATCAGCAGTAATGGCAGGATCTGTACCCTTAAGTTTGTCTATCATTGTTTTACTCAACATGGAATATAAAGCCTGACTACCATCACCGGGAGACATTGCTCTGGATATTCCGTTTTGGTTGAGCCATTCACTGGGTCCTATTGCCATGGGCATAATCACATTGTCGTCGTTGCTTGTGAAAACCCCACCGGCAATTGCTTTAGTAACATAAGTACTAGCCAAAGCAGCATCAACATTTGAAACCCGCATGGCCATCCTTAACATTAAGCTGAAGGCAAATTTTTTCCATTTTGCCACATCTCCATTGTATATGAGGTCAGCGCTGGTAAAACCAGGATCCGCATCAGCACTAAAGCCAGCGGCAGCTTCATCAAGTTCCTTCAACAAATCGGTATAAATGTCCTTCTGCTTGTCATATTTGGGGAAGTAAATTCCCACGAGACCTTTGTTGGCTTCAGAATAAGGGATATTGCCGTATAAATCGGTTAGCCGGCCGAAAATAAGTGCACGCAATATCCTGGCAGCGCTGCGTGTATTGGCATGTGTTCCTTCCATAGCTCCACCCGTACCAGTTTGTCTGATTATTTCCGCTGCATTTTTGCCTTCATCGGTCATACCATAAATAAAAGCAGCATTTTGTGGTTCCATATCGGTGTCAAAGTATTTATCACCAGAGGCAATACCACCACTTACATTAGCCAACTGCTGAGTGACATGTGCGCAAAAGCCTATGTTTGTTCTCCAATCAAGAAATCGATTGTCGGCTCCACCACCAGTTGAACTGCCAGGATTGCCACCTGCACAACCAAGTTCAAGAGCGGTGAGAAAATAATTAATATCAATCTGCGCAACCGCGTTAGGATTGTTATTCATGTCATGCAATTCATTCGTATCACACCCGGCCATAAAGAAAGCCGTCAGCAATAAGATCAGAAGATATTTATTTAAATATTTCATAATATACGATTTTTATTTAGTTAAAAGGTTACCCTTACGTTGAAGCCGTAGGTACGGGATGTAGGCATACCAAAGTAATCAAGACCCTGCGAGTTACTGTTTGTATAAGAGGATTCAGGATCGACATTTGGTACATTCTTATAAAGAATTGCCAAATTCCGCGCAACAATAGATACTCCAAGCGTCTTGATTGGTGTTTTGCTTAAGAGTGAAGCAGGCAGGTTATACTCAAGTGAAATCTGTCTGAGTTTTATGAAGGAAGCATCGTATATATAGTTAGATTCAACGTTTTCAGGCATATTTTGCCAGTAATTATATGCTTCCCGTTCCGTAAGTACTCTGTCAATTGGTGTGTATATCGGATTTGAAGCGGTTCCTGAGTTGTAAACACCTTTAACAGCAATATCACCAGCAAGTCTTTTTAAGGATGCTTTCGAGAGACCCCACTCGTCTAAGCGTACATTGGTACCGGAATAAATATCGCCACCAAATTTGAAGTCAAGCAGGAAGCTTAAACTGATCCCCTTATAGGTTACAGAGTTGTTCATACCACCTGTGACATCAGCCACACCGTTGCCAATGGGTACATAGCCGGCAGAACGCTGGGGTATACCATCGATATTATAAATGAGGTTACCATTAGGGTCCTTTGCCTGAACCCAGCCTGAGATCATTCCGTAAGGTTTTCCAACAATTTGCTGAACCCTGACAGTTCTTGTTCTGGGTTCTTCGAGATCCAAAGAAGTCATGCCAGGAATAAGAGAAACAACTTTACTCTTATTCTTTGCCATGTTTAATGAAATATCCCAGGTGACCGGACCCTTAACAGGGGTTACTGTTAATAAAATTTCAACCCCCTTATTGCTTAACTCACCTAAATTCATGTAGGTTGAGAGAAATCCCGTAGTATTGGAAATTGTTCCCTGAAGAATGTCATCGGTTGATTTCTGGTCATAATAGGTGAAGTCAATACCCAACCTGTTTTCAAGGAACCGTAATTCAGTACCCAACTCAATTTCGGTGGATAATGCCGGTACCAGGTTTGCATTGGGAATATTGTACCCATTGTTAGCAAAAGCATATTGTGCCATAGGTTTACCCATATGGCCCTGACCATTAAGGCCGTAAGAGTTGTTAACAGAATAAGGAGTTACAGTGGCTGTTGCCACCTGGCCCCAGGAAGCCCGTATTTTACCAAAGCTTAATACCGTCGGTAAATTTTTAAAGGCATCAGTGAATATAAAGCTGGTACCAATAGATGGATAGAATTTGCTGTTATTAGCCGGGTTTAACACCGAGAACCAGTCATTTCTGCCCGTTGCAGTCACATACAGGAAACCGTTATAACTGATTTCGGCTGAACCGAATAAGGAGTTAATTCCATATTTCGTATAGCCATACCCAAAATTCTGACTGGAAAGATTATTAACAGATGTAAACCAGTCAACATTAAAAGAACTACCATTGGCTGATACATTCTCATTGGTATTTACCATTTTATTACCTCCGATGAAACCAATAAAATTAATCTTTCCGAAAGTTTTATTAACACCCAGCATCCACTCCTGGTTAATTTCACGCACACGGTCTTCACGTTCAGAGGCGGAACCTCCGAGTTGATCGCCGGTACCTTGCGGTTTTAAAGTCCTTGATTTCCTGACATAAAAATCCATACCAACCTTGCCCTGTATGTATAACCAGGGTAAGATATCATACTTCAATTGTGCGGAAGTAATAAAGCGGTCGCGTATACTATTAGCCTGCCATTGGTAAGCTGACCACCATGGGTTTGATCCCCAGTTGTCGTTAGCAGGCAATAATTCAGTACCCGGAGCTCTTCCACTTGGCATTGTTAAACCTACAGGTATAGAACCAGGCTTTTTTGGATCACCTTTTAAATCATCAATATTAACATTGGGTGGGAGCTTATAAACACCCTGTATAGCATTACCGGGAGAGTCAGCCAAAGTTGGTCTGTTTTTGGTATCCTCATTGTCATACAAAACTTTAGCATTGAATGTAACCTTTTTCCCAAATTTTCCATTGGTATTCAATGATAAATTCCTTCTGTTAAAGCCTGTATTGGGAACGATGCCCTTATTCTGAAGATCTGAATAAGAGAACCGGAAAGTCTGGTTTTCATTTCCACCGGACAAAGCCAAGCTGTTGGTCCAGGTATAACCTGTATTGTAAAAACGTTTCCAGTTGTCGCCTGCATATGAATAGGGTCTTACAACACCGTCGAATTGAACAACAGGAGTGCCATCGAGTTTTGCTCCCCACGAGCGATTGCCCCAATCCCAAGCTTGTTGTTGATTGGTAGGTTTTGAACCAACTTCCGGTGCAGTAGGATCTGCAGGATTTGAACTTGCCATACCACCAGAGCCATATACCTGTTGAAGATCGGTGAGGTTAATCACACTCTCCAAAACATAGTTGCTGTTGAATTCAACACCAATTCCTTTTCGGGATGTACCTTTTTTGGTAGTAATGTTAATAACACCATAACCACCTCTTGACCCGTAAAGAGCGGCTGCATTAGCACCCTTCAACACGGAAATCGACTCAATGTCATCGGGGTTTATACTGCTCAAACCATCACCCTGGTCAATGCCTCCCCAAACACCGGCGTTACCAAACTGGTTATTGTCCATGGGGATACCATCCACCACATAAAGAGGCTGGTTGGATCCATTAAGTGATTTATTACCACGGATAATTACACGTGATGATCCTGCAGGACCGCTGCCGTTTTTGGTTACGTTAACACCGGCTACCCTACCCTGAATGGATGCACCAAAGTTAGTTTCCCTGGCCTGGGTTAAGCTGACTCCGGGAACTTTGGTTACCGAAGACTGCAACGATTTGGTATTTCTCTCAACACCAAGTGCAGTTACTACAACTTCACCCAGAGCCTGAAGGTTTTCTTCTAACACTACGTCTACAACAGGCCGGTTGCCTATAGCAATCTCCTGTGTAACATATCCGATAAAAGAAAAGACAAGAGTGGCATTACCTGCTGCCTGAATACTGTACCTGCCTCCCGCGTCAGTAAGAGTTCCGGCTGATGTGCCCTTTACGAGAACAGTCACACCAGCCAAACCTGCACCATTTGGATCTTTAATGGATCCTGTTACTACTTGTTGCTGAGCCAACACTGCAGAAGAGCAGGCGAGCCACAGCAATAGAAGCATAGTTCGCTTCGAATTGTTAAACATTTTTTTTACAATCATAGGTTTTGGTTTTTTGGGCACGTTAGAAAATATTCCTTTCGATACCATTATTTAAGCCAAATGTACAAACTTGTTTTGTACAAACCTAATTATTCTTCAACTTAGTATTTGGCTTAACCGAAAGGGATGATGGTTCTGGCAATCGTTTAAGGATAAAGGCAATATCCTGTCCTATATAATTGGCATGAGAGCCTGTAAGGCGCATAAATGGAACAGTAATAGTTAACGATTCATTGGTGCAGGTCATTTCCTCTTCGTGTATAAATTCACCGCGCCATGTGTGAAAAAACCTTACATTATATCTACCATTAATAATAGATGAAAGGGTAAAAGAGTCATTTGCAACATCTGATTTTGAATTAACAACCCACCCAAAAATAACTTCACTACTTTGGATACCAAAGGCATCACCCTTGATGCTATTAATACTGGCCGGTTTTATATTGGATAATTTATAAAACGGAATCTGGTTGGTAAATTTCCGAATGTTGGAAATCTGTGAGGTTAATACATTGTCATTTAACATCCTGGAATGTGCCCACCAAAATGGGGTCATGGCACATCCTGTTGCCAGCGAGACCCATAGCGCATTATGATATTGAGCAAGGTATCCCGGCATACTGGGTTCATAAAAGGTATGATCCCATCCGGTTTCACCTATAATGGCAGGTTTTTCATAACCGTACCAAAGTTTTTGAATCTGCTGTGCATAATTTGAATAGCTGCTTTTGAGTGGATTAACAGATGCTGAATCAAGGGTACTTGTGCTGTTAATCTGATATCCCTGAGCTTCATAAATCTCCCGAGCAGCCATGTCAAAAGTTTGATAACCCTGTTGCCAGAATTCATTAATTCCACCGCTTCTTGTTCCGGTAGTTAGATGATTGTAAGGATCATTGGTTTTGAAATAGCTATGAACCTTTTGTCCCCAATTTGAAGCGGCCAGGCTATCTCCTGAAACCCAACCATCTGTTCCGTTAACTTCGTCAACAATAAACCAAATAGCCAGTGCCCTGCTATAACTCCATCGTGCAATGAAATACCGGTATAACTTTTCCTGATATTTCCATGCTAACTCACTTCTATAAAAATCCTTAACATTGGTTATTTGCATATAAGGATTTGTATACCACCGGATGTTGCCACCACCCCATACTGTTTCTGAAAGATAAGAGTGAAACCAGAGATTGAGGCTGAGCAGCATATCACGTTCTTCACACATTTCGATAAGTTCATCCAATCGTCCGCATATATTCTGATCGTATCTGCCCATACCGCTACCCATTGTTTCGAGTGGAGTGATAAAGGTGCTGATAAAATTCACACCCAATGATTTTAAATTATCCAATTCTTCGGGTTTCACACGACCACTGTTGAAGCCTGTATAACCATCGTTGTACCATAGGCCAACACCATAAAAATTTGATCCATCGCTGTACTGGAGGTAACGTTTATTGGCAGCAATCTGAACAGGACCCTTTCTCGAAGATTTAGCGGCAACAAATGATTGTGAATTACTTTTTACCTCTCCATTTTTATCACGAACAGTAACGGTATAATTCCACTTTCCTGTTTCATTCGGCGAGAACCTGATCTTCCAAAGTGTTCCCATAGAATAATTATAAAAACCGGGAATATTCCATTTTTTCCCGGAAGGAGAGATAAAGAGTGCCTGAATATCAATGTCATCGGGGTCAAAAGGATTTACAAACTCACATTTCAATTCAAGTGAGACTTCAAATTTTTCGTAAACACCTACCGTATCAGGTCGTTGCCTGATATTAACTATTTCAGCAGGTGAAGCAGCANAAGAACTCATTTGAATGATTGTGAACAGTGCAGAAAAAAGTACATTTAGAGTCTTCATATTATAGATATTTATTAGTATTGATTATATCGTTCGAATTAACTCTTGCAATATAATCCGTNATTATTCGGCCAGGAATACTTTTCCGGCATTTTTATATAAGGTGTTTCATCGAATTGAGGATAACTTTCAAACTGATAGTTGTAATCAACGAGTAATAGCAAGGTATTGACTCCACGGAGTGCCAGTTCTTCGTTGATGAATTTTACGAAACGGTCCACGTCTTTTGTATTTGGAACACCTATGCAGAAACCTTTCACCGGAAATAACACATCCGGAGACTCCTGCGCGAATGTAAAAGGCAGCCATGTCGATAATAAGAATAAGGCGGAAAAAAGATTGCCTGTCTTTTTCATTTTAAGCATGTGTTAAGCTGACTTTTAAAACTGTTATATAACTTTAATTATTAATAGGTGATATTATTTATCATTAAAATGTGTCAGAATTTTAACAAGAGGCCAATCAGGCTTTAGATCCTTGTCAACAATACCGAAAGAACCGGCTTTATAGTTCCAGTTAGCATAGGCAACTCCATGTTCGTCAAATATTGATATCATATCGGTATACCATGCCAGTTTTGAATCTATGGGAGAATTATCGATTACTCCGAATTCGCCACAATATANGGGTAACTTAAGGCTATCGGCCAGATGCAAAGGTTTCTGCATCATTTTTAACAGGGTATCGCGATTGTAAACCTTCAGATATTCCGGCTTTTTGCTATCCGGCATAATTTGTCCGGGATAATTTACTTTTCCTTTAAGATCCTTGTATTCCGTCCAGGAAGCCCGATAGTGGGTAAGAGGCATGGGTTCATAAAAATGGAAACTCAATACAATATTGGTATCATTTTCCGGAATTTTCAACTTATCAAATGTATTGGCTGACTGCCACATGTTGGAACCAATCACGATAACACGCGCGGGTTCAGTTTGACGTATGGAATCTACTGCGCGTGCAACCAAATTGTTCCATAGTTCCGGATCATCGGCCACCGGTTCATTCATTAATTCATAGGCAACCATACCATTGGGCCACTCGCGGAGAGAATCGGAAAGGTTTTTCCATAGTGCAATGAATTTGTCCTGTTCGGCAGGAACGGTCCATAATGGTTTTACTGCTGCATTAAAATAATGCGAACGCAATATATGAAGATCAACAACCACGCGAAGTCCGGCAGTATGGCACCATTCCATACAGTTCCGAAGCAGTGCAAAAGCTGTATCAATCTTATTTCCGGATTCATCCCACATCTGCACTTCATCGATGGGTAAACGGATATGATCAAAACCAACAGAGTCAATAAACCGGATATCTTTTTTCGTAAAAAAAGTCTTTCGTTCATCTCCCCTTCGTTCACTTTGCGATAACCAATGAGCGATATTTGTACCTCTCATGATGTGAAATGATTTGTAGGGATCTGACTCAATTTTCGCACCTGTTTTTTTGTCCTTACATGCCGCAATTAAAACGCAAACTGTTTGAATTGCAATGAAATAAAGTAATAAACGTTTCATGGGATCTAGAATTTATGTAATTTATAATTAATGTCGGTTGGCTAATTCTAAAACTCTTTATTCCAATTAAACCTTAGGCAGTTTCCATGGTTCCCTGTAATTCGGAACTAGATAATTATTAGCATCAGAATCGTTTGTAAATTTCTTACCATCCCAGATGAGTTTTTTGCCTGTACGGTAGGCAATATTTCCAAGAGCAGAGAATTTGGCTATATGTGCACCGATCTCCACGCTTGCATTGGTATTGGGATTACGGCTATTGATACATTCCAGAAAATTATTCACATGATTCTTCAATCCTTGTCCGGTTCCTTTTTTCAAGGGGACAGCTTCCATGCGGGTTTTCCCGTTAACAACTTCCGGAATGACTTCCCAACCTTCCCGGTCTATTACAAGAGTTCCGTTTTCACCTACAAAACCTAATCCATGGTTGCGGCCGTAAGCACCATCATTAATGCCTATAGCATGGTCCCACAATACGTTGAATCCGTCAAATTCATAAATTGTCTGTAAACTGTCAGGAGTTTCGCATGCGTCATCCGGATAACCATACTTACCTCCCATGGCCATTACCGATTTAGGAGCAGTGACATTCATACCGAACAAAGCATAATCCAGAAGATGAACTCCCCAGTCAGTCATCAGTCCACCTGCATAATCCCAGAACCACCTGAAGGTAAAATGAAACCGGTTCCGGTTAAACGGGCGATTTGGGGAGGGTCCGAGCCACATGTTATAATCAACTCCTGATGGAACAGGTTCATCGGCCAGTACCGGAATAGAGGGGCACCAACCCTGGTATGAAAATACTCTGACAAGCCGTATTTTTCCAAGCTTACCTGAATGGATAAACTTAACTGCATCCTGCCAGTGGGGATCGCTTCTTTGCCACTGACCAACCTGAACAACACTTTTATACCGTTTGGCAGCACCTACCATCAGATTACATTCTTCAATAGTTCTGCCGATCGGTTTT
>JGI24137J36423_1000146_pt1 | contig 16337 bp, 16 predicted proteins | sample BarGraNGADG00311_FD_36423 | JGI IMG/M metagenome (IMG submission 36423) | reverse complement strand
TCTGGCCTCAACCTGCCGAACGGCTCGCATTCACCCCGCCGGTCGGCGGCTGAGGGGGGTCAGGCGGTCGGCGGTGCAGGGACGGACAGGGCGACAGTCAGCCTGCGCCTTCGATCCAGCCGTAGCCGCGGGTGACGCGACGGACCCGGAGCGCATCGTCCATCTGCACCAAGTGGGCGAGCTGCCCGACGGCGATCCGCCCGCGGTCCGCCTGGCGGAGCATCGCCAGCGGGTTCGCGGAGGCCGCCGCGACTGCCGCCGGGAGGGGCACGCCCGAGCCGACCAGGTTCCGGACCGCCGTGTCCAGCGCGATCGTCGAGCCCGCCAGCGTCGTCGTCCCGGCGAGCGTGGCGCGGCCGTCCCGCACCTCCACCTCGAGCCCGCCGATGGTCACGCGCCCGTCCCCCACCCCGGCCAGCGGCAGCGCGTCGCTGACCAGCAGCAGCCGGTTCGCCGGCTTGGTCCGGGTGATGATCGGCCACAGCGCCCGGTGGACGTGGTGGCCGTCGGCGATCAGCTCCACGTAGGCCTCGTCGTCCGTGAGCGCGGCGACGGCCAGGCCCGGTGCCCGGTGGTCCACGCCGGTCATCGCGTTGAACAGGTGCGTGGTCGTGCGGCCGCCGGCACGAAAGCCNGCGATGGCTTCGTCCAGGGTGGCGGCGGAGTGGCCCATCGAGGCGGCGATTCCCAGCGAAGCGAGCCGGGCGATCAGGGCGAGCGCCCCGGGCAGCTCGGGCGCGATCGTCATCACACGGAGCCCGTCGAGCAGCGCCGCGATCGCCGCCTCGTCGAACTCCGCCGGCGTGCGCAGGAGGTGCGGGTCGTGGGCGCCCTTGCGCGCGGGCGCGAGGAACGGTCCCTCGAGGTTGAACCCCAGCGACTGCGCGCCGTCGTCCGGCGCCAGCGGCATCCAGCGTCGGACGCGCTCGGCAAAGCGGGGCAGCTCGTGGGCGGGGAGGCTCGGCGCGGTGGGCAGGAACGAGGTGACGCCGCGGCGCAGCAGCGCACGGGCCATCCCGGACAGCGCCGCGGCGTCACCGGTCGCGTCGTGACCGCCCCAGCCATGGACGTGGACGTCCACGAACCCGGGGGCGAGATACGGCCCCGCGGCGGCGATCTCGTCATCCTCGTCCGGCTCGACGGCGGCGACCCAGCCGTCCTCGATCGTCAGGCTCCCCGGCACGACGGCGTCCTCGATCACCAGCCGCCCTCGAACCACTTCAGGCGCCACCGGCCACCTCCAATACCGCCGACCGCATCGCCAGCACGTTCTCCGGCGGCACGTTCGGCTGCAAGTCGTGCACGGCCGCGAACCCGATGAGCAGCGCGTACGAATCGTGGTTGAGGCCGCCGGGGAGCGGCATCCGCCGGTACTCGCCCCACTCGTCCACGAAAGTCCGGCACTCGCCACCGTCGCGGATCTCCCGGTGATACGTGGACACGCCGCCGGGCGAGACCCCGCGAACGTCGCAGCCCAGGGCCTCGATGACGTCCGGCTCCACGTCCGCCAGCTGCTGGGCGATGTCGCCGACGCGCGGTTCCCCTGCGGGCAGGCCGAGGGCCTCGCGGAGCCGGGCGTAAGCCCGGGCGTGGATGCCGGTGACGCACGAGCCGCCGAGGTCGAACGGGACGCGGTCCGGCTCGCGGTGGGTCAGGGCGGCCCGGACCCGCTCGCGCGAGGTCATGCGGGCGAGCCGGCGCCCGACGGGCGACTGTCACCCAACGAGACGCCAGCGAGCGGCGAGACGGCGTCGCGCGAAACGCCGTCGGAGGAGGGAGCCTCGACGTCGAACAGCACGTCGAGGGCGTACCGGTCCGCCGGGTACCGGCTCTCGGTTGCCTCGAGCCGGCGCCCGTGCGTGTCAAGGATGACCCGCCGCTCCACCAGCAACGGGTCGCCGCGACGCAGGCCCAGGAGCCGGGCGTCCTCGTACGTCGCGGCCGCGGCGGTGATCGTCGAGATCCCCCGCCGCAGGTGATGGCCCGCGCTCGCCAGCACCGCGTGCAGGGACCCGTGCTCGAGGTCGGCTCGCATCACGGCCGACGCCGTGCGACCGACGAGGGTGGCGGTCTCCACGGCAACCGGCTCGTCGTCGGCGCACCGAACCCGGCGCAGGACGACGATCGGCTCCGCCACCGCGACGCCGAGCGCGGTTGCCTCATCCGCGGTGCACGGCCGGATCTCGCGGGCCAGAACCCGGGAGCTCGGTACGCGACCGCGGCGCTCCATCTCGCGGGAGAAGGTCATCAGGCGGTCCGCGCGCCGGTGCGTGGGCGGCTCCGCGACGAAGCTGCCGCGGCCCGGGACCCGGAGCACGAGGCCCTCGTCGGCGAGGCGCCGCATCGCGTTGCGCGCGGTCATCCGGCTGACCCCGAACTCCCGGCATAGCGCGGCGTCCGACGGGAGCTCGTCGCCCGCATCCATCACGGCGATCCGCTCCCGGAGCGCCTGCTCGATACGGCGCCAGTGCGGGACCTGCCGCGGCAGGCTCATCCCGGGCCCGCCGCCTGCACCGAAACCTGCGCCGCACGGTCGGCCGCGGCCTGACGGTCAGCCGCGCCCTGCTCGGCTCCGTTCTCCGCGGCGCCCCCCGTTGCGCGCCCCGCCTCGGTCTCCGAAGCGCGTTCCGCGCCGTGCACGGCCGCGCCGATCGACCCGGCCCAGATCCCGAGCTCCGCGGCGACCAGCGTGACCGGCTCCAGCGATGTCATGTTGACGCGGCGCCGGAGCTCCGCGCGGATGGGCTCGAACAGCAGGTCGCCCGCGGCGGCCACGCCGCCCCCGATGACGACCCGGTCGGGCGAGATGATCGTGATGAGGTTGGCGATCCCGATCCCCAGGTAGCGGCCGACCTGGGCCAGCCCGTCGAGGGCCCGCGCGTCACCGGCCCGCGCCCGCTGAACGGCCTCCTCGGCCGTGGCCGTGCCGCACGCGGCGGCCAGCTGGTCGGCGCGGGCGTACGCCTCGAGACAGCCGCGGTTCCCGCAGTTGCACCACGGCCCGTCGGGATCGATCGTCTGGTGGCCGACCTCGCCCGCCGCCCCATCGTGGCCCTGGTGCACCCGCCCGTTGACCGCGATCACGCCACCGACGCCGGTGCCCAGCGTCAGGCCGACCATCGACGAGGCGCCGCGCGCCGCGCCCAGGCGCAGCTCGGCGAGGCCGAAGGCGCGGGCGTCGTTGACCAGGAACGCCGGCACGCCGAGCGCGGCCGACACCGGTCCGGCGACCGGCCGGCCGGCCCAGGCGCCGGGCACGTTGACGAGGAAGCGCGTCGTGCCGGCGACGGGGTCGTACAGGCCCGGGACGCCGACGCCCGCGGAAACGACGCCCGGCCACCGGGCCATCGCGTCGCCGCCGACCTCGCCCAGCCTGTGAACCACGGCCTCCGGNCCGGCCTGCGTGTGCGAAGGGCCCTGTCCGGTGNCGAGCGTCCGCCAGTCGGCGCCGTCGCGCTCGACCACGGCCCACTTGAGGTTCGTGCCCCCGAGGTCGAGGCCAAGGTGGCGCGTCGGCTCCCGCGTCAGCGACGGCACGCTCATGGGGCCCCGGCCCTCACGACTCTTCGGTGATGCGCGTATACGTCGCGGCGACCACGAGGATGATCGCCCCGAACAGGATCTGGCGCACCGGCTCAGGCATCTGCAGGACCGTGAGCAGCGTGGACAAGACAGTCAGGATCAGCGCGCCGACGATGCTCCCCGCGTACCCGCCGCGCCCGCCGAAGATCGAGGTGCCGCCGATGACCGCGGCCGCCACGGACGGGAGGAGGAACCCGTCGACGAGCGCTGCTGTCGCCGTGTTGGTCAGCCCGCCGTAGACGATCCCGGCCAGGCCCGCGAGCAGCCCGGAGATCGCGTACAGGGCGACGAGAACCTGCCACACCCGCACACCGGACAGGCGCGCCGCGGCCTCGTTGTCACCGACCGCGTAGAGCAGCCGCCCGAACCCGGATCGCCGCAGGAGGAACAGGATCAGCGCGGCCAGCGGGATGAACAGCAGCAGCGAGTTCGGCAAGAAGCCGAACGACGTGCGGGCGCCGAGCCACGCCACCGCATCCGGGATGCGCGCGCCCGCCGCCACCATGATCCGCTGGTAGACGGTGATCAGGCCCAGCACGACCAGGCTCATCGCGATCGTCATGATCAGGGGGTGGACCCGGAACACGCCGACGCCGATCCCGTTGACGATGCCCACGACGAGCGCGGCGATGAGCGCAATCGCGACGGCGACCACGGGGCCCTGGACAGGCGACTGGGTGAACACGATGTACGCGGCCATCGAGGCGACCGTCGCGACCGACAGGTCGATGCCGCCGGTCAGCATGGTCATCGTCTGGCACGCCGCGAGGATCGCCAGCGGGACCGCGAACCGGATCGTCGACGAGACCCACGCCCCACTGAGCATCCCCGGCTGGACGAGCTGCAGCGCCGCGATGAGCGCGGCCAGCAGGACGAGCAGCGGGAGGATCGGCCGGTCGCGAAACGTCCGGCGGAGCACCGCCCCGGCGTCCCGGCCGGCGCGGTCGTCCATGGCGTCCTGGACGCTGGTCATGCGCGCCTCCTTCGCAGGGTGACGAACGCGCCGATCATCACGACGACGACCATGATCACGCCCTGGATGACCGTCGAGAAGTTCGGGTCCACGCCCAGGAACGTGAGGTCCGTGCGGATCAACGAGAGGACGAACACGGCGACGAGGGGACCCATCATGCCGCCCCGTCCGCCGGCGAGCGAAACGCCGCCGAGGACGATCGCAGCGACCGCGAGCAGGGTGTACGGACCGGGGATCGGGGAGCCGATGCCGGTGCTCGCGGTGAGCGTCAGGCCGCCTGCCGCGCAGAACAGGCCGGTGAGCGCATACGCGGCGACCTTCGTCCGCGGGACGTCCACGCCGCCCCGGAACGCGGCCAGCGGGTTGCTGCCGATCGCATAGATCGAGAGGCCGAGCCGTGACCGCCGGACAGGGAACCACGCCAACCCCACACAGACGACGAGCACGACGAGGGCCTTCGGCAGGATGTCGATCAGCAGCGACCCGGAGATCATGTCCTTGAGCCAGTCCGCGGCGGCACCGCCGGGCGAGCCCATCACGAGCAGCGCCGCGCCCGCCCACACGTACGACATCGCGAGGGTGACGACGATGTCCGGCACGCGCGACACGACGATCAGCAGGCCGTTCACCGCCCCGAGGGCGAGGCCCAGGAGCAGCACGCCGAGGGCCACGACAACCGCGAACTCCGGGCTCGCGTCCTTCATCTGGGCAGCGGCGACGACGCTGGTGAGGGCCATCATCGCACCCACTGACAGGTCGATGCCACCGGAGATCACGACGATCGCCTGGGCGACCGCGGCGAACGCGATCGGCAGCGCACCGATCGCGAGCGAGGTGAGCTCGGTTGCGCCGTAGCCCGGCGAGATGAGCTTCGCCACCACAAGGAGCGCGGCGAACAGCCCCCACAGGGCGAGCGACCAGGTATCGCGGCGGACCGCGCGCAGCGCGTCGAGGCTGGCGCCGCCCACGCGATGCACCCCGTCGCGCGCGTGCGCGGCCGCGCTCACGACGGCACTCCCGTCCCAGCCGGCGCCCCGGCGGCGGATTCCTCGGCAGCGACCTCCTCGGGCATCGGCGTCCCGGGCGGCAGCGCGTACGCGGCACGCATGAGCGTCGGCTCGTCGGCGCCCGCGGCCGGAAGCTCGTCGACGATGCGGCCGCCGAAGATGACGACGACGCGATCGCAGACGGCCTGGATCTCGCCGAGCTCGGACGTGTACAACAGGACGGCCGTCCCGGCCGCCGCGAGGTCGCGGACGAGCTGGTAGATCTCGCGCTTCGTCCGGATGTCGATCCCGCGCGTCGGGTCGAAGCACAGCAGCGTGCGCACCCCGCCGGCGATCCAGCGCGCAATGGTCACCTTCTGCTGGTTGCCGCCGGACAACCGGCGAACCTCGGACTGGGCGCGAGTGTCGATCTGCAGCCGCTCGATCGCGCCGTCCACGGCCTGCTTCTCGCGGCGCATCCGGATCGGCCCCCAGCTGGCCAGCCGGGCCGACATCGGGAGCGCGATGTTCTCCCGCACGGATCGCTGTCCGAGCAGCGCCTCGGCGCGGTTGGCTGGGATGTACACGACGCCCTCGCGGATCGCGTCCGAGGGATGACCGAACCGCACGGGCCGGCCCTCGATCAGGACCTCGCCGGTATCGGGGCGGACCGAGCCGGCGAGCACGCCGAACAGCTCATCCTGGCCCTGGCCCTCGAGCGCCACGAGCCCCAGCACCTCGCCGGCATGGAGCGTGAAGGAGACGTCCTGGAGCTTCGACCCGGCGCCGATGCCCCGCACCTCGAGCCGCGGTGTCTCGTTCGCCCGGGAGACAGCGGGCCGCGCCTCGCTCGCTGCGTGCGCGGCCTCGCCGGCCGGACCGAGCATGAGGCCCACGATCCGATCCTCCGCGCCCGGCGCCATATCCACGGTGCCCACGGTCTCGCCGTCCCGCAGGACGGTGGCGCGGTCGCAGAGGGCGGCGATCTCGAGCAGGCGGTGGGAGATGAAGATGACCGAGCGACCGGTCTCTCGCTGCCGGCCGACGATCTCGAGGACCCGCTCGGTGAGGTCTGCCGGAAGCGCGGCGGTGATCTCGTCGAGCAGCAGGATGTCGGGCTGCTGAGCCAGCGCGCGCGCGAGGTCGAGCACGCGAACGACCGCAAGCGGCAGGTCCCGCGCGTAGGCGCGAAAGTTGAGGTCCGGGACGCCAAGGTCGGCGACGAACGCGCGGAACGGCTCGACCGGCGTCGCGGTGAGCCGCAGGTTCGACTCGATGTCGAGGTCCGGGATGAATGCCGGCTCCTGGTATACGGAGACGACACCGCTGCGGCGCGCCGCCGCGGGTGAATGGACGTCGCGTGCCTGCCCGCCGACGAGGATCGTCCCAGTGTCCGGCCGGACCGCGCCGGTGAGGATCTTCACGAGCGTGCTCTTGCCGGCGCCGTTGGCGCCCATGAGCGCGTGGACCTCGCCGGGCCGCACGGACAGCGAGGCGTTGCGCAGCGCCGTGACGGCGCCGTAGCGCTTCGCGATCCCGGTGGCCTCGAGGAGCAGGTCAGTCATTTCAGGGTCACAGTACGAGGGATGCCGGAGAACCGGCATCCCTCAATGGAGCTTGGAACCCGCGGGAGGCTACTCGCCCGGGCCCTTGCAGGCCAGGATCTGGGCCTTTGTGTAGGTGGTCCAGTCCGGGATCTGAATCCCGAGCGGCCACGTTGCGTCGATTGCCGGGTCGTTGGCTGCCGTCAGGCTCGCCTTGCCCGCTTCGGTCGTGTTGTCCCAGACCGCCGGGGTGACGAGCACCTTCGGGTCGGACGGCTTCTGGCCGTCGAGGATCTTGATGGCGAGGGCGAGGCCCGCGCCGCCGACGGAGGCCGGGTTCGTGACCGCGGCACCCTTCAGGCCATTCTCGGTGAGGAGCTGCTTGACGAAGCCAGCGTTGTCCGCGCCGACGATCGGCACGTACGCGTGGCCAGCCGTCTTCAGCGCGTCAACGATGACGTTGTCTTGGCCGGACGTCCAGATGCCGTCGAACGGGATGCCGCTGGAAAGGATGTCGCTGATCTGCTGGACGGCCTTGGCATTGTCCCAGCCGGTGGCGACTTCCTTGGCGACCTTGATGCCCGGGAACTCCGCGAGCGCCTTCTTGAAGCCGGTGGCGCGGTCCGTGTCGGCGGAGGCGCCGGCGATGCCGCCCATGTAGATGACGTTGCCCTTGCCGTTGAGCTGCGTGAACAGCCACTTGGCGCCGAGATAGCCGTAGTTCAGCTGGTCGTTGGCCATGAGGTAGGCGCCTGCCTGCGTCACGCCCATGTCGACCGCCACCACGACGATGCCTTTGTCCATCGCCTCCTTGAGGGCGGCATTGACGGCGTCAGGGCTGACCGGGTTGACGATGATCGCCTTGACGCCCTTGGCGATCAGGTCCCGGATGTCCGAGAGCTGGCCCGCGGCGTCCGTGTTCCGGTGGTCGATCGTCAGCGAGCTGACGCGCCCCGAGGCGAGCGCCTGCGCCTTGATGGAGCAGATCATCGCCTCGCGCCAGCCGTTGCCCTGGAGCGTGTTCGAGACACCGATGGTGTAGCTGGCGCCCGTGGCGCTGCTGGCGCCCGTGGCGCTGCTGCTCGCCGCCGACGCGGCCGGCGATGCGCTACCGCTCGAGCACGCGCCGACGATGACCGCGACCGCGGCCACCGCCACTGTGCTTCGAACGAATCCGAGACTCTTCATGAACGGAACTCCTCCATGCGCCGCCCGCCGGCTCCCCACTGGAGCACCGGTCGGGCCGTGATCGCTGCGTCCTGCTCGTGTGATCGCTTCGTCACCCACCTCCTCGCTGGTCGATCGCACGAGCGAGCCGTCGCGCATGCTCTCGATAGGCCTGATCGAACAATATCCTCGACCGCTCGGCCCCCACGGCGCTCGCGCGCGTGATGACCGGGAGCATCGCCCCGCGCTCCCCGAAGAGCTCGGCGGTCCGGACCTTGATGGACTTGACGATGGTGACCGCTCCGCCGTTGGGCCCGGTCGAACCGGAGCATCCGGCCCGTCGACGGCCACCAGTGCGTCAGCATGAGGCGTACACAGGCCGATGCCAAGGCCGGCCTCGTCCTGGGTGGCGACGCGCTCCGGGACGTTCGTGGTCCCGGCGATCCGGTGCACGGCCGGCGTCCCGGTCACGAAGCGGCCGCCAGGAGCGCGTCGTCCAGCATCACCGGCTCCCAGCGCCCGCTCCGCATCGAAAGGTAGGCGGCGTCCAGGATCGCGTTGACCACGTAGCCGTCGCGGAACGTCTCCCGCGGGGTCGTGCCCGAGCGGAAGGACTCCACCACGTGCTGCATCATCGCGTCGTGCCCGTGGACGTGGGTCTCGTCGGGAACGGGGAAGACCCACCCGGTGTCGGCATCCGCCTTCTCGCCGAGGTAGCCCGCCGGGCGACCGATGAACGCACGCAGCGCCGTCGAGCTGATGTCCTGGACGATCCGGCCGGCGTCGCCCCAGGCCTCGAACCGGCCCTCCAGGCCGCCCTTGGACGACCACGAGACGTCGGCCGTCGCCATCCGCCCGTCGGCGAAGCGGATGAGCATCAGCGCGTTGTCCTCGGCCGTGGTCCGGGCCCCGTGGACAAGCGTGTCGCCCCAGGCGAACACGTCGCGGATGGCGACGTCCTTGCCGAACAGGTAACGTGCGGCCTCGGCACCGTGCGATGCCATGTCCAGCAGGGCGCCTCCGCCGGCGAGCTCCGCGTTCCAGAAGTGCGCCGCGTGCGGACCGCTGTGGCCTTCGCGCGCGCGGAACGTGACCAGCCGGCCGATCGATCCGGCCTCGATCATCTCGCGCATGCGCATCATCTCGGTGTTGAACACGACGTTCTCGAGGTAGGCGTGGAACACGCCCGCGTCAACGACGAGGCGCAGCATCCCGGCCGCCTCGCCGGCGTTCCGACCCAGCGGCTTGGTGCAGGCCACCGCCTTGCCGTTGGCGGCCGAGGCGCGCACCGCATCAAGGTGGAGCTGGTTGGGCAGGGACACGACGACCAGGTCAACCTCGGGATCCGCGCACAGGGCCTCGATCGAGTCGACGGGCCGGCTCNCGTGCCGCCGCGCGAAGGCCTCCCGCCGCTCCGCCCCGGCGCCGTAGTTCGCGACGACCCGGGCGTCCGGCACGTAGCGCAGGCCGAGCGCGTGGAACTCGCCGATGAACCCGGAGCCGAGCATCCCCACGCGGACCTCGCCCGTGCGGGCCCCGGGCATCAGTCGCCGCCCCCATGCACGGCGGCCGCGTCGGCCGCACCGACGGCCGCCTGGCCGGCCTTGCGGGCCCGGAAGTCCTCGATGATCGTTTCGGTCGCGGTGGCCCCGATGCGGCTGACGCCCAGCTCCATGACCGCGATCAGCGCGTCCAGCGTCCTCACGCCGCCGGCCGCCTTCACCTGGATGCGCGGCGAGGTGTTCGCGCGCATCAGGCGCAGGTCGTCGTGCGTGGCGCCGGACGGCGCGAAGCCCGTGCTGGTCTTGACGAAGTCAGCGCCGGCCGCCTCGGTCAGGCGGCACGCCCGGACCTTCTCGTCGTCGGTGAGGTAGGCGTTCTCGAAGATCACCTTGACGATTGCCCCGGCCGCGTGGCCGACCTCCACGATCGCCTGGATGTCCGCCTGCACGTCCGCGTCGCGGCCGGACCGCAGGGCGCCGATCGGGAGAACCATGTCCAGCTCCGTCGCCCCGTCGGCGAGCGCCTGCTGCGCCTCGAACACCTTCGTCCGGGTGAGGTGGTTTCCGTGTGGGAAGCCGATGGTCGTGCCGACCGCGACGTCGGTGCCGGCGAGGATCGCTGCCGCGCGCTTGACGTCGGCGGGCCGGAGGCACACGGACGCGACGTCGTACTTCGCCGCCAGCCGGCAGCCGGCCTCGACGGCCGCGTCGTCCAGCTCGGGTCGGAGAAGCGAGTGGTCGATCGTCTTCGCGATGTCGCGTTCGGTGAGGCTGTCGATCGAGAGTGTCATGGGGCTCCTCGTCGGGACGCTATCTGCAGTACGGCCGCAGCACGTCCCTCGCGATGAGGAAGCCCTGCTTGACCTTGTCGTCGGTCCCCTCGAACCGCCGGTCCTCGTGCTCGATGATGCAGTCCCCCTCGAACCCCTGGCGGTAGAGCTCGGAGAAGACGACGCTCCAGTCCACCTCGCCCAGACCGGGGATGCGCGGGATCTGCCAGCCCATGCCCATCGAGAACACGCCGCGCTCGTAGAGCCCGTCGACGTCGATCATCAGGTCCTTGGCCTGGAAGTGAAGGACGTGCGGGCCGAACTCCTTGAGGAACCGGCGCATGTCGATCATCTGGAGCACGAGATGGCTCGGGTCGAAGTTGAGCCCGATGGTGCCGCCCCACTGCTCCAGGATCCGGCGCCACATGCGCGGGGTCGTGGCGATGTTGTGGCCGCCCGGCCACTCGTCGTACGAGAACAGCATCGGGCAGTTCTCGAGCGTGATCTTCCGGCCGTGGTCGTTCGCGAATGCCACGATCTCCGGCCAGACGCGGAGGGCTTCCTCCCAGTTCTGGTCTTGGTTCTTGGACCCGTCGCCGCCCATGAACGTGTTCACCAGCGGGACGCCCATCTTCTCGGCCGCCGTGATGACGTGCTTCAGGTGCGTGATCACCCGCTCCCGGTGGGCGGGGTCGGGGTGGAGCGGGTTGGGGTAGAAGCCGAGGCCGGAGATGGCGAGGCCCTTGCTCGCGAGCTCGTCCCGGATCTCGGTCGCCCGGCTCGCGGACAGGTTCGCGACGTCGATGTGGCTGGTGCCCGCGTAGCGGCGAGTGGGCCCGGTGGCAACCGGCCAGCAGGCGATCTCGAGGACCTCGAAGCCCGAGCCGGCGGCCCAGTCGGCCACCTCCATCAGCGGGGTCTGCGGGAACGGTGCGGTCAGGAAGCCGAGCTTCATCGCGGCTGATCCTCCGGGCTGGCGGGGTTGGAGCGGGCGCCGGTGGGCTGCGCGGCGGGGGGATAGGCCACCTCGACCCAGCTGCCGGTGCGGGCGCTCGCCGCGACGGCGTCACCCACGAGCATCTCGTCGTGGCCGTCGAGGAAGGTGGCGTAGACCGGGTTCGCGGCGGGGTGGCCTGCGATCACGTCCTCGTANATCGCCGTAAACAGGGCCCCAAACGTGTCGGCGAAGCCTTCCACGTGACCGCCGGGCAACCGGGCGGCGGCGCGGCCGGCGGCGTTCATGAGCGCGGGGTTCCGGAGCAGGAGCTCGTTGGGCCGGTCGCGATGACCGATCCACAACTGGTCCGCCTGCTCCGAATCCCACGCCACGGCGGAGGAGGTGCCGTCGATCTGGTACGCGAGGCTGTTCTTGCGGCCCGGGCTCAGCTGGGAGATGGCCACGCAGCCGCGAGCGCCGCCCTCGAAGCGCAGCAGGATGGTCGCGACATCCTCCGTGTGGATCTCCACCGGGACCGTGTCGGCGGCGCGCTCCGTGGAGAACGTCTGAACCGGCCCGACCGGCCGGTAGCGGNCCGGGATGAACGTGGCCAGGTCCGCCATCACGGCCTCGACCCTGCGTCCGGTGAGGAACGTGGTGAGGTCCAGCCAGTGCGACCCGATGTCGCCGACGGCCCGCAGCGCCCCGCCACGCTCGGCCTCCAGGCGCCAGTTCCAGTCGGTGTCGTACAGCAGCCAGTCCTGGAAGTAGCGGCCGGTGACGAGGCGCACGTCCCCGATGCCACCGTCCCGGACCATGCGGGCGACATGCTGGTTGAGCGGGTAGAAGCGGATGTTGAAGTTGACGGCGTTGACGAGCCCGCTCGAGGCCGCGAGGCGGACGAGCTCCGCCGACTCGGCCGACGTCATCGCCAGGGGCTTCTCGCACACGACGTGCCGGCCGGCGGCGAGGATCTGGCAAGCCTGCTCGAAGTGGAGCTCGTTGGGCGAGGTCACGTGGACGACCTGGACGCGCGCGTCCTCGAGCACGTCCGCCAGGCTCCCGTAGGCGCGGGCAAGGCCCAGCTCGGCGGCGCGTCGGGCGCCTATCTCCGGAGAGGCCTCGAGGAGCCCGACGACGTTCACGCCAATGCGGCGCAGCGCCTCGATGTGCACGGTACCGATGAAGCCGCTGCCGATCACGGCGTTGCCGATGTCGTTGCGTCGCGTCATGTGGGGCGGGACGTCCTCCGGGCTGATTGGGCCGAGGCTGGCGGGCCGACGATCTGCGCACCTGCCGGCGTGGTCCGAATCTCTCTCACAACCAGTCTATACGGCTGGACCATCCGACGGGCGATGAACTTGCCAGCCAGGGGGCGACGACCACGCCGGAAGGGCCATGAGGGTGCCTGAGCGAGGCGCTGCCCGTTCCGGGAGGCATCGTGCGTGCAAGCGCCAGTTCGGCCCCCGTTCTTCNTGCTTCGGCAGGCAAATGGCAAAAGTGGTCTTCGTCGGGCACGTCCGGCCCCGTATGATCCTTGTGTGGCCCCCCCGACAACCCCCTCCCGCGAACCGGCCCGCGAGGGCGGTGCGGCGGTCCCGGGCGTGCGCGACGCGGAGCCAGGCCCGCTACCCGACGAGGCGCTGGACGCCCTGGTCGCGGTCCTCGACGAGGTGCGGCTGGGCAACTCCCGTTTCCGCAGCGAGCTGGTCGAGCGGACCGGCCTGAGTCGAAGCATCGTGGCGCAGCGCGTCGGTGAGCTGCTCGAACGCGGGCTCGTCGTGGAGTGCGACCCAGGGCCAAGCACGGGAGGCCGGCCCGCGCGCCAGCTCGCATTCCGCGCGTACGCCGGCCACGTGCTGGTGGCGGACCTCGGCGCGACCAGCATCGACGTTGCCGTCACCACGCTGGATGGCCGGATCCTCGGGCACCGCGACGAGCCGGCGGACATCGCGGTGGGTCCGGAGACGGCACTCGGCCGCGTGGACGAGCTGTTCGACCAGCTGCTCGCGACGACGCGCGCCCTCCCCGGTCGACTGTGGGGCATCGGGATCGGGGTTCCGGGCCCCGTCGAATTCCGGACCGGCCGGCCGACCTCCCCGCCGATCATGCCCGGCTGGGACGGCTACCCCGTCCGGGACCGGTTCGCCCAGCGCTTCGACGCGCCCGTATGGGTGGACAACGATGTCAACGTGCTCGCGCTCGGCGAGTGGCGGTCCGGCGTCGCCGCAGGCCACGACAACGTGATCGTGGTCAAGGTCGGGACCGGGATCGGCGCCGGAATCATCTCGGACGGGCGGCTCCACCGCGGAGCGCAGGGATCAGCGGGCGACATCGGCCACATCCAGGTCTCCGACGACCGGTCCGTGGTGTGCCGCTGCGGCAACATCGGCTGCCTCGAGGCGTTGGCCGGGGGCGCGGCGATCGCGCGCGATGGCGAGGCTGCGGCCCGCGCGAGGCGGAGCCCGCGGCTGCTGGCGGCGCTCGACCGGCAGGGGTTCGTGACCGCGGAGGACGTGGCCCGAGCTGTCTCGTTCGGTGATCCCGTGGCCGTGGAGCTGCTGCAGGCTGCCGGGCGGCGCATCGGATCGATGCTGGCGAGCGTTGTCAACTTCTTCAACCCGTCGCTGGTCGTCATCGGCGGAGGCGTGGCGCAGAGCGGGGAGGTGCTGCTCGCGTCCATCCGCGAGGTCGTGTTCCGCCGGTCGCTCCCGCTCGCGACGCGGGAGCTGCTGATCCAGCGATCGACGCTGGGCGGCCTGGCCGGGGTGATCGGCGCGTCCTCGATGGTCATGGACCAGCTGTTCTCACGCGAGTCGCTGGCCCGCTGGGTTGGGGCGGGCGCGCCGTCCGGGATGCCGGAGGTGGTGCTCGCCACGGCGGGCTGAGCCACGGCCATGGCGGTCGGGTCCGGCGGCGCACGGCTCGCGACGGGGGCCCGCGACACGCGGCTCGCGACGAGGGCCGGCGACGCACAGCTCGCGACAGGGGCCCTGGACGGGGGCTGGCGACGGGGGCTCGCGACAGGGGGCCGCGACACGCGGGAGAGGCGTGTTGGCCCACGGGCCACGATTCCGCCCATCCGACGGTGGCTGCGAGCCCGCCGGCTGTCCCTGGGGCCGATGTGTGGCGCCACGCGCCGGGACCACGCCCACAGCGCCGCGCATACAGCCGCCGACAGCTGCGCATGGGCCGATTCGTGGCGCCGGAGTCAACGCCCGAGGACCGGCCCCCGGATCCGCCGCCTCCGGGGTCGTCAGGCCCGGGGACGGACGCAGCTCTGCCGCGGCCGGCTCGTCGACGATGATCCTGAGCCGCGCGTGCCGCCGGAGGTAGGAGGCGGGACAGTCCGGCCCCTCGGGCGCCTCCAGCGCGCGTCGCAGGATCGACGCCTTCCGCTCCCCCGTGACGAGCAGCCAGCATTCGCGCGCCTGGAGGAGCCGGGCGAGCCCGACCGTGATCCCCGCCGTGGGCACGGCCGAAGCGCCGTATCGCTCGACCGCAGCCTGCCGGCTCGACAGCGCCAGGCGTGTGAGTCGTGCCCGACGGCTCGGGCTCGCCGGGCACAGCTGTCGCCGGGTAGGATCACGTCGTGACGCTCCGGGACGATCACGGTGACCTGCCNGAGCACGCGCGACGCCTGGCAGCACGTCTCGGCCGGCTGGGCGTGCCGTTCCGCCGACCTCGCGTCGGACACGCGCACACCAGAGCGATCTCATCGTTCTACGCCGCCAATGGCCAGAGGAGGCTCGCGCCGTGAAGACGAGCCAGATCAGCGTTCAGACCGGCAGCCGCCGCGGCGTGTTCGACCTCACGTCCGTGTGCGAGCGCTTCGTCGCGGGTGAGCGAGACGGCCTGCTCGTCGTCTTCGTCCCGCACGCGACGGCCGGACTGGTGGTCATGGAGCTCGGCGCCGGATCTGAGGAGGATCTCCTCGCGACGATCGAGCGCCTCCTCCCGCGCGACGACCGCTGGCGCCACCGGCACGGGTCGCCGGGACACGGCGCGGACCACGTTCTCCCGCTCCTGGCGCCTCCGTCGCTGACCGTCCCCGTCGTCGCCGGGCGCCTCCAGCTCGGGGCATGGCAGTCGATCGCGCTCCTCGACACGAACGTCGACCGGGAGCGGCGAACAGTCCATCTGACCTTCGTGGGAGGCTGAACCCTCAATCTAACCGGCCCAACGCGGGCCCAACCGTCGCTGGGGATCACGACGGCCCGATCGTGCCCCTTACGAGGAGCCTTCGCCTTACCAGAGGTAAGCGATGGTAAGCGCGAGCTGTGCCCACCCGATGCCCGACGGACGACGCTGCAGAGCGCCGCTCCTGCGGGACGGCCAGTTCTGCTTCTAGCATGAACCGGGGAAGGCCGAGGAGGCGCAGGAGGTACGCTGGCTGGGCGGCATGCGGCGGGGTCGCGAGCGCACGCTCGCGGTCGCATACGACCTCACCGGGCTGGGCAGCATCGAAGCGATCCGGCGCCTCGTCGAGATCGCCCTTTTCGATGTCCTCGGCCTCGAGAACTCGGTCGCTCGGGCGCGGGTCCTCATCTCGGGCGCCCTCGCCGCGGCGAAGCTCCTCGAGACTGGCGAGCTCGCCGAGCGCATCGCCGCCCTCGAGGCGGCTCTCGCATCAGACCGCGCGGTCACTCCGGAGACCGTCTTCCCCGACGAGCCGACGCCATGACCGCCGAGCGCCGGCTCGCCAAGCTCGAAGGCGCCCTCTCGCCCAAGGCTGCCACCCTGCTCTGGCTCGCTGAGGCGCAGGAGTTCGGCTCGCTCCCGGCCTACGTCGAGTGGCTCATCGACCAGCCCATCTCCGCCGACCCGCTCGAACGGGTGCCCGCGCAGGCTCGGGCGAGTGCGCTCGAGGCGATGC
>JGI24137J36423_1000144_pt1 | contig 16380 bp, 19 predicted proteins | sample BarGraNGADG00311_FD_36423 | JGI IMG/M metagenome (IMG submission 36423) | reverse complement strand
CTTTTATGACAATAAATGTTACTTTTTTGTTGATAATTTTTTTAATTGAAGAAGGATTCATATTTTTGCAAACCAAAATTTAAAGAGATGTCCGGATCGTTTGTCATACCTTTGAGCGGATTAAAAGAGGGGCACCACACTATTGATTTTGAGATTGATAAAGAGTTTTTTGAACAGATAGAGGAATCGGAAGTTAAGGAAGGCTGCCTTATTGCTAATATTGAGATGGATAAGAGATCTTCTCATCTGGATATGATAATAAGGGTTTCCGGAAGTGTTAGAATCAGCTGTGACAGGTGTCTGGAGATTTTTTCTCAACCTGTTAGCAGTGAGAACAGGTTACTTGTTAAATTTGGGGAAAAAATAGAGGATATTGATCCTGACATACTTTCAGTACCGACCGATGACTATAAATTGGATCTGCAACAGCAGATATATGAATTCATTATGCTGGCTCTGCCTATAAAAAGAGTGCATCCTGCAGATAAAAAGGGTAAAAGCACATGCGATCCGGTTATGTTAAAAAAACTGGAGGAGCTATTAATAATAGAGGAAAAAGAGAATGACCCGCGATGGGATGAATTGAAAAAACTAATGAACAATAATTAAATTAATTTAAAATGGCACATCCGAAACACAAACATTCCAAGACCAGAAGAGATAAGCGCAGGACACATTATAAGGCAACTGCGCCTACAGTGGCAAGCTGTTCAAATTGCGGATCTTCAGTTATGTATCACAGGGTATGTCCTGAGTGTGGCTTTTACAGAGGTAAGCTTGCTATTGAGAAGAAGGCAACTGCCTGATCTCGCTTAACTTAAAAAGTAGGATATGAAAATTGGCCTTGATGTCATGGGTGGTGATTTTGCACCTGATTCAATCATTGAAGGCGCTGTTGATTCCCTTCAGCATTTATCAGCTAATGAGAAGCTTGTTCTTATTGGTGATGAGGCTTCTATTCTAAGGAAACTTAGTGAAATGCAGGTTGAACCATCCATGTTCGAAATAGTTCATACTACACAGATCATTGAGATGGCAGATCATCCTGCAAAAGCGTTCTCACAGAAAAAAAACTCAAGCATAGCTGTCGGATATGGCATGCTGAAAAGCGGTGAACTGAATGGTTTTTGCAGTGCGGGAAATACCGGTGCAATGCTTGTAGGGGCAAGTTATACTGTAAATGTTATCCCGGGTGTTCTCAGACCGGCTCTTGCTGCCCTCCTGCCTTGTAGTGATAACCGCGATTCGGTTATCCTTGATGTTGGATTAAATCCCGATTGTAAACCTGATGTACTTCTGCAGTATGGAATACTGGGCAGTATTTATGCAAAGTATGTTCTGGGAACTGCTAATCCAACTATCGGGCTACTCAATATCGGCGAAGAAGAGACAAAAGGTACTCCCACCGTGAAAGCGGCATATGAATTAATGAAGGAGCACCCGGGTCTGAATTTTGTTGGAAATATTGAAGGAAATGCCCTATTTCGTGAAACAATGACTGACGTTATTGTATGTGATGGTTTTGTTGGAAATGTTATCCTTAAGATGGGAGAAGCATTTCATCATATATATAAAAGCCGGAATCTTAAGGACTCCTATTTTGATCGGCTTGACTGGGAAAATACCGGAGGAACGCCAATCATCGGTATAAATGCCAATGTTATGATAGGGCATGGAATTTCCAAACGGAAACCTGTGATGAACATGGTTCGTCAGGCCATCGGAGTGGTGCACGCTAATCTGGCACAAAAGATTAAAGAAGCAATATAACTATGGAAAAAATACGGGCAGCCATTACAGGAATCAGTGCCTGGACGCCGGAATACAGGCTGACAAATCAGGAACTTTCGAAAATGGTTGATACCTCCGATGAATGGATCATGCAGAGAGTCGGAATTAGGGAAAGACGAATCCTTAAAGATGAGGGACTCGGAAGCTCTGATCTTGGTGAGCAGGCAGTACGGGGACTATTACTGAAAACAAATACGGCACCTGAGGAGGTCGACCTGTTGATTTGTGCTACAGCCACACCCGATATGCTATTCCCTGCTACAGCGAATATTATATCTGATAAATGCGGAATTAAAAATGCATTCAGCTTTGACCTTAATGCAGCCTGCTCCGGATTTCTTTTTGCTTTGCAGACCGGAGCCGCATACGTTGAAACCGGAAGATATAAAAAGGTTATAATTGTAGGCGCCGATAAAATGTCGTCGATTACCGATTACTCCGACCGTACAACCTGTCCGCTGTTTGGAGACGCAGCAGGAGCTGTTATGCTTGAACCAACCACTGAGGAATTCGGTATAATGGATTATATTTTTCACACCGACGGTTCAGGACGGAAATACCTGCATCTTAAAGCCGGAGGATCCTTAAAACCTGCTTCGCATGAAACAGTTGATGCAAAAGAGCACTTTATTTACCAGGAAGGACAGAGCGTTTTTAAATTTGCTGTTGTAAATATGGCTGATGTCGCAGCAGAGATTATGGAAAAGAACAATCTCAAATCCGAAGACATTGCATGGCTTGTTCCTCACCAGGCTAATCTGCGTATTATCGATGCTACAGGAAGAAGAATGGGACTTTCTTCGGAAAAGGTAATGATCAATATCGAGAATTACGGAAATACGACAAATGCTACAATTCCTTTGTGCATCTGGGAATATGAAAAAAAGCTTAAAAAAAGCGACATCCTGATACTTGCCGCATTTGGTGGCGGTTTTACATGGGGCTCTGTCTACCTTAAATGGGCGTATGACCCTAAATAATCCCTTATCACTTTATTTTTATCTGCAATAGTTTTTATATTTGTGAGTTATTAAATATGTATATATAAACTCTAAAATATTATGGCAAAGTTCAATGAACCTGAGAACACTACCCTGAACCTTATAAGCAGTGGAACAGATATAATGGGTGATATCAAATCCAATGGTGATATTCGTATCGATGGATCTCTTACAGGGAATCTGAACACAAAGGGTAAGGTTGTTATTGGTACTACCGGAAAAGTTAAAGGAGAAGTTATTTGCAAGAACTCAGAAATATCCGGCATTATTGAAGGCAAAATTACTGTGGGNCANTTACTTAATCTGAAAGCTTCTTCAAAAATTCATGGTGATATAGCTACTTCTAAACTATCTATTGAGCCCGGTGCAGTATTTTCAGGAAACTGCAAAATGAGTGATAACGAAACCAATGTCGGAGCAGGAATCCCTAAAGAAAAGGAACCCGAAAAACCCTCAAAATAAGGGAGTAGGAGACTTTACCAGGTATTCGGGTATTGCATTCCAGATGATAGGTATAATTCTTATTACAGTCTGGGGTGGAGTGAAACTTGATAAACTGACTGGTTGGCATACCCCTGTTTTTACAATAATCCTTTCGCTGCTTGGAGTATTTGCTGCAATTTATACAGCCGTGAAAGATTTTATAAAGTAACCCTTAGTTGAAACCTCTTCAGAAATATGTTTTTCTGCTTTTATTATTGAATGTTTTCATAGCAGTTTCAGCATATGTCATTGTTTCCATTTCAAACATCCATCTTGTATTCGGAGAGATTGTCATTCTCTCGCTCCTTTTTTCACTTATAGCCATAATAACCCTGATCATTTTTTTACGAGGACAAACCAAAGATCCTGAAAGTCAGACATTGCATAGCCTGGTCTCGATAAGCCTCAAGTTTCTGCTTGAGATGCTATTGGCTCTGGTATGGTTTATTGTTGCTAAAAAAACTTCTTTAACCTCTGTTTTTATATTTTTTGTTATATATTTAACGCTCACTTTGTTTTCGGTTTTGATAATATTAAAAACGCTGAAGAACAAATCGTTATAAAACCATTACTGATTTGAAAACAAGAATATTATTTGGCTTTTTCTTCCTTTTACTCCTTATGGTAACTTCTGTCCCTGCATTTAGTCAGGAAGTTGAACAAAAAGAAGCTGTAAAAGAAAGATTCAAAGCTAACACTTATATTCTTGAGCATATTGCAGATTCGCATGAGTGGCATATTGTCACTTTAAAAAATGGTAAGAGTATTGCTATATACCTGCCGGTAATTCTTATCAGTAAAGAATCAGGACTGAACATCTTTTCTTCAAGACGACTTGCATACGGCAGGGAATATAAAGGTTTTAAGCTTGAGGAAGAAGGTGAACTAAAAGGGAAAATTGTTTCGGTTAATTCTGAAGGAAAAATTGATGAAAAGAATCTGCCCCTTGATTTCTCTATGACAAAAACTGTAATCGGAATGTTATCAGCAGCGATTATCGGTCTCTTGCTTTTTCTTTCTCTCGCACGTTCTTATAAGAAAACCGGCATAAGTCATCCAAAGGGTATTCAGAGTTTCCTTGAACCTGTCGTACTCTTTGTCCGCGATGATATTGCCATCCCAAACCTTGGTGATAAATATGAAAAATATATGCCATATCTNTTAACGGTATTCTTTTTTATACTGATCAACAATATTATGGGACTGGTTCCATTTCCACCACCTTTCGGGGCCAATGTAACAGGCAACATAGCTTTAACGTTTGTTCTTGCTCTTTGCACTTTCCTTGTTACCCAGTTTAGTGGTAATAAAGCTTACTGGAAACATGTTTTTGCAACTCCGGGGGTGCCTTTCTGGCTTTTGCCAGTGATGATTCCTGTGGAAATTATAGGATTGTTCTCCAAACCATTTGCTCTTATGATCAGGTTATTTGCAAATATAACTGCAGGACACATCATTGTATTAAGCCTGATATGTCTNATATTTATTTTTGATTCACTGGCCCTTGCCCCTGTTTCAATATTCTTTGTGATTTTTATGAATTGCCTCGAACTTCTTGTGGCATTTCTTCAGGCATATATATTTACNTTGCTTTCAGCACTTTTTATTAGTATGGCTGTACAGGAACATCATTAGGATTTTTGTTTAACTTAATATTTGAATTATGACAGGTACATTAGCAGCAGTAGGAGCAGGTCTCGCAGTAATTGGCGCTGGACTTGGTATCGGTAGAATAGGNGGATCGGCAATGGATGCAATAGCCAGACAGCCCGAAGCATATTCAAAGATACAACTTGCTATGATCATTTCGGCTGCCCTTATTGAAGGAGCTGCTTTATTCGCAATTGTGGTTGCTCTTTTGTAGTAACTTAAAACTATGAAGCCTGCAACGGTTGGTTGCAGAGCTTCTTNTTATTTAAATCGTTAAAACCCCAGATATGATATTACTATCCAATAGTCTGACCACACCAGCAATCGGAACCATTTTCTGGTCAGCTCTGATCTTTGGTTTATTCTTCCTGATCCTTACAAAATTTGCCTGGAAACCAATCCTCAATGCAGTAAAAGCAAGGGATGAGATGATCAAAGGATCGCTTGAATCGGCTGAAAAGGCCAAGGCAGAAATGTTAAAGCTCCAGAGTGATAATGAAGCAATCCTTCGCAAAGCAAGAGAGGAACGGGAAAACATACTTAAGGAAGCAAGAGAGATACGCGACAAACTCATTTCCGAGGCCAAAGGTAAGGCTACAGAAGAGGCAGAAAAACTTATAGAGAAAGCAAGAATAGGAATTGAAGGTGAAAAGAGGAAAGCCCTTTCAGAAATTCATGATCAGGTTGCAACTCTTTCAGTTGATATTGCCTCAAAATTGCTTGGTGAAAAACTTAAGCAATCCGGAGAACAGGAAAAACTGATTGATAATTACATTAAAGAAATAGATTTCAATAAGAATTAGGAAGAACAATCTCTAATGAACGATAGCAAAATATCAGTAAGGTATTCCAGAGCTTTATTTCAATCTGCACTCGAAAAAAAGATACTTGATAAAGTTAATCAGGATATGATTTTTATTTCAGAAATATGTAAGATTCCTGAAACAAAAGAGTTCTTAACAACCCGATTATACCTCCCTCAAAAAAATCAGCCATTTTCCATAAGATGCTTGGCAATAACGTTGAAAAAATAACTCTATCCCTTATTGATCTTGCTGTGAAAAACGGGAGAGAAAGTTTTATTCCTGCGATCGCGAGAGTATTCATGAGCGAGACAATGAAACATGCGGGAATTACAGAATCAGTTATTACGACTGCGATAAAAGTGGACACTAAAGTCAAAAAGCAGATTATCGATCTTATTACGGAAGTTTTCAAGACAAAAGTTAACCTTGAAGAAAAGATTGACACTGAAATAATTGGTGGTTTTATCCTTCGGATTGATGATAACTATATTGATGCCAGCATTAAGAGCAAGCTGCGTAAAATCAGAAAAGAGCTTACAGGAAGTATATTAACTTCTGAAAATTAAAATATTATTAACAAGGAATTTTAAGAATATATAAAATGGCAAATATTAAACCGGCAGAAGTTTCAAAAATTCTCAAGCAACAGCTGGAAGGGATACAGACCGGAGTTGAATTGGAAGAAGTTGGAACGGTGCTTCAGGTAGGTGACGGTATCGCCCGGATATACGGACTTTCGAATGCTCAATCGAATGAACTGATTGAATTTGAAAATGGAATTGAAGCTATTGTTCTGAACCTCGAAGAAGATAATATCGGTGCGGTATTACTGGGTCCAACAGAAGAGATAAATGAAGGTGATATAGTTAAAAGAACCGGCAGGATCGCATCTCTGGGTGTGGGTGAGGGATTACTCGGAAGAGTAATTACGCCAACAGGTCAACCACTCGACGGTAAGGGCCCGATAAAAGGTGAGCTTTTTAATCTTCCTTTTGAGAGAAAGGCTCCGGGGGTTATTTTCCGTCAGCCGGTAAGACAACCGCTTCAGACAGGTATCAAAGCAATAGATGCCATGATACCAATAGGTCGTGGACAGAGAGAGCTGATTATCGGTGACAGACAGACGGGTAAAACAGCTATTGCCATTGATACTATTATTAATCAGCGCGGTAACTTTGAAAAGGGTAACCCGGTTTATTGCATCTATGTCGCAATAGGACAAAAAGGTTCGACTGTAGCCAATATTGCAGCAATACTTGAAGAACATAGCGCACTTGAATATACCGTTATAGTGCTAGCCACAGCCTCAGATCCTGCTGCTTCACAGTTCTATGCTCCTTTTGCCGGTGCTGCTATCGGAGAATTTTTCCGCGATACGGGCCGTGATGCCCTTATCATATATGATGACCTTTCAAAACAGGCAGTGTCATACAGGGAAGTTTCTCTTTTACTTCGTCGCCCGCCAGGACGTGAGGCATACCCTGGTGATGTATTTTATCTGCATTCAAGACTTCTGGAAAGAGCAGCGAAAATAATTGAATCAGATGAGGTTGCCCAAAAGATGAATGATATTCCCGAATCAATACGGCATCTTGTAAAAGGAGGAGGATCGCTTACTGCCCTGCCAATTATTGAAACTCAGGCCGGTGACGTTTCTGCATATATTCCTACCAACGTGATTTCTATCACCGATGGCCAGATATTCCTTGAATCGAGCCTTTTCAACTCCGGAGTACGACCTGCAATTAATGTCGGGATATCAGTATCGAGAGTTGGTGGAAATGCCCAGATAAAATCGATGAAGAAAATCGCCGGAACACTGAAAGTTGATCAGGCCCAATACCGCGAACTTGAAGCATTCTCAAAGTTCGGTTCTGACCTTGATGCAACAACGCTGGCAATTCTGAATAAAGGTGCCAAAAACGTTCAGATACTTAAACAGGCACAATATGCCCCTATGCCTGTTGAAAAACAGGTTGCTATAATTTATTGCGGAACAATGGGCCTGTTAAAGGATGTCCCTGTAAACAAAGTAAAGAATTTCGAAATCGAGTTTCTTGAATTACTCGAACTTAAACACAGAGATATTCTCGATAATCTTCGTGAAGGTCTCCTTAATAATGATATTACAAGCGTTCTTGAAAAAGTTGCTTCTGATTTAGTTATAAAATACCGGGTACAATAATCAGGAGAACCTGAATAATAAAATTTAATGGCCAATTTAAAAGCAATAAGAATAAGGATCACTTCTGTTAAATCTACGAGACAGATTACTTCTGCTATGAAGATGGTGTCTGCTGCCAAATTACGCAAAGCCCAGGATAAGATTGTGAGGCTGAGACCCTATGCGAATAAATTGCACGATTTACTCGTTGATCTTTCGAATAGCCTTTCAGATTCAGAAGTTGAGAATGTCTTCGGAAGGGTATCGTCTCCTGAAAAAGTCCTTATTGTTGTAATCACTTCTAACAGAGGTCTCTGTGGGGCATTCAATGCAAATGTTATTAAAGAGGCCAGAAGAGTCATTTCTGAAAAATATTTAGACCAGTTCAAAGCAGGTAACCTTCAGCTTTTGACCATCGGGAAAAAGGGATTTGATCTTTTCAGAAAGCAGAAAATGACCATGCTTACGGAACAAAATAATCTTTTAAATGAGCTTTCGTTTGAGAATGTCTCTAAAGTGGCTGAACAGATTATGAACAGCTTTACATCATTGGAATTTGACAAAGTGGAACTGATATATAATCAGTTTAAAAACGCTGCAGTACAAAACCTTACTACTGAAGTATTTCTACCAGTCGATACTGTTCAATCAGGAAAAATCAAGACTACGCCTGTCGATTACATTTATGAGCCCGATAAAGAGNATATNATTAAAGAGCTAATACCAAAATCATTAAAGATTCAGTTTTATAAAGCAGTACTTGATTCATTTGTTGCAGAACATGGCGCCCGAATGACGGCAATGCATAAAGCAACTGACAATGCAACCGGTATGATCCGCGATCTGACACTTCAGTATAACAAAGCAAGGCAGGCTACAATAACAAACCAGATACTCGAAGTTGTAAGTGGCGCAGAAGCGCTTAGAGGTTAAAATTAATTGATTATCAGGTTGTAAAAAAATCAAAATGTACAATCAGTCTGATCTTAAAAAATTAGTCAATAAGGCTATTGTAAATCTTTCTTATAACGAGGAAGCAGAAAAGCTTAATGACCCGGTTAAGTATATTCTCTCAATCGGGGGGAAAAGATTAAGGCCCGTAATTTCGCTGATGGCATGTAATCTCTTTATTGACAAAATTGATGAAGCAATAATGCCTGCAACAGGGCTNGAGATATTTCATAATTTCACNCTGGTTCATGATGATATAATGGATCACGCACCTGTAAGAAGGAACTTACCTACTGTTCACAGTAAATGGGACATTAACCAGGCGGTTCTTTCAGGCGATGTTATGGCATTTATTGCAAATGAATGTTTTTTACAAACCCCTCCCGGTTGCTTATTAAAAGTATTCAAAGTATTTAATAAAGCAGCAATTGAAGTATGTGTTGGTCAGCAGCTTGATATCGATTATGAAAAAGCTGCAATAGTTACACATGAAGAGTACCTGCGTATGATTGAACTGAAAACCGCAGTACTTATTGCCGCTTCAGCTAAAATTGGTTCTATAATCGGTGGTGCTGATGAAAAAGAGACAGAGCTGCTCTATGAGTTTGGCAAAAACCTTGGTCTGGCATTTCAGATTCAGGATGACATGCTTGATATTTATGGAGATGCAAAAGTATTCGGCAAAACCCTGGGAGGAGATATTATTTCCAATAAAAAAACCTTCCTTCTGGTGAAGGCACTGGAAATAGCATCAATAGATCAGGCAAAACAGCTCCATGAACAATTTGCATTAAAAGAATTTGATCCGGAAATCAAGGTGAAAAAAGTAATTGATATATATAATCAGCTGAATATTAAAAGTATTACAGAGGATCTTGCTAATAATTATATTGACACTTCGCTGGAAATACTGGGAAAAATCGGAGCAGATAAGGAAAGAAAAACTGAACTTGCNAATATTGCAAGTTCGCTTATGGGACGAGATAATTAGTCTGTTATCATGCTCCCGTACATAATCGCTCTCTGCTTAATTTATAAAAATATTACGCAGGTTAAAACGCAAATATTATTAAATTTGTCTCTTCTGGAATACTTAAATAAATAAATAAAATATATGTTAAAGAATACCGGGAAAATCAGCCAGATCATTGGACCAGTGGTTGATGTTACTTTTGAAAAGCAAGGAATTGAAATGCCTGATATTTTTGATGCTCTTGAAATTAAAAGAGATGACGGCTCTCTTCTGGTAGTTGAATGTCAGCAACATATAGGCGAAAGAACGGTCAGGACAATCGCGATGGATTCAACTGATGGTCTTCGCAGGGGAATGGAGGTGGTAGCAACCGGATTACCAATAACAATGCCAATAGGAGAACAGATCAGGGGCAGGCTTATGAATGTGACCGGAGAGGCAATTGATGGTATAGGATACCTGGATAAGAAAGGTGGATACCCTATCCATCGGAAACCACCAAAATACGAAGATCTTTCAACAGAAAAAGAGGTATTGTACACAGGGATTAAAGTTATCGACCTCATCGAACCGTATTCAAAAGGTGGGAAGATTGGTCTCTTTGGTGGCGCAGGTGTCGGGAAAACAGTTGTTATCCTTGAACTGATAAATAATATTGCAAAAGCATACTCCGGATTATCTGTATTTGCTGGCGTCGGAGAACGAACAAGGGAGGGCAACGACCTTCTTCGCGACATGCTCGACGCAGGGGTAATAACATATGGCAAAAAGTTTCTTGAGAATATGAAATCGGGTGGTTGGGACCTTTCGACAGTCGATATGGATTCCCTTAAGGAATCAAAACTGGCCCTCGTGTTTGGCCAGATGAATGAACCTCCCGGAGCAAGAGCAAGAGTTGCCTTATCAGGTCTATCCGTAGCTGAGCATTTCAGGGATGGTGATGGGAAAAGCGGAGGAAGGGATATTTTATTCTTTATGGATAATGTCTTCAGGTTCACCCAGGCAGGTTCAGAGGTGTCAGCACTTCTTGGAAGGATGCCTTCAGCTGTAGGTTATCAGCCTACACTTGCTACTGAGATGGGTATAATGCAGGAGCGTATAACCTCAACCAAACATGGATCAATCACCTCAGTACAGGCAGTTTATGTACCTGCCGACGACCTTACTGACCCCGCTCCGGCAACAACTTTTGCCCACCTCGATGCTGTTACTGTTTTAAGCAGAAAAATATCTGAACTTGGAATTTATCCTGCTGTAGATCCACTCGATTCAACATCCAGGATACTCACTGCTGAGATCGTCGGAGAAGCTCACTACAATTGTGCACAAAGAGTAAAGGAATTGCTTCAGAGATATAATGAATTACAGGATATCATCGCTATTCTTGGAATGGACGAACTTTCAGAAGAAGATAAACTGGTTGTTCACAGGGCCAGACGGGTACAGAGATTCCTCTCACAACCATTCACTGTTGCTGAATCGTTTACAGGTATCAAAGGAGCGCTCGTTTCAATTGAAGATACAATTAAGGGATTCAATATGATCATGGATGGTAAGGTTGATCAGTATCCTGAGTCGGCATTCATGCTGGTAGGTACTATTGAAGATGCTATCGAGAAAGGAGAAAAAATTCTAGCTCAGTCAAAATAATCATTCTTTCGGTAAACATCTGTTTATTAATAAGATATAATGAAAATAGAGATTATCACTCCTGATAAAAAAATTTTTGAAGGGGAAATTGTATCGGTCAGGGTCCCTGGAAAGAAAGGCTCATTCCAGGTATTAAAGGACCACGCACCAATTATCTCTACACTCGAAAATGGTTCAGTCAGAATGGTTGATCTGGAGAACAAAGAGATAGTATATGAGATCAGTGGTGGGGTAATAGAAGTAAAGGCTAACAAAATTATTGTTCTGGCAGATTCTGTAAGATAAGGTATACTAAATGACACCTGATGAATTTCGCAAACATGCCCATGGATTAGTTGAATGGATGGCAGGTTATATGGAAAATGTTGAAAGCCTGCCTGTTAAATCATCAGTTAAGCCGGGTGATATTTTTGACAAGATACCTGGCGTACCCCCTTTACATTCAGAATCATTCGACTCCCTGATGAGGGATTTCAACGAAATTATAATGCCAGGTATAACTCACTGGCAGAATCCAAATTTTTTTGCATATTTCCCGGCAAACACAAGCCCTGCATCCATACTTGCAGAAATGCTTATCGCGACACTGGGTGCCCAATGTATGATGTGGGAAACCTCCCCGGCAGCTGCAGAACTCGAAGAGAAAATGATGATCTGGCTGAGGGACCTGATCGGGCTTCCTTCTGGATTTGAAGGTGTAATACAGGATTCCGCCTCAACTGCCACGCTCGCAGCTATTCTGACAGCACGGGAAAAAGCTACCGGGTTCACAGGCAACATAGAGGGTCTCAAAAAATCGGGGGACCTGAAAGTTTATTGTTCCGGACAGACCCACTCATCTGTTGAAAAGGCTGTTAAAATAAGCGGAATAGGCAGTAAGAACCTGGTTAAAATATCAGTGAGAGATGATTTTTCAATGGATCCTCAAAAGCTGAAAGAGGCCATTCAGCTCGACAAAAATAGTGGGCAGATCCCTTGCTGCGTGGTTGCAACATTAGGTACTACCGGAACGACTTCAATCGATCCATTAAGGGCTATTGGAGAGATCTGCCACGAAAATCATATATGGCTTCATGTTGATGCTGCAATGGCCGGCACTGCTCTTATTTTACCCGAATTTCAATGGATGCTGGATGGCCGGGAATATATCGATAGTTTTGTTTTTAATCCTCACAAGTGGATGTTTACCAACTTTGATTGTACTGCCTATTTCATTAAGGATGCCGGGGTACTGATCAAAACTTTTGAGATCCTTCCGGAATATCTTAAAACAAGAACCAGGGGGAAAGTTAATGACTACCGCGATTGGGGTGTCCCTCTCGGAAGAAGATTCAGGGCATTAAAACTATGGAGTGTGATCAGAACTTACGGAGTTGAAGGACTACGCGATAAAGTAAGAACTCATATAAGTATTGAGCGGAACTTGCAGGAATGATCTCAAAAGAGGATGATTTTGAAATACTTGCTCCTGTAGTTATCAGTGTTGTTTGTTTCAGGTATAATCCTGCAGGATATAGTGAGGACCAGATTACTGCTTTAAATGAAAAACTGAACCACCTGCTAAATGATTCAGGCAAACTCTATCTGAGTCACACAGTTCTAAACGGGAAATACACTCTTCGGATGGTTACGGCCCAGACAAATGTAACTATTGAACATGTTGAGAAAGCCTGGATTCTGATAAAGGAAACTGCCCGAAGTTTGAAATCCTGAAAGATTTACATCCGCCGCTTTCCGATAGTAAATCCAAATAAATCGATATTAAAAAGTATCTCTATTGAGGGGGATTCATTTATATTCTTCCATGCAGACTGAACTCCGCCGGAAATCATAAATGGGATCCGCAGAAGATGGAAATCTGCGAGCAATTCCATTCCGAATGATTTGAAAGATTTAATGTTCGAACTATTAGAAAGAGGAACAAGTCCATCGGGAGTACTTACATAAAGAGAATTGCCCGGCCCTGATGCATAATCATAAAATAGCCCTGTTCTGATCCTTTTAAGGTAAAGGAGACTTGCCAAATTAAAATCGGGGTATGCAAGAGGTAAAACATAATCAACGGAAAGTAACTGAATATCCTTTGGAAAAATATTCTTATAACCTCTTGGAAGAGATACATTGCTGCCATAAAAGTATTTTTCCAGTACCTGTTTCTCTTTTTGAAATCCTATTTTTATGCCATTGTTCGGGAGGAATCCGGGGAAGTAAAATGAAGTCATTAGAGAGATAGCCGATCCGTAAATTTTTTTGTCAAAGGGGGCAAAGGAGTAAATCAAATCAATGATCTGTGCCCATCTGGGATATATATCGCGAATTGCTGAATTATGATAGTTTGCAAAATAGAGCCTGGGCGATATAATTGTCTGACCATAATCATAAGCACCATCCTGTTTGACATAAATATAATCATTCTTGTAATTTGTTGAAAGAGAGGGACGCAAATACTCAGTGAATCTGCCGGAAGAGAACTGAAGAGGAAGATATACGGTATTTGAAAAACTTATTCCCGGCTGAATATGAGAAGGATTATTAACCTGTTCCAGCGATTTACTAATCTCCGGAATAGTACCATAATTGAGCTGCGATTCAAAGACCGGGTACCAGCCTTGCCAGGTTATCCTTGAATGAAAGACATGTCGTTTCTCTGCAGAATACTCATAACCAATCGTTGAGATAAGGGTACTTAAAGTATTCTGGGTCAAAATGGAAACTCCCGGTCTTATGGCTGTTGGATCAACTTTTATAGTTCCAAGATCTGCATAAAATGGCATCCAGCTGTGAAATCTGAAAAGGTGTTGCCATTTTCTATAAGGTTCCGGTGTATAGATAACGGAACTATTATCAGCAGGTGAAGATGGTTTAGTTTCAAATCTGTTGATAAGGAAAGTAGAGGAACTAACTTTATTTGGAACTTCTCCTGAAGCTGATTCAATTGTTGTGCTGCAGATATTATTCCCCAGAGAAGTATAATCACCGAAAAGGATCTTTTTCCCGCTTATACAAAGATCAATTGTTCCATATTTTGAACGGGTCAATGATATTGTTCTTCTATCAGGAGTCCGGAGATAAAGATTATCAGTCCCCGATGAGGAGCTAATATAAAAGAGTGAATCATTTCTCAGGTAAGTAGATTGCAGATCATCCTGGGAAGCTTCAGTAAGAGTTACCCATTGCTGATTTACAAAGTTGTAAGACATAATTCCTTCACCGGCTGCCGACAGGAATATAACCGTAACTTTCTCTCCTCCTTCAGCCCATTGCGGCCTCTGGAGATAGACATTTAACGGAGCTTTGACAGACTGGATAACAGCTCCGGATTTGACATCAATCAGGACCAGACTATTAATGTTATTTATAGTGTTTTCGACTGCAGCTATTTTCTTCCCGTCGGGAGAAACCGATGCAGCAAGGTATCTTGATTTTCGCGAAAGTTTGCTTACAATATTGGTTTTAATATCCATCATTTTAATTACCGAATATTCTCTGCATACCCACCTGGGATCCGACTGTATTTCGACCCAGACAATCTTGCCGCTGGCATATGAGATATACCACGGATATACCTGCCCGGGTATATGAATCCTTTTTTCTGTTTTTTTATCAGGATTAATCAATACAAATGATGCAGGGGCAGATAATGAGGTTTTTATGGCAATTATACTATCGGTACCTGCTAATACCGGAGAATAGTAATTAATATATTTCCCATGTTTGTCAGGATTTGCTGTTTCGTAAACAAGCGGATTATTTCTTGAAATATCATTTGTCCATAAAGTTTTAAGCGAGTCGTATGTCTCCTCCCAGAGNGATTTCTTNCTTAAATCTGCTGTTCGTGAAAGACTTATATTGACAGGGTTAAGAGTAAATGGTTGTTCAGCTGTATACTTCAGGACTTTATTCCATATCTGGGGATCCTTTTTGGCCAGGGCCCATGTAACCATTTGAAACCCCGATTGATAAATATCCGGTACAAAATCCCGATAAGAACCATTTAATATTTTATCATATTTATAAAATCTATTATTTTCGACAGTAAGAGCTTTAAGCTGTTTCTGGAATGACGGGCTTCGTCCTCTTCCGGATTCTGTCAAAACTGATTCGGCAAACACGGCATCACCTTCCAGTAACCACGCTGGAACAAGCGAAGAAACAATTCCGATGAACTGTTCACCGAAAAGAAAGGACATTCCTTTTGAAAAGTCGCGGTTTAATGATTCCATCTGAAAAACGTGAGCAAGTTCGTGTATTGCCAATTGTTGTTCAGGAGCAATCGGAATCGTGTTTTGTTCCGGAGTAGGGTATAATTCCATTCGCCGTGGAGCCCAGGCAACATAACCGTTAGATTGGATGGAATAATTATGTATAACGACAGGCAGACTGAACTTTTTTTCCGGAAAAAGTGAAAGTAGTTTTGAATAAGCTGCATCAAGGGTTTTTGCATAAACGATTCCGCCTGAGTCGTATTTCTCGGGATAAATGACAGTGAACCTGCCGGTTTTTATCTGCTTCCATTTAAGAGATGACGGATCCTGACCGGTCTCATAATATTGTGCAGAGGCAGGCTGTACTGAAAACAAGATTGCCGTATATAAAAGAAGTAATGAATATTTCATTCAAAGAATTATTGAGTAAAAATAGCAAAATTAGTGAGTGATAATCTGTTGGCGATGATATGAAAAAAATAAGTATTTTCGTCATCGGAATTAATTGACGGATTTCTGCAAATAAAGTTAAAAAAGGAATGAAGAATTACAGGCTGATAAACAACATATCGGGGTGGGCTGTGTTTATTGTTGCAGCTATTACCTATCTGAAGACAATTGAACCAACCGCAAGTCTTTGGGACTGCGGTGAATTTATTGCTTCATGTTTTAAACTTGAAGTAGGGCACCCTCCCGGGAACCCAGT
>JGI24137J36423_1000143_pt1 | contig 16407 bp, 12 predicted proteins | sample BarGraNGADG00311_FD_36423 | JGI IMG/M metagenome (IMG submission 36423) | reverse complement strand
ATTGATATTATGATTATTAATTATCATTGCAAATATACGAATTTTAAATTGTTTTTCCTTAAAAAAATGTTAAAAATAATGCACATTTTTCATTTAGAAATTAACACTGAAATGATGCCTGATTTGTGGGTTATAAACTATAGGTAAATCCAAGCATAAACAGGAATCCCTGTGAGGGATAATATGCCCATTCATAATACCGGTTATTTGCGATATTATTAAGTTTTGTCCAGAACGAGAGAATTTTAGAATAACGATATTCAGCACTGAGGTTAAGATTTAAATGAGTTGGCATTTCATAAATAAAAGGTGAATTCTGTACTATTTGTGATGATAATAACAAAAGAGACTCTCCATTTACAACAAGCTTGCGTTTCCCCTGGAGGGTTATTTCCATCCCTGCAATAATCTTATCTCTCAGGTTATATTTCAATCCAAATTTCGCATCCCAGCCAGGTTTATTCCATGCATATTTAAATTTAGACAATGTATACCTGTTTATGTTTGCAGCACCATTGAAAGTGAGTTTATCATTTATTTTTCCTCCCATTTCCGCATGAACATTGAGCAGCTCCACATCGTCGGTAAGAGCAGAGAAATAGTTACCCCTGTATGGAGTAAAAACAGTATCAGTTCTGAAGATATTTGAATAGAAGAGCATATCACTTATCAAAGAATATGATGCTGATATCACATAATTTCCTTCAAGGCCAGAATTTCCTTTCAAACCGGTAAAAACAATAAGGTCATGACTCGTACTTGGCTGTTTATAGAGGCTTCCGTCGTGCATCAAAAAAGGATTTTCAGAAATGATATTTAGCGGCTCATTCTTTTCAAGTTTTCCCGACAATCCGACAAAAAAATTGATATAAGAAGGAACAATAGTTAAGTTAAAATTAACATCAGGATACACATGAAGGCTTGTAAATGCTGTCATATCTTTTTCGAGCAAAAGCTGCAATCCGAGTTTATAACTCCATTGACTTGAACTCTTCTTCATGAACGGGCTTATCGAAGCAACATATTCAGGAGATATTTTAAGGAAGTCTGAAAAATGATATAAATCTATATTTAGACCTGAACCAACATAAAATCCCTGATAGGATTTTGCCATAGTCCCGGAGATGCCGGCGTTGCGCTGTGACATATTTTTCCCGGAGGAGAAATAGTTGTAGGAAAACATGAAATCATAGGAAAATTCTGTAGAATCAAGTGTTGATGAGGATAATGAAACTTTTGCTCCTAAATTATTATAAGGTATCCTGATATCCTTTTTTGAAGGTAAATAATCATGAATCGCAGGCTCGTATCCATAAGCATGCCTTATCTTCTGACTATAATCCAATGAACCTCCAAGAATATTATTTCGAAAGAATTTCCTGCCAAAAAGAGAGACATCGTTATCCATATAACCTGCAAAATTCTTCATGCCATTATCGAGTTCAATCTTTCCGTTAGTTGAGAAATGCCGGGCGTATAATCCAATTGAACCTTTCTTCGANCGCTCATTTGTAATACTTACTTCAGCCAGNGGTGTGATNTAATTTCCAAGACCAATATTTACATAACCTTTATAAAGTTTAGGCAACGGNTCGGGCAATAAAGCTGCTGCTTTTATCGGGCTGATNNTATAATTTGGAAGAAAAGGGGTTGTATTTATATCGTAACGAAAGTCGGGTCTGACTTTCGAAGTATCGTTAATGTCAGGCAAAAAGCTCCTCTTTTTAAATTCCGGCAGAGATGGTTTGTATGGATTATACAAAGTAACCTCTCTCTTCAACCCTGTCTCCTGCTTCTTTACCTGTGCACTCACAGGTAATAAAGAAAATAATATAAAGACTGGTACAATAAGGTTTCTTTTTATCATGTCGGTTCTATTTCTTAATCACTTTGAAATTATTGTTGTTCACTATTTGGTAATTTGTCNNNTCCAANGGTATCGGGTTTACTTTCGTCAAGTGAACCTAACTTAGCTTTTGCCTCATCAAGTATTCCGTCATTGTCTACTGAATAATAATTCTTCAGGCTCTGAAGTGTTGCACGGGCCTGCAAAGAATCGCCCTTTTTTATACTTATATCTGCAAGAAGCAAAAACATCCTAGCCATCCAGTATTGATGAGGGCTTTTCTGATCAATGAACTCTGAAATTGTCTTTTCTGACTCTGCTGATTTATCTTTCTTGTACAGAAGTTCAGCTACCCTGTATTTTGACTCTGCTCCTTCAATGCTGATAACTTCAGTTGCTACTTTTCGGAAATCCCTGAGGGCGTCATCAAAATTATTGAGACTATAATTTGCTTTTGCACTCATAAATGTGGCTTCCCTGACCAACTCCTCGGGAACATTTACAGAATTGATGATTTTCCCTGCAGCACTGATTGTCTTCTGCGCATCGCCGGCCTGGTAAGCCGACTTTAATTGTCCCTTAAGAGAAATGAGGTTATTAGCATCATTTGACGAAGCTTTCTCAAGTTTCTCATAATAGCCAAGGGCTTCTGAATACTCTTCTTTATCGTATAGTATCGAAGAAGCTGCTATAAGTGATTGTTCAAGGAATTGATTATTAGGTTCGGTCGATACTTTTTCATACAATTTCAGTGCTTCGTCAATATTACCTGCTGATTTCAGACATTCTGCGAGGTAATACTGTGCATTTTGCCTGAAGCTGCCATTGGGAAATTCATTAAGGTAACTCTTCAATACATCAGTAGCTTTATCAAATTTCCCTGTCATAAAAAGGTTTTCGCCTGATGTGTATAAAAGTGAATCTTTCTGTGCCACATTAATATCGCCATAGCCGCCTAGTGTCTTTATGTAACTAAAATAAGTCTCAACATCATTTATGTCAACATAAGTGTTTCTCAGTCCGGTCATTGCATCCCTCGCTTCCGGGGATGATTTGTAGTTCTCGATAACTTTTTTGAACTGTGAAATAGCCTTCTCATTTTCCCCAATATTATAATAAAGAAGGCCCAGCTGAACTATAGAACGGGGAACAAAGGGGCTTGCAGGATAATTCAATATAATTGTATTGAAATCTGATTCTCCCCTTTTAAAATCTTCAAGAACCAGATAAGCCCTGCCTCTTTCGAAGATAGCATTAGGAACAAATGTTGAGGAAGGGTATTTCAGGGTCAGAGTAGTGAGTACATCAATCTTGCCTCTCCCGTCCTTTATAAGTCCAAGCGAAAACCCCTTCTGAAACATAGCATAATCGGCATCCAGCTTTCCATATTCAATAACTTTGTCATAATAACTGATTGCTGAAGGATAGTTGGTTGCAACGTAATAGCAATCAGCAATTCTGTTCTTGGCATCCGCAAGGACTTCTGATCTCACATTTGTAACCCCGGCCTCAAAAGTCTTAAAATAGTTTAATGCGCTGGTGTAGTCCTTCAGGTTAAAGAAGGCATATCCAAGATTATATCTGACAAGATTATATTCACCTAAAAGGGTTGAACCAGGTAATCCCATAAACAACTGATAATCATCTTTTGCCTCATTAAAATGACCAAGCCTGTAGTTTGCTTCACCTCGCCAGTAAACAGCTCTTNCCCTGATTTGCATATTATATTTTTCATATTTAAGCGATTTATCAAACATATCTATTGAGGCTTCAAGCTGAAGGTTCTGGAAAAGCTCCAANCCTCTGAAAAACGCAACCTTCTGATAAGCCTCTTCCAGTCTGCTCTCCTTATTCCCTATTTTATCAAGCGCCGACAGGGCAGCTTTGTAGTTTTTAATCTGNAAAAATGTACTNACAAGGTAATCGTATACTTCCTGTATCCGTTTTGACCCNGGATAGAGGTCGATATACTCCTGGAAAGCAGCAATCGCTTCACCAAAAGGAGAATATGCTGTTTCGTATGTCAGTTTTGCATAGTTATAAAGTGACTCTTCTTTGATTCTTTTATCATAATTAAGTTGTGATGCCTGGCCAAAAGCTAACCGTGAACGTGCTTTATCTCCTTTCTGCATATAACAATCACCAAGAATATTCCAGATATTCTGACTGAGAACATCACTTCTGGCACCTACTTCAAGAAGAATCTTAATTGCTTTATCAATTTCTCCGGTTTTATAATAACAGTAACCAAGCTGATATTTATCCTCNCGTGCACTTGCTTTTGCGCCTGTTGAATATTTTTCAAGATAAGGTAATGCTTCTTTATAATTCTCCTTATTATAATAAGCATCTCCGATAAATCTGTAAAGTTCAACGGCCCTTGCTTTTCCNGCTGAATTNAGAAGATCCGGAGCCATAGAAAGAATGCCATCATAGTCTTTCTCGAGATAAAGAATCTGAACAATATAAAATGGGACCACACCTCCGAATGTTTCATCATCCTTAAGGCGCTTGAAACCCTCCACAGCTGTCTGATACATTTTCTGTTCATAGGCTATCTGTGAAAAATAGTAGATTGCCGGTGGAGTATATTCCGTATCTATATCTTTTATCTCCGAAAACATCAGAAGTGCCCTGCTTTGATCGCCTTTGATATATAGAGAATATCCGAGTCTGAAAAAATATTCTGCCAGTTTATCAGATTTCAATTCCTGTCTGTTCACAGTTTCATAATAGATTACTGCTTTTCTGTAGTTTTTGTTCTGGTAGAAATAGTTGCCTAATTCCAGTCTTGCATCATTTATCCGCGAGCTCTCCGGATGGGAATATATAAACATCATCATCCTGTATTCGGCATCAGGATTGAAAAGTTTTAACGCTGATATAGCGCTATAATATTCAGCATCAGCTAACAGAACAGGATTGGATCTGTCGCCACCTCTGATGAATGAATCAAAGAGCCTTATGGCAGCAGGATATTTCTCTTTATTGAATAATTCCATCCCCCTGTTAAACTCAGATCCGGTTTCTCTGACAATGAAAGGTACCTGCGCTGTGATCTGAATCATGAATATCAATAGAACACTGAATATTAAACCAAATTTGTTTCTGTTCATAACTTATTTTTTTTGGCCCGCTACAAAAAAACACCAATTGTGTATTAATACAAATTAATGGCACGTAAAATGTTAATTGTAAGTCATATATAATATTAATCGGGTTATTTTAATCAATCGTAAAATTACAACTATTAAACGCCGTCAACGGGCCTTTATTACTCATTTTATCAACATATAAATGTTAATTATCAATTCTTTCCTTATTTTGCATTTAAAATAACCTGAAAATGCAGGAAAATCTCCCGTTGGATGTTATCATAGAACTCACAAACTGTACTATATGGCAACAGGATCATCTTGTGCTTTCAAACATGAATCTGAGCGTCGGGAAAGGTGAATTTGTATACCTGGTTGGCAGGGTTGGCAGTGGAAAATCGAGTATTATTAAAACCCTTAATGCTCAGATACCTCTTAGAGATGGACATGGTCTTGTTGCAGGTTATGATCTGTCAAAAATAAAAAGTAGAGAAGTCCCTTATCTTCGCCGGAAAATCGGAATCGTTTTTCAGGATTTCCAGTTGCTCATCGACCGTTCGGTTAATGAAAACCTTGAATTTGTTCTGAAAGCTACCGGGTGGAAGAACAAGAAAGAGATCGATACCCGTATTGGTGAAGTTCTTGAAAAAGTAGGAATGGGACTAAAAGGTTACAAGATGCCGCATCAACTTTCGGGGGGTGAACAACAACGTGTTGTCATTGGAAGGGCACTTCTCAATGATCCTGATATAATTCTGGCTGATGAACCGACCGGCAATCTCGATCCTGAAACATCAGAAGGTATTTTAAGGTTGCTTACGGATATCAGCAAAACCGGAAGAGCCGTGGTTGTTGCCACTCATAATTATACGCTCCTGAAAAAATTCTCCGCCAGGACAATCAAATGTGATGATGGTAAGTTAGTGGAAGTAATTAACGACGAGGAAATGGAGCTTCTACAATGAAGGGGTAACTGCTTACTTAAACATACTGACCGGCCAGAAAAGTTTATTGCGATAGATTCTGTAATAGGGAACTTTTACACACCCGAACGATTCCATAAATGAAGCAATAGAAGGTATTGACGAACCTGCGAAGTCGAGAACTGTCCTCGTTGATGAATAGTTTTTTATTAATTCATTTACAACGAAATAACCAATACGTCTTTCCCTGCTTTGCGGTGTATTGACAACTAAAAGGATTGTCTTGCTTCCACGTATCTCAACGAGAAAAATTCCGAATATCAACTTTTTTCTTGCTGCTCTTACTCCAATGATCCGACCTTTTTTATTCTTTATGCAAAAATTCATCAGGTTCTTAAGGCGCTGATAATCACGAATTTTAATACCATTTATTTCTTTACCTTTATTTTGTAGGAACAGATTGATGATCTCTTCCGGAGTGATGTCAGAAACAAGTTCGGGTTTCTTTTTTATTGATGACTCAATATTCCTTTTACAGTGATTCGAAAAATTATCAGAGATTGTTTCATAAGGTTTTGAAAGGTCCAGTATAAAATTGGTTTTTTCAGTTACTTTGTATCTGTCATTCTCAATTTTCTGTCCCACGCACAAATCAATAAGCTTAAAGAAATCAGGCATGTAATCGAGGAACTCCACAATTGCTTCCGATGCTGGTTTATCAGGCGAAAATGCACCGAGTTGCTGAAGAAAGACGGGAGTTGCAATATATTGTATCCCAAAGCGATTAAAGCCTGGAACCGGGAATACGGAATCATAATCATCATCGACAAGTGCCTGCCAGCCCGGTGCCATTAAATCGAGAAACCAGGAATATGCATACGGATTAACCCCGGGTGAGTTTCTGATGCAATTGTCCCATTGTTCCCTGTCAATTTCATTATTCTTATGGTATACTATCATGGCGTCTGGTTTTTGACCATAAATTCAAAAACTTCTCTCCAGCGTTGCCATTCGGGATTATCAAGCAAGGATGTATTATGCCAGATACTAATGAATAGCCCCCCCACTTTCCTGGTCTCATTTATAAGTTCTGAAATAACTCCCCTGGATGCCTCCGGATCGAGGTTTTTATAATTGAACAACGTTACATCCATTACCTGGAAAGGAAAAATTTTCAGGTTCGTAAACTTGTCTGAAATAACATCATAGAAATAATACGGTCTGGCTATACTTGCCCTGAAACCCGGTTCATCAGGATACCCCATTGAATAGTCTTCAGTAATTCCGGCTTTTTGAAGATCCTGGTAAGATCTGGACATAAATAGTCTGATATAATGGAAACGGCTCAGGAGAATATCTTCCTTAATTATATTCTTAAGGCGGGCAGCTTCACTGGTAATAAGTGATAGGCTCTCAGCTGCATTAAATGAAGGATGCAGTCCTGATTTATATTTACCGGCTATTTTCTTAATCAGGTTCCTGTATCTATCATTTTTCCATGAAGGGTTTTTGTCATATTTTGAATGATCACCAACAGGAAAGAAGAACCTGGCCTCAGTTTTGTTCGTTTCAATTCTGTCAATTATATAATCGAATACCTCGTAGGGATCTTTTTCTTCCCCTGCCAATGTCTTATATCTTTCACCTGCACGACCCTTATTGTTTTTTAAATCGCGTAAAAGGCCTCCCATGGATCTGAAAAGGGTCTTACCCAGGTAGGCAAAAGGCTCGTCAGTATCGATAGTTAAAAGAGCTCTATATTCATTGCGTCTGAAAACAATATTAGGGAACCTTTTCAGGAAGGCTTTTGCTAACTCTTTAGCCCATAGATCGATAATCGGTTTCTTAAGAAATCCATATCTAGATGCAACTGATGAAGTTGATTGAAATCTTCCATATTCATCGGGCGCATAATCAAAATATTCCTCATACCTGCAGACAAGAAAAAATGAAGCAGCAAAAACATCAAAGGGAAGATCGGAATCTGATATAGTCTGGAAAAATACAGGTAATCCTTTCCATTCACTAATAACCATTTCTTTCAGACATATTCCTTTTTCAAATAAAATTGAATCCGGAATAATTTTAAATGAACCTGATAAACTATCAGAGGAATAGTTAATTACAGGATGTTTCCCAAGCTTCCGTTTATCGGTAATTACCTCCCATTTTAAGCCGAGAATATCTCCCAGGATAATGCCTGCAATGTACCTGAGACGAGGCGCATCCACAGTTGAATATATTTTAACCGGTCCCGAATCCATAATTACAAATTTATGTAATTACTTGTAATATAATACTATAATATTAATTGAATTGTGAAAAATATTTTAGGAATGCAGGGAAGGGCGTAAAGGCTCAAGGGCTAAACGGCTCAATGGTAAAAAAAAACATGCTGATTCTTGCTGTTGTGCCCTTAAGCCGTTGCCCTTGCGCCGTTCTTATTAGTAATGTTGCATTTAGAATAATTTGATTATCTTTGCGCCCTAATTAACAAAGTGATTTCCACGAAGCGTTGTTAGGCATTTTGCCCAGTCTGCATTTGAGTTCATTTCGGCCGGGATAACAAATCCATCGCTCCCGGAACCACATCAAAAATATAATAATGACAAATTTTGAAGAGATGGGATTCACTCCCGGTATCCTGAAAGCAATTCAGGAACTTGGATTTGATAGCCCCATGCCCGTGCAGGAAAAAGTTATTCCACTTATGCTGGGAGGTGAGGTTGATATTATTGCCCTGGCACAAACCGGGACCGGCAAAACTGCCGCCTTCGGCCTTCCCCTTGTACAGGCAACCGACACAGAAATAAACAATACTCAGGCACTTATTCTCTGTCCCACACGAGAGCTGTGTATGCAGATCACCGGTGATCTTACAGATTATGCAAAATTTACCGGTAAACTGAAAATACTTGCTGTATATGGCGGAGCAAGTATTGATAACCAGATCAGAGGTCTAAAAAAAGGTGTACATATCATTGTTGCCACTCCCGGAAGACTTATTGACCTGATTGGCAGAGGGGCTGCAAGGTTATCATCCGTTACAACAGTTATCCTCGATGAAGCTGATGAGATGCTTAATATGGGCTTTCTTGACAGCATTAACGAAATACTGGAAGAAGTTCCTGAAGGCAGAAGAACACTCCTGTTTTCAGCAACGATGTCATCTGAAATTGCATCAATTGCCAGGAAATACATGGACAGTCCGGTTGAAATAACAATCGGTACAAAAAATTCCTCCGCGGAAAATGTAAGTCATGCTTATTACCTTATTCATGCAAAGGATAAGTACAAAGTACTCAAACGTATTGCAGATTTTGAACCTGACATATACGGTATAGTTTTTTGCCGTACCCGTAAAGAAACCCAGGAAGTAGCATCGAAACTGATTGACGATGGTTATAATGCTGATGCACTTCATGGCGATCTGTCGCAAATGCAACGCGATGCAGTTATGCAGAAATTCAGATTAAAAAACCTCCAGCTGCTGGTGGCTACAGATGTTGCTGCACGCGGATTGGATGTTGACGACCTGACTCATGTAATTAATTACAGCCTTCCGGATGATACCGAGGTGTATACACATAGAAGCGGACGTACAGGAAGAGCCGGGAAAACCGGAATTTCAATATCGCTGGTTCACCTAAGGGAGAGGCATAGTCTTCAACAGATAGAAAGAATGGTTAAGAAACCTTTCAAAGCTATTCCAATTCCAACAGGAACAGAGATCTGCGGAAAACAGCTGTTCCATTGGCTTAACAAACTTGAGACAGTTGCAACTGAACATCAGGAAATTGAAAGATTCCTGCCCGAGATAAAGGAAAAACTGGCAGGGCTTGACAGGGAAGAACTTCTTAAAAGAGTTGTTTCACTCCAGTTTGACCGCTTCCTCGATGATTACCGTAACGGTGAGGATATTATAGCTCCCGTTTCCGATAGAGAAAACAGTTTCGAACGATCAGGAAGAAGAGGCAGACAGGAAGAATATCCCGGCAACTATACCAGACTATTTATCAATCTGGGCAAGTCTGATGGCTTTTACCCCGAACAACTTATTGAACTTGTTAACTCTAACACAACGGGTAAGAAAGTTCCTATAGGAAAGATCGATTTGTTGAAGACATTTTCCTTTTTTGAAGTTGAAGCAAGTTATGCTGACAGTCTTATTGCGGCATTAAGCAATGCAACTTTCATGGACAGAAGAGTAGCAGTTGAGATTGCCCAGGAAAAAACCGACAAACCACGACAGGGTGAGTATTCAGGTAGAAGGCCGGCCAAGTGGTCAGACAGGAGACCTGAAAAAAGAAGCAGTGGCAGATCAGAAAGTAAGAGCAGAGATTTTAAAAGAGACAGCAAATTCGGCAGGAAGGATAAGAAAAAGTATAGCCGGTAATTTGCCTGTTCAACTCTGTAGTTCTGTGAAACCTCGGTATAACCTTTATAAGTTGAACCCATACCCTAACCCCTTCCCTTCTGTCTAAGGGAAGGGGCATAATTCACTATATATTACCATCTTACGCCCTTCCCTTATTGTTTAAGGGAAGGGTTGGGGTAGGGTTAAGTTAAGTAAAGGGAACCTGATGTTCTTACGAAAGATCACCGTGAAATGATTAATTCTATTAAGTGCCTCTTGAAGNCTCTTTTATTTTTACAGCGAGAAGGATCATTGAAATCAATGCTATCGTTCCACCAAAGCCAAACGCAACAGTTCCTCCATAGCCAGGAATAACTTTATCAAAATAGCTGTAAAGAAATCCGAAAATAATGCTTGCCGGCAGTGCCCCCAGACCGATCGAAAAATTGAACAGGCCAAATGCAGTCCCCCTCTTCTCATCACCAACCAGATCGGCTACAAAAGCCTTTTCAGTACCCTCTGTAAAAGCATAGAATAAAGCATAGACAGCGAAGAGGAAAAATGTAGCAATAATCTGAAGGTTAGGAGAAAGGAAAACGAGAAGGGCAAAAGATATGTAAACAAAAGCATAGATTCCCCATCCGATATTGATAACTATTTTTCTTCCTATTTTATCTGAAAGACTCCCCAGCGGAGTTGAGAAGATAACCTTAATTATATTGTAAAAAGCCCAGACAAGCGGCAGAAAAAGGATATTGATAACGTTTGACTGTGCAGCTTCATTTCCGAAATTTGATACCATCCTGTGAAGAGGAGCTATACTGTTTACCAGATTCACAACTGCACCACTTTTATGAATAGCTTCCTCAACCCGGAAAAGCAGAAAAGCATCCGAAGAGTTGCCGAGGGTAAACAGAACCATAATAAGTAAATAGTTCCTGAAGTTTTTATCAAAGCTTTTTAAAGAAAATGTAAAAGGTTTTCCAATTCCATTTTTTGGCACAGATTCTTTTACAAATAAAATAATTGTCAATACTGCTAAAATCCCCGGTATTATTGCCAGAATGAATGTCCATCTTAAAGCCAGCAGTGAATCTTTCATTCCGAAGCCAATGAACAGTATGAGAAGGGTTATAATCGCTAATACAGGTCCTGCAACTGCCCCGGCATTATCCATAGCACGTTCAAAACCGTAAGATTTTCCTCTGATACTTTNATCAACTGAAGAAGCTATTAATGCATCCCTCGGAGCTGTTCTGATCCCTTTTCCAACACGGTCAAACATTCTGACGATTATGATCTGCCAAGCCGAGGCTACCAGACCTGTCAATGGCCTTATCAATGATGATATTGAATATCCGATAAGAACAAGAAGCTTTCTCTTTCCAATCTTATCAGATATAATTCCGCTGATGAGTTTAACCATTGAAGCCGTTGTTTCAGCAACTCCTTCAATTACCCCAAGTAAGATTGCACCGGACCCCAGAGCGGCTATATAAACCGGAACCAGAGGATAAATCATCTCTGATGCTGCATCAGTGAAGAGGCTCACTAAACCAAGCATAATCACTGCCTGCGGAATCGGTTTTTGGATTTATCTTTCACATTTGATTCCATTATAACAGAGATGAGAGTCAGATATAATCATCTTTTTATATAATCATTGAATAAAACCTGAAGATAGGCTTTCCCCTCTCTCTCAGCTGATTCAGGGCTTTTGCCCTCACTAAATACTATCGTCTTACTTTTCAGATCAAAACCAACAGATGAGCTGTCAGTTATAAATCCGAAACCTTCATTATAGGTATAAAATGCAAATGATTTTGACTGATCAGATAACAGATCTTTGCTAAAAGGGAAGTCCCCGGTAAGTCCGAGCTGATTTAATAATGTAGTTGGAATATCAACCTGACTGCCTAGTTTCTCTACCCGAAATCCTCTTTTTGAAATTGCTCCGCCGACCCATACCATAGGAATTTTGAACACGCGCTGGCTGTAATTAGGCATATCACCTGTAATCCGGGCCGCATGATCCGCTACCATAATGATCAGGGTATTCTTCCACCAGTCAGTTCCTTTTGCCCAATCAAGGAAAGCTCCGAGAGACCTGTCGGCATAATACACTGCGTTTTTATATTCAGATAAGACATCTTTACCAGTAAAAAAAGGTTCCATCGGGACATCGAAAGGTTCATGACTTGAAAGAGTCAGTACAACTTTAAAAAAGGGTTCTTTGACAACTTTCATTGAGTCCTCAAGAGTTTTAAAAAGAATATGATCGTGTACACCCCATTTGGAATTATAATTTTCAGGACCAAAATTATTCCTTGTAATTATCGAGGTAAATCCTGAGCCAATCACGAAAGCATTAAAATTGGCAAAATTTATCTCGCCACCATACCAGAACGCACTGTTGTAACCATTCTCAATCAGAATTTTAACAACGCTTGGCAAAGACTGGCTCTTCTTCGGAACCTTTATAATTGATTGAGCAGGTTGAGCAGGATAACCATCAAGTATGGCAGGCATTGCTTTGTCAGTTCTTGTTCCTGAGGCATAAAAGTCCGAAAAGAGTATTCCCTCCCGTATATATCTGTTAAAATTCGGAGTAACCAGTGAATCACCACCAAGGGGTCCATCAGGTAACCGCTGAAGCTTTCCAGTACAATAATCATAATATCAGGCCTGGAGGTGTTTAGTACCTTCGCTGGTAATCCGTTCTTAATAGTAAGTGTATCGACAACACTTTTGGCTGTTGAGAGATCTCCAAACTCATAAGGGTTCTCTACGGGATTTTGAGCAAATGCTGAGCAGCCAACATTCCAGACAGCATTTATAGCTGCATGATTCAGAAACATTTTTTCACTGAAATAGACTGATCCGGCATTAATAGGAGCTACTCCAAACCCTCCTCTTATAGGTATTATAAGTGCACCCATGAGAACCATAAAAAACAAAAGCCCGGGCAGCGGATAGTGCATCCTCTTAAAATTAGTGAATAATCTGTCTATTAGTCTGTTATAGAAATAAATAAAGAATAAACTTATAAGTAAAATGGTTATCAAAAACATTATAATCTTTAATGAACTTACCGAGGCCATTGCCTCTTCCGGTGTTTTCAGATATAGCATTGGTGTGTAATCCATCCTGAAACCCCAGTAAGAATAGAGATTAGCATCTGCTACTATTATTAATGATGAGAAAATTACCAGAATACAGGTGTACAACCTGATAAATATCCTGTACCAGTTTCCGTTGAAATATATACCGGGTAAAGCAACCAGCATCGGGACCAGAAGATAATATCCAATTGTTGAAATATCAAGTTTTACTCCATGCCAGAAAGTACCAAAAAGCTCGGTAATGCTATTTTGAAAGGAGGAATGAAATTGGAAGAATATGAAAAAAAGCCTGGCAGTGAAGAAAAATGTCAGCCAGAATAATGCATAATAAACAAAAGCTAAAAGTCTTTTTTTCATATTTAAAACAAATTTGTCATTCTGAGGGCGCCACTCCTTTACTTTTGTAAAACATTATCAATGATGCTGTTATTATAATCATTCCTGATACAGTAAGCCATTCCGGATGTTCATCGGGAATGAGTATCCAGCTTAAAATAGCTCCTGTAACAGGATTGATAAACTTCCATAAATTAAGTTCCGACACTTTTACCCCCCGGCGCTGAAGCAGCTTGTACCAGATCGAAAATGCACTTGCTGCCATGAAGCTCAACCATAGCAATATCATCCAGTATTTCACTGGCAAACGCCCTTCATGTCTTACCTCGAGAGGAATTGAAACAAAGTAAAGTATTACTCCTCCCAGGAATAAAGATGATGAACTGAGAACAAACGGGTTAATCTCTTTGCTTTTAAGTGATACGATAACATTACTTCCGGCTGTGGCTATATTGCCTGTCAGGAGCATTAATACTCCTATAATTTCCAGTCCTGTTCCCAATCTGAAAGCCTGTCTCCCTACACTGATAAGTATAACACCTGAGATCCCAAAGATGATGGTAATGACTTTTTTTCTTGTTAGCTTGTCATCTTTATGCAAAACCGCTGCAACTAAAGCAATTATAAGAGGTTGTGCACCGTATACTACTGCTCCTAAAGCGCCAGGTACCAGATTCAGACCCTGGTAGAAGAGCGAATAATTAACTACGATCTGCAGAGTTGTTACCCAGGCAACAACCCTCCAGTTGTTCCTGATCATTGCCAGATAGACAGAGGGTTTCACTGTAAAAGGAAGTATCATGAGTCCTGAAATGATAAACCTGATCCCTGCAAAGTGAAATGGGGTATCAAATTGCAGTCCGAGTTTAATTCCTGCATAAGCGGTTGACCACAGCAGGCAGGCTATAATTGCCCAGAAAACAGTGTTCCCTTTATTGTTCAATCAAAAATAATTTGGCTTCAAATATCAGAAAAATATATGCATATAAAAGTAACAGAATTTGGATTTAATTTTAATATGAAGACTTCATAATATTTAATAGTTTTGTCTGTTATTCAACATATTAATAATGACTATTGCAGAATATATTGCGAATCAGTTGTTTAATCATGGAGTCAGATATGTATTCGGCATTCCCGGGGGTCCGTCCATCCCCTATCTTGAAGCATTCAAAGCTGCCGGAATAGAGTTCATACTTACCTCAAATGAAGCTTCGGCCGGTATTATGGCTGATGTAACAGCCAGGCTGACAGGTAATCCGGGTATTTGTCACGCCACATTCGGACCTGGAGCAACCAATATAGCCACAGGTATCGGAGGTGCATTGCTTGACAGGTCTCCGGTTATTGTATTTACCAGTGAAATGAGCGATATCATGCTCAACCGGACTACCCAGATGAATATAAATCATCAGAAGCTTTTTGAGCCTTTAACAAAAGCGACGTTCAGGCTGAGTTCCGAAAATGTGGAGGAGGTTATGCAAACGGCTTTCAGACTATGCACAGAGTCTTATCCGGGTCCTATCCACATAGGACTCCCTGCTGATATTTCTGATATTGAGATAAATACAATGCCTCCAGCAGGCTTTATGACAGAAAGTATTTATTACCATAATAACATTCAAAAAATAATCTCTCTACTTGAGAAATCCCGCAGGCCTCTTATGGCAATAGGACTTACAGCTGCACGACTTGACTGAAGGATAAGCTGCTGTCGTTTCTCGATATATGCAAAATGCCGGTCGTTCTGACACCAATGGCAAAAGGATTAATCCCCGAAGATCATCCCTGTTATGCGGGAGTCTTATTCCATTCATTAAGCGACTACCTCGAGGATATTTATGAAAAGTCTGATATGGTGATTGGTATTGGCTACGATCAGGTTGAATTTAATTACGAAGCATGGATGCCGGACGTACCTTTGCTCCATTTCGATATCAGGGAAACTGATTTGCCTTCTAAAGACAGTGTGACTCAGTTTATTGGAAAGCCTGAAGAGTGGTTCGATATCCTTAAAAATCTGAATACCGGCTCATTGGTATTTGAAGAGAAAGTTATTAAAGGAATACGTGATGAGATGGCTTCTGTTTATAATGGTTTTACCAATCATTTCGGACCTGCTGCAACTCTTAGAGTCCTGCAGGATGAATTACCGGAAGACACAATCCTTACCACAGATGTCGGTTCCCATCTTCATCTTATAGGACAATTCTGGCAAACTCATGATACCGGGAAATTAATCATGACAAACGGTTGGTCAGGAATGGGTTTCGGTATACCTGCTGCTATGGCTGCACAGATTAATAATCCTGAAGCAACTGTTGTTTGTATCACAGGTGACGGTGGTTTCCTGATGATGGCCGGAGAGATAGTCACTTTATTAAGATACAATCTGCCAGTTATTGTTGTTGTATTCTCTGATGGTGAGCTAAATCTGATTAAAATAAAACAATCATGGAAAGAACTGCCGGCATATGGGACACTACTTTACCAGGGTGATCTTTTTGGTTCAGATATATTCCTGGGTATTAAAGTTTTAAGAGCTGATTCCATTGAAGGTATGAGAAAAGCAATTATTGAAGCACTTTCAGTAAATGAACCGATAATTATTAATGCCGTTATAGATCCGGAGGATTATAAATGGCTTATTGTAAGAAGATAAGTGCTGTGTGAGGCGTGTGGCAAAGAAACAACAAACGCAAGTAATGATAAACAAGCAACAAGCAAC